>Ga0208755_100007_pt1 | contig 302223 bp, 283 predicted proteins | sample LakWasMet57_HOW8_2_FD_183891 | JGI IMG/M metagenome (GOLD analysis project Ga0208755, IMG submission 183891) | Freshwater sediment methanotrophic microbial communities from Lake Washington under simulated oxygen tension - Sediment Metagenome... | ecosystem: Environmental > Aquatic > Freshwater... | reverse complement strand
CCTCGCCCCTGGGGGCGAGGATGGGAGTGGGGGGGAGTCGAAGCAACCAGGCTCACACAACCTGTGCCGATCGCAGGAGACGCACGCGCCGCGTCGAAGCCGCACCCGCCCCGCCCGACCTGCACGACCACCCCATCCCGACTACGTTCCCCACCCATGCGCGCTCTCCTCTCGCTGACGCTGATCACCTTGAGCAGCTGCACCTGCGCCCCCAACGGGGCCACCATCGGCGGCCGGCTCCCCGACGGAGGCCTCGCCTCGAACGCCGACGGAGGCACCAGCACCACCACGCCCGACGGCTCGGTGAACTTCACCGGCACGCTGCGCATCACCCCGCGCGATCAGATCCTCTCGCTCACCACCGGCCAACCGCCCCCCACCACCCAGTTCACCGCCACCGCCGACAACCAGCCCGTCACCCCGCAGTGGTCCGTCATCCCCGCGGCGATCGGCACCATCGACGCCACCGGTCTCTTCACCGCCTCGCCCCTCGGCGGCACCGCCACCATCACCGCCAGCTACGGCGCGGCCACCGACTCCACCTCCCTCACGGTGAAGCTCCGCACCGAGCAGAACGGCGGCACCAACACCATGGACGCGGGCGCCGGCGGCTTCGGCGGCGTGGGCGGTGAAGGCGTCGGCGGCCCCGTCGACCCCACCACCCTCGCGGTGCTCGCCACCACGCCCACCTCCGACGGCGCCACCTTCCTCTACCCCTACGACGCCACCGTCTGGCCCAAAGGCCTCCTCGCCCCGCTGCTCCAGTGGACCGCGGCGCACCCCTACGACGCCGTGCGCCTCACACTCGAGTGCCCGACCTTCTCGTACGAAGGCACCTTCGCGAAGACCGCCACCCCCTTCGTGCACCACCCGATTCCGCAAGCCGCGTGGGAGCAGCTCAACGAGCACTGCGCCGGCAGCACCGTCACCGTGCAGCTCGTCTTCGCCTCAGGAGGTCAGGCCTTCGGTCCGCTCACCGAGACCTGGCGCATCGCCAACGGTTCTCTGAAGGGCGTCGTCTATTACAACTCGTACGGCACCCGCCTCGCCAAGAACTACAGCGGCGCCCTCGGCCCCGACCCGCGCTTCGGCGGCGCCACCCTCTCCATCCGCGGCGGCTCCACCGACCCGTCGCTCGTCGCCGGCGGCAACGGCTCCGAAGCCAACTGCCGCGTCTGCCACACCGTGTCCGCCGACGGCTCGACGCTCGTCACGCAACACGGCGACAACAACTCCGCCACCAGCCAGTACGCCCTGCGCAGCGGCAACACCGAGACCCCCATGCAGCCCGCCGACGGCCGCTTCGCGTGGGGCGCCCTCTCCCCCGATGGCCGCTTCCTCTTTTCCAACGTCGCGCCCATTCAGGGCTCGAGCAGCGCGCCCAGCGCCCTCTTCCAGGTGCCCGCCGGCACCGACGTCGGCGCCACCGGCCTGCCTCCGGGCCTCGGCGCCGGCACGCCCTCGTTCTCGGCCGACGGCAAGCAGCTCGCCTTCAACTGGTACGCGGGCGCGCAGGCTGATCAACGCACCCTCGCCACGCTGCGCTTCACGCCGCCCAGCACCTTCAGCGACTTCACGCCGATCCACACGCCCACCACCGGCGCCGCGCTGTTCCCCAGCTTCCTCCCCACCGGCACCGGCGTCGTCTTCGAGCTCGAGACCGTCAGCAACGGCCGCATCGGAGAGACCCGCTCCACCTGCGACGGCTCCGGCCCCTGCTCCGACATCGGCACCCGCGCCGAGCTGTGGTGGGTCGACCTCGCCACGAAGCAGGCCCACCCCCTCGAGAAGCTCAACGGCAAGGGCTACGTGCCCACCGGCCCCAACGCGCACGGCGACGACGCCACCCTCAACTACGAGCCCACCGTCGGCCCCATCGCGTCGGGCGGCTACGCGTGGGTCATCTTCACCAGCCGCCGCCTGTACGGGAACGTCGCGACCATCAACCCGTTCTGGTCAGACCCGCGCTTCCACGACATCAGCGCGACGCCCACCACCAAGAAGCTGTGGGTGGCCGCCATCGACCTCAACGCCGCGCCCGGCACCGACCCCAGCCACCCCGCGTTCTACCTGCCCGCGCAGGAGCTGATGGCCGGCAACTCGCGCGGCTTCTGGTCCGCCGACCCCTGCCTCGGCGACGGAGATCGCTGCGGCTCGGGTGATCAGTGCTGCGGCGGCTACTGCATCGACGGACCCAACGACAAGGTCTGTTCGCCCACCCCGGCGATGTGCGCGAAGGAGTTCGATCGCTGCACCACCGCCGCCGACTGCTGCGATCCCGCCGCGGTCTGCGCGGGCAACCGCTGCGCCACCATCAACTGATCAGGGCGCGCCGCGCTTCTTCGCCCACTCGACCAGCAGCGTCTTCTCGGCGTCGCTCAGCTTCGCCTCGGGGTGCATCGGCAGGTAGATCGCCATCGGCATCTCGCCCTCACCGACCTCGTCGGCGATCTCCTCGAACTTCTTGTCCTTGCGCTTGTCGGCGAACGACTGCCACTCGGAGAAGTTGAGCTCCTTGCGGCCCTCGTTCACGTCGCGCGTCACCAGCCACGAGACCGGCGCCACCTTCGAGTACCAGGGCCACGTCGTCTCGTTGGAGTGACAGTCGTAGCAGCTCTTGCGCAGCACCTTCGCCACCTCGGGCGGCGCCGCGATGTCGCCGGTCACCGGCGGGTTGGTCTGCTCGGGCCGAACGAACTGAATGAGCACCAGCACCACGCCCAGCCCCAGGAGGATCTTCGGCAGCAGCTTCTTCATGTGTCCGGCGTAGCAAGCGCTGCTAGAGCCCGCCACCGATGATGGGGGAAAACGAAGCGGCCTACCGACGGTTGAAGGGCACCTGGCTCCTGCAAGATTTGCCGGAAGCCGCGCTGCGCCAGCTCGCGCACGGCGCCACCGAGCGCGCACTCCAGCCCGGCGAGCGGCTCATCGAAGAGCACACCCCGGGCGACGCGCTCTTCGTGGTGCTCGAGGGCGCGCTCCAGGTCACCCAGCGCGCCCCCGAAGGCACCCGCGTGCTGGGCGAAGTGCGCCGCGGCGAACACGTCGGCGAGGCCGCGCTGCTCGACGACGCGCCCCGCACCGCCAGCGCCACCGCGAAGGAACCGACGCGCGCGCTGGTCATCACCCGCGCCGCCTTCGAAGCCTGCCTCGCCCACGCGCCCGACGCCGCGCACACCCTCGGGCGGCTGCGCGAGTACCGCCGCGCGTGGGCCACCGTGCGCCGCGTGCGCCCCGCACCGGAGACCATCGTCTCGCTGCTCGCGCGCTTCGTGCCCGACGTTCCGGCCGAACGGCTGAGCGATCTCGCGCACCACGTCGAGTGGGTCACCGTGCCCGCCGGCGCCCTGCTCTTCCGCCAGGGCGAGAGCGGCGACGCGCTGTACTTCGTCGTCACCGGCGGCATGGAGATCATCGCCGAGCGCGACGACGGCCAGGCGGTGCGGCTGGGCGAGGCGTCACCCGGTGAGCCCGTCGGCGAGATGGCCCTGCTCTCCGGCGAGGCGCGCATGGCCTCGGCCCGCGCTGCCAGCGACACCGAGCTGCTCAAGCTCTCGCGCGACGGCTTCGAGACGCTGATCAACACCCACCCGAAGGCGATGACCGTCTTCGCCCGCACCATGGCCACCCGGCTGGCGAAGGCCGCGCGCGGCCGCGGCGCCATCGCCCAGCTCCGCACCGCGCGCGTGCTGACGCTCGAGGAATGTCAGGCCGCGGTGAGCCTCGCCGACCCGGTGCTCCTCAACCTCACCATCACCCAGCTCTACCATCGGCTCGCCGTCGACCTGACGCTGATGCTCGGCGCGCAAGACGCCAACTGGTTCGCCTTCGGCTGCCGCGCCTCGAAGACCGCGGGAAACTCCATCCGCGGGGAAGAGCTGCCGCTGCGCGACGTGCTCCGCCGCACGCCCCTGTGGCCCCTGCTGACGCGCGGCGTGGAGGTCGCCCGCACCCTCTCGCTCACCACGCTCTTCGACGACACGCTGCGCACCGTCGCCGACCGCGTGGCCGAGGGGAACCGCTTCATCTTCGAGGAGATCGGCCCGGCCTTCGTGCGCTTCGTCGGCACCTTCGTGAAGGACACCGAGTACGACCGCGCCAAGCTCGACGCCTTCCTCGCCACCTTCAGGCCCGGCCCCAGCGAGACCGGCGGCCAGGACACGCTCAAGGGCGCGATGACCGCGTATTACGAGGCGACCTTCGAGCGCTCACCCAAGCGCCGCGCCGAGCTGATCCTCCTCGGCAGCCTGAAGACCGGCCTGCACGAGCAGATCCGCGTCGACCCCATCATCGACCGCGCCCTCGACGCCCCGCTGGAGGTCTTCTTCGATCGCGCCGTCGCCGGCCTGCCCCGCCCGCTGCGGCCCGGCGCACGGCTGGCGCGACCGCTGCTGCAGCGCCAGGTTCGCGCGCTGCTCACCCAGCGCATGATGCGCTACCAACTGCCCGACCTCGAGCTCGAGCTGGGCGAAGACGTGCCCGCGTGGAAAGGCGCGCAGGCCTGGCCGCCGATGCTGCGCACCCTCGAGCTGCCGGAGCTGCGCACGCTGTTCGAGTCGTTGACCGCCGGCGAGCCGAGCCGTGCCCGAGACTGGAGCCTGCTGGCTGATCGCATGCGCTACATCGCCACGCTCTTCCGCAGCCGCCAGAAGTCGCTCCAGCTCTTCGAGCCGCCGTACCTCGACACCCAGGAAGCCGACATTCGCGCGCGGCGAATCCCCTCGGGCGCACTCTGACTTAACCCCCGAGAAGTACGGCTGATGGCACCGTCCACGGCGTCAGCTTTTGCGTTGTACCGCCCGGGGCCCTCTGGTACGCGGCGCGCGCCTTGAAAGACCCCGACGATGGGTTGTCACCGCTCGCAAAGAGCTCCCAGGCGGCAGCGCCCTGGCTCTCTGCAGTCTGGCAATTCACCGGCTCGGTCCTCTTCCTGGTGGCGGTGGGGTACGGGTTGGACACGTACGCCGGTACGGGCCCGTGGGGCCTCGTCGTCGGAGGGTTGGTCGGCAGCGGGGTTGGCTTCTACGCGTTCATTCGCACCGCCAACCGGTTGATGAAGGAAGAGCAGGACCGGAAGAAGTTGCAGGACCTGAAGAACAAGAAGAACTGACCCATGCGCCTGTCCACCTCACTCCCCCTGACGATCACGCTCGGCGGCCTCGTGGCTGCGCTCGCGTTCGTGCTGCCGTTCGACGGCGACGGGCGGATCTCGTGGCTGCTGGGCGCGCTGGTCTCTTCGCTGCTCGGCGCGCTGGTGCTGGTGGTCAAGGTGCAGCTCTCGCCGCCCGGCCTCTCGGGCGCCGCCGCGCTCAAGGCGTTGCTCGCCGCGCAGGGCCTGGGCTTCATGCTCCGGCTGCTCGCCGTCGGCGTCGGCGCGGTCGCCATCAAGCAGGGTGAGCTCTCGCCCTTCGCCTTCGTCATCTCTTTCTTCGTCGTCTCACTCGCGCAGCAGGTGCTCGAAACCCGGAGCCTGCTCGCTGCGCACCACCCGGTGAAGTCTTCCGAGGTCACACCATGAAGCGGCTGGTCTTCGTTCTCCTCGCGCTGTTTGCCGTCCCCGCGTTCGCCTCTGGCCACGGTGACGAGCACGTCGATCCCAACGCGCCGGTCGACAAGAACAAGGAAACGGCGGAGTTCATCCTCCACCACGTCGCCGACGACGTGGAGTTCGAGTACGAGATCCCCTTCCCCCCGTACCACCTGCCGGCCATTCACATCGCCGAGGCCTTCTCGTTCCTGAAGTTCGAGGCCACGCCCGGCGCCTGCGACGGCCACGCGCCCGCCGGCTTCGAGAGCTTCCCGTCGCTCGGCCTGTTCATGCACGGCTGCTACGACCTGCGCCCCACCAAGGCGATCCTCATGATGTGGTTCGCGGTCGCCCTGCTGTTCGTGGTGCTCTTCGTCGGCAAGAACCGCGACCAGAACGGCGTGCCGAAGGGCCTGATGGCGCACGTGGTCGAGTCGCTCGCGTTGTTCGTGCGTGACGAGATCGCCATCCCCAACATCGGCAAGGAAGAGGGCAAACGCTACGTGCCGTACCTGGCGTCGCTGTTCTTCTTCATCCTCGCCATCAACTGGCTCGGCCTCTTCCCCGGCATGTTCACCGGCACCGGCGTCATCACCGTCACCACCGCGCTGGCCGTGCTCACCTTCATCCTCACGCAGATCGCCGGCATCCGCGCCGCGGGCCTCGGCGGCTACCTCGCCCACCTCACCGGCGGCGTGCCCGTCTTCCTGTGGCCGATCATGATCCCCGTCGAGATCATCGGCCTCTTCACCAAGCCCTTCGCGCTGCTGGTTCGTCTCTTCGCCAACATGCTCGGCGGCCACCTGGTGGTCTTCTTCCTCCTGTCGCTGATCTTCGTGTGGACGGTCGGCGCGGCGGCGGTGTCGGTGCCCCTGGCCATCGCCATCTACTGCCTCGAGATCTTCGTCGGCATTCTGCAGGCGTACCTCTTCACGCTGCTCACCAGCCTCTTCATCGGCCAGGGCGTCGCGATGGGTCACCACGGCCACGGCCACGACGACGCGCACGGCGAGGCGCACCACTGATTTTCACGAGACCCCGCGGAGCCGTCTGAGCCGCGCTGGAGGTAGTACCCGAAGGGACAGTTCTTCCGACCCCCCCGAGAAGCGGGTCACACGAAACGAAAAGGTAGAAACACCATGAACATCACCTCTGCAGCTCTTGCGTACCTCGCGGCCGGCTTCGGCGCGGGCCTGGCCATCATCGGCGCCGGCAACGGCATCGGGAAGCTCGCCTCGTCGGCCATGGACGGCATCGCCCGTCAGCCGTCGGCGGCCGGCGATATCCGCGGCGGCATGATCGTCGCGGCCGGCCTCATCGAAGGCGCGACGTTCTTCGCCCTCGTGATCTGCATCCTCCTCGCCCTCAAGGCGTGATTCACGACCTGGCCCTCTCCCCGCTCACGTGGGGAGAGGTTCAGGGCGCATTCAGCACCGCCTCACCTGAAGGACACCGCACCCATGAACTTCCTCCTGCTCGCCTCGAACAGCTTCACCGACGTGAAGCCCGGTCTGATCATCTGGACCTGGATCACCTTCATCATCGTGGCCGTCATCCTGCGGAAGTTCGCCTGGGGCCCGCTGCTCTCGGCCGTCGAGAGCCGCGAGAAGAGCATCACCAACGCCATCGAGAGCGCCAAGCGTGAGCGCGCCGAGGCCGAGAAGCTGCTGGCCGAGCAGAAGACCGCCATCGCCCAGGCCCGCCAGGAAGCGGCCGACGCGGTCCGCAAGACCCAGGCCGACATGGAGAAGTTCCGCGAGGAGCTGATGGCCAAGGCCCGCAAGGAAGCCGACACCCTCAAGGCCGACGCCACCCGCGCCATCACCGAGGAGCGCAGCAAGGCCATCGCCGAGATCAAGGGCGAGGCCGTGAAGCTGTCGATCGCCATCGCCGAGAAGCTCCTCACCGAGAAGCTCGACGACGCCAGGCACCAGGCCCTCGCGCAGCAGTTCGTGCAGGACCTCGGCAAGAAGCAGACGCCGGCCGCCTGAGACCGTCGCAGCTTCGTTCGACCACGGCGTGCTCCTTCGTTGGAGCGCGCCGTTCGTCTTTCTAGAGTGCCCCCATGCGAACCCTCTTCGTGCTGCTCGCCGCGCTCACCCTCACCTCGTGCAGCAAGCAGTCGCAGATCTGCGGCCGCATGGAGACGCTGTGCGGCACCGAGCGCGCCGACTGCGAGGCGCTGGTGAAGTCCACCCAGGAGAACTTCGGCGACGAAGGTGTCGCCGGGCTGCACGCCTGCTTCAGCGACGCCAGGAGCTGCAACGAGGCGAGCGGCTGCGTCGCCGGCAAGGGCCTCAAGGCGCTGGGCGACGCGATGGGCGAGTTCCTCCAGGGCGTGAAGAAGGGCCTCGAAGACAAGAAGTGAGCAGCGCTCAGTCTTCGACGCGCTGCTCGAACAGCGCCCGCAGCGGCTCGAGCGCCTCGACCCCGAAGGCCTGCGCCAACACCGTCGCTTCGGCCAGCAGCGGCGGGCGCTGATGCGGCTGCGCGTCGCGCGCTTCCTGGAGCCGGCACACCAGCGCCACCAGGGACGCCAGCGACGGCGCCACCGCCGCCTGCCCCACGCGCGCGTCTTCGTGCAGCGCCACCGCGTCGACCAGCGCCGGCGGCAGGCTCCACAGCGACAACAACACCCCGCCCAGCAGCGCGTGATCCGCGCCCAGCACCGCGCGCTCGGTCGGCACCCGCGGCCGCCCGGCCAGCACCGCGTCGGCGATGCGCGTCGCCTCCTCGGGCGCACGCACGGTGACGACCAGCTGCCCCACGTCGACCAGCACCAGCGCCGTCGCCGCCTCTTCCTTCAGCGCGCCCGCCTGCAGCAGCGGCAACAGCCGCCCCAGCACGCCCAGCCGCTCGAGGGCCTGACGCCGCAGCAGCTCGATCGCCGCGCCGCCCGCACCGAAGACCTCCGTCGCCAGCACCACGTTGCGCAGCGGCCGGGTGCCCAGCAGCCGCACCGCCTCGCGAATCGACCCCACCCGCACCCGCAACCCGAACCACGCCGAGTTGACGACGCGCAGCACGCTGCCGCACACCGCCGGATCGTTCTCCACCACCGCCACGAAGTCTTCGAGTGTCGAGTCGGGCCGCTCGGCCAGCGCGTTGATCGCCCCGAAGGTGCCCGGCAGCGACGGCAACGTGCCCAGCCGGCACACCAGGTCCTTCAGCGCCGGGTTGGCCAGCTTGTCGCGCGCCTCGAGCGCCTCCTCGATGCGGCCGTACAGCGCGACGGTGGTGACCGGCTTGGGCACGAACTGGTGCGCCAGCGCGTAGACCCGGTTGAGGTTCGCCTCGCCCACCTCACCCGAGAGCACCATGCGCAGCACCGCCGGCCAGCGCGCCGCCGTCTCGCGCAACAGCGCCTCCCCGTCCATCTGCGGCATGCGCATGTCGGTCACCAGCGCGTCGAACGGCTCGGCGGCCAGCAGCGCCACCGCCTCTCGCGCCTCGGTGGTGGTGCGCACGTCCCACCGCTGCCGGTACTTGTAGAGCGCCTTGCGGAGCCCATCCACCACGCTGGCGTCGTCGTCGACGAACAGCACCCTTCTCCGCTCCGCGCCGTTCATATGGGCTCCAACGAAATGAAATAACGGCCTCGCGTCGCGCTCACCACGCTCGCTCACCGCCACGTGTCACCTGACCGGGCGTTGCGCCGATGACCCACCCGGAGCCCGCGCAACCACCTCAGGTCCGAGGGCCCGGCGGTGGATCGGTCCATGCAGTCCGCCCGCGGTACCCATGGGCGCTCGCGAACTTCAGGACCAAACGCCCCACACCGAGCTCGAGTCATTCTTCTGGCTCTCGGCCGACCTGATGGCCGTGCTCGACGAGTCGCTGTGTGTGCTGCGCTGCAACCCCGCCTTCGAGCGGCTGCTGGGCACGCGCGTGATGGGCCGCAGCATGCTCGAGGTGTGCGCCCCCATCGACCGCGAGAAGGTGCGCGAGGCCCTCGAGCGGTGCCTGCGCGGGAGCCACTGCGTCATCGACGCGGCGGTGGTGCGCCCCTCGCAGTCGGTGCGCCACGGCGAGTGGACCGCGTCGGCCGAGCAGGGCCGGGTGTACGTCATCATCCGCGACCTCACCGCCAAGCGCCGCCTCGAGCAGGAGCTGGCCCACGCGCGCAAGCTGGAGGCCGTCGGCCAACTCGCCTCGGGCATCGCCCACGAGCTCAACACCCCCATTCAGTTCGTCGGCGACAACCTCACCTTCATCGGCGAGTCGCTGCGCGACGTCTTCGTGCTGCTGCAGGGCCTCGAGACGAACCCCGCCGGCCAGGCGCTGCTGGCGCAACACCACGCGGTCGATCTCCCCTTCGTGATGAAGGAGCTCCCCGGCGCGGTCGAGCAGGCCTGCGAGGGCGTGCAGCGCGTCGCCGAGCTGGTGCGGGGCATGAAGGAGTTCGCCCATCAGGACGGCGGCGAGGTGACGCCCACCGACCTCGCCCGCTCGCTCGAGCGCACCATCACCATCTCCCGCAACGAGTGGAAGTACGTGGCCGAGGTGGTGACCGACTTCGACCCCGCGGTGCCGCCAGTGCCCTGCCAGGCCTCGGCGATGCGCCAGGTGTTCTTGAACCTCATCTGCAACGCCGCGCACGCCATCGCCGACCAGAACCAGAAGCTCGGCCGCGAGCGCGGGCGCATCGAGGTGAAGCTGCGCGTCGAGGGCGATTGCGCGGTGGTGTCGGTGAGCGACGACGGCTGCGGCATGACCGCCGCGGTGAAGGCGCGCCTCTTCGAACCCTTCTTCACCACCAAGCCCGTCGGCCGCGGCACCGGTCAGGGCCTCGCCATCTCGCGCACCATCGTCAGCCAGAAGCACGGCGGCCGCCTCGACTGCGAGAGCCAGGAAGGCGTGGGCACCACCTTCCACGTGCGCCTGCCGCTGCGGCTCAGCGAGGGAGGGCCCGAGTGATGACGCGCGAGCCCGTGGTGGTGCCCGACAAGACCGACCCGCGCTGGCGCGAGCTGGTCGCCGGCACCCGCAAGTTCCAGCTCGAGAGCCTCGCGGCCCGCATGCTGGTGACGCGCCTGCGCCTGCGCACCCTGCGCGGCGACCCCGAGTCGATCGACGCGGCCATCACCGCCGCCTGGGAGTTCTTCTCGCGCAACGAGCTGACGACCCAGGCCGACGTCCGCACGTTGTTTGGAGAGTCGCCATGAAGCGCTTGCTGACGGTGGAGGAGGTGGCGGGGCTGATCACCAGCGGGCAGCCGCTGCTGGTCGCAGGCGCCGAGGCCCTGCTGCGGCAGTTGCCGCGGGGTCGCTGGGTGGGGGGCACCATCCCCTACTTCATGGACGAGGAGGTCGGTCGCCAGACGGAAGAGAAGCTGCAAGTCACGGTGTTCCCCGCCGACTACCCCGCGCGCACGCGGCTCTATTCGTTCGACGAGTTGCCGGCGCTGCCCGGCGACTACCCCGCCTCGGGGCTGTCGTTGATCATCATCCCCTCCGGGAGCCCGACGCTCAGCCGCTTCGCGAAGGAAGGCGCGCTGTGGCCCGGCTTCTTCGATCGCCCGCTCGCGGGCTGGGTGGCCGGCGTGCGCCTCGATCGCCTCGGCGTGGAGGTGCCCCGGGTGTTCGACGGCGCCACCGGCGCGGTGAGCGGCGACGGCGCGGCGGTGCTGCACGTCGAGCTGCCGGCCGGGCTGGTGGCGAAGACCGAGATCATCAACCTCTTCGAGCCCGCGGGCGGTGACGTCATCACCTTCCCCGAAGATGGCTTCGCGGCGACCGACTGCTTCGTCAACGGGCAGCCGCGCGCGTTGATCGACTACCTCACCGAGCGCCAGGCCGACCCGCGCTGGCCGCTGGTGTGCGACTTCGGCGGCTCGCTCATCAACGTCGCCTTCCAGACCATCGACCCGGCCCAGCGGCGCGTCACCTTCTACAGCCCGGTCTTCGCGGGCGCCGAGTACCGCCTCGCGCGGCCGCTCGACGACTACGAGCGCCAGTTTCAGGCCGCGCACCAGCGACGCCGGGGCAACCCGCGCTTCGAGTGCAACTGCGTGCTCAACTACCTCTACGCCGACCTCGAGGGCCACCGCATCGCCGACGCCCGCGGTCCGTTCACCTTCGGGGAGATCGCCTGGATGCTCCTCAACCAGACCGTGGTCTCGGTCACCATCGAGCCGCTGCCATGAGCGCCGCCCGCCTGCTCTTCGTCGACGACGAGGCCAACGTGCTCATCGGCATCAACCGGGTGCTGCACGGGCGCTACGACGTCACCCTCGCCAACAGCGGCGCCGAGGCGCTGCAGGCCCTCGAGCACCACGAGTTCGACGTGGTGGTCAGCGACATGCGCATGCCCGGCATGTCGGGCAACGAGCTGCTGGTGCGCGTGCAGCAACGCCAGCCGCGCGCGGTGCGGCTGGTGCTCTCGGGCCAATCGGACCTCGAGGCCGCCGCGGCCGCCATCAACGACGGGCGCGTCTTCCGCTTCCTCCTCAAGCCCATCGGCCGCGACGCGCTGCTCTCGGCGCTGGAGGCCGCCCTCGCCCAGCGCCGCCTGATCGAGGCCGAGCGCGAGCTGCTCGAGCGCACGCTCAACGGCGCCATCGACGGGCTCAGCGAGGCCCTCGCGCTCGCCAACCCGGAGGCCTTCGGCCGCAGCCGCCGCCTGCGCCGCATCGTCTCGGCCCTGGCGACGGAGGCGGGCCTGCCGCGCCGCTGGCCGCTGGAGATGGCCGCGTCGCTCTCGCAGCTCGGCGCCATCTCGCTGCCGCCCGAGACCGCGCGCCGCTGGTACGCCGGTGAGGCGCTCGACTCCACCGAGAGCGCGATGGTGGCGCGCGCCGCGTCGGTGCCTCAACAGCTCCTGCGCCACCTGCCCCGCATCGAGCCGGTCATCGCGCTCCTCGACGCGCTGTCCACCGGCGGCGTGGTGAGCTCGCCCACCCTGTCGATCGAAGAGTCGACGCTGCTCGCCGCCGCGGAGGTCGAGCGCCGCTTGAGCAGCGGCGAGCCGCTGACCGGCATCATCGCCTCGCTCGACGCCGACGCGCGCATTCCGCGGGTGGTCATCGACGGGCTGCGCAAGCTGGGCGGCCTGCTGCTGGGCGCGCGCCCGCGCCGCGCGGTGAGCATCGTCGGGCTGCAGCCGGGCATGGTGCTGGTGGAAGACGTGCGCACCCGCGCCGGGGGCCTGTTGATCACCCGCGGCCACGAGGTGTCGGACGCGCTGATGGTGCGCCTGCGCAACTTCGCCAGCACCGTCGGGGTGAAGGAACCGCTCTTCGTCTCGGTGCCCGAAGACGAGGTGGAGGCCGCCGCCTGAGCTCAGCGCCAGGTGTTGCAGGTCTTCACCGGGCACGCCGCGTCGGCGAAGGCGGCGATGGCGAACTGGTAGATCGCCCCGTCGGTGAGGAAGTGCACCGTCCACGTGCAGCCGCCCGCGCTCACGCCGGTGCGCTTCGAGTAGCACAGCACCGTCGGCTTCCCGCCGTTGGGGGTCCCCTCGGTCTCGCGGCAGTCCACCTTCAGGTCGCCCAGGGTGACGGTGTTCCCAGACCACTTCGGTGAGGCCTCGTAGGGCGCCACCAGCTCGCGCGGGCAGGTGTCGCGCGCGTACGGCAGCTTCAGGGGATTGGTCTGCCCGTCGCCGGCGATCGCCTCGCCGCAGTGGCGGAAGTACTTCGACTGCATGTGGCACTGGTACTCGAGGCCGAAGGTGCCCTCGAGGGTGAAGGTGCTGCGCACCGCGCCCGGGACGAAGGTGCCGACCTGACGCATCGTCGCGCGGCCGCCGGGGACGAACTCCGGCTCGCCGAAGTCGAGCGCCACCTTGCCGGAGAGCTCGGCGCCGAGCAGCGGGTCGAGGTCCTTCTGCAGCCTGAGGTGGCTGCCCTCCGGCAACGGCCACAGCCCCGCGTAGATGATGGGCGGGGGCGTCCACAACAACAGCTCGACCGCGTCGGGGCAGGGCTCGGTCGGGCAGGTGCTGGTGCGCACCGTGCTGTACGCGGGCAGGCCGCCGATGATGGCGAGCTGGTTGGCGATGTGGCGATCGTCCCCGTAGTTGGTGCCGTCGCTCATGGCCCCGCCGCCGGAGTTGATGGTGAAGCTCAAGTCCACCGGCTTGCCGTCGAGCTCGCCCTTCAGCTTCGCGTCGGCGGTCATGCCCCGCTCGCAGCCCGACAGCACCAGCAACCCCAACGTCAGCAGCTCATTTCGCAAGCACGGTCTCCACTTCGTAGTGCACGCGCACCTGACCTCCGGTGCGGTGAAAGGTCAGCTTGGCGGTGTCGACGCCGGTGATCACTACCGTCTCGTCGTCGGGGGCCGGCCCGGCGTCACCCCAGTCGGGCAGCGGCGCGTCGGCGGTCCACTGACCGTTGCCGAGCGCGAGGGTCACCGCCTGCTGCACCAGCTGCCGGCTCCGCTCGGGCGACGAGGTGTAGTGCACGTCGAAGGTGAAGCGCTCGGCGCCGATGGGCAGCGCGCGGGGCAGGTACATCGCCAGCTCGTCGGAGGTGAGGCCGTTGGCGGTGATGTACAGGTGCGAGAGCTGATCGACGTCGTACGTGACCGCGACGCTCAGCGTGTCAGCCGCGGGCTGCGAGAGGTGGAACGAGCTCAGCCGCCAGCCCCCGTCTTCCGCCACGACGAACTTCAGCTGGCCCAGCGCCTGGTCGCGCAGCGCGTCGGTCAACCCGGGGATGACGCGCGTCACGCGGGCCGTCGTCTCCAGCACCGCCGTGTCGCGGTACTCGGGGTACGCGGTGATGAGCACCGTGCGCACGTCGACGCTGCGCCGCGCGCGCCGGCCGGCATCGACGCTGGCGTCGACCGCGTTCGACTTCGAGCCGCACTTCGCGCACGACGACGCGAGCGCCAGCACCACGAGCCACCACCTCACGCGCGCTTCACCGCCTCCCGCCACTTGCCGAGGTGCTGGGCGCGATCGCCCTCGCTCATCTTCGGCTTGAAGACCTTGTCGGCCTTCCACGCCTTGCGGATGTCGTCGGCGCTCTTCCAGAAGCCCACGCCCAGCCCGCCGAGGAAGGCCGCGCCCAGCGAGGTGGTCTCGACGTTCTTCGGCCGCACCACGTTGGTGCCGAGGATGTCGGCCTGGTACTGCATCAGGAGATCGTTCTTCACCGCGCCGCCGTCGACCTTGAACGCGGGGATGTCGCGGCCGCTGTCGAGCTTCATCGCCTCGGCGAGATCCTGGATCTGCAGCGCGATGCCTTCCAGCACCGCGCGCGCGAGGTGCCCGCGGGTGGTGCTGCGATCGATGCCCGCGAAGAGCCCCCGCGCGTCGGGCCGCCAGTGCGGCGCGCCGAGCCCGGCGAGCGCCGGCACGAACACCACCGCGCCCGAGCTCTTCACCGTCTTCGCCAGCGCCTCGACGTCTTCGGCCTTCTTGATGAGCTGCAGCCCGTCGCGCAGCCACTGCACCGCCGCGCCGGCGATGAAGCTCGAGCCCTCGAGCGCGTAGGTCGTCTTGCCGTCGAGCTTCCAGCCCACGGTGGTGAGCAGCCCCGCCTTCGACGCCACCGGCTGATCCCCCACGTTCATCAGCAGGAAGGCGCCGGTGCCGTAGGTGCACTTCGATTCGCCGGGCGTGAAGCACGCCTGCCCGAAGAGCGCCGCCTGCTGATCACCCGCCATGCCCGACACCGGGATGCCGTCGGGCAGCGAAGCCATGCCGCGCGTCATGCCGTACACCTCGGCGCTGGCGGCGATGCGCGGCAACACCTGCGCCGGCACGTCGAGCAGCGCGCGCATGCCGTCGTCCCACTGCAGCGACGAGAGGCCCATCAACATGGTGCGGCTGGCGTTCGACACGTCGGTGACGTGCGCGGCGTGGCCCGTCATCTTGTAGACCAGCCACGAGTCGATGGTGCCGAAGCACAGCTCGCCGGCCTCGGCTCGGGTGCGCGCGCCCTGCACCTCGTCGAGCAGCCACTTGAGCTTGGTGCCCGAGAAGTAGGGGTCGAGCACCAGGCCGGTGGTCTCCTTCACCGTCGCCTCGTGCCCGCGCGCCTTGAGCTCGCTGCAGAACGCGCTGGTGCGCCGGTCTTGCCACACGATGGCCTTGTGCAGCGGCTTGCCGGTGCCGCGGTGCCACAGCCCCGTCGTCTCGCGCTGGTTGGTGATGCCGACGGCCGCGAGGTCGGAGCCCTTGAGGCCCGCCGCCCGCAGCGCCCTGGCGATGCACCACTCGGTGGTGGTCCAGATCTCGTTCAGGTCGTGCTCCACCCAACCGGGCCTGGGAAAGAACTGGGTGAACTCCTTCTGCCCGACCCCACACACCTTCAGCTTCGCGTCGAGCACCGTGGCTCGGCAGCTGGTGGTGCCCTGGTCGACCGACAAGACGTAGCGGCGCTGCGCCATGGGTGTGTCCTCCCTCGAAGATGAGGTCGGGAAGGTACGCGACGCCCCGCGCGGAGTGCTGTCGAAACGTCGCGACACCTTTGTCGCGACGTCGCGACACCGGGTCGGGGGCCACCACCTCGCCGCCGATGACCCGTGGGCCCCCGGGCGAGGCGGTCGAGTTCCGCGGGCGCAGCCGTGGCGCGCCGGTTGCTGCCCGACGCCCTCATGCGCCGCGCCGTCATCGCCTTGCTGGTCCTCGGCGCGCTCGCGCCGCGGGCCGACGAGACGCCCGAGTCGTATTCGGTCATCGGCAAGGTGACGGTCGAGGTCGAGGCGCCGGCCCCGCAGAAGGACCCTCCGAGGGCGCAGCTCGCCGACGGCCAGGTGCGACCGCTGGAGCGCATCTACTTCGTCAGCGGCGAGCCGGCGGCGAAGCTCGAGTCGCGCGCCGCGCTCGACGCGGTGGCCGAGGTGATGATCGCCGCGCGCCACGTGCGCCTGTTCCGCGTCGAGGCCCACACCGACAACGTGGTGAGCGACAACCTAGGGCTCGCCCAGCGCCGCGCCGACTGGGTGCGGGCCTACCTCATCAAGAAGGGCGTCTCCCCCGAACGGCTGCAGTCGGTGCCCTACGGCTCGTCGCGGCCCCTCGCGCCCAACGACACGCCCGCCGGCCGGCAGCTCAACCGCCGGGTGGAGTTCGTCGTCGCGGAATGAGGTGCTAGGTCACGCGCGGTGAAGCGGCTCGCCCTCGTGCTGATGCTCGCGTCGTGTGGACCCGCGACGCCGTCCCCCACGCCCGATGCGGGCTCCGTCGCCGACGCCGGCGCCCCGCGCGACGCCGGTCTTCCCCTCGACGCGGGCAGCGGCAACGCCGACGCCGGCCCCACCGAGCCCACGCTCGCCAGCGCAGTGCTGTTCCGCGACGACTTCGAGGGTTACGGCGATCTCCAGGCGCTGCGCTCGTCGTACCCGGAGCTCCGCGAGCAGGGCGGCGCCATCGCGCTCGAGCGAGACGGCGGCCGGGCGCTGCGCCTCGACTACGCCGCCCCCACCGGCTGCGGCGCCGTCGACGTGCACGTCGGCAAGCTCGTCGCCGGCGACGTTCCCACCGTGCTGGTGACCTGGCGCTTCAAGACGTCGCCGGGCTTCTCGAGCTGCAGCGATGCGGGCATCGAAGACTTCGTGCTCACCCGCACCGGCGCGCGCACCACCTTCGAGAACCTCGGCGACGCGTGGGCGCTGCGCACCGGCGCCACCGAGTTCCGCCAGCAGCTCCGCCTCGACACCCACGCGCCGCGCGCGCTCGCCGCCGCCACGTGGCACCGCGCGACGCTCGTCATCACCCGCCAGAGCAGCGCCGGCGCCGCCGACGGCACCGCCCAGGGGTGGATCGACGGCGCGTTGATCATCGACGCGCGCGGACAGACCGGCACCGCCCCCTTCACCCTCGCCACCTGGCCCGGCGCCGCGCAGCTCGACGCCGCCGGGGCGCGCTGGGTCGACGACCTCGCCATCGCCACTCCCTGACACGCGTCCTTCGACGAGCGTCAGCGACTCGCTGGAAATTCTCAGAGCGGTCAAACGGGTGAGCGCATTCCCACCTTGCGAGGCTCGGTGGCTCGCGCGCATCGTGCGTGGCGTGACGGTCATCGACCAGTTCCGCGCAGAGCATGCGCGAATCGAGGCGGGACTCGCGGCGGCGGAGAAGGTCCTCTCAGAACCCCAACGACTGCAGGCTCAGCTCCAGACGATGCGCGCCGAGGTGGTGACGCACTTCACGCAGAAAGACGCGTTCTACCCGGCGCTCGCCGAGCAGTGCGCGGCCGCGAAGGACACCGCGGGTGCGCAGCTGACGCGCATCTTCGAGTCGAACATGAAGGTGCAGTCGGCGGCGATTCGGCGCTTCTTCGAGGGCTTCTCTGCGTTGCCGCCCGACGCGCTGCCCTCGTCGTTCGCCACCGTCGCCCTCGTCGTGCGGCAGCGCTTCGGCACCGAAGAGCGCGCCGTGTTTCCGCTGTTCACGCGTACCCTCCCCAAGGCCACCCCGTGACCATCCCCGTTCAGCTGCACGCCGATCGCTACCTCGCCTCCATCGGCGGTGAGCCCCACGTCTTCCACTGCCACCACTACAACTGCTTCCTGCAGAAGAGCATCGTCGAGCAGTCGGCGCTCATCGACGCCACCGCGCTGCTGACCGAGGCGGCGACCGAGGTGGTGCTCCCCGAGCTGCGCGCGCTGGGCGACGTCGACCCGGCCGAGCTGTTCCGCCACCTGGGCTTCGGCCTGCTCGACCTCAGTGGTCTGTCGGCGAACGGCGGCACCGTGGGCGTGAAGGGCAGCCACTACGCGCTGGGCTGGGTGTCGAAGTTCGGCAAGTCGAGCGCGCCGGTGTGCTTCTTCCCCTCGGGCTTCATCGAGGCGGTGGCGCGGCAGCGGTTCGGCGGCGCGTACCAGGTGAAGGAGACCGCCTGCGTCGCCACCGGCGCACCGGAGTGCCGCTTCGAGGTTTCCCGCGGCGGGCGCGCCACCGTGCCGCCGTCGCCGGGCATGGGCCGCCTCGACGCCTTCGCCCCGCGCCCCGCCTTCGCCACGAAGACCACCGTCGACGAGACGGCGATCATCGCGGCGTGCGGCGGGCTCCCGCTGGGCGGCAACGTCGAGGGCCGCGTCGACGTGTTCGGCGTCTCGCTCACCCGGCACTTCGCCAACTACTACAACCTCGTCAGCTTCCGCTTCGACCAGCAGATGGAGGCAGTCGCCGGTGAAGCCGCCGCCATCGCCGCGCGCCTGCTGCTCGTCGAGGCCGGCCAGGTCTGCGCCTTCCACACCTTCGGCGGCATCATGGAGAGCGCCGAGTGGGAAGGGCTGATCAAGCCGATGATCGGCAGCACCGAAGACTGGATCTACGGCATGACCTCGGTGGTCAACGCGCTGGGCTGGGGCCGCTGGTCGGTGGCCGCGCTCGACCCGGGCCGACGCCTCGAGCTGGTGGTGGACGGCACCTACGAGTCGAACGGCTACCTCGCGGCCTTCGGCACCTCGACCACCCCGCGCTGCTACCTCGCGACCGGCGGCACGTCGGGCCTGATGAACCTCGTGTACCACGCGAACATCATGTCGCGCCCCGCGCTCACCCCCGCGCTCTACGAGCAGACCTTCCGTGACGGGCGTTTCTTCGTGGCACGCGAGGTCGAGTGCCGCGCGATGGGCGCGAAGGCCTGCCGCTTCGTCGCCGAGCGCATGTGAGCCCCCGCGGCCGCCAGCGCCTCGTCGGGTTCAAGTACCAGACGCGCGGGGCGCTCGAGGCCGAGGTGCGCAAGGGCTGCCGCGACGAGCTGAAGATCCTCTACAGCGGGCGCACCTTCGATCAACCAGTGTGGGACCGGGTGGCCACCCTCGGCCCGCTGCAGATCTTCGAGGCCTCGAAGCTCAACCCGAAGATGAAAGACCTGGTGCGCCTGCACGTCGACGGGCTGCGCGTCGAGGGCGCGCGCGACGGCGAGCTGGTGGTGGCCTTCTTCGATGAGCGCTCACGCAAGCGGCGCAAGCACGTCGAGGCGCTGCTCAGCGGACGAAGTTGACCAGCTGGTCGATCTTGATCGGCAACGCCTGCGGGCCCGACTGCACCTGCGCGTTGAAGGTGACCGGCGCGCTGCCGCCACGAATGGCGTTCACCGCCGCGCCCGCCGCCGAGAGGAAGTTCACGGTGAGGGGAATCGAGACCTGCCTGGCGCCCTTGCCGTCCATCGCGCCGAGGTTGCCGGTGGAGATGGTGCCCACGTTGCCGCCGGCGATGGCGAGGTTGCCGGTCACGCCCGCGATGGGCAGCGCGTAGCTGTTCTTGTTGGTCACCGTCATCGGGAACTCGATGGTGGCGCCGGTGAGGTTGATGTTCGAGACGCGCGGGTTGCCGAACACGATGGCCGGCACCTTGGGCACCTCGAACTGGCCGTCCTTCGCCAGCGGCAGCTTGAGCACGCCCACCGGCGTCTGCACCCCCAGCGAGCCCTCGGCGCGCCAGCTCGCGGTGTCCTTGGTGAGGAAGGTCTCGAGCACCGCGGCGACGTCGGTGAACTTGAAGTTCGCGGGGAAGTGCAGCTCGCTGCGCCCCATCGCGCCGATCTGCAGCCCGTTCTGCGGCGCGCCGGCCACCACCTGCTTGTTGTCGATGAACAGCGCGTAGTCCACCGACGCCAGCGAGATGGCGACGTTGTTGGGGTTCTCCAGCTCCCAGATGGTGTCGAGGTTCAGCCCGCCGAGCGAGATGTCGGTCAGCGACACGTTCTTGAAGGTGAAGCCCGGCTGGTTGAACGACTTCGAGGCCAGCTTCAGCAGGTCGCGCAGGATCGCGCAGCCAGAGAGAACCGAGAGCGTCAGGGCAGCAACGAAGAGGCGGAGTTTCATCGGTGGCGGAGGATGCAAGAGGGCATGGCGCGCGTCCACCAACGGCTCGCCCCCTCGCCCGATTCAACGCCTCAGGGCAGGAAGCCCTCGACCGAGAGGTAGCGCTCGCCGGTGTCGTAGCAGAACGTCAGCACCCGGCTGCCGGGGGCGAGCTCGGGCAGCTTCTGCTTCACCGCCTGCAGCGAGGCGCCCGACGACGCACCGATGAAGAGGCCTTCTTCCTTCGCCGCGCGCCGCGCCATCTCGAAGGCGTCGAGGTGCTCGACCTGGATCACTCCGTCGAGCAGCTCCTTGTGGAGGTTCTTCGGAATGAAGCCGGCGCCGATGCCCTGAATGGGGTGCGGGCTGGGCGCGCCACCGGAGATGACCGGCGACTTGCTGGGCTCGACGGCGAACACCTTCAGCTTCGGGAACTTCGGCTTGAGCACCTCGGCCAGCGCGGTGATGTGCCCGCCGGTGCCCACGCCGGTGATGATGGCGTCGAGCCCCTCGGGGAAGTCACGGAGGATCTCCTGCGCGGTGGTGCGGCGGTGCGCCTCGAGGTTCGCCTCGTTCTCGAACTGCTGGGGAATCCACGACTGGGGGGTGCTCGCCTGGAGCTCCTGCGCCCGCGCGATGGCGCCCTTCATGCCCTTCTCGCGCGGCGTGAGATCGAACTTCGCGCCGTAGGCCGCCATCACCCGGCGCCGCTCGATCGACATCGACTCCGGCATCACCAGGATCAGCTGATACCCCTTCACCGCCGCCACCATCGCCAGACCGATGCCGGTGTTGCCCGACGTCGGCTCGATGATCACCGAGCCCGGCTTGAGCAGACCCTTCGCCTCGGCGTCTTCGATCATCGCCAGCGCGATGCGGTCTTTGATGCTCGCCCCGGGGTTCGCGCGCTCGAGCTTGATCCACACCTCGTGGCTCGTGCCGAACAGCCGGTTCACCTTCACGTGGGGGGTGTTGCCGATGGTCTCGAGGATCGAATTCGCGCGCATGTCGGGCCTTTCCGCTTCAGTGGATAGACGTCCGTTGTAATGGATGCGACCCGGCCCGGCAACTCAGATCACCCAGTCGAGCTCTTCGAAGCCGCCGCCCGGCGCGCGGGCCCGCACCTCGCTCTTGCGGCTCACGACGGAGTTGGGCGGCACCGACTGGGTGAGCCACGCGTTGCCGGCGACGACCGAGTGGTGCCCGACGACGGTGGTGCCGCCGAGGATGGTGGCGCCGGCGTAGATGACCACCTCGTCTTCGATGGTGGGGTGGCGCTTCTTGTCGGCGTGCGACTTCTCGACGGTGAGCGCGCCGAGGGTGACGCCCTGGTACAGCTTCACGCCGTCGCCGATGCGGGTCGTCTCGCCGATGACCACGCCGGTGCCGTGGTCGATGCAGAAGCGCTTGCCGATGGTGGCGCCGGGGTGAATGTCGATGCCCGTCTTCTCGTGCGCGAGCTCGGTGAGCAGGCGGGGCAGCAGCGGCATGCCCAGCTCCCACAGGAGGTGCGCCACGCGGAACATCGCCAGCGCGTAGAAGCCCGGGTAGGTGAGCACCACCTCGTCGTAGCTGCGGGCCGCGGGGTCGCCTTCCAGAATGGCGCGCGCGTCGCCCTCGAGCGTCTCGTGCACCTCGGCGAGGCCGGCGAGGAACCGCGGCACCAGCTTCTCGGGCATCTTCTCGTGCAGCGTGCCGATGGCGCGCTCGAGCCGGGCGAGCGTCTCGGCCATCAACAACACGTCTTCTTCCACCGCGTCTTCGCTGCACACGATGTGTTTGTGGAAGTGGGGGAAGAGCACGCCCACCACCATCGGGCCGAACTCGACCGCCAACGGCCGGAGCTGCGCCGGCAGCGTGTGCTTGCGACGCGCGGTGAGGAGTCGTTCGAGGAGCACGGGCGGAACGGTGGGCATGGGCGCTGGTCACACCACCGCTGGCGCGCGGTGACAACCCTCAGCGTAGAGTGCCCGCGCGATGCCCCACCGGGACCTGATGCGCCGGAGCCTCGACGGCCTGTCCGTCGGCGACGCCTTTGGCGAGCGCTTCTTCGTGCCCGCCGAGCGGCTGGTGCTCGCGCTCGCGCACCGCGACGTGCCGGGCCGCGCGCCCTGGGCGTGGACCGACGACACCGCGATGGCGCTGAGCGTCGTCGAGGTGCTCGAGACCCACGGCCGCCTCGACGCTGACGCCCTCGCGCGCGCCTTCGGGCGTCGCTACACCGCCCAGCCCTCGCGCGGCTACGGCGCCGGCGCCCACGAGGTGCTCGCGCAGCTCGCGCTCGGCGTGCCGTGGGACACCGCGGCCCGGTCGCTCTTCGAGGGCGCCGGCTCGAAGGGCAACGGAGCCGCGATGCGCGTCGCGCCGCTGGGCGCCTTCTTCGCCGACGCGCCGCTGTCCACCGTCGTCGAGGCAGCCCACCAGAGCGCCGCCGTCACCCACGCGCACCCCGAAGGGCAGGCCGGCGCGGTGGCCGTCGCCGTCGCCGCGCACGCGCTCGCCAACGAGGAGCCGCGCTCGATGGTGTGGACCCAGGTGCTGGCGCGCACGCCTCATGGCGCCACCCGCGATGGGCTGCAGCGCGCCTCGCGGCTGGGCTTCGACGTGCCGACCGCGCACGCGGTGGCCACGCTGGGCAATGGCGCGCGCGTGCTCAGCGAAGACACCGTGCCCTTCGCGCTGTGGTGCGCGCTCAAGCACCACGACAACTTCCGCCAGGCGCTGTGGGAAACGGTGTCCGGCCTCGGAGATCGCGACACCACCTGCGCCATCGTCGGCGGCCTGGTGGCGCTGCGCGACGCGCCCCCGGCCGACTGGCTCGCCGCCCGGGAGCCGCTCTCATGAGCACCTGGACCACCGCGCTGGGCGTCGGCTTCGTCACGGCGTTGCGCTTCGTGGCGCTCCCCTCTTTCGGGGTGCTGGTGCTGTTCAGCCTCGGATGGAGAGGGCGCACCGGCCGCTGGCTTCCGCTGTGGAAACTCGGGGTTGTGCTGCTGGCCGCCACCGCCCTGGGCACCCTCGCCTTCGCCGTCGCCTGGCAAGACCAGGTGGGAAAGCTGTAGTTCGTCGTCCCACCTCGCTAATCAGGAACAGCAGCACTACTGTTTGCCGCTTCCGTGGAACGAGGAGGTCGTGATGCGAGCACTGCTGATCGCAGTGGCGTCTTGGGGCTTGTTGTCCGGCTGTGAACCTTCGACTGAGCAGCCGACCTCGTCGGGGGGCGGCGGCAAGGGGACCGCGGGGTCGAGCGCCGCGCTGACGGCGCAACGTCCGGTCGTCGGCGGGCACCTGCTGGTCTCGAGAGACCAACAGCGCGTGCTGCTCGCCGATGTCGAGGGCGATCGACTCCGCGCCTTCAGCGTCTTCTCGAGCTCGCTGGCCTTCGACGTGGCGCTGCCCGCGAAGAGCTGGCCCACGCGCGTGGTCGAGAGCGCCGATGGCCGCTTCCACGTGCTGCTGCGCGGCACCGGTCAGCTGGCGAGCGTGACGCCTCCGGCCGCGGGCAAGGCTGCGGCCACCACGCTCGTCGACGTGTGCGCCGAGCCGCGCGCCCTCACCCTCGGCAGCGACGCCGGCGAGGTGGTGGTGGGCTGCGCCGGTGGTGAAGTGGTCCGCGTGGCCAACGGGCAGGTGGTCGAGAGCCGCACCACCGACGTCGAGTGGCGCGACCTCGAGGTGCACGCCGACGGCAGCCTGGTGGGCACGTCGTTCCGCAGCGCGGAGATCGTCACCCTCGCCCCCGGCGCGATCGCCGGCCGCCGCGTGCGCCCGCCGGCGCAGCGCCTCTCGAGCCTCCCCAGCGACCCGGTGCTGCACCAGCCGCAGGTCGCCTGGCGCTCGCTCACCGTGAACGACGGCAAGCAGTTCGTCGTGCACCAGCTCCACGCGGATCAGCTCCGCGTCGACACCGCGCCGCCGACCTCTTCCACCACCGTCAGCTCCAGCCCGTACGGCGGCGGCACGACGACCCCGACGGTCCCCGGTCAGCCGCCGGCCTGCAACAGCTCGGTGGTGGTCACCGGCATCAGCACCGTCACCCCGAGCGGCGTGGTGGCCGTGCAGCGCACCAACGACGTGCTGCCGGTCGACGCCGCGCTGTCGCCCGACGGCACGCAGCTCGCGGTGGCCAGCGCCGGCGGCACGGGCCTGAGCATCTACCCCGCGGCGCTGCTCGAGAAGTCGAACCCCTGCCTCACGCCGACCGCGGGCCTCACCGGCCTCTCGTTGACCAGCGTGGCGTGGCTGTCGTCGACGAAGGTGGTGGTCATCGAAGCGCTGCGCGGCACGCCGATGGTCTTCGACCTCGCGACGGGCGCCTCGAAGATGATGGGCAGCGAAGGCGATCGCGGCTCGACGGCGCACGCGCTGTTCCACCAGGCGCCCCGCGGCGGTGCGGCGCTGGCCTGCGCGTCGTGCCACCCCGAAGGCGGCGAAGACGGCCACGTGTGGATCATCGACGGCAAGCCCCGGCGCACGCAGTCGCTGGCCGGCGGGGTGATGCAGCGCATGCCCTTCCACTGGCGCGGCGATCTCCCCGACCTCAATGGGCTGATGGCCGACACCTTCCAGAAGCGCATGGGCGGCTCCCCGATTCCGGCCGACCAGCTCTCCGCGCTCGGCAGCTGGCTCGACACCATCCCCGCGCCGAAGTCGTCGGTGGTGCTCGGCGCCACCGAGCGCACCGCGGGGCTCCAGGCGTTCAACAAGGCCCAGTGCGGCAGCTGCCACCTCGCCAACGGCACGGCTGAAGGGCCGACCGCCGACATCGGCACCGGCGAGGCGGTCCGCTCGCCCAACCTGGTCGGCCTGCAGGCGCGCGCGCCGTACCTCCACACCGGCGAGCTGCCCGACATCCGCACGCGCGTCATGGGCGGGCTGCACCCCAACCACGGCAAGCTGTCGGCGCTCGACGACACCGAGAAGCAGAGCCTCATCACGTACCTGCAGTCGCTCTGACTCGAAGCGCAGTAGAACCGGCGAATGCACCCAGTGCTCATCGCCGGTTCGTCGCACCCGCAGCTGGCGGCCGAGGTGGCTGCCGAGCTGCGGGTTCCCCTCACCGCCTGCACCGTCGAGCACTTCCCCGATGGGGAGCTCGACATCTGCCTGACGGGCGAGGTGCGCGGCGCCGAGGTGTTCATCGTGCAGTCGCTGCACGCGCCGGTGGGCGAGCACCTGCTCGAGCTGGCCTTGATGTCGGACGCCTGCCAGCGCGCCGGCGCGGCGTCGGTGACGGCGGTGGTGCCCTACCTCGGCTATGCGCGGCACGATCGCCGGGTCTCCGGGCGTGAGCCGCTGGGCGCGCGCGTGGTGGCCGAGCTGATCGCCGCGGGGCGGGTCGATCGCGTCATCTGCCTCGATCTCCACAGCCGGGCCGTCGAGGGCTGCTTTCCCCGGCCGGTGGAGCACGCCGACGCCGTGCCCGCGCTCATCGAGCACGTGCGCGCGCGCATCGGGCAGCCGGCGGTGGTGGTCTCGCCGGATCTCGGCGCGGTGAAGCGGGCCGAGGCCTTCGCGCGGCCGCTCGGGCTGCCGGTGGCGGTGGTGCACAAGCAGCGGCTGTCGGGTGAAGAGGTGAAGGCGCAGGCGGTGGTGGGCGACGTCGAGGGCCGCGAGGTGGTGATCGTCGACGACATGATCTCCACCGGCGGCACGCTGGTGGCGGCGGTGCAGACGGTGCTCGCCCACGGCGCGAAGGGCCCGGTGACGGTGGTGGCCTCGCACGGGCTGTTCGTCGGCCCGGCGCGCGAGCGGCTGGCGGCGGTGCCCCTGGCGCGCGTGGTGGTGACCGACTCGGTGCCCTTCGCAGGGCCGCCCGGCTTCCCCCTCGAGCGGGTGCGCTCGGCGCCGGCGCTCGCGGCGAGCGTGAAGCGCGTGCTGGGCCTCGGGTAGGCTGCCGCGATGGACATCAAGGGGCTCGACGGGCTGACCGTCGGCGAGGTGCAGGACGAGGTTCGCCGCGGCGCGAAGTTCGTGGTGTTCAGCTACTGCATGTCGTTCTTGATCATCACCCTGCGCCGCTCGAGCGACGTGCACTTCGTTCGCGCCGGCCAGAGCGCCTTCGTGGCGAGCCTGCCGTACACGCTGCTGTCGTTGGTCATCGGGTGGTGGGGCTTCCCGTGGGGGCTGGTGTACACGCCGATGGCCGTCATTCAGAACCTGTCGGGCGGCACCGACGTGACGCTGGCGGTGATGGAGCAGCTGGGGCCGGCGCCGATGCGCCAGGGGCTGCCCGAGGTGCAGGTGAAATAATCTGACGTTTTGGAGCCCGGGTCCGTATTGGGGTGACCATGCGAACTCGATCCATCCTGTTGGCAGCCGTCGTCGCGGTCGGTGCGTTTCCCGCCGTGGCCCAGGTGCAAATCAACGTTCAGCTCCCGTCGGTCATCTTCCCCGCGCCGCCGCCGCTGGTGGTGGTGCAGCCGGGCGTGCAGGTGGTGGAAGACAACGACGACGAGGTCTTCTTCGTCGACGACGTCTACTGGGTGCGCCGCGGACCCCACTGGTACCGCGCGAAGGATCACCGCGGCGGGTGGGTGGTGGTCGACGGGCCCAACGTGCCGCCCTCGCTGGTGCGCCTGCCTCCGGGCCAGTACCGCCGCTACAAGCGGGGCAAGACGGTGGTGGTCGACACGCCCGGCCCGGGCAAGGTGAAGTTCAAGAAGCACGGCAAGCACTGACCGCTCACTGCAGAGGACGCGGCGCCGCCACCTCGAGCGTCGCCTTCTCGGTCGCGCGATTCCCGGCGGCGTCGAACAGCTCGAAGCTCAGCTTGTAGGCGCGCCCGTCGTCGAAGCCGAACGAGCCGGAGCACGCGTCGTGGCCGATGATGAACGAGTCGCCCTCGAGCGGCACCGGGTACTGCTGCTTCGTCGAGCCACCACGAGCGCGCTGCATCGACACCAACAACCACGCCGGGCCACTCTCTTCGACGAGCGCGCGCAGCTTGAGCTGGCGCAGCAGGCCGTCCTTGTTCTGCACATAGAAGCCCTCCGACGAGGCCGGCCGCTGCTTGAAGCGCGGCGCCTTCTTGTCGGGGCCGGTGCCGGCCAGCCAGCGCAGCGTGCCGTCGCCGAGACGATCGTTGAGCAGGTGCACGCCGGCCAACTCCTTCGGGAGCGCCAGCGTGTATTCCACCGAGGGCTCGAGCGGCTTGAGCGGCCGCAGCCGAATCGCCACCCGGTTCATCTGGCTCACGAAGCCCTTCTCGGCCTTCACCGCGATGGCGTCTTTGCCGTCGGCGATCATCGCGATGCCTTCGGTGGTCAGCAGGCCCTGCACCAGCGCCTGCGCGTCACCCGCGCCCTCGATGATGAACTGCGCGTTGGTGGGCACCACCGCGCCGGGCGCGGGGAACAAGAGCAGCCCCGTCTTCTCGCACGCATCGGCCGCCCACCCCCGCGCCGCGGAGAGCAGCACCACCACCACCACGCTCGCCCGCAGCCAGAGACCCATCTCAGTGCACCGGGGTGCCGGGGTCCGTCACTTCGATCGGCCCGAACTTCTGCTCGAACTTGGCGAGGTTGTCCTGCATCGCCATCATCAGCCGCTTCATGTGCTTGGGGTTGGTGATGATGCGCGCCAGCACCTTCGCGCGCGGCTGCTGCGGCTGCACGTAGATGAAGTCGAAGGTGAACTCGGTCTCGGTGTGGTTCACGAGCGCCATGTTGACGTACTGGCCGTTGGCGATCGCGTCATCGAGCTGAATCTGGAGCTGCACTTCGGGCGGCTTCGGGTCGGACATGCCGCCTGCCTATCACGGCATCGACGGCGCGGCGCCCGAGAGGTTGTCGATGCGGTTGCCCGCATTCGCGCCCGGCGTCTTGTTCGGGTCTTGCACTTCCGCGGGCGCCTTCGGCTGCGTGGCCTCGTACTTCTTCCACCCGAACCAGGCAGCACCGGCGACGACGAGGAAGATGACGAAGGAGCGCATGACCGCAGAGTCTGCCCATCGAAATCACTCCGGGGAAGGTGGGGGGAACGAATAGGGTCACCCCACGTGCTGCGCCTCGATGACGCGAAGACCGCGCCCTTCACCCTGGGCCCGCCACCGACCGAGGCCGACGTCGCGGTGTTGTTGCTGCACGGCTTCACCGGCAGCCCGTGGGAAGTGCGCCCGCTGGGGGAGGCGCTCGCGGCTCGCGGTGCGCACGTCACCTGCCCGCGCCTGCCGGGCCACGGCACCACCGCCGAGGCGATGTTGTGGGCCGGCCACCGCGAGTGGCTGCGGTCCGCGCAGGACTCGCTCGACGGGCTGCGCGGCGCGAAGAAGCTGGTCATCGCGGGTCTCTCGATGGGCGGGCTGCTGGGCATGGTGCTGGCCGCGCGTCGTACGCACCGCGTCGACGGGCTGGTGTTGATGGCGCCGGTGCTGGAGGTCGCCTCGCGGCAGGCGAAGGCGCTGCGCCGGCTGCGCTTCCTGCCGGTGTTCGATCTCGGCGAGCGGTGGATTCAGAAGAAGACCACCGACATCGAGAACGACGAGATCCGCGCGACGGCGCCGATCCTCCCGCGCTTCCCGCTCTCGCGCATGTTCGACCTCTTCGAGCTGCAGGACCTCGCGCGCGACGCCGAGCCGCGCATCACCTGCCCCACGTTGATCATCGGCGCGGTGAATGATCACGTCGTCGAGACCAGCGCGGTGATGGCGCTCGCCGACCGGCTGCCGTTCTCGAAGAAGGTGCTGCTGCAGCGCGGGTTCCACATCATTCCCCGCGACAACGATCGCGCGCTGGCGCTGACGGAGATCTCCCACTTCCTCGACACGGTGGCCCGATGACCGTCTTCGGGGGCCGCTACACGCTCGAGCAGAAGCTGGCGTCGGGTGGCATGGCCGAGGTCTTCCTCGCGCGGCAGCGGGGCATCGACGGCTTCGAGAAGCTGGTGGTGCTCAAGCGCATTCTCCCGCACCAGTCGGACAACCCCGAGTTCGTGCGCATGTTCCTCGACGAGGCGCGCATCGCCGCCGACTTGAGCCACCCCAACGTGGTGAACATCTTCGACGCCGGCCAGGCCGACGGTCAGTACTTCATCACCATGGAGTACCTGCGCGGCCGCGACGTGGCCTCGGTGTTCCACGAGACGAACAAGCGCGGCCAGCCCTTCCCCCTCGCCGTCACCCTGCACTGCCTCATCGACGCCGCGCGCGGGCTGCACGCCGCCCACACCAAGAAGGACCTCTCGGGCCGGGCGCTGCACATCGTGCACCGCGACGTCTCGCCGCCGAACCTCTTCGTCACCTGGGACGGGGTGACCAAGGTGCTCGACTTCGGCATCGCCCACGCGGCGACGCGCAGCACGAAGACCGAGGTGGGGGTGGTGAAGGGCAAGCTGGCGTACCTCTCGCCCGAGCAGCTCGAAGCGCAGGAACTCGACGGCCGCGCGGATCAATTCGCGCTGGGCATCGTCGCGTGGGAGCTGCTCACCGGCCACCGCCTGTTCCAGAAGCCGTCCGACGCCGAGGCGCTGCGCGCGATCCTCGAGCACCGCATCCCCGCGCCGTCGTCGCTGGTCGAAGGACTGCCGGCGGGCGTGGAAGACATCGTGCTGCGCATGCTGGAAGGCGATCGCGACGCGCGCTTCCCCGACTGCGCCGCCGCCGCCGACGCGCTCGAAGGCTGGCTGGATGCCTCGCAGCAACCGCACTCCGCGCATCGCGTCGCGTTGGCGCTGAAGGACCTCTTCCCCGACCCCACGCTCTCGGCGCAGAGCGGGCCGACGCTGCAGCCCACCAAAGAGACGGTGCTCCCCAAACGGGCGCCCGACCCGACCACCCGGCCCACGCGCAAGCGGCCGCCGCTGCCGCAGGAAGACGTGTTCCTCGCCGCGGTGTCGGAGTTCCTCCAGGAGCGCCCGGGCCGCACCAACCTGCTCCCGCCGGCCGGGCCCTTCGTTGGGCGCGAGGCGGATCTCTCGGCGCTCGAGGCCGCGCTGGGCGACGGCGCCACGCGGCTGGTCACCGTGGTGGGCTTCGGCGGCGTGGGCAAGACGCGGCTGGTGAAGGAGCTCGCGTGGCGGCTGCGTGAGCGCTGGGCGCAGGAAGGCGGCACGTGGTTCGTCGATCTCGCCGCCGCGCGCTCGGCCGACGACGTGTGCAAGGCGATGGCACAGGCGCTCACCGTCGACGTGCCGCTCGACGCCGCGAGCGACTCCATCACCCAGACCGGGCGCACGCTGCGCAGCCTGGGGCCCGCGCTGGTGGTGCTCGACAACTTCGAGCAGGTGATCGACGCCGCGCCGCGCACGCTGGGGGCGTGGCTCGACTTCGCTCCCGACATCCGCTTCGTGGTGACGAGCCGCGAGACGCTGCGGCTGCCGGGCGAGCAGGTGCACCCGCTGACCGCGCTCCCCACCTCGGGCGGCAGCGCGTCGGACGCGGTGCAGCTCTTCATCGCCCGCGCGCAGCTCGTGGGGGCGCGCCCCACCGCGCAGGAGCTGGGCACCATCGCCGCCATCTGCGAGCGGCTCGAGGGTCACGCGCTGGCCATCGAGCTCGCCGCCGCGCAGCTCTCGGGCATCAGCGCGCAGGCGCTGCTGGAGCGGCTCTCGGCGCGCTTCGAGGTGCTCCGGCTGGGAGAGGGCAGCGGCCGCCACGACACCCTGTGGAACACCATCGACTGGAGCTGGCAGCTCCTGACGCCCGTCGAGCAGTCCGCGCTGGCGCAGCTCTCGGTGTTCCGCGGCGGCTTCACGCCCGACAGCGCGGTGGAGGTGCTCGACCTCACCGCTTTCGCCGTCGCGCCGCTGCGCCTCGAGGTGGTCGCCGCGCTGCACCGCAAGTCGTTGCTCACCCACACCGTGGCGCCCGAGCTGCCCGACGAGCTGCGGCTCGGCATGCTCGAGAGCGTGCACGAGTTCGCCAGCCAGCAGCTCGAGGCGCAGGGCGGCACCGCCGCCGCGCGCGCCCGTCACGCCGCGCACGTGTTGGAGCTCGGCCAGCGCTCGCTCGACAAGCTGGGCACCGAGCGCACCGAAGAGGGCATGAGCGAGCTATTCGTCGAGCGGCAGAACCTCACCGAGGTCTTCGAGCGCGCGCTCTCGACGCTGCCGCCCACCCGCGACAGCGCGCACACCGCCCTGCGCGCGCTCTCGGTGCTCGAGCCAATCATCGTGCGCACCGGGCCGTACGCCTCGCACCTCGCGCTGCTCGACGACGCGCTGCGCGTGGGCCGCTCGGTGGGCGTCGACGCGCAGACGCTGGCCATCGGGCTGCGGCAGCGGGGCAACGCGTGGCGCGTGCGCGGCCGGCTGACCCAGGCGGTGGAAGAGCTGACCCAGGCGCTCACGCTGGCGCGCACCACGCAGAGCGGCTCGCTGCTGGCGCGCGTGTTGACCGACCTCGCGGTGGCGCGCTTCGTCTCGGGCAGCATCGACACCGCGCTCGAGGGGCTCGAGGAGGCGCTCACCGTGGCCCGCGCGGCCGACGATCGCGCGACGCTGATCGAGACCCTCGCCTACGCCGGCATCGTACGGGTGGCGCGCCACGAGCCCGCCGAGGCCATCGTGCACTGCGACGAGGCGTTGCCGCTGGCGCGCGAGCGGGGAGATCGCCTCAACGAAGCGCGCATTCTCGGCACGATGGGCAGCATCTTCCAGGACCAGGGGCGCCTCGAGTTGGCGCACGCCTTCTTGAAGGACGCGGTCGCGCGGTGCCGGGCGATCCGCGAGGTGCGCCTGCAGGGCTACTTCCTCGGCAAGCTGGCGCACCTGCAGCTCGAGCGCGGCGAGCTGTCGAAGGCGCGCGCCACCGTGCAGGAAGCGTTGGGGCTGCTGAGCGACGTGGGCGACGTACGCCACGAGGGGCTCTTCCTCACCTACCTCGCCGCGCTGGAGGCCCTCGTCGGCCACACCGACGCGGCGCGCTCGGCGCTCGGCTCGGCCAAGGTGCGGCTCGACAGCGTGAAGGACCCGCTGCTCCTCACCGCGCTCGCGCTGCGGAACATGACCGTCGAGCTCAAGGCCGCCAACGCCAGCCGCACCGAGGCGCAGGCGCTGCTCGACGACGTGAAGTCGCCCCGTGGGAACCGGCGCGCGCGCGTGGATCAGAGTGAAGAGGTGCGGCTCGCGGCGCGCATGCTCGAGCGGCTGCTGCGCGCCCCCTGAGGCGCGACCTCGCCGGCTGCGCTCACCCGGTCCCCGCGCCTGCGGAGACGAACCGCAGCGGCTGACCGAGCTCTTCGGCGAGCATCTGGATGAAGTCGAGCACCAGCCCGCCGGGGTTCCCCTGCCACGGCCCGGCGACAGTCCCCGCCGCGGGGTCGAGGCGGAGCAGCTCGAGTCGATCGAAGCCGGTGTCCCACGGCACGAGGAACTCGAGCCGCAGCTTCGGGGCGCGGGTGTTGCGGATTCGCCAGAGCGCGTCGAGGCGTCCGGACGGCAGGGAGATCGTCAGGCGTTCGAGGGCCGGGAACTGGGCCAGCACGGACTCGAGGTGCTCCGGCGTGACGCGGCGATCGATGGGGTTGGTCGTCGCGCGCAGGGTGAGCGCGCGCAGGTTCGGCACCGGGGCCAGCACGCGCGAGAGCCCGAGGAAGTCGGCGGGCATCAGCGCGAGGCCGAGCTCCTCCAGCCGCCCGGGGCGCGTCGCGAGGAGGTGCATCAGCATCTCGCGGCTGAGGTCGGTGACGCGCTTGAGCAGCGGCGTGGCGGTGAAGGCCGAGCCGCCGGCGCGCGGGACGTTGGGGCGGGTGCAGCGGATGGACTCCACCGAGGCCCAGCCGGGGTGTTGGGGATCGGTCGAGCTGACCCACTCGACGTGGTGCAGCAGCCCGCGGCGGAAGGCGGGCGCGCGCGTGCCGGGAGGGCTCCAGTGGGCGCCGTGATCGCGCACCAGCACGTTGATCTTCACCTTGCGGTTGAGGTCGGGCGGCAGGCGCTCCTCTTCGAGCTGCAGCGACATGAGCCGCCCACGGGGATCTCCGCGCTCGAGCAGCCAGTCGGCCGCGACGATGCGCGCGTCGAGATCGTCGGGCGCGGCGGCGAGCCGGCGGAGCATCGCGTCGAGCTCGCTCTCGGGAGGTACGGGCGCGGGCTCGACGGGGGCCGCTGAAGGTGCGGGGACGGGCGGGAAGCCGAAGATCATCCGCTTGCCGGTCGGCTGCGAAGGTGGCTGCTGCACGGTGCCGAACATGCGGGGCTCGGTCGCGACGCGATAGACCTCGGGGTCGAGGTGCTTCTCCTCAGGCGCGACGAAGAAGACGTGCTGGCAGCGGCTGCACTGCACCGAGACGCCGAGGGGCGGGACGAGGGCGTCCTCGAGCACGTAGCGCGTCTGGCACTGGGCGCAGAGGACGATCACTGGCCCGACCCTACCGCTCCGCGCGCGCGCGACCAGCCTGACTTTCCGCGCGGACCCGAGCAGCATGCGCCGCCATGAACTTCTCGTGTGCTGCGGTGCAGATCGTCAATCACGTCGCCGAGGTCGCGCTGACGCCCACCGGCAAGGGGCAGCGCATGGGGCCGGATTATTGGGACCAGCTCCCTTCGTTGTTCGAGCAACTCGACGCCGACCCCGAGGTGCGCGCGGTGCTCGTCTACACGCCGGCCGAACACTTCTCGTTCGGGCTCGATCTCGTCGCGATGAGCGGGGAGCTGGCCGAGCTGACCGTTCCCGACGCGAACGCCACGGTGCGCACGCGGTTCCTCGCCACGGTGAAGAAGATGCAGCGCACGCACAACGCGGTGGCGGCGTGTCGCAAGCCGGTCATCGCGGCCGTCAACGGGTACTGCATCGGAGGGGGCGTCGATCTGATCACTGCGTGCGACATCCGCCTCGCGGCGAGCAACGCGAAGTTCTCGGTGCGCGAAGTGAAGCTGGCCATCGTGCCTGACGTAGGCACCCTCGCCCGCTTGCCGGCCATCGTCGGCCAGGGCGTGGCGCGAGAGCTGGCGTTCACGGGCGACGACTTCGACGCGGCACGCGCACAGCGGCTGGGGTTGGTGACCGAGGTGTACGAGTCGACGGAGAAGCTCCTCCACGAGGCGCGCGCGATGGCCTCACGCATCGCGAAGAACCCGCCGCTGACGGTGCAGGGCATCAAGCAGGTGATGAACTTCACGAGTGAACGTGAGGCCGCGCTGAGCCTGGACGCCGTGCAGTTGTGGAACTCGGCGTTCTTCCCCAGTGAAGATCTGCAGGAAGCGATGGCGTCGTTCATGGAGAAGCGCGAGCCGCAGTTCAAGGGGCGTTGAGATGAAGACCGGAAAAGACGTTCGTCCGCACCACTACGAGTTCGCGCACCGCGCGTTGCCGCAGATGTTGTTCGCCAGCATCGACGAGAACCTCGGCTACCTCATCGACGCGCCGCAGAAGTTCATCGACCACCTGTGGGGCTTCGTGGGTCGCAAGGTCGCGCAACGGGGGCAGGTCGCGCTGACCGGCGCCGGACCACGCGTGGAACGGCTGGCGCTCAACCCCGGCGTGATGTGGGTCGTCGAGCTGCCGCCGTGTGAGGCGATGGCCGAGGCGTTGTACGTGGGCATCGTGCCGATTCGCCCGCAGGGCACGCCCGACGAACGGCTGGCGATCTTCACGCTGGAGTACAGCTTCGACCTCACGACGCACGAGCAGTACTACGTGCTGTGTCGGTGGACCGCGGGCGGGTCGCATCAGAACTGTGGGCTCAAGGTGCCGGCGAACAGGTGCGTGCTCGCCTCGAGCAAGGCCAACCCGAACGCCCACTGGCCGTCGGGCGTGCGCGCACTCAGAACGCCGGCATGCATGCGCGCCTGGACCTCGCCGAGCGACAGCGCGACCTCGGGGGTTCCGCCTGAATGGCCGCCCGCGCGCGCGACCTGCAGGAAGAGCGCGCCGCACAACGCAGCGATCGCACCGCGCAGGTAGACGAAGCGCGGAGGCAACCGCTCGACGACCGGGGCCTGATCATGCGCGGCGATCAACTGCGCGCTGGTCGCGTCATCCAGACGCAGGAACACGGCGAGCGTCGCGAGGTCGTGGAAGGGATCGTTGGCGCCCGCGCTGTCCCAGTCGAGGAAGAGCACGCGCTCGCCATCGTAGGCGAGGTTCGACGGGTTGACGTCGTTGTGGCTCAGCACGAGCGCGCGGTCGGGCGTCGGAGGTGACACCGCGAGCGCGCCGCTGACCGCATCACCCACCCACGCCGGCAATGGGAAGTCGCGCAGGCCTGCCCAGGTTGCACTGAGCAGTTCACGCAGGTCGCTGCTCGTGGACCCCACAGGAATCGGCAAGGCGTGCACCTTGCGCAGCGCGGAACCGAGCTCACCGACCGCCGCGGCACGAGTGGCTGGGTCGGCGAGCCACGCGACGAACCCACGATCGACGACCCGCTCAGTCAGCACCGCGCGGCGCGCTTCATCGAGGTGCACCACGCTTGGCGCCACGCCGGCCGCTGCCGCGGCACGCAGGACTCCGGCTCGCAGGCGCCAGCTCTCGAGCGGCTCACGCGCCGAGGTGACCTTGAGCACGAAGCCACGCCCCGCCGTCATGACGCGATGCACGCGAGCGCCGGAGAGCCCGCCCGGCAGGGGAGCGATCGTCGTGCCTGGCCCGCGCAGCTCTGCAGGGAGGCAGTCTTCGAACTCAGTCCGCATACTCCTCCCTCCCTCTCCCTGCGCCAGCGGGGAGAGGGTCGGGGTGAGGGGCCGTCCCCCTACCCCGCGTGCACGATGAGCACCGGCACCGACGCCGCCCGCACGATGCCCTCAGCAATACTCCCAGAGATCAACCGATCGACGCCCTGACGCGCGTGCGTACCAACAACGATCAAGTCCGCCTGAGTCTCGCGCACCGTGTCGAGCACCCCGCGTACGGGGTCCGTGTAGCGCACGAAACCATCGACCTTCGCCCACCGCTTGCGCACCTCGGCGACCAACTCAGTCATCTGCGCGCGCGGCGCATCTTCGGCCGGGCTCACCAGATCTGCCGTCGACGCCGCCGCGCCCTCGTAGACCATCGCCGACACCTCGCTCGCGGTGACCAGCGTCAACTGCGCCGCCGACTCGATCGCCATCTTCACCGCGAGCTCGAGCGCGCGATCCGACGAGTGGGCGAAGTCGACGGCCACCAGAATGTGCCTGAACACGCCGCTCATCGGCCCATCGCCTTCTCGAGCTGCACGTGCGCCAGCGCGCGCTGATACCGCGAGCGCACCAGGTTGAGCCGCGCCTGCGTCAACGCCGACTGCGCGTCGAGGAGGTCAGTCGTGGTGCCGCTCCCGGCCTGCACCGTCTCCGACGTCACGCGCCACGCCTCTTCCGCGCTCTGCAGCGCCGTCTTCGCCACCTCGATCGCTGCCGTCGCCGCGCGCAACTGGTCCATCCGCCCCGACACTTCACCGCGCACCTGGCGGGTCGCGTCTTCACTCAACAGGCGCGCCGACTCGGCCTGATGCGCGGCCGCGCGATGCGCGTACCACTGCGAGCCCCACAGCCAGATCGGCCACGACGCGTGCACGCCGATGTACGCGGCGTCCTTCTGCGCGAGCGCCTGCCCGTCGACACGCACGTACGCCGCCATCGCGTCGATCTCCGGCAACAGCGCGAAGAGCTTCGAGCGGGCCGTGAGCTGCGCGCCTTCGAGCAGGTGCGCCTGCTGCTTGAGCTCCGGGCGCTCCACCAGCGCGCGCTCGGTGGCCTCGGCCAACGCCGGAGGCGCCGCCTCGGCGGCCTGCTCGAGCGACGACGGCTCGGCGAACTCCACGTCACCGTCGAGCGGCAACCCGAGCAGGGTGAGCAACTGCAACCGCGCCGCGCTCTCCTGCACCGAGGCCTGTAGCTCCTGCTGCTGCACGTTCGCGCGCGCCACCTCGACGCGGAGGAGATCGGCCTTCGTGCCCGCCCCTGCCTCGAGCCGCGCCCGCGTCACCGTCACCTGCTCGGCGAGCTGCGCCTGCGACGACTTCGCCACGTCCCGCGCTGCGCGCGCTTCGTAGAGGCGCAGAAAACCCGACTCCACCGCCTCCTTCAGCCCGCGCTCGACCGAGTCGACCTGCGCCTGCGCCGCGTCGGCGTTCTTCGACGCGGCCCCGAGGTCCTGGCTCAGCTTGAGCAACCCCACCAGCGGCTGCTTCGCCGACGCCACGAAGGTGTTGGTGTTCTGATCACGAATGCTCAACTGCGGCGCGCTCCCGGCCGGCACCCCGGGCAACGCGAGGGCTACCTGAAACGGCCCGCTGTAGTGCTGGAGATCGTCCTGCACCGCGAGCGCGGGCAACAACTGGCCCCGCACCGCCCGCGCGCCATCGACCGCCGCGTCTCGCCGTTCGCGCGCCGCCTGCGCCTGCGCGTTCTGCGCCACCACCCGCTGCACCGCGTCGTCGACCGTCAGCACCTCGGCGCGTGCAGAGGCCGCGAGCACGAGGAGCGCCACGAAGAGAGGTCGCATCTTCAAGACTCCGTGTTGACGGTGGCCACCACCGACATGCCCGCGCGCAGCACCACGTCGGGCGGCGCGTCCTTCCAGCGAATGCGCACCGGCACGCGCTGCACCACCTTCACGAAGTTGCCCGACGCGTTGTCCGGAGGGAGCAGCGAGAACCGGCTGCCCGTGCCGCCCGAGAGGCTCTCCACCACGCCGTGGAACGTGCGGCCGCCAAACGCATCGACCTCCAGCTCGACGTTCTGGCCGGCCTTCATCGCGCCGATCTGCGTCTCCTTGAAGTTGGCGATGACGAAGGTCTGCGTCGGCACCAGCTCAGCCAGCGCCATGCCCGGCGACACGAGCTGCCCCACGCGCGCCGAGAGCTTCGAGACCACGCCGTCGCTCGGCGCCACCACCTTCGACCACGACAGGCTCAACTGCGCGAGCTCGAGCGCCGCCTCGGCCGTCGTCACCCGCGCCCGCGCGAGGTCGGCGTTGGCGCGCGCTGCCGCGACCTTCGCGTCGACGGGCGTGTTGGTGTCGAGCAGACCGTTGGCCTCGGCCACCCGGCTCTGCGCCACCCGCCGCGCCTCTTCCGCCGTGCGCAGCTGCGCCTGGGCCGCGTCGAGCGCCGCGTGCGAGGCGTCGAAGGCGGCCTGCGCGTTGTCGAGCTTCTCCTGCGACACCGCGTTCGCTTCGCGCAGCCGCCGCGTGCGCTCGAGGTCGGTCGTCACGCGCCGCACGTCGGCCTCGGCGCGCACCACCTGCGCCTTCGCGTTGGCGATCTGCGCGTCGGCCGAGCCCACCTGCGCGAGCGACGTCGACACCTGCGCCTTCGCCGAGGTGAGGCCGCCCTTCGCGCCCGCCTCCGCCACCTGCGCTTGCGCGTCGGCCGCCGCGGCCTGGGCCTTCGCCGCTTGCAGCTCGCCTTCCGCCTGCTTCACCCGCGCGCGGAGGTCGGCCGCGTCGAGCTCGAGGATGACGTCGCCCGCCCTCACCGTCGCGTTGTCGGCCACCCGCACCACCGCGACCTGCCCGCCCACGCGCGGCGCGAGCGCCACCACGTCGGCTTCGATCTGCGCGTCGTCGGTGCGCTGCGCGCTCGAGGTCAACGCGTGCACCACGAAGTAGCCGCCGATGACCAGCAGGCCGGCCACCAGAATGCCGATCACCCGCTTGCGCCCCTTCGCCGCGCGCTCCGCCGCGGGTTCCTTCCGTTCGACCGTGTTCTCAGCAGCAGTGGCACTCATGGTGAATCACTCCATTTCGATGTGAGCGGGGGCCGCGGCGCCCTGCTTCGGGCGGCGCAGCAGAAGAATGAGGGGAAGAATGGCGACGAAGAGCAGCACGCCCAGCAGGAAGACCTGCTCGAAGGCGAGCACCATGCCCTGCTGCGCGACCTTGCCGGCGAACGAGCGCAGCGCGGTGCTCTGCGCGCTGGCGAAGTCCATCCCACGGGCCATCAACCCGGCGCGCGTCGCGGCGAGCTGGGTGGCGACCTCGGGCCGCTCGGCGACCAGGTGCGCGCGCACCGACGCACCGGCCACCACGCCCTGCCGCGTGAGCGAGGTGGCGAACAACGCGATGCCCAGCGAGCCGCCGATCTGCCGCAACAGCGAGCTCAAGCCCGTGGCGTCGGCCAGCCGCTCGCGTGGAATGGTCGACAGCGCGATGGTCTGCAGCGGCACCATCATCAAGCTCATGCCCACGCCCTGCAGCACCAGCGAGCTCATGATCTGCCCCGCGCCGCTCGAGAGCGTCATGCCCGCGAGGAAGAACTGCCCAGTGGCGGTGAAGAGCACGCCCACGCCCGCCATCACCGCCGGCGACAGCTTCGTGTAGAGCCGCCCGGCGATCGGCATCGCGACGATCATGGTGATGGTGCGCGGCATCAGCGCCAGCCCCGACTGCGTCGCGGTGAAGCCCAACATCTCCTGCATGAACAGCGGCAGGAGGAACATGCCGCTGAGCATCACCGACATCATCGCCGACGCGGCCAGCACGCCGGTGGTGAAGGTGCGGTCTTTGAACAGCCGCAGGTTCACCGCCGGCACCACCGCGGTCAGCTCACGCACCACGAAGGCGAGGCCCGTCACCACCACCACGATGCTCATCACCACGATGAGCGGCGACTCGAACCAGTCGTCGGCCTGCCCCTCTTCCAGCACGTACTGGAGCGCGATGAGCGCGGTCCACAGCAGCGCGATGCCCAGCCAGTCCATGTTGCGGCGCTGGTGCTCGGCCTCGACGCGCGCCTTCGCCTTCAGGTCTTCAGGCTCGTGCACGAAGCGCCACACCATGAAGAAGCCCAGGATGCCGACGGGCACGTTGATGAAGAAGATCCACGACCAGTGGAAGTTGTCGACGATGAAGCCGCCGAGCGTGGGGCCGAGCGCCGGGCCGACCATCACCGCCATGGTGAAGAGCGCCATCGCGGTGCCCTGTTCCTTCGGTGGGAAGGTCTGCCGCAGAATCGCCTGCTCGGTGGGCTGCAGCGCGCCGGCGCCGAAGCCCTGCAGCGCGCGGAAGAAGATGAGCGACGGCAGGTTCCACGCGAGGCCACACAACGCGGAGCCGATGACGAACAGCGCGAGGCACGCGAGGTACACGTTCTTCTGCCCGAAGAGCCGGCCGAAGAAGCCGGTCAGCGGCATCACCAGCACCATCGAGATGGCGAAGCCGGTGCTGATCCAGGTGATCTCCTGCACCGTGGCGCCCACCGCGCCGCGGATCTGCGAGAGCGCGACGTTGACGATCGACGAGTCGATGGCGCCCATCAACGTGCCGAAGGTCACCGACAGCGCGACGATCCACTTGTTGTTCTTGCGCGGGGCGCTCATCGCGACGACCGGGGGGCAGCGCCGAGCAGAAAGGTGTCCACCACCCGCTCGGCGATGTGCGCCACCTTCAGCCGGGCGGGCTCCTGCGCGCTGAACCAGAACAGGCCGCGCATCAGGCTCTGCAGCGCCGCGGTCTGCAGCACCACGTCGTCCTTCACCAGCTCGCCGTCACGCTGCGCGCGCGCCAGCACCGCCTCGAAGTGTTCGGCGGTCCGACTCTTCGTCGCCCCCCGCCGGTGCGACATCGGCTTGTCCGTCTCGCGCAGCAGCAACACCATGCGCGCCACCCGCGACGACATCGCCGAGACCATCGCCAGCAAGCGCGCGCGGACCGGCTGGCCCTTCGTCGCCGCCGCCGCCTCCTCGACCGCCTTCCCCGCCTGCGCGCGGTGCTCCTCGAGGAGCGCCTCCACCAGCGCCCGGCGATCCTTGAAGTGGTTGTAGAGCGTGCCCACCGCCACCCCGGCGCGCGCGGCGATGACCTCCATCGGCGCCTCCAGCCCCTTCTCGACCAACACCTCTTCGGCGGCCTGCAAGATGGTCGCGGACGTCACGTCGCGCAGCCGTTCCTTCAGCTTCTGAGGCTTCTTTCTGGTCGATGAATCTGGATTCATCGCGTGAACTGGTAGTTCACCCAATCCGCGCGCGCAACCCGTTCACCGGCGCCGAGTCACCCTGCCCCACTGGGGCGAAGCTCACTGCAGGCTGAAGGTCCACTCCCGCTCGACGGTGACCATCGGCGCGTGGGTGGTGGGCCAGCGCGCCTGCTGCAGCGCGGCCTCGATGCAGCTCTTCGTCTTCGGCGCGTTGGCGTTCGCCGGCTCGAGAGTGGCGGCCAGCGTCAGCACCTGCCCCACGCCGTTGATCGACACCTTGAGCCGCACCACCTGGGTCCACGTCTTCGCCCCCGGCTCGACGCCCTCGAGCACGCAGCCCCCCACCTGCGGCTGCGCGTCGTCGAGCGCCTTCTTGATGGCGGCCTCCGCGACGGCGGCGGTGGGAGCGGGCGCCTTCTTCGGCTTCTTCTTCGGCCCAGCGAAGGCGGCGGTGGCCAGCAGGCACGACAGCACGAGCGAGAGACGCAGCATGGCCCTCGACGCTACTGAGAACCGCGGCGGCGCGGCGGCGTCATCTCGAGCAGCGCGGCCTCGTCGCGGGCGAGCAGCTGCCGCACCAGCGGGTGCTGGAAGTTCCGCTCGACGGTGATGGCGTAGAACGTCTCGAGGATGTCGGGGACCACGCACAGCTCGTGGAGCAGCCCCTGCCCCAGCTCGTCGCGCACCACCACCGACGGCACCAGCGCCAGCGCGTCGGTGTCGCGCGCCAGCAGGCGCAGGCTGGCCATGTCGTCCACCTCGGCCAGCACGCGCACCTTCAGCCCCAGCCGCTCGACCATCGAGTCGAACTCGCTGCGCAGCTCACTGTCGGCCCCGGGGATGATCAGCCGGTGCGCCTCGAGGTCTCGCGGGAAGCGGAACTTCGCCGGCCGCCGGGAGGCCACGATGCTCACCGGTTGCCGCGCCAGCCGCCGGCACCGAAAGCGCCGCTCGGGCGCGCGCGGGGGCTGACGGTTCGACAACACCAGCTCGAGCTCGTGGCGCTCCAGCCGGCCGAGCAGATCATCGAGGCTTCCTGCCTCGAGCCGCAGCGGCGTGTCGGGCAGCTCGAACAGCGGCATCACGAAACTCCGCAGGAAATTGCGCGAAAAAGTCGCGACCGCGCCAATGCGAAACACCTGGTTCTGTTTTCGCCCACGCTGCAGCGTGGTGACCATTTGCCCCGCCGCCGAGAAGATCTCCTCGGCGTACGCGAAGGCAATTTTCCCCGCCTCGGTCAAAACGAGACTGCGGCCTTCCCGGGAAAAGAGCGGCTCGTCGAGCTGTTCCTCGAGCTGCCGAATTTGCGCCGACAACGCCGACGCCGCCACGCGGAGCTGCTCCGCGGTGCGGGTCAAATTGCCCTCCTTCGCGACGGCCCAGAAGTACCGGAGGTGGTGAAGGTTGAGTTCCAACGAGGTTTCCATGTCGTTCTCCGAATCAGCACGAATGCATCTCTATTATGTCATTTCTATGAACCCTCGCCGCCGCTACTTGCTCTCACGGTTTCGCGGCTCGAAAGAGCTCTCGAGCCCTGTCGAGGAGTCCCGGTGCGGTGTCTGTGCGGTTCCGACGAAATCAGTCAGTCACTCGCGCAGACCCGAGCAGCACCCCTCCGCAGCCCCCGAGCTGGGGCAATTCGCCAATCTGAGGCATCCATGAACCGTGTCCCGACTCTCGTCGTCTTCACTGCGCTCGCGCTCGCTGCGTGCCGCCACGAAAACCACGAGGCCGAAGAGAAGCCGAAGTTCCTCGTCACCAGCCCGGTGCGCCGCTCGACCGAGCTGACGCGCGAGTACGTGGCCCAGGTTCGCGCCATTCAGCACATCGAAGTGCGCGCGCTCGAGCGGGGCTACCTGCAGGGCATCTTCGTGGACGAAGGCCAGTTCGTGCAGCGCGGCCAGAAGATGTTTCAGATCATGCCGCTCATCTACCAGGCCGAGGTGCAGAAGGAGCAGGCCGAGCTCGACCGCACCGAGATCGAGCTGAACAACACGAAGCTGCTGGCCGACAAGGGCGTGGTCTCACCCAACGAGCTGGCGCTGGCGAAGGCCAACTTCAACCGCGCGCAGGCGCAGCTCTCGCTGGCCACCACCCACAAGGGCCTCGCGGAGATCCGCGCGCCGTTCAGCGGCATCATGGGGCGCTTTCAGGCGCGGCTGGGTAGCTTGATCTCCGAAGGAGACCTGCTGACCACCCTGTCTGACAACAGCACGATGTGGGTGTATTTCAACGTCGCCGAGGCCGAGTACCTCAAATACAAATCAGAGGCCGCGCCCGACAAGCCGACGCCGGTGAAGCTGGTGATGGCCAACGGGCAGGTCTTCGATCAGCCCGGCGAAGTGCGCACCATCGAGGCCGACTTCAACAACGAGACCGGCACCATCGCCTTTCGCGCCACCTTCCCCAACCCGCGCGGGCTGCTGCGCCACGGCGAGACGGGGAAGATCGTGATGACGGTGCCGGTGGAGAACGCGCTGCTGGTGCCGCAGAAGTCCACCTTCGACGTGCTCGACAAGAAGTTCGTGTTCGTCGTCGACGAGCACCACGTCGTGCACTCGCGCCCCATCACCGTGGTCGCCGAGCAGCCGCAGGTCTACCTGGTGGCGAGCGGCCTCGACGAGAAGGACCAGATCGTCCTCGAGGGGCTGCGCAAGGTGCACGACGGCAGCGTCATCGAGCCCGAGTTCCAGAAGCCCGGTGAGGTGCTGGCGAACCTCGAGGTGCCTGCCGAATGACTGAGAGATTCATTCATCGACCGGTCCTCGCGATCGTCCTGTCGATCCTCGTCGTCTTCCTCGGCGTGCTGGCGATGCGCTCGCGGCCGGTCTCGCAGTTCCCCGAGATCTCACCGCCGCGCGTGATGGTCTCGCTGGCGTTCCCCGGCGCCAGCGCCGACGTGCTGGTGAAGTCGTCGCTCATCACCCTCGAGCGCGCCATCAACGGCGTGCCGGGCATGAGCTACATCATCTCCGACGCCACCAGCGCCGGTGAGGCCACCATTCAGGTCGTCTTCGAGCTGGGCACCGACCCCAACCAGGCGCTGGTGGGCGTGAAGAACCGCGTCGATCAGATGATGAACCGGCTGCCGCCGCTGGTGCAGCTCGAGGGCGTCATCGTCAACCCGGTGCAGCCCTCGATGCTGATGTACGTGAACCTCTACAGCACCGAGAAGACCGCTGATCAGAAGTTTCTGTACAACTTCGCCAGCGTCAACCTGCTGCCCGAGCTCAGCCGCATCAAGGGCATCTCGCAGACCCGCATTCTCGGCTCACGCAGCTACGCGATGCGCATCTGGCTCAACCCCGATCGCATGCGCGCCTACAACGTCTCGACCGAAGAGGTGATGGACGCGATCAGCCAGCAGAGCGTCATCGGCCGCCCCGGCCGCCTCGGGCAGGCCACCGGCAAGACCTCGCAGGCGCTGGAATACGTGCTGGTCTACGAGGGCCGCTACAACAAGCCCGAGCAGTACGAGAACATCATCATTCGCGCCAAGGCCGAGGGCGAGCTGCTGCGCCTCAAGGACATCGCGCAGGTCGAGCTGGGCTCGGAGTTCTTCGACATCTACTCGAACCTCGACGGCAAGCCCTCGGCGGCCATCGTGCTCAAGCAGACGTACGGCAGCAACGCGAGCGAGGTCATCGAGAACGTGAAGGCCAAGCTCGAGGAGCTCAAGAAGTCGGGCTTCCCCGCGGGCATGGACTACGAGGTCAGCTACGACGTCTCGAGCTTCCTCGACGCGTCGATCGAGAAGGTGGTGCACACCCTCGGTGAGGCCTTCATCCTCGTCGCGCTGGTGGTCTTCGTCTTCCTCGGGGACTGGCGCTCGACCCTCATCCCCACCCTCGCGGTGCCGGTGTCGCTGGTCGGCTCGTTCATGTTCATGCAGGCCTTCGGCATCACCATCAACCTCATCACGCTCTTCGCGCTGGTGATGGCCATCGGCGTGGTGGTCGACGACGCCATCGTGGTGGTCGAGGCGGTGCACGCCAAGATGGCCGAAGAGCACCTCGCGCCCTACGCGGCGGTGCAGAAGGTGCTGGGCGAGATCAGCGGCGCCGTCATCGCCATCACCCTGCTGATGACCGCGGTCTTCGTGCCGGTGGCCTTCATGACCGGCCCGGTGGGCGTCTTCTACCGGCAGTTCGCCATCACCATGGCCTCGTCGATCGTGCTCTCGGGCTTCGTGGCGCTGACGCTCACCCCGGTGCTGTGCGCGATGATCCTCAAGAACACGCACGGCAAGCCGCGCCCGCGCACGCCGATCAACGTCGCGCTCGACGCCTTCAACAAGCTCTTCGATCGCGGCACCAACAGCTACATCAAGGTGCTGCGCCTCATCGCCAACCGGCGGCTGGTCACCTTCGGCGTGCTGGCGGCGTTCTCGGCCGGCATCGTGGGCGTCAACGAGGTGCTCCCCTCGGGCTTCGTGCCCAACGAAGACCAGGGAATGATCTACGCCATCGTGCAGACGCCGCCGGGCACCACGCTCGAGCGCACCAACGACATCTCGCGCGAGCTGCAGCACATCGCCGAAGGCGTCGAGGGCGTGGCGTCGGTGTCGTCGCTGGCGGGCTACGAGGTGCTCACCGAGGGCCGCGGCTCGAACGCCGGCACCTGCCTCATCAACTTGAAGGGCTGGTCACAGCGCAAACACTCGGTGGTGCAGATCATCGAGGAGCTCGAAGAGAAGTCGAAGGACATCGGCGCGGTGGTCGAGTTCTTCCAGCCGCCGGCGGTGCCCGGCTACGGCGCGGCGGGCGGCTTCGCGTTGCGCCTGCTCGACAAGAACAACAACGACACCAACTACGAAGAGTTCGACAAGGTGAACAAGGAGTTCATGGACAACCTGCGCAAGCGCAAGGAGCTCACCGGCCTCTTCACCTTCTTCGCCGCCAACTACCCGCAGTACGAGCTGGTGGTCGACAACGAGCTGGCGATGCAGAAGGGCGTGTCGATCAAGAAGGCGATGGAGAACCTCGACATCTTGATCGGCAGTACCTACGAGCAGGGCTTCATCCGCTTCAGCAACTTCTTCAAGGTGTACGTGCAGGCCTCGCCCGAGTTCCGGCGGCTGCCGAGCGACCTGCTCAACTTCTACGTGAAGAACGATCGCGACGAGATGGTGCCGTACTCGGCGTTCATGACCATTCGCAAGACGCAGGGGCCCAACGAGATCACCCGCTACAACCTGTACAACTCGTCGGCCATCCGCGGCGAGCCGGCGAAGGGCTACACCAGCGGCGACGCCATCGAGGCGGTGAAGGAAGTGGCCGCGAAGACCCTGCCCCGCGGCTACGACATCGCGTGGGAAGGCCTGTCGTACGACGAAGCGGCGCGTGGCAACGAGGCGATCATCATCTTCGTCATCGTGCTGGCCTTCGTGTACCTGGTGCTCGCGGCGCAATACGAGAGCTTCATTCTGCCGCTGGCGGTGGTGCTCTCGCTGCCCATCGGCGTGTTCGGCTCGTTCCTCTTGCTCAAGGCGATGGGCCTCGCCAACGACATCTACGCGCAGCTCGGGCTGGTGATGCTGGTCGGTCTGCTCGGCAAGAACGCGGTGTTGATCGTCGAGTTCGCGGTGCAGAAGCACCGTGACGGCGCGACGGTGCTCGAGGCGGCCATCGAAGGCGCGCGGGTGCGCTTCCGCCCGATTCTGATGACCTCGTTCGCCTTCATCGCCGGCCTGCTGCCGCTGGTGGTGGCCACCGGCCCGGGCGCCATCGGCAACCGCACCATCGGCGCCTCGGCGCTGGGGGGCATGTTGTTCGGCTCGGTGTTCGGCGTGGCGATCGTGCCGGGCCTGTACTTCATCTTCGGCACCCTCGCGGAGGGCAAGAGCCTCATCAAAGAAGAAGACGAAGAGCCGCTGGCCGAGGAGGTGGCCCGTCATGTCTGAGCTGCGAAGGTGGGCGGCGATCGCCGCGTGCGTGCTGGGCAGTGGCTGCATTCCCACGCTGGTCGAGAACCCGGCGCGCGAGGTGAGCAAAGCGGTGCCGAAGAGCTTCCGTCAGGGCGACGAGGCGACCTCCGACGAGACGGTGGGCAAGAAGAACTGGAAGGACTTCTTCGCCAGCCCCGAGCTGCAGGGGCTCATCTCCACCGCGCTGCAGAACAACCAGGAGCTCAACGTTCGGCTGCAGGAGATCATCATCGCGCAGACGGAGATCGCCGCGCGACGCGGTGAGTACCTGCCGAAGTTGAAGGCGGGGGTGGGCACCGGCATCGAGAAGGTGGGCGGCTACACCAGCCAGGGCTTCTCGGACAAGGCGACCGGCGTGCCGGAGAACCTCGGCAACTTCGGCTTCGGCCTGCAGGCGTCGTGGGAGATCGACGTGTGGGGCAAGCTCCGCAACGCCGCGCAGTCGGCCGACTTCCGCTACCAGGCGAGCGTGGGCGGGAAGAACTTCATGGTGACCCAGCTCGTCGCGGAGATCGCCCGCTCGTATTACGAGCTCATCGCGCTCGACAACCAGCTCGAGGTCTTGAAGCGGAACATCAAGATTCAGCAAGACGCGCTCGAGGTGGTGAAGATCGAGAAGCAGGCCGCGCGGGTGACGCAGCTCGCGGTGCAGCGCTTCGAGGCCGAGGTGCTGAAGAATCGCAGCCGCCTGTACGACCTCGAGCAGGAACGGGTGCAGGCCGAGAACCGCATCAACTTTCTCGTGGGCCGCTACCCGCAACCGGTGGCGCGCAACCCCGACGCGCTGAAGGACCCGTTGCCCGCCACGCTCGCCTCAGGGGTGCCCTCGCAGCTGCTCGAGAACCGGCCCGACGTGCGGCAGGCCGAGCTGGAGCTGGAGGCCTCGAAGCTCGATGTCAGCGTGGCGCGCGCGAACTTCTTCCCCTCGTTGAGCATCGACGCGGCGGTGGGCTACCAGTCGTTCAACATCGCGCACCTGGTCTCGACGCCGGAGTCGTTGCTCTACAACCTCGCCGGCAACCTGGTGGCGCCGCTGCTCAACCGCGCGGGCATCGAGGCGCAGTACCGCTCGGCGAACGCGCGGCAGATTCAGGCGGTGTTCAACTACGAGCGCACGCTGCTGCAGGCGTTCACCGACGTCGCCAACCAGCTCGTGAAGTACGACAACCTGCAGAAGGGCTTCGAGCTGCAGGAACAGCAGGTGCAGACGCTGACCGAGTCGGTGGAGATCTCCAACGTGCTCTTTCAGTCGGCGCGCGCGGACTACATGGAAGTGCTGCTCACCCGCCGCGACAAGCTCGACGCCGAGCTGGAGCTGATCGAGACCAAGAAGCGGCTGCTGCTGTCGATGGTGAACATCTACCAGGCGCTCGGCGGCGGCTGGCAGGGCTAGCGGCCAGTTCACCTGTCGCGCGTCGTCACTCGCCGTTAGTGAGGGAGTCCCCATGACTCCCTTCTCCGTTCTCTCCTCGGCCGTCCTGGGCCTGGCGCTGCAGGCCAGCCCCGCCTCCAGCGACAAGGAACTCGTTCGCACCGCCAGGGCGCTCTTCGGCGTCATTCCGGCGAAGGCCCCCGCGCCGGACCCCATCGCGGCAGAGCAGCTCGAGCTGGGCCGGAAGATCTTCTTCGACTACCGGCTGTCGAAGGACGGCAGCACGACGTGCGTGCGGTGCCACCAACCGCAGTTCTACAGCACCGATCGGCTCCCCCAGTCGGCGGGCTTCAACAACAACAAGGGCGCGCGGAACGCTCAGTCCATCCTGAACCTGGCGTTCCAGGACGTGGTGCACTGGCGCAACGATCGCACCAGCCTCGAGGACCAGGCGCTCCGCTCGTTCACCACGCCCTTGAGCTTCGGCAATGCCTCGACCGAAGAGGCCGTGAAGCGCTTCGAGCTGGCGGGCTACGCACCGCTCTTCCAGAAGGCCTTTCCGAAGGCGGCGACGCCGCTCACCCTCGAGAACGCCGCGAGCGCGCTGGGGAGCTACCAGCGCTCGCTCACCACCCGAGCCCCGTTCGACCGGTTCCTCGAGGGGGACGTGAAGGCGCTCTCCCCTGCGGCGCGCAAGGGCTTGCAGGAGTTCATCTCGGTCGGCTGCGTGGGCTGCCACAACGGGCCTGCCGTCGGCGGCCGCAGCCTGCAGAAGTTCGGCGTCTTTCAGGACTACTGGTCGCTGACGAAGTCCAGCACGCCAGACAAGGGGCGCTACGACGTCACGAAGCAGGAGGCGGATCTCTACGTGTTCAAGGTCCCGTCGCTGCGAAACATCACCGAGACGGCGCCCTACTTCCACGACGCGTCTGCCAGGGACCTGGCGACCGCCATCCGGTGGATGGGGAAGCTCCAGTTGAACAAGGACCTCACCGATGAGCAGGTCGCGTCGATCAACGCCTTCCTCGAGAGCCTGACGGGAGAGCTGCCGAAGAGCTTCCGGGAAGCACCGACGCTGCCGTCGGCCCCGTGGGCGGGCCCGGAGCCGCTGTAGGCGGGGGCGCTCAGCGACGCTTCACCTCGTCGACCAGCTCCCGATCGAGGACCTGATCAATCGGCAGCCGCGTGAAGTGTTTGGGCGCGGCGAAGGCGAGCAACCGCTCACGGACCTCGGCTGACGGCGCGTCGATCACCACCGACGGCGTGCCGATGTCTTCGTGCTCGGCCGGCCAGCGGTGCGTGGGCGTGAGCACCTCGAGCAGCACGCTGCGCGAGAGCACCACCGTCTCGTCGTCGCCCGGCAGCAACAGCCAGTCGATGCCCTCGGGGAAACACAGCGGCATGTCGCCGGTCCAGGTGACGCCGGTGGTCACTTCGCCTTCCGAGTCGAGTAGCACCAGCGCGGTCGGCACGTAGGCGGGCGGCAGCGAGCCGTCTTCGAACAGGGCCTGCGTGGCCTCCCGCTGGAGATTCCACGTCCACACCATGAAGTTCGTCGCGCGCGGGAGGTTCCACACCGCGGCGCCGTCATCGAGCGCGAGCTGGTAGCCGGCGCGATTGCCCGCGTTCCACCCGCGCAGAAAGCCCTCGCACGAGTACGGGCCCTCGCCCATGCCGTCCATCTGGGGGTCGATGACCTCGAGGTTGAAGTGCTCGACGAACGCGGTGAGCGTGAACTCGGCCTCGAGCCCGAAGACGTGCGGGCGCACGTAGTTCAGGTTGAACGCAGGGAGCGGCTCGCCTTCGTAGAAGTCGAAGCCGAAGTAGACGCCGGTGGCCTCGTTCTCGAAACCGATGCGCTCGGGGGAAACGAAGGCGTGGGGCTGTTCGGCGAGCCAGTCGAAGACCTCGGTGCGCGTGAGGGGGCGCGTGGCGCGGAAGGAGAGGTCGTAGCTCACGGGGACAGGCTGGCGCGTTCGCGAGCGCAGGTCGAGGGAGGTCCACTGACGAGGGAGCGCCCGATCGCTGGACGATGGGCATGATGTATCGCCTGGCGTTACACCTCGACACAGAGCGCGCCGACCGGCGCAGCGACGGGCAGACGCCTTGACTTGCCTCCGCCCCGCTGCGACTCAGCCGTCATGAAGCTCTTCAACTACTGGCGTTCCTCGGCGAGCTACCGCGTGCGGCTCGCCCTCGGCTTCAAGGGCCTCTCGTACGACTACGTCGCGGTGAACCTGCAGAAGGGCGAGCAGCACGACCCCTCGCACGTCGCGCGCAACCCGTGGCACAGCGTGCCGGTGCTCGAGCTCGACGACGGCGCGCAGCTCACGCAGTCGGTCGCCATCGTCGAGTACCTCGAAGAGACGCACCCCACGCCCGCGCTCTTCCCCGCCGCGCCGCTCGCTCGCGCCCGCATGCGCGCGATGGTCGAGGTGGTGAACTCCGGCATCCAGCCGCTGCACAACCTCCAGGTGAACAACTACGTGAAGGACGTGCTCAAGGGCGACCCGAAGGCCTGGGCCTCCACGTGGATCGACAAGGGCCTCGACGCGCTCGAGGCGATGGCGAAGCAGCACGGCGGCAAGTTCATGGTCGGCGACCAGTTCACCTTCGCCGACGCGTGCCTGCTGCCCCAGCTCTACGGCGCGCGCCGCTTCGCCTCGGTCGACGCCGCCCGCGTACCCACGCTGATCCGCATCGAAGAGACCTGCCTCGCGCTCGACTTCGTGCAGCGCGCGAAGCCCGACGCGCAGCCTGACGCGCAGCCGGCGTGACGCGCCCTCCCCTGACGCAGCGGGTCACCGTTCACGCCTTGACTTGAAAGCAGGCCGCTGAGATCTCCGCGCCATGGAGACCCCCAAGCTCGAATCGCTCGGCATCATCAAGGTCGAATCCGTGCACTGGTACGTGCACGACATGGAGCGCACCCGCCGCTTCTACACGGAGCTGATGGACTTCGCGGAGCTCGGCGAGTCCAGCCCCGACCTCACCAAGCGTGGCCGCCAGCACTCGGTGGTCTTCAACGCCAACGACGTCACGCTCATCTGCTCGGCGCCCGTCGGTGAAGGCGGCCGCGCGTGGCGGTGGCTGCGCAAGCACCCCGAAGGCGTCGGCACCATCAACTACCTCGTGAAGGACGTCGAGAAGACCTTCAAGCTCCTCGAGGAGCGCGGCGGCACCATCATCGACGACGCCATTCAGCGCTTCACCGACGACAAGGGCGGCAAGCTGGCGTTCTTCAGCATCACCACCCCGTTCGGCAACACCACCTTCCGCTTCATTCAGCGCGACGGCTACGAGGCCCTCTACCCGGGCTTCGTCGCGCACCCCACGCCGAAGGGCGGCAAGAACAAGTTCGGCTTCGCGAAGATCGACCACATCACCTCGAACTTCAGGACGCTCAAGCCGATGGTGCTGTGGATGAAGCACGTCATGGGCTTCGAGGAGTTCTGGAACATCGCGTTCCACACCGAAGAGGAGATCTCCAAGGGCGACCAGCACGGCACCGGCCTCAAGTCGACCGTGATGTGGGACCCGCAGTCGACGGTGAAGTTCGCCAACAACGAGCCCTCGCGCCCGCGCTTCAAGCAGTCGCAGATCAACGTGTACGTCGAAGATCAGCGCGGCGAAGGCGTGCAGCACCTCGCGCTCATCGTGAAGGACATCGTCGGCACCGTGCGCGCCATGCGCGCCACCAACGGCCTCGACTTCCTCAACACGCCCGGCAGCTACTACGACTACCTCCCCGAGCGGCTCGAGAAGGGCGGCATCAAGCGCATCGACGAGAACCTCCAGGACCTGCGCGACCTGCAGATCCTCATCGATGGCCACAAGGAGCATCAGTACATGCTCCAGATCTTCATGAAGGAGAACTCGCAGCTCCTGAAAGACCGCGAGTCGGGCCCGTTCTTCTACGAGATCATCCAGCGCAAGGGCGACAAGGGCTTCGGCGGCGGCAACTTCAAGGCCCTGTTCGAGAGCATCGAGCGCGCCCAGGCCGCCGAGCGCGCCGCCGGTCGCTGACCCCACGCCGGGGCGCGCCGCCCCTGCAGTGGAATTACATTGGCTCCCATACATCGGCCTCGCTATCAGCGAGGCATGACGTCGAAGGGACCAGAGACGACGGCGGTGCTCGACGGGCTCCGCCGCCTCGTGAAGACACTCCGAGAAGGCTCGCGCGCCGCTGAACAGTCCCTCGGGCTGAGCGGCGCGCAGCTCTTCGTGCTGCAGGCGCTGGCGAAGACGCCCACCCTCTCGCTCACCGAGCTCGCCGAGCGCACGCACACCCACCAGAGCAGCGTCTCGGTGGTGGTGGCGAAGCTGGTGGCGCGCAAGCTGGTGCAGCGCTCGCAGGCGCCCGACGACGCCCGCCGGCTGGTGCTGCGGTTGACCGCGCGCGGGGCCCAGGTGCTGAAGAAGGCGCCCGGCGCCACGCAAGACCGGTTGATCGACGCCCTCGGCCAGCTCCCCGCGAAGGAACGGCGCGCGCTGGGGCAGACACTGGCGAAGGTGGCCGCCCTGATGGAGCTGCCCGAGCACGCCCCGCAGATGTTCTTCGAGGACGGGCGATGACGCCGCTCGACGCGCAGTCGACCACCGGAGGCCTGCCCGTCGCCCCGTCGCTGGGCCCGACGCTCGGCGTGGAGCACGTGCAGCGCCGCGCCGGCCCGGTCGATCGCCGCGTGGTGGGGCTCGGCGCGCTGGCGGTGCTCATCGCCCTCGCCGCCGGCCTCGTCGCGCAGGGGCTCACCCGGCTCATCGCGCTGTGCACCAACCTCGCCTTCTTCGGGCGCCTGTCGCTCGAGCCCGCCAGCCCCGCCGCGCACGGCCTGGGGCTGGGCGTCATCGTGGTGCCGGTCATCGGCGGCGTGCTCGTCGGGGTGATGGCGCGCTACGGGAGCAAGGCCATCCGCGGCCACGGCATCCCCGAGGCGATGGAGCAGGTGCTCACCAACGAGAGCCGCATTCCGCCGCGCATGACCTTCCTCAAGCCGCTCTCGGCGGCCATCTCCATCGGCACCGGGGGCCCGTTCGGCGCCGAAGGGCCGATCATCGCCACCGGCGGCGCGCTCGGCTCGTGGCTGGGGCAGCGCATTCACGTCACCGCGCTGGAGCGCAAGACGCTGCTCGCCGCGGGCGCGGCCGCGGGCATGGCAGCGACCTTCGGGAGCCCGGTGTCGGCGGTGCTGCTCGCGGTCGAGCTGCTGCTCTTCGAGTACCACCCGCGCTCACTCATTCCCGTCGCGCTGGCGGCCACCGTCGCCACCGGCGTGCGCATGGCCTTCGTGGGGGCGACGCCCGCCTTCGTGATGCCCGAGCTCGCGCAGCCCGGCGGCGCGGCGCTGGCCTTCTACGTGGCGCTCGGCGCGGTGCTGGGCGTCGCGTCGGTGCTGGTGACGCGCAGCGTGTACGCGGTGGAAGACGCCTTCGAGAAGCTGCCCGTGCACTGGATGTGGTGGCCCGCCCTGGGCGGCCTGGCGGTCGGCGTGGTGGGCGTCTTCGAGCCCCGGGCGATGGGCGTGGGCTACGACAACCTCGACGCGCTGCTGTCGGGCGAGCTGCTGCCGCGCGCGGCGCTGACGTTGTGTGGGCTCAAGTTCGTCGCCTGGTCGCTGGCGCTGGGGAGCGGCACCTCGGGCGGCACGCTCGCCCCGCTCTTCACCCTCGGCGGCGGCCTGGGGCTGGGGCTCGGCGCGGCGGCGGTGGTGCTGGCCCCGGGGCTGGGCGTCGACCCGCGGCTGGCGGCGTTGGTGGGCATGGCCGCGATGTTCGCCGGCGCCTCGCGCGCGCTGCTGGCCTCGGTGGTGTTCGCCTTCGAGGTGACGCGTCAGCCGATCGGCCTGCTGCCGTTGCTCGGTGGTTGCGCGGCGGCGTTCCTCGTGGCGGCGCTGCTGATGCGCACCTCGATCATGACCGAGAAGATCGCCCGGCGCGGCGTGCGCGTGCTGGGCGAGTACGAGGCGGATCATCTTCACCAGCTCGCGCTGCGCGACGTGGCGCGGCGGCCGGTGGTGACGCTGCCGGCGGGGCAGACGCTCGGGCAGACCCGCGCGTGGCTCGAGCACGGCGGGGTGCCGCACCAGGGCTACCCGCTGGTCGACGACACCGGCGCGGTGGTGGGGGTGCTGACGCGCAAAGACCTGCGCGCCGAGCTGCCTGACGACACGGTGCTGCACACCCTCGTGCGCCGGCCCGCGGTGGTCATCTCAGATGACCACTCGTTGCGTGACGCCGCCGACTGCATGGCGCACGAGCGCATCGGGCGGCTGCCCATCATCTCGCGCGACGCGCCGGGCACGCTGGTGGGCATCGTGACGCGCAGCGACCTCATCGCGGCGCACGTCGGCCGGCTGGCCGCGCAACGCCTGGAGTCGAAGCCATGAACCAACCGGTGACCCTGCAGATCCGCGACTCGGCGCGCCCGCCCACCACCGCCGAGCTGACGCTCGAGCCGCTCTCGGCGCGCCAGCGTCTGACCCGCGCGCTGACGCGAGTGGGGGTGTGCTGGGCGGTGGCGGTGCCGTGCGTGCTGGTGCCGCTGCTGCACTTCGTGCTCGTGCCCGGGCTGGTGCTGCTCGGCCCGCTGCTCGGCGCGCTCGCCTTCCGCGCGACGGTGGTGGTGACGAGCGAGCGCGTGAAGTGCCCGAAGTGCGAGCAGGACACGCCCATCGAGCCGGGCACCACCGGGTGGCCGGTGGGCCTGCGGTGCGCGCACTGCAGCACCACCTTCCGCGCCACGGCGTCGTGAGGCGGGCGAGCCATCGCCGAGAGGTGCGTGGTACACGGCGCTCATGATCGAGCGTCTCGTGAACGGCCTCGTGCCGAAGAAGCACCACCTCCAGCTCCGCGACGAAACGGGCCACCTGCACTTCGAGCACTGCATCACGCAGGACGGCTTCGACGCCCCGTACACCATCACCTACCACCGCCACGCGCCGCACCGGCAGCTCGGCGCCGTCACCACGCACGGCTGGCTGGCCCGCGAAGCCGCGCCCTCACGTGAGCTGCGCAAGCGCCACTTCCTCTCGCAGAAGATGGACGCCTCGCCGAAGAGCCCGCTCGATGCGCGCGTGCCGCTGCTCTTCAACGCCGACGTCACGCTGGGCATCGTCAAGCCGACCGCGGAAGACACCGCGTACTTCAGCAACGGCGACGGCGACGACCTCTTCTACATCCACCAGGGTGGGGGCACGCTGCGCTCGCTGCTGGGCGACGTGGAGTTCAACGAAGGCGACTACGTGTACGTGCCGCGCGGCATCCTGCACCGCTTCATTCCGCGCCCCGGCGTGCCGCAGTGGTGGTTGTGGATGGAGTGCCGCGGCGGGGTCCACATTCCCCGGCAGTGGCGCAACCAGGTGGGCCAGCTCCGCATGGACGCGCCGTATTGCCACCGCGACTTCCGCGCGCCGACCTTCATGGACCCGCGCGACGAGGGCATCCGCGAGACGGTGGTGAAGCGGGGCGACGCGTTCCACGGCTTCACCACCAAAGAGGCGCCGCTCGACGTGGTGGGCTGGGACGGCAGCGTGTACCCGTGGGCCTTCCCCATCTTGAACTTCCAGCCGCGAGTGGGCCTGACGCACCTGCCGCCGACGTGGCACGGCACCTTCGCCACGCGCGGGGCGCTCATCTGCTCGTTCGTTCCGCGGCCGACCGACTTCCACCCCGAGGCGATCCCCTGCCCGTACCCGCACTCGTCGGTCGACGTCGACGAGTTCATCTTCTACTGCAAGGGCAACTTCACCTCGCGCAAGGGCGTGAGCCCCGGCTCGATGAGCTACCACCCGGCCGGCATTCCCCACGGGCCGCACCCGGGCAGCTACGAGGCCAGCATCGGCACGAAGGAGACGAACGAGCTGGCGGTGATGCTCGACTGTGCGTTGCCCCTGCAGGCGACCACCCATGCGCTGTGGCTGGAAGACCCGAACTACCAGCAGAGCTTCATCCCCTGACGTCAGGGTTGTGACGCGTCGAAGAAAACGCTGCGCGGACGGGGCGTGGCGGTACCCATTGATCAACCGTGTCTCCCGTCTCAGAGCCGGTGCTGGGTCTCGACCTCGGCACCACCTTCAGCACCGCCGCCCTCGTGGTGAACGGCAAGTTCCACTACGCCACCGACGAACGCGGCGAGGCGTGCATCCCCAGCGTGGTGCACTTCCCGAAGAGCGGCGCGCCCATCGTGGGCGTCGAGGCTGATCGGCTGCGCGTCAGCGATCCCGAGAACACCATCTGGGCCATCAAGCGCGTCATCGGGCGCGGCATCGACTCACCGCAGGCGCGGCGGCTCCAGGCGGCGAGCGTGTTCAAGCTGCTGGGCCACGGCGACGACGAGGTGAAGGTGCGCACCCGCACCGGCGACTACGGCGCGGGGGAGATCGCCGCCATCCTGATGCGGCACCTCAAAGACCGCGCGCAGCTGCGCTTCGGCAAGTCGATCACCAAGGCGGTGGTGACGGTGCCGGTGCTGGCCCCCAAGCACGTGCGCGACGAGATGGTGCGGCTGGGGCGCATGGCCGGCCTCGAGGTGGTGCGCGTCATCTCGGAGCCCGTCGCCGGTGCGCTGGCCCGCGGCATCGCCGGCGCAGGAGACACGGGCGCGCCGCGGCTCATCTTCGACTTCGGCGGCGGCACGCTCGACGTCACCGTGGTGCAGCACACCGACGAGCGCGTGCGCGTGCTCTCGGCCGGTGGTGACGACAGCCTCGGCGGCGACGACTTCGACACCGCCTTCGCGCGCTCGGTCGCCAGCCACGTGTGGGGGCACCACCAGCTCGACGTCACCCGCGACGCGATCCTGTCCGACGTCATCCACCGCACCTGCGAGCGGGTGAAGCGCGCGCTGTCGGCCGCCCCGAGCGCCCGCTACTTCATCCCCGAGGCGCTGGGGGTGCGCGGCCGGCAGTGGAACATCGAGCTCCAGGTCACGCGCGAGGCGATGAGCGCAGTGTGGGCAGAATTGATCACCCGGGCGGTTCAGGTGACGCGCGAAACCCTCGTCGCCAGTGGGCTCGAGCCGGCGGCGCTGTCGGTGGTGAGCCTCATGGGAGGGACCACCTTCATCCCCCAGGTCCGGGAAGCGGTGGCCACGGCGTTCGGCCGGCCGCTCGACGTCGAGAGCGATCCCCAGACGGCGGTGGCGCGCGGCGCGGCCTTCCTCGGGGCGTTTCCCCAGTTGATCCGCTGAGCGGCGACGAGGCTACAGTGCGCCCCCATGGGATTCCTTGGGGGGTTGTTCAAGAAGAGCGGCGGCAGTGACCCACTCGATGCGCTTCGCGAGAAGGTCGAGGCGAACCCGAAAGACGCGCGGCTCGCGCAAGACCTGGCGTCGCAGCTGCACCAGAAGGGCGACGCGGTCGGCGCCATCGAGTACGCGCGCCGCGCAGCGCAGGCCCACAAGGAAGCCGGCTTCAATCAGAAGGCGGCGTCGGTGCTGAAGCTCGCCGTGTCGTGGGGCACGCCGACCACCGAGCTGCTCTCGGACCTCGCGGACCTGCTGCTCGAGATGAAGCACAAGGAAGACGCGCGCGGCATGTTGATCAAGCTGCGGCAGCTCCACGTGACCAACGGCAACAAGTCAGAGCTGAGCAGCATCGACGCGAAGCTCGCGGAGCTGGGCCCCGGTCGCTGAGCGCTTCGTCGTCGTCGTCTCATCGCCGCCGCCGAGCGCGCCCCGTCGCCGGCGCGGCGTGCTGATCAACACCGCCGCGATGACGCCGATGAGCCCGCCCGAGAGCTGGAGCAGCCGCGCCAGCTCGGCACGGCCGGCGTCGCGAATGAGCTCGGCGTCGAGCGGCGGCGCGTGCCGCACGAGCTCGTCGAGCGCCCCCGCGCCATCGAAGTAGAGCCCCGCCCCGGTCGCCGCGAGCAGCACCGCGCCCACCAGCGCCGCCGCCAGCGAACCCCTGCTCGACGAGCTGCGGTGCGCGACCGCCGCGCCGACCGCGTAGCTGCCGAGGAAGGCGAGCAGGTGCATGCCCCACCCGCCCTCGAGCCAGACGCCGAGGTCTCCGAGCGACGCGAGCCCGGCGACGACCAGCACCGCCGACATCGCCAGCGCGCCCACCCGCGTCGCGCGCGGCGTCGAGACCAGCGCCCAGACCACACCCACTGCCGCAGCCAGGAGTTCGATCATGGCTGCGCCAGACAGCGCGCGACGAAATCGGTTCCGCTAGTCCTTCTTCCGCTCGAACACGGGCGCCGCCGAGGCCGGGCTGGTGAGGTAGGTGACGATGTCGCGCAGGTCGCTGTCGGGCAGCCGCGCGATGGTCCAGTTCGGCATCTGCTTGTTCTGGTGCCCCTCGAGGCGGCGCACGCGACGCACCACCCAGTCGGGCTCGTACAGGCCCGGCGCCCACACCGGCCCCACGCGGCCATCGAGGTGGCAGGTCATGCAGAAGCGGTCCGCGAGCTTCTTGCCCTTCGCCGCGTCGCCGCCGGTCGGGTCGCGCAGCAGCGTCTCCATCGAGCGGTAGGTGGTGCGGTAGTCGAGCTCGGGCGCGCCGTCGGGGCTGATGGCGTCGACGAAGGCCTGGAGCTGCGAGCTCTGCTCTTCCGTCAGCCCGCTGCCGAGCATGTACTGCTTCTGGCAGATGCTGGCCGCCTGACCCGCGGTGCTGGCGAAGCCGCCCCAGAACTTCGGGCGCTGGCCGGCATTGAAGAGCGTGTTCGCCGCGCGCACGTGGCCGTCCTTGAGGAGGATGCCGTCGCGCTCGTCGCTCTTCGCGTGACAGTGGAAGCACGTCATCTTGTTGCCTTCGCCGCCGAGCGCCGCGGAGTGGAAGAGCTTCTCGCCCTTCGCCTTCGCGTCGTCGCCCTTGAAGAGGAACGTGTACTCGAGCGCCGGCTTCGGCTTGCGCGGCGGCTTCGGCTTCGTCGGCTTCGCGGCGGCGGGCTGCACCGTGGCGACGGTGGGGGCGACGATCACCACGGGCGCCTGCGCGACGGCCGGCTTCTCCTCGCGCTTCTCGAAGCCCATGTCGAAGGTGACCACCGCGGTGTCGCCCAGCTTGAGGAACAGGCGCTGCGGCCGCTGCACGTTGAAGTCGGCGAAGGGCACCTCGAACTTGCCGCTCACGCGCACGCGGCCCTCGGCGTCGAGCTTGATCGAGATCGGCACCCGCACCGCGCGGCGCACGCCGTGGAGCTCGAACGAGCCGACCACCTCACCGGTCGCCACGCCGGTCAGCGCGGGCGAAGACGGCTTCTCGATGGCGTCGATGGTGAGCACCGCGCGGGGGAAGCGCGAGGTCTCGAGGAACTCGACGCGCATGTCCTTGTCGCGCTGGTCGATGCCGGTGCGCAGCGTGCCGAGCTCGACGGCGATGGCGCCGGTGCCTTTGCTCCACGCCTCGGGCGAGAAGGTGAGCACGCCGCTCGACTGCCGCGTCTCGCCGATCACGTCGTCGAGCGGACCTTCGACCACGAAGCGCACGATGCCGCGCGTCTTCACCCACTGCGGCTCGGCCGCGAACGCGACGCTCGAGAGCGTCACCACCACTGCGAACAGGGTCTTCATCACGGCTCCTCCACGATGGAGCTGCGCATGGGACCGAGCAGACCGAGCAGCTCGCCCTTCTCGCCCGCGGGCACCTTGAACTTGTCGAGCGTCGCCACGAGGTGACCGACCAGCGCGTCGAACTGCGCGTGGGTGATCTTCATGCCCGCGTGCGCGGTGCTCATGTCGCGGCCCGAGTACACGCACGGGCCTCCGCTGGCCGCGCACACCAACTCGACCAGGCGCTGCCGCAAGCGCGGCACGTGACCGACCGCGAAGCCGGAGTTGATCAACTCATCACCCGCCACGCGCCCGAGGAAGTCGTCGATGACGGCCTCGATGGCGCCCTTGCCGCCGAGGCGATCGAACAGCGGCTTCTTCGGAGCGTCGGCCGGCGCGACGACCGGAGCGGGTTCGGGTTTGGGAGCCGGCGCGGTCGCGCAGCCGGTGAGCAGGGTGAAGACGGCGAAACACAACGAGCGCATGTGAGAGATCCCTTCGTCAGAACTTGCCGAGGACCGTCACGCCGCCGCCCGCACCGGGCACCACCGCGACGTCACGACCCAGAAACCAGAGCACGCCGCCGGTGATGCCCAGCGCACCCGCCGCCGCGAAGAGGATGTTCGCCACCCGCGCGCTGCCGATCGCCGCTTGATCTCTCGCGTACAGCGCCGCGACGTCAAAGCCGCCCATCGAGAGCTCGGCCTTGATCTTCTCGCGCTCACCGAACGAGCTGACCCCGAAGTACGTGCCGACGCCCGCGGCCACCACGCCGAGACCGAGCAGCACGTAGCCGGCCGGTCGCAGCGCAGCGCCGCTCTGCGTGGTGGTGGTGCGGGTCTCGACGACCGGCGCCTGCACCGGCGTGACCGACGGCCTCTCGGGTGCGTCGGTCTTCGTCTCCACCACGGCCACCACCGGCGCCGGAGCGCGCTGCTTGATCGGCCGGCCCGCGGAGCCGAGGAACAGCAGCTGATCCTTCCGCTCCGACAGCGCCTCGGCCCACCACTCGATGGTCTCGGAGTCGACGTCGGTCGCCGCCGCGCCGTTGATCACCTTCGCCTCGACCGGCTTCCACGCGCCGCCGTCCTTGCGGAGATAGAAGCGGACCTGGCTGATCAGCCTGAGCGGATCATTCTTCACGAACAGCGAGACCTGCTTCACGCGGCCGTCCTGCGCGCCGGGCTCGAGGGGACCGAGCTCGATGCCACCGTTGGCCTTGAACCACTCCTTCGCCGACGCGATGACGCCCGCCACCTTGCCGACGTACTTGCCGGTGAGGTCGCGCTTCGCGTCGAGCTGCAGCAGCGCGCGGAAGTCCTGCTCGGCCTTGTCCAACTGACCGAGCGAGGCCTGCGCGAGGCCGCGGCTCTCGAGCAACGTGAGCAGGCTGTCGCGCTCGAGCCCACCCTTCTTCTCCGCGGCGTCGAGCGACTTGAGCGCCGCGTCGTACTTCTTCTGCGCGAGCTGCTGCTGCGCGCGCTCCAGCTCGGGGTTGCGCTGCGCGAACGAGGTCGCCGACGCCACCGCGAGCACCACCAGCATCAGGCGTCGCATCAGTTGGTCCCTCCGTCGAAGAAGCCCTGGCTGAAGCCGAGGGGCGCGTCGTCGGGCAACGCCTGGAATTCCTGCGCGTCGCGCGCGGCCGTCGTCTCGTTGGTGCCGCCGACGATGAGGTCACGCACGTACTCGGTGAACTGGCCCGCGTCGGCCAGGCCACCGCCGCCGCCTCCACCGCCCGTCATCGCTCCACCACCGCCGCCGGTCATCTCTCCGCCGCCGCCGCCGGTCGCACCGCCACCACCGCCGGTCGTGCCTCCGCCGCCGCCCGTCATCTGTCCGCCGCCACCGCCGCCGCTGCCACCGTCGGGCGAGGGCACGAGGGGCTCACACGAGCACCCCGAGCCGACCGCTGCGCAGAGCGCGAGCATGGCCACTGCCTGTCTGAACCGAGTCATGGGTGGCCTCCTCAGGTGCCCGGGTTCGGCGTCTTCAGGTACGGGAACTTGTCGTCGAAGTCGGAGTCGTCCTGCAGCACCGCGTCGTGGAACGGCACGGCGGCCGCGGGCGCGTCGTTGGTCGAGAGCAGCGCGCCCATGCTGACGCGCAGCGCGATGTCGACCACGTCGTCACCGGGGCGACGACCGTTGGGGAAGCCGGCGACGTCGCAGGCCGCGTTGGTGCCCCCGAGCGCGGGCGGCAACACGATGGAAGGGCTCATCGTCGCGGTGCGGTTCTGGAAACACTCGAGCGCGCCGAGGTTGTTCTGCTGGCCGTTGGGCGTCGCGGGCAGCGCGGTGTTGAGGCGCAACATCTCGGCGGTGGCGAAGCCCGAGGGGAACTGGTTCACGCCCGGCACGCCGGTGAGGAACGCGGTGACCAGGTCGGTGCGCGGGAAGACGCGCGGCGCCGGGGCCGAGAAGAGGATCTCGATGAGCGCCGGCAGCGTGGGGTTGAGCACGTAGGGCGCGAAGTTGGCGACGTCGTCTTTCGGCTCGCTGGCGTTGAACTTGTCCTTGTCGGGCACGCCGATGACCACCTCGTTCACCAGCGGCATGCCGAGGCGGCTGACCTGCGTCCACGCACCGCCTTCGCGGGTGGGCGCGTTGTACGAGCCCTTCGGGTTCACCACGCGCGCCTGGCGCACGCTCGCCGTCGACCAGCCGCCGATGACGGTGTTGGTGCCCGACGTGAGGCAGCTCTTGTCGACCTCCAGCGCGAGGGTGGTGACGTTCTTGTTGCCGATGGGGTTGGGCGAGACGGCGCCGCGCAGCGAGTTGTCGGTGATGACCGCGGCCGGCGCGTTGACGAGGTCGAAGATGGTGCCGAGGTTGACCGCGAAGCCTTCCTTGCGCTGACCGACGAAGAGCTTCGCCGGCACGCCGCAGCCCGGAATGTTCACGCTGTAGATGAAGCTGTTCGCGTAGTTGGCGTAGCTCCCGTTCGGAAAGGTCTTCGCGCCGACGTTGTCGAACGGCTTCTCGAAGGTGGTGCCGCCGCCGGCCGCGTTGGTGACGGGCATCGCCGCCGCGCCGCGCCGCGGGCCGCGCACTACGCCGACGGTGAAGGTCTCGAGCTGGCCCTGGAACGCGCCGGTGCGGGTGAAGCCGCCGTCGGCCTGGCCGATGGGCCCGGCGTTGATCAACGGAATGGCCACCGTCGCCAGGCCACCACCGTCGGGCTGCCCGATGGGGAGCGCCACGCCGGTGCCGTTGATCAGCGTGTTCTGAAAGCGGAACTGAAAGGTGAGGTCCTCGACGGCGTCGCCGGTGTTGTCGATGTGAATCTCGTAGAGCGCCTGCGGATCGAGCGAGAAGTAGTTCGGCCCGCCGTACGCGTCCTGCAGCGGCTGGTAGTTCGCGATCAGCGTGACGAAGTTGGTGCGGCCGGCCTCGTAGCTATTGAAAAGGTAGAAGTCCGTACCGTCGACCTTCGGGTTCTTGGTAATGAACGGCGCTTCGCGATGGCTCGAGGCCAGCGCAGTGGCAGAAACCAGCAGGGCTGCCGTGGCAGCGGGAAACAACCAACGCATGAAGAACCTCCGAGTGGGACCAAGAGTCGCGGCCCGCTATCCGAACCGGGTGGGTGCTTCGGTTTGGTGCCTGGTGGCGATTGTGGGTTTGAGCGGCTGCAAGTGCGCGGAACCGAACAAGCCCGACGCGGGTGACGTGCAGCGGGAGGCGGATCTTTCAGTGCTGCCGCAGGCCGGCGGCTCGTTGCAGGACCAGCTCGCGGCAGAAGCGGCGGCGCGCACCAAAGACACGCCGACCCTGGAAGGCGTCATCGAGCGCGCCGCCGGCGTTCCCTTCGCCGCGCCGCGCCAGTCGTATGGCCGCAAGCTGCTGGCGATCTACTGCGCGAGCGTCGACTCGCTCGACGGGTTGATCGTCACCGTGTGCGAGTACCCCACGCCCGAGCAGGCGAAGCGCGGAGAGGCCGAAGCGAACCTCCTCAACTCGAAGCTGCCGGGCCACCAATCCAGAGTGCGCAAGAAGTCCGTACTGCACGTCGTGGCTCGCTCCGACACGCCCGCGACGAGTGTGGAGAAGGTGCTCGGCGCCTTCGACGCCCAGTGAACCGCGCGACCGTGCTGGTGCTGCTGGGCGGGCTCGCGCTGACCGCGGTGTTCGTCTTCGCGCCGCGAGAAGGAAAATCGGCCGGTGCGTTCGTGCCGCGCGACGACGCCGAGGTGCTCGAGACGGTGCCGAAGGGCGTGCCGCTAACGACCGGCGTGAAGCTGAATGAAGTAGACGCGGCCGTTCAGGCGAAGGCGTTGATCGTCGAGGCCCGCAAGCGTGGAGGAGATCCCCGGCTGCTCGGTCGCGCGCAGGCGGTGCTGGCGCCGTGGTGGCAGGGCGACACCGTGCCCCACGCGCTGCGGCTGCTGCGCGCCACGTTGAAGCAGAGCCTGCACGACTTCGACGGGGCGCAGGCCGACCTCGACGCGCTGGTGCGCGAGGACCCGAGTGATTCGCAGGCGTGGCTGACGCGCGCGACCGTGTCGTTCGTGCAGGCGAAGTACGAGGCGGCGCGCGAGTCGTGCTCGCACCTCGACGACGAGCTCGCGGTGTTGTGCGCGGCGCCGGTGAACGCGGTGGCGAAGCCGCTCGAGACGGCCGAGGTGCTCGGCAAGCTCCGTCGTGATGACGCGTGGGCGAGGTCGCTGCGCGGTGAGGCGCTGCTGTGGGCGGGGAAAGAGGAAGAGGCCGAGGTCGCGCTGCGCGGTGCGCTGAGCGTGGACCCTGACGACACCTATTCCCGGCTGCTGTTGGCGGAGCTGCTGGTGGATCGACGCGCCTTCGCGCAGGCCGCCGCGTTGTTCGACGGGCGCGAAGTGAATGACAGCGAGCTGCTGATGCTGGTGCTCGCGCTGCAGCCATCGGGCTCGAAGGCGTACGTCGCGCGGCGGGCCGAGCTCGATGAGCGCGTGGCGGCGAACCGGCAGCGCGGAGAGACGCTCCATCGCCGAGAAGAGTCGCGCTACGCGCTGCGGCTGGAAGGTGATGGGGCGAAGGCGCTGTCGCTCGCGAAGGAGAATTGGGCGGTGCAGCGCGAGCCGGCTGATGCGCGCGTGCTGTTGGAAGCGGCGGGAGATCGCGCGAGCGCGGCGCCGGTGTTGGATTGGATGAAGACCAACGCGGTGGCGTGGCCGCGGTTGAACGAGCTCGCGGGGCGATTGAAGTGAGGCCCGTGTTCCTGCTGGTGGTGTTGGGCGCGCAGGTGGCGCTCGCGCACAAGGGCTCCGACTCGTACTGGACGCTCCGCGCCCAGGGGGCGACCGCGACCGGCCGGCTCGACGTGGCGCTCAAAGACCTCGACCTCGACGCCGACGGCGACGGGGCCATCACCTGGGGCGAGGTGCGCGCGAAGGAACCGGAGCTCCGCGACACCATCGCCGCCGCGCTGACGCTCACGCAGGGCGCGACGCGCTGCCCGCTCACGCTCGGTGCGCTGCAGATCATCCGCCACTCCGACGGCGCCTACGCGACCTTCCCCACCACCGCGCGCTGCCCGACCGACATCACCGAGCTCGACCTCCACTACGCGCTGCTCTTCGACGTCGACGCGCAACACCGCGGCCTGCTCTCGCTCTCGGGTGACGCCGGCGGCAACTGGACCGCCTTCACCTCCAACACCCGCGACCACCACGTCACCTTCACCTCCATCGGCGCCGGCGCGCAGACCGCCCTCGCCTTCCGCCAGGGCGTGCACCACATCGCCATCGGCTGGGACCACCTGTGCTTCCTCTTCGCGCTGCTGCTGCCCTCGGTGCTGCGGCGCTCGCAACGCGCATGGGAGCCGCGCCACGAGTTCAAGCCCACGCTGCTCGACGTGACGAAGGTGGTGACGGCCTTCACGCTCGCGCACTCGCTCACGCTGGGGCTCGCGGCCTTCGGCGTCGTCACGCCCAACGCGCAGTGGGTCGAGGTGGCCATCGCGCTCTCGGTGGCGCTGGCGGCGCTCAACAACCTCTTCCCCTTCGTGCCCGACACGCGCTGGTCGCTCGCGTTCTCGCTGGGCTTGATGCACGGCTTCGGCTTCGTCTCGGCGATCCAGGATCTCGGCGCAGAGGGGCCGTCGCTGTGGCTGTCGGTGCTCGGCTTCAACCTCGGCGTCGAGGCCGGTCAGCTCGGCATCGTGGGGCTCTTTGTCCCGGTGGCGTGGCTGCTGCGCGAGCGGCCGCTCTACCGCCGCCTCGTCTTGCCGCTCGGCTCGGCGTTGATCCTCGGAATCGCGCTGTTCTGGACCTCGGAGCGCCTCTAGGTTCCGCGCGTCCATGAGCGAACAACGGGTGGTGTTCTCGTCGGGCTTCGAGTCGCTGTTCTCTCGTGAGCTGCGCGCGTTGATCACCCCGTCGCTCGACGCCGCGCTGAAGCAGCTCGGCGTGCACCTCGACAAGCCGTTCCTGCCCGCCTACCCCATCGAGACGTGGACCGCGGTCGTCGAGCTGCTCGCCAGAGAGCTCTACCCGCAGGACTCGCCGCAGAGCGCGCAGTGGAAGCTCGGCCGGAGCACCATCGAGGGCTTCACGCACACCATCATCGGCAAGGCGGCGTTCGGTTTCTTGCGGTTGATCGGCCCGGTGCGCTCGGTGGAACGCGCGGCGCGCAGCTACGCCAACACCAACAACTACACGAAGGTCGAGCTCAAGCGCATCGGCGACACCGCCTTCGAGTTCAAGCTCAACGAGAAGCACACCCTGCCCGAGTACGACATGGGCGTGGTCGAGGCGGTGCTCGAGCACGTGGGCGCGAAGACGCCGCAGGTGACGCTGCTCGCGAAGGACGCCGAGAGCTTCACGCTGAAGGTCGAGTGGGCGGGCTGACCAACTCTGCTATGCGCGTCACATGCGGTCGCTCGCGCTGATCATCTTCGTCTCGTGGGTCGCCTTCGCCGGCGGCCGCCAGCTCTCGGTCACCACCTTCGACGGGCGGGAGATCAGCGGCGAGGTGGTGCTCGAGGGCGAGACCGGCCTGCTCCTTCGCACCGCGACAGGCAACGTGCTCGTGCCGTGGGCCGACATCGCCGCGAGCCGAGACCTGAGCGCGCCGAAGCCCGCTCCCGCGCCGGTGCAAGCGCCGAGCGAGCCGTCGGCGACCGGCCCGCAGCTCGGGCTGAGCCTCGGCGTCGGAGGCATGCCCACCGGCATCGGCGCCTTCTTCTCGGGCCCCAAGGCGTGGCTGGCGACCGAGCTGTCGATGTTCCTGCACGTCGACTTCGGTCGGCTCGCGCTGCGCTTCGCGGTGCCGGTGCAGCTCGGCGGACTGGTCGGCGAGTACCGGCCGTACTTCATGATGTTCGCCGGCCTCGACTCGCAGCTGCGGCTGCAGTTCTCGGAGCGCGTGGCGAGCGGGCTGGGGCTGCAGCTCGGCCTCGGGGGTCGAGCCAACTCGGTCTACCTCCCCGGCTTCGGTGCGCCGGGCGAGTTCGGCGCGTACTTCGCGTTCGGCCCGACGCTGACGCCGGTGTCGGTGCGCCTGGGCAAGGAGCGCAACCACGAGCTGGCGCTGGAAGGCTCGCTGCAGTTCACGCCGGTGCCCAACGCCGTCGCCTACGCGGGCGGGTTGATCTGCGTGAAGTACGCGTTCCTGTTCTGAGCGTTCAGCGGGTGACGCAGCGGAAGCCGACGTTGTTGGCCGCGAGGTCGAGCTTCGTCTTGCCGCGCGCGAACAGGCCGTAGCCCGCGCAGGTGCGCTTGCTGCACCACCACGAGCCGCCGCGCGTCACCTTCTGCTCACCCTTCGCCGGGCCGGTGGGGTCCTTCACGCCCTTCGCGTCGCGAGCGTAGGTGTCGGGCGCGTACCAGTCGGCGGTGTATTGCCAGACGTTCCCCACGGGGTCGAAGAGCCCCCACGCGTTCGGCGGGAAGGCCTTCACCGGAGAGAGATAGAGGTAGCCGTCGAGCTGCGCGTTCTTCTCGTGGCCGCCCTGCCAGTAGTTGAGGCCCACGCCGCCGTCGCCGACGAACGGAGAGTCGCCCCACGGGAAGCGTGTCGTCGCGCCGGCGCGCATCGCGTACTCCCACTCGGCCTCGGTGGGGAGCCGCCGCCCCTTCCACGCGCAGTACGCCGCCGCGTCCTTCCAGCTCACCATCGTCACCGGCCAGTCGTCGTGGAGCGGCAGCTCGGCCGCGCGCTCGGGCCCGAACGGAGCGCGCCAGCTCGCGCCCTTCACCGGCCGCCATTCCCAGTCGTGCAGGCCTTCGACCGCGATGCTGCCGTAGCCGAGCTCCTCGGCGGAGGTGACGTGGCCGGTGGCGTCGACGAAGGCGCGAAAGTCGGCGACGGTGACGAGCGTCGCTTCGACCTTCAGCGCCGACACCTGCACCTGGTGCGCGGGCTTCTCGTCGTCCTTCGCGGTCAGCTCGCGGCCCATGGTGAAGGTCCCCGCGGGAACCGGCACCAACGGCGCGGCCTGCAGCGCCAGCGCGACGACTACTGACCCGGTGAGCACCACTCGAGGCACTCCTTCGCGTTGCCCGCGGTCAGGCAGGTGTCCTGCGGCTTGCCGGCGCTCAAGCGCTCCTCGAGGCAGGTGCGCATCGCGTCGCAGTCGGGGCACTGCTGCTTCGTGCGCTCGGCGGCGTCGGCTTCACACTTCGAGTACTGGGCGTTGCAGTCGTCGGCGCGGCAGCGCTGCACGGCGTAGAGACAGGTGGTGCGGCAGGCGGCGCGCGCTTCGGCGCAGGCGCGCAGACAGTCACCACCGTCGCAGGCGCTCTTGCAGCCGTCACACACGTCGCCGCACTTCGACTGGCAGGCGTTGCACGGATCGGCGCAGCCCGCGCGGCAGCCCTCCACCGCTTCGAAGCAACCGAAGGTGTCGGGGGCACAGTTTTGATCGAACGCCAGCGCCGTGCAGTCGACCTTGGTCTGCGGGCCTTCCATGTCGTCGTAGGTGACCTCGATGTCGGCGTGGCAGTCGGCGAGGTAGGTGGCGACGATCTTCGCGCTCGGCGGTGAGCCTTCCTTCACCTCCCACGGGAGCTCGCCGCCGTCGGTCGCCTCGGCCTCTGCTTCGACGTCCGCGTCGGGCGTCGCGGGGGCGATCGGCGCAGCGACGGCCACCACCGCGGCGTCAGGCACCGGCAGCGCCGCGGCCTTCTCGGCGCAGCCTCCACACGAACAGGCCTGAGCCAGGACCACGAAGAAGGCGAAGGCGAACGAACGCATGGGCGGAAGGTGCCGCGTTCGGGTCGCGAGGTCGAGCGTCACCACACGGCCCAGGTGACGCTCAGGCTCACGGCGAGCGCTGCGGGCTCGCTCCCACGTGGGCGGTAGAGGCTGAAGCCGGGTGCGACCTCGAGCCCGAGGAGCAGCCCGCGGTGCGCGACGTCGGTGCTCGCGCGGGCCCGCGGCGCGAAGTGCACGCGCAACGGGAAGGTGAAGCCCCAGTAGGCGCCGAGCGTGCTGCCGGTGTCTTGAAAGCCGGTCAACGCGCCGCCGACGCCGACCAACCAGTGCTCCGAGAGCGCGACGTCGAGAGCGAGCGCCGCCGAGCCCATCACGCTCGCGATGACGGTGCCGAACCCGAGTTGGGCGAGCACCGAGAAGCGGTCGGAGAAGACGACGCCCAGCGAGCCGACCGGGCCCAGCCCTGCGCCGGGGAAGGCGTTGAAGAGCCCGGCCAGCGCGACGCCTCCCACGCCCGCGCGCAGCCGCGCGTCACTCCGAACGAGCTCGACCGGCCTGGGGAGCGGACCGCTCGTCCCCTGCCCCGAATCCGCAGTGCTCGAGAGCACCCACGCCGCCACCGCCACGAGGATCATGAGAGGGCTCAGGGCTTCGGAGCTACGCTGAAGAGCCAGCGGCGAGCCATGCCAGCGCGCCGACGACGAGCGCCTCGACTCCCGTCTCGAGCGTCGGGTGCAGGACCGGGGCGAAGAGCGGGCTGTGATTGACCGGGAGTTCGTTGAGCCGTCCGGCTGCCCTGGCCCTGGCGTAGACGTCAGGATCGGTGCCCCCGACGAACCAGTACACCGACGGGACGTGCCACGCGGTCGCGAAGCACCCAAAGTCCTCGCTGGCGGGCGCCGGGCCCGAGTGCTTCACGCGCTCCGGGGAGAAGTGGTCACGAAAAGCGGTCGCGACGCGATTGCTGGCGGCCTCGTCGTTGACGTTGAGCGGGTAGTGGTCGAGCGACGTGATCTCGGGCTTGCGCGGCGCGCCGGAGGCAGCGGCCTCTGCGTTGACGATCCGCTCGATCGCCTCGAGCACGCGGGTGCGCACGCCCGCGTCGAACGTCCGCACGTTGAGTTTGATGATCGCCTCGTCGGGTATGACGTTCTCCTTGGTGCCCGCCTGCAACACGCCCACCGTGACCACCGCCGCCTCCGTCGCGGCGACCTCGCGGGAGACGATCGTCTGGAGCCGCAGCACGACCGACGCCGCCATGACGACGGGATCGACGCTCGCCTGCGGCATCGAGCCATGGGCCCCGCGCCCGAACAGGCGGATCTGAAGACTGTCCGCGGCAGAGGTGATCGGGCCCGCGCTGCCCGCGACGAAGCCAGCGGTCCCGACCATGACGTGCTGCCCGAGCACCACCTCGGGGGTGGGGAACCGCTTCACCAGGCCGTCCTCGATCATCGCCTGTGCGCCTTGCGCCGTCTCCTCGCCGGGCTGAAACACCACCATCAACGTGCCTCTCCACGCCGCGCGCGATTGCGCCATCAGCGTGGCCGCCCCCATCAGCCAGGTGACGTGGAGGTCGTGTCCGCACAGGTGCCCGACCCCCGCGACGGTGCTGGCGTACGCAAGGCCTGTCGCTTCGGCGACCGGGAGCGCGTCCATGTCGGCGCGGAGCATCACGGTCGGTCCGTCACCGTTGCGGAGCACGCCGACCACCCCGGTCTTGCCGACACCGGTCGTCACCTCGTAGCCGGCCTTCCTGAGGCTGTCTGCCGCGAGGCCTGCCGTGCGCGTCTCCTGCATCGAGAGCTCGGGGTGCGCGTGGATGTCTTTGTAGACGCGCTCGAGCTCCGGCAGCAGGTCGGCAAGCCTCGCGAGAACAAGAGCCGCTGAATGAGCCATGGTGGTCTCCCTGAGAGCGGGAGCCTTTCCCAACGACGGAGCTCGCACAATCGGCGAGCTCCATGAGGCAGCTCGCCCCTGCGAAGGCGCTTCGCCACCAGAACGCTCACCGACGGGGCGCGACGAGCTGCAGCGGCGAGCGCGACGCCCCCGCGGCCTGCAACGCCTTGCGCGCCTCGAGCAACTGCTGCTGCGCGGCCTTCAGCGCGGCGGCGGCCTCGCGGCCTGCGTCGTCAGTCGAGCCCTCGAGCTCCCGCGCGGAGTCGAGCAGCGCCTTCGTCGTCGCCTCGAGAGCCGAGGCGGCGCGGAAGCAGAGATGAGCGTTGAAGCGTTCGTTGCGCATGCCGGCACTATGCCCGCGGGGACTGACATTCACTGAACGCGCGAGCAGTTCCGCAAGGTTACCGGCCCCCTCGGGTCACTTGTCAGACCCCCTCTGTATGGTGGCTCGCATGAACGACAAGAACGACACCCGCTGGGGCAACTGGATGGGCCGGGCTCGCACCTGCTTCCGCGCCGCGACGGCGATCGACACCAGCACCACGGCGGTGACGTCGACGGTGCGTGAGCTCGAGGCGGCCGGCGCCGACGAGCTGGTCGTGCAGCTCCGCGAGGCCGAGGCCGCGCTGGCCCGGGCACGCGAGGCGGTGCAGGCGGCGCTGCAGGCTCGCAAGCTCACCCCGGCCAACCGCGAAGTCAGCTACGGCCTCGCGAGCTGAGCTGATCCCTCCGCGTCATCTGCTATCTCCGCGCGATGGCTGAGACCTGGCAGGAGCGCTGGCGGCGCGAGGTCAACGAGGCGCACGCCGCGGTCGACGCGCTGCTCTCGAAAGACCCCACCGGCCCCGCGCTGCGCGTCGCGTGCGAAGAGGCCGCGAAGGCGCGCTGGTTCAACAACCTCGCCTACCGCTGGGCGCCGTGGCTGTGGCGCAAGCTGAAGGCCGACCCCTCGCAGCGGGTGGCGCTCCGGCCGTTTCTGCTCGCGCACCTCAGCGAGGCCGCCATCGACCCCAAAGGCGACCACCACGCCGCCTGGTCGCTCGCCGAGAAGGCGCTGGCGCCGTGGCTCGCCGAGCTCGACGCAGCCGACGACGTCGAGGTGTACCGGCAGATCGTCCAGTGGAAGCTCTGGCTCTCCTGGCGCGACGAAGGGAAGACGTACCGCGCGATGCTGGTGGCGCGCCTCGAGGCCGCACGCACCCCGGTCGAGCTCCGCAGCGCCCTCGCTCGCTTCGACTTCCCCGGGCAGCTCGATGAGCCCACCGCGCTCCTCGTCTACGAGCGCGTTGGCCCGAGCGCCGGCCCCTTCATCCTCGCGCGGCTGCCGTGGAAGAAGCAGTTCTGGGAAGCGCTCCACACCCGCGCGCTGCGCAGCCGCGACGACGAGACCGCGTGGACGCTCTACCGCCGGCAGGTCGACGACGCGCGCTGGGCGAAGGACGTGCGCACGCTGCTGACCACCGTGCCCGATGGAGAGACGCTGATCGCCGAGCTCGAGAAGCGTCACCCGGTCCACCTCGAAGACGCCGGCCCGGTGTTCCTCGAGCTGGCCCAGCAACGCGGGCACGTGGTGCTGCCGTATCTGCAACGTCACGTGAACGCGCTCCGCCCGCGCTGGAGCTGGCGCGGCCGCACCGAGGGGAAGAGCCTGCCCGCGCTGCTCGAGCTCGCCGACGCGCAGGCGTGGACCTCGCTGTGGGCGAAGATCCTCCAGACCGCCGCGACGCAGGACCTGTGGAACGCGCAGCTCGAGCGCCTGCTGAAGCTCAACGTCTCCACGCTGACCGTGCAGCGGAAGCTCCAGCTGCTGGCCGGCGCGGGCAACGAGTGGAACTTCTCGGGCTTCGGCGTGGCGCAGGTGCAGCCGCTGCAGGACGACGTCGCGTGCCTGATGTTCGAGCGCGCCCCGGCGCTGCTGCGTGGACCGTTCCGCATGCACCTGAGCCAGAACCAGCAGCACCGGGCTCCCGAAGCTGTTGCGGCGCGTGCTCGCTGCCGACGACGAGGCCATCGTCGATTACCTCGCCGCCCGCGCCGCGATGGATCAATGGGGCCACGCCGAGACGCTGGAGCAGCTCACCGCGCACTACGAGGCGCTCAGCACCACCGACGGCACCTTCGTGCGCCGCGCCACCAACGCGCTCACCATGATGCCGGCCTTCGCCATCTGGCAGTACGAGCGGCTGCTGAAGGAGAACCGGCTCGCGCGCCTGCTCTTCGAGCGCTCGACCCCACTGTACCTCGCCGACGCGCGGCTGGTGCGCGAGCTGCTCGAGTCGCCGCAGATTCACGTGCAGGCGCTCGGCTTTCGCGTGCTGGCGACACGAGACCCGCGCGCCGGCCCGATGGCTGCGCAGATGATCGACGTGCTCGCGCCCACGTTGCTGCGGCCGCTGCACCGGCGCACGCGGTTGATGGCGTTTCAGGCGATCGAGCAGGCGTGCCTGGCCGACGAGACGGCCGCGCGCGTGCTGGTGGGAAAGATGAAGCTCACCTTCGCGCTGCCGGATCGCAAGTACCCCAGGGAAGAGCTGGTGGGGCTGCTGGGCCGCGTGTTGGGGAAGTGGCCGTCGCTGCGCGGGCCGCGGGAAGCACCACGCGTGTTCAGCCGCGCCGTCGAAGGGAGAGGGTGAGCCGTGTTCTCGTTCAGCTACGCCATTCCCAGCTCGTTCGAGTCGACGCGCACGCGCGCGCTCTACGATCTATCCGTCGACCTCACCCGGCCGGTGCGCTTCCACGCGAAGGTGCGCCAGCACGTGCTGCCGCTGCGCTTCGCGTTGCAGGCGCTGGGGCAGCTCATCTGGCACTCCGATGAATGGACGACCGACTTCTTCACCCTCGACCCCATCATCACCGTGCACCCCGACCGGGTGTTCTTCGAGGCCTTCAGCGCCGACCAGTCGAGCTACGGGCTGGTGATCATCGACCGCGAGGTGTTCGAGCCGGAAGGTGAGGTGCGCTGCGGCACCACCAACGTCGACTTCACCGCCTGGCTGTGGGCCGCCCTCGCCGAGATGCGCTCGACGCGCGAGACGTACTTCCGCGTGGGGCCCGAGGGCTTCGAGGTGAAGACCACCGACGCCGGCGGGCGCTTCGAGCAGAAGGTCGACGTGCCCGAGAGCTGGGTGCGCGGCCTGCTGCAGCTCCAGGGCGCGATGGCGCTGCCCGGCACCCGTCTGTCGCTGCGCCCGGTCGATCTGCTCTCGGCGGTGCGCTCGCTCTCGCACCTCAAGGCGAAGGTCAGCCCGCGCGCGCTGCGCTTCGAGCTCGAGCCCGGCCGCGACGCCGAGCTGGTGCTCGAGCCGTGGGAAAAACGGGTGCCGCTGGTGGGCGCCTCGCACGGCGGCACCGAGAAGCGCGTCATCCGCACCTGGGGCCGGCGCCGGCTGTCGTTGCTCGAGCCGCTGCTCCCGTGGGCGGAGCGCGTCGACGTGTACCTCAAGGGCCGCGCGCTCCCCTCGTTCTACGACGTGCAGCTGCCCGGCGTGCGCTTCGTGCTCGGCCTCTCGGGGTGGACGCAGCACCGGTGGACCGAGGCGAGCAGCTTCGATCTCCTGGTCGCGCCGGCGGCGAACGAGGCGCTGCTGGAACGCGTCGCCGCGTGGCTCGCGAAACACTTCGTGGGCACCACCGAGGCCCTCGCCGCCGCGGTGCAGGCGCCGAGCCCCGAGGTCACCCAGGCCCTCACCGCGCTGTGCGCCGCGGGGCGCGTGCTGTTCGACGTCGAGGCGCGCGCATGGCGGTACCGCGAGCTGTTCCAGAAGCCGGTCGACCTCACGAAGCTCTACCCCGCCGACCCGCGCCGCGAAGAGGCCAGCGGGTACCTCGCGCGCGGGGAGATCTCGCTCACCAGCACCGTCAACCGCGAGACGACGAAGCAGCGCCGCTTCAAGACGCCCGACGGGCCGCTGTTCCGCGAGGTGGTGCTGCGCGACTGGGTCGTGCACGGCCGGGTGGGCCCGCAGGCCGAGGTCGAGCTGGTGCTCAACGACGAAGACCGGTTGATCTTCGGACGCTGCGGCTGCGCCTTCTTCGACGAGCACCTGATGAACCGCGGGCCGTGCGCGCACCTGCTGGCGCTGCTGCAGTTCGCCCAGCCGCGGCGCAAAGACCTCGAGAGCGCGCGGCCGTCGTCGCCTGACGCCCTCACCGCCACCCGCGCGGCCGAAGACGCGGAAGACGACGGTGACGTTGACTCGGAGAGCGAGAGCTATGAAAACGACTGAGCCTTCCGGGAGAGGTCAGCGGGTGCAGCCGAGCCAGTTGAACCACGGTGTTTCGCCGTGGTGGCCCCTTGCCTTCATCACCACGCCAGGGTCCCGCCGTACGCAACGGTGGGAGCCCCGGGTCCAGAGCCTCGCAGGTCGACGACCGCGGGCCTCTTCCGGAGGCAACTCATGAACGTGCTCGCTCAGGCGTGGCAGTGGCTGCGCCGCCTGCTCGGCTTCGGCCCGGTCGAGCGCGAGGTGCTGCGGCTCCAGGACACCAGCGGCGGGCGCGCGGCCGACGTCACGAAGGAGCTGGTGCGCATGGAAGGGCCGCTGGTGCCCCACCATCGCCGCCTCATCGTGCGCGACAAGCGGCTGCTCCCCGACGCCGCCCGGCGCACGTTCTCGCTCGGCCGCAAGAAGGTGATGGCGGCCGGCGAGGCACGGCGGCTCTTCGCCGGCACCCTGCGCACGAAGAACCGTGAGCTGCGCACCCTGGCCACCGACGAGGCGCAGCTCGAGCGGCTGGGCTTGCCCTGCTGGCGCAGCGAAGAGGAGCTCGCGGCCGGCCTGTCGCTGACGGTCAAGCAACTGCGGCACCTCTCGACGCACCGCCTGCGCGAGAAGGTCTCGCACTACCTCGCCTTCTCCATCCCCAGGCGCAGCGGCGGCGAGCGCGTCATTCACGCCCCGAAGAAGCGGCTCAAGCGCGTGCTGCGGCAGGTCAACGCGCTGCTCGTCTCGAAGCTGCCGGTGCACCCCGCGGCGCACGGCTTCGTGAAGGGCCGCAGCGTGAAGACCAACGCCGAGCCGCACGTGGGCCGGGCGGTGGTGGTGAAGCTCGACCTGAAGGACTTCTTCCCCACCGTGACCTTCGCGCGCGTGCGCGGGCTGCTCATCGCGCTGGGCTACGGCTACCCGGTGGCGGCGACCCTCGCGGCGCTGTGCACCGAGGCCGAACGGCAGCGCGTCGAGCTCGAGGGTGAGGTGTTCCACGTGCCCATCGGCCCCCGCGTCTGCGTGCAGGGCGCGCCCACCAGCCCCGGCCTGTGCAACGCGATGGTCAAGCGTATGGACGCGCGCCTCACCGGGCTGGCGAAGAAGCTCGGCTTCACCTACTCGCGCTACGCCGACGACCTCGCCTTCTCCAGCGACGACCCGGGCCAGGTGCCGGTGCTGATCAACCGCGCCACGCGCATCATCCACACCGAAGGCTTCACGGTGAACGGCGAGAAGACGCGCGTCATGCGGCAGGGCACCGGCCAGCGCATCGCGGGGGTCACCGTCAACTCGGTGCTGGGGCTGTCGCGACGCCAGCGCCGCCAACTTCGCGCCGAGGCGCACCACCAGCGCACGAAGGGCGCCACCCCCGAGCAGCAAGCCGCCCTCACCGGCCGCCTGGCGTGGCTCTCGATGCTCAACCCCGCGCAGGCCGCAAAGCTGAAGACGCGGCGCTGACTTTGCAGCAACCTCCGGCTCGTCTTCGAAACCGGTGCGGGGGAGGGGGACCGATGCGCATCTCGACCATCCGACGACACCTCCTGCTGCTGGTGCTGGTGGCGGCGGTGCCGCTCTTCGTCGCCGTGAGCTACGGCATCTACGACGACTTCCATCGCGCGGTGGCCGTCACCAAGACGGCGCTGCGGGCGCAGGCCGCGACGATGGTGAAGCACGCCGACGAGCGCATGGGCCTGGTGAAGGCCGGCTTGAAGAAGGTGGGCCGTGACGTCTTCGCGCACGAGCTCTCGCCCCCCGGCTGCCGCGCGCAGCTCTCGGCGGTGGCGCTCTCGCGCCCGTGGCTGCGGCGCGCGCTCAGCACGGACCTCGAGGGCCGCGTCACCTGCACCTCGGGTGACGAGGCCGCCCCGCTTCTCCTGCCGCCTGAGCTCCTGACCCAGCTCGCGACGCGCGACGTCGTCTTCTCGGCCCCGCGGCGCGTCGAGGGCGGCGCGCTGGTGCCGATGCTCAGCGCCGCGCTGCGCGACGACGCCGGGCGCCTGCGGGGCGCGTTGCACGTCGAGCTCGAGCTGCTGGCGCTCGACCCGGCGCTGGCCTCGGAGTTCCTCCCCGCCAGCACGCGCTACGGCTTCTTCGACGCCGCGGGCACCCTGCTGTGGCGCAACCTCGACCCCGAGCACGTCATCGGCCAGCGCCCCGACGCCGAGGCGGCCCGACGCATCGTGGAGGTGAAAGACGGCGCCTTCGAGGCGCAGGCGGTGGACGGCGTGAGGCGCTTCTTCACCGTGGTGCCGATGCCCGAGCTCGAGTGGGTGGCCTTCGTGGGCGTGCCGTCCGACAGCGTCTTCGCCGAGCCCCGCGCCCGCGCGGCGCGCTCGACCTCGTTCGCCCTGGCGCTGGTGGTGGTGCTGGCGCTGGTCGCCGCCGCGCTCGCCCGGCGCATCGCCGAGCCCATCGCGCGGCTGGAACAGGTGGCCCGCGACGTCACCGGCGGCCAGCTCGACGTGCGCGCCGCCCTCGACGGCCCACGGGAGATCGCCGCCGTCGCCGCCGCCCTCAACGACCTGGTGAGCGCCCGGCGCCGCGCCGAGGAGCAGATGCGCACGCTCCTCGAGCACCACGCGGTGGTGGCGTGGCTGCGCGACGCGGAGGGCCGGCTGGAGTTCGCCACCACCAACTTCCTGCGCTTCTCGGCGGTCGGCGGCCTCGAGGCGCAGGCGCGCCGCGACGACCTCGAGCTGCTGGCGGGCCGTGGGGTGAAGGAGCAGGTGGTCGAGCGCAAAGACCCCGAGGGGCGCACCTCGTGGTGGCTGTCGAACAAGTTCGTCTTCACCAGCTTCGACGGGCGGCAGATGATCGGCGGGCTGGCGGTCGACATCACCGAGCTCAAGGCCACCGAGCAGGCGAAGCGGCTGAGCGACGAGCTGCTCGATCAAGCCTTCAGCGCGTCGCCCATCGGCATGGCCGTCACCGCCGCCGACGGCCAGCTGCTGCGCGTCAACCGCGCGCTGTGCACCATGCTCGGCCGGACCGAAGCCGAGCTCCGCGCCACCACCTTCCGCGCGCTCACCCACCCCGACGACCGCGGCAAGGACAGCGACGCCCTCGCGGCCACGCTGCGGGGCGAGCGCAGCCACTACCAGACCGAGAAGCGCTACCTCCGCAAGGACGGCCAGCCGCTGTGGGCCCACGTCACCGCCACCCTGGTGCGCGGCACGCCCGACGGGCCGCGCCACCTGCTGACCCAGGTGCAGGACATCGCCGAACGGAAGCGGGCCGAGACGTCCGCGCGGCTGGCGGTGGTGGGCACGCTCGCGGCCGGCGCAGCGCACGAGGTGAACAACCCGCTCACCTACGTCCTCTCGAACCTCTCGTGGGTCAGCGACGAGCTGGAAGCCCTGCGCGCCGCGTGGCCCGCCGAGCACCGCGCCCGCCTCGAGGAGCTGGTGGAGGCGCTGGCCGAAGCGCAGGGCGGCGCGCAGCGCATCAGCACCATCATCACCGGGCTCAAGACCTTCTCGCGCCAGAGCGAGCAGCCGCGCCAGCCGACCGACGTGGCGAAGGTGGTGCGCACCGCGATGCTCCTCACCCAGCCGCAGCTGCGCAACCAGGCGCGCGTCGAGGAACACTTCGAGCCTGCCCCGCTGGTGCTGGCCAGCGGCGGGCAGCTCGAGCAGGTCTTCGTCAACCTGCTGGTCAACGCGGCCCAGGCCATCCCCGAGGGGGAAGCCGACCGCCACCGCATCACCGTGAGCGTGCGCGGCGAAGGCGCGGAGGTCATCGCCGAGGTGAAGGACACCGGCACCGGCATCGCGCCCGACGTGATGGCCCACCTCTTCGAGCCCTTCTTCACCACCAAGCCGGTGGGCGTGGGCACCGGGCTGGGCCTGCCCATCTGCCACGGGCTGGTGACGTCGTTCGGCGGGCGCATCGAGGTGGACAGCACGCCGGGCGCGGGCAGCACCTTCCGGGTGGTGTTGCCCGCGCTGCCGGCGCACGTGCGCGGCGCCGACGCGACGACGCGCGAGGCGCTGCACCCCCTGCCGAAGGGCCAGCGGGTGCTGGTGCTCGACGACGACCCGATGGTGGGCCGCGGGCTGGCGCGCTCGCTGGCCGGGGGCCCGGAGGTGGTGGTCATCAGCTCCGCGCGCGAGGCGCTGGAGCGCATCACCGGCGGCGAGCGCTTCGACGTGGTGGTGTGCGACCTGATGATGCCCGAGCTGTCGGGCGAGGAGTTCCAGCGGCGGGTGGCGGCCGTGCGCCCCGAGCTGGCGCGCACGATGATCTTCATCACCGGCGGCGCCTTCACCCCCAGCGCGTCGAGCTTCCTCGCGGCGACGAAGAACGCGTGGCTGCAGAAGCCGGTGTCGGCCAACTCGCTGCGCCAGCTGGTGGCCAGCGCGCTGAGCGTCGAGCCGGCCCCGGGCGCCGGCTGATATCCGCGTCGGCGCGCCGTGGTGATGGCAGATTCCGGCCATGGGCACGCTGGACTTTCCGTGGGACGACCTGCGCTACCTCGAGGCGCTCGAGCGCACGGGAAAGGTGGGCGCGGCCGCGCGCGAGCTGGGCATCTCGGTCTCGACCTTCTACCGCCGCGTCGCCGAGCTCGAGGGCCTCACCGGCCAGTTGTGCATCAAGCGCATGCCCAGCGGCGCCACCCTCACCGAGTTCGGCCAGTCGCTGGCCCACGTCGGCCGGCGCACCCGCGGCGGGCTGCAGGAAGTGTTGGCCCAGCTCCGCTCGGCGCAGACCACCGTGGAGGGCGAGGTCAGCCTCACCACCGTCATCGCGCTCCTGCCGATGCTGCACGAGCCGCTGCAGAAGCTGACCCGCGAGCACCCGCGGCTGCACGTCACGCTGCACCTCGGCGACGACGGCCCCTCGGTGCGCCAGCGCGAGGTCGACGTGGCGGTGGGCGTGATGAAGCGGCCGCCGCAGGGGTGCTGGGGGCGCAAGCTGCTGCAGCTCCCGTCGGCGGTGTTCGCCACGAAAGACGCGGCCGCGCGCACCCCGCGGCGCTGGGTGGTGCGGTCGCTGGCCGAGGTGGCCTCCCCGGAGTCGGCCTGGGAACGCGCGCACGCCGCCGACGTCGCGGTGCGCGCGCCCTTCCACGCGATGGTCGACCTGTGCGCCGCGGGGCTGGGCCTGTGCCTGATGCCGCGGCTGCTCGCCAGCCGGCACCCGGGCCTGGTGGAGGTGAAGGACTACGCGCACCTCATGGCGCCGCTGGAGCGCACGGTGTGGCTGCTCACGCACCCCGACCAACGCAAGACGCCGCGCGTGGTGGCGCTGATGAACGCGCTGACCGAGGCCTTCGTCGAGCCCGCCTCGCATCGGTGAGACTGGCAGTCCCATATTTGGGAAGGCCGCCCCGCCCCCGCGCGGGCATCGTCGACCCATGTTGATGACTCAGAAGGTCAAGCTGCACGACGGCATCATCGGCGCCCTCATCACCACCAGCGTCGCGCTCGCCTGGTTCGTCGACCCGCGGTGGATGTGGCTCGCCGGCCTGACCGCGGTGATCATGATCTCCAGCGCCTTCACCGGCTTCTGCCCGGTGCACTGGGCGATCAGCAAGCTGGTGAAGGACTGACCGGCCTCACTTCTCGAGGCCCAGCGTCTGCGCCAGCCGCCCCTCGGCGGCGGCGAGCTCCACCTTGCGCACCTCGAGCTGCGCGCGGGCCTGCGCCGCGGCCGACGCGGCGAAGAAGCGCTTGCTGTCGATGTCGCTGACCTCGAGGCTGGTCGAGAAGCCGGCCTGGTACGCCGAGTCGATCTGCTTCTGCGCGCGGGCCGCGAGGTTGGCCTGCGCCTCGGCCTGCGCCAGCGCCACCTGCGCCGAGGCGAGGTTGCTCTTCGCGCCGATCCACGTGGCGCGCGCCTTCTGCCGGGCGGCCTCGAACTTCGCGCGCGCCTCGACGGTGCGGGCGTCGTTCTCGTGCATCGTCACGTAGCGCTGGCCGCGATCGAACAACGTCCACTGCGCGGCGACCACCCCGTCGAAGATGAAGTTGGTGCCCGCGAAGCCCTTGTTCGAGTTGTAGCTGCCCTTGGCCTGGGCGACGATCGACGGCAACCACGCGAGGCGATCGAAGGTGTTGAAGGTCTCCGACGCCTTGAGCCCGTACTCGTTGGCCTTCACCGCGTAGGTCGCCTCCCACGGGCTGGTCGACTCGTCCGACGCGGTGACCTCGAAGAAGGTCGGCTGCCCGTCGAGCGGCCGCACCGGCTCCCCCACCAGCGCCTCGAGCATCGCCAACAGGCCCACCTTCTGCCCCTGCAGCGTCGCCAGCGTGCCGCGGGCCTGCGCGGTCTCCGACTGGGCGCGCAGCACCGCGATGTCGGTGGCCACGCCCTGCTGCTGCTGCGCAGTGGCGTCGCGCTCGCGGCGCAGCGCCACCAGCTCGGCGTCTTTCGCGGCGTCTTCGATGAGCGAGAGCCCCTCGATGCCGAGGTACAGCCGCGCCACGGCCAGCAGCACCTGCTCGCGCGCCTCGAGGCTGCCGTACTTCGCGGCCTGGTTCGACTGCTCGGCCGCGGGCAGCAGGAACATCTGCGGCGCGAAGAGGGTCTGGGTGACGAGCAGGTTCCCGTACAGCGAGTTGCGCCCCACGATGGTGGTGGGCTGCAGCGAGCCCGACGCCGCGTCGCGGAAGCCCGACTTCACCGCCGCCAGCGCCTGCTCGTTGGGCGCCACGGGGAAGCCGTAGGCCGGCCCCGCCCCGCGGATCGACGCGTCGATGACGCCCTCGAAGGCGTCGAGGAAACCGGAGGGGTCGAACTTCTGCTCGGCGGTGGTGTGCACGTAGCTCACCGAGGCGGAGATCTCCGGCAGCACCGACGAGAAGACCAGCCGCGCCTTGGCCGCCACCTGCGCCGCCGACGCGCGCGCCGCGGCGAGATCGCTGCTCTTCTGATCAGCCAGCTTCAGCGCCTCGGCCAGCGAGACGGGCTTGCGGGTGGCGACGTACGCCGCCTCGAGGTCGGCGGTGGGCAGCGCGGCCGGCGTCGGCAGCGGGGGCGCAGCGAAGGCCCCGGCGCCCAGCACCGCGGTGAGCAACAACGAACGACCCGTCATGACGCAGCCTCCTTCGTGTACTTGCCCGGCATCAGCTTCTCGAAGACCACGAACACCAGCGGCACCACGAAGAGCGTGAGGAACGTCGAGCTGATGACGCCGCCGATGACGCTGATGGCCATCGGCGCGCGGAACTCGAAGCCCTGCCCGCGGCCGATGGCGGTGGGCACCATGCCGATGGCCATCGCCGCCGAGGTCATCAGAATCGGCCGCAGACGCCGCGGGCCGGCGCTGAGCAGCGCGTCGTGCAGGCTCTGCCCTTCGCGCAGGTTCTGGAGCGCCTGATCGACGAGCAGAATGGCGTTCTTGGTGACGAGGCCCATCAACAGGATGAGGCCGATCATCGCGCCCATGGTGATCGACCAGCCGGTGATGAACAGCGCCAGCAGCGCGCCGATGAGCGCCAGCGGCACCGACACCATGATGGTCAGCGGGTGCTTGAAGCTCTCGAACTGCGAAGCGAGCACCATGTAGACGAAGGCGAAGGCGAGAATGAAGACCAGGCCGAAGGCGCCATTCTGCTCGTCGAGCATCTTCATCTGCCCGTCGTAGAAGTAGCTGTAGCCCTCGGGCGGCGGCTGCTCGGCGAGCACCTTCTTGAGCGCGGTGGCGACCTCCCCCAGCGACGCGTTCGCCGACGGGCTGCCGATGACCATCACCCGGCGCTCGCGGTTGAAGTGCTCGATGACCGACGGGGTCTCCTTCATGCGCAGCGCCGCGACGTCGCTGATCGACCGCGGGCCGGCGGGGGTGAAGATCTCCATCGACGGCAGCACCTCGGGGTTGGCGCGGTCCTTCTCCGACAGGCGCACCACGATCTCCGTCTCCTGGCTGCCCTCGCGCAGCTTGCCCGCCACCTGGCCGTTCATCGCCAGGCGCACCTGCATGCCCAGCGCGCCCGCCGAGAGCCCGGTGTCGTTGGCGCGCGAACGGTCGATGTCGATCGCCAGCTCCGGCCGCGGCGGGTTGGCCACGACGCGGATGTCGCCGGCCATCGGCTCGCCCTTCGCGTTCTTCAGGCCGCGCATCAGCTCGGCGACGCGGTTGGCCTCGGCGGTGAGGCCGTCGAACTCCGGGCCCATCACGTAGACCATCATCGGGTACAGGTCGCCGGCGCCCTCGATGGGCTGCGGGTCGAGGATGGCGATCTCCGTGGCGGGCAGCGCCGACAGCCGCTGGCGCGCCTCGGCCTGCATCGCCTTCATGCTGGTGGTGACGCGATCGGGCCGGTCTTTGGTGAGGATGCGCAGGCGCACGGTGTTGGCGTCGCCGTTGATGCCGTTGGGGTCGGCGCCCACCAGCGCGTAGAAGTCGACGAGGTCGGGCATGGGGCGCAGCAGCTCTTCGGCCTGCTGCGCGCGCGCGAGGCTCTCCTGCACGCTGGCGCCTTCGGTGAGCTTGAGCTGCACGATGAGCGTCGATTGATCCGCCGGGGCCATGAAGTCGTTGCCCAGCGTGCTCGCCGCGCCCAGCGAGCCGACGATGATCGCGCCCACCACCGCGGTGGTCTTCCACGGGTTGAGCAGCGTCCAGTCGAGCACGCGCGCGTAGCCCCGCTCGTTGGCCTCGAAGAAGCGGCGCAGCGCGCGGGCCAGCGCGTTCTCTTTCGCGTGTTCACCCGGCACCCGCGCCTTCGACAGCCGCGCCGAGAGCATCGGGTCGAGGGTGAACGAGATGAACATCGAGATGATGACCGCGGCCGAGATGGTGATGCCGAACTGCTTGAAGAACTGGCCGACGATGCCGGGCATGAAGGCCACGGGCACGAAGACGGCCACCAGCGAGAAGGTGGTCGCCAGCACCGCGAGGAACACGTCCTTCGTTCCCTTGCTCGCCGCCTCCGCGGGGGACTCGCCCTGCTCGAGCCGGTGGGTGATCGACTCGCGCACCACCACCGCGTCGTCGATGAGCAACCCGATGGCCAGCGACAGCGCCAGCAGCGTCATCTGGTTGAGCGTGTAATCGAGCGCGTACATCACGAAGAACGTGCCGATGACCGAGGTCGGCAACGCGAGCGAGCTGATGAAGGTGCCGCGCACGTCGAGCAGGAACATGAGGATGATCAGCACCGCCATGAAGCCGCCGAAGAACAGCGCGACCCACACTTCTTTCGCGTTCTCTTCCACGAGGATCGAGCTGTCGATCAGCACCGAGGCGCCGAAGCCGTTGCCCATCTGCGGCGTGAGCTGGGCCATGCGCTCCTTCACCAGCTTCGCCACCTCGACGGTGTTGCTGCCGGGCTGCTTGATGATCTCCACCACCACCGCTTCCTTGCCGTTGAGGCGCGCGATGGTGCGGCGATCGGCGATGCCGTCGGTGACGCTCGCCACTTCTTCCAGGCGCACCTGGGTGCCCATCTGCGGGTTACGGGCGATGGGGAGCAGGGCGATCTCCTCGGCCGACTTGAACTGACCGAGGCTGCGCACCGAGAGCTCGGTGGGCCCGAGCTCGAAGCGGCCCGCGGGCACGTCGACGTTCTCCATGCCGATGCGCTCGGCGATCTGCAGCGGCGCGACGCCGGCCGACTTGGCCTTGTCGAGATCGACGTCGACGCGGATCTCCCGCACGTTGCCGCCGACGATGCGCACCTGCGCCACGCCCTCGAGCTGCGCCATGGCGGGCTCGAGCTTGTCCTTGAGCAGCTGCCGCAGCCGGCTCGACTCCATGTCGGCGTTGACGGCGTAGGTGATGATGGGCGTCGCGCCGACGTCGATGCGCGACACCTTCGGCGCGTCGGCGTCACGCGGCAGCACGGCGGTGGCCACCTTGTCGCGCACCTCCTGCACCGCGCGGTCGATGGGCACCGTCATCTTGAACTGCACGAAGATGAGCCCGAGGTTGTCGCGCGAGAAGCTCTGGATGTTCTCGACGCCCTGAATGCCGGCCACCGCGTCTTCCAGCGGCTTGTTGACCTGGCTCTCGAGCTCGGAAGGGCCCGCGCCGCGGTAGATGGTGGTGATGGCGACGAAGGGCAGGCTCACGTCGGGGAAGAGGTCGGTGCCCAGGCGCGTGACGCCCAGCAGGCCGAGCACGATCACCAGCAGCGACATCATCGTCGTGAGGACGGGTCGCTTGATCGACAGATCCGACAACGTCACGGCGACACCTTCAGGCCTTCGGTGACGGCCGCGGTCGGGTAGTCCACCACCTGCGTGATGGGCACGCTGGCCTGCACGGTGACGGTGGTGTTGGTGCGCTCCATCACCTTCACCGCCACGCGCTTGACCACGCCCTGCTCGACCGCGAACACGTGATCCCCGCCGCTGGTGGACAGCGCCGTCGACGGCACCACGAACGCCGCCTTCGCTTCACCGAGCTGAATGCTCACCCGCGCCAGGGTGTTGGCCACGAAGCGGCCGTCGGCGTTGGGCACTGAGATCTCCAGCGGCACGCGGCGCGTCTGCGGGTCGGCCGAGGGCAACACCACCTTGATGGTCGCCTCGTCGCTCGCCGCGCCAGAGCCCACCGCCTCGACGCGCACCTTCTGGCCGGCCTTGAGCTCCTGCCGCACGTTCTCGGGCACCGTCACCTTGAGGATGAGCGGGTCGAGCTGCATCAGCACCCACACCGGCGTGCCCGGGCCGACCATGCCGCCCACGTTGTCGGGTGCGTCCACCACGGTGGCGGTGAAGGGCGCCGACAAGAAGTGCCGCCGCTGCCCCGCCTTCGCCTGCGCGACCCCGGCCTGCGCCTGCGCCACCTGCGCTTTGGCGGCCTTGGCCTGGGTGTCGGTCTGGCGGAACTGCAGCTCGGACACGCTGCCCTCGGCCTTGAGCTTCTCGTTGCGCGCGGCGACGTCGAGCGCGAGCCCGGCCCCCGCTTCGGCGGCGAGCAGCCCTGCTTCGGCCTGCGCGACCTGCGCGTTGATGATCTCCGGGTCGAGGTTGCCCAGCGCCTGGCCGGCCTTCACCACTTCACCCTTGCTCGCGCGGCTGACCTGCAGCCGGCCGCCGACCTCGAAGCCCAGCGGCAGCAGCTTCGACGGGCCGAGCTGACCGGTGACGGCCTCGCGGGTGCTGGCGTTGACCGCGCGCGCGGGCACCACCCGCAGCTTCGGCGCGGCGAGCGGACCCTCGGCGAGCGCGAGAGAAGCGAGGATCGGGAGGACGGTGACGAGGCGTTTCATGGCGGGGTCTCGGCTTTCAGCGTTGCTTCGAACGAACGGGCTTCTTCTTCTTCTTCGGCGACGCCAGGCGCGCGCGGAGCTCGGGGCTCGACGTGCCTTCGGCGATGAGGGTCTGCAGCGAGCGCACCCAGTGCTCGAAGTCGGGCTGCGCGGTGAGCGTCGACAGCTTGCGCGCGACCAGCAGGTAGGTGCCGACGATCATCAGGCCCACCACGTCGCCGGGCACGTCGTCGCGCATCAGCTTCGCGTCTTTGAGGGCGCGGCACTCGAGCTCGACGCGCGACACCTCGCGGTCGAGCATCTCCCACAGGATGCCTTCGAACTCGGTGCCCTGACTGCCGCGCAGCAGCACGTCGGTGACGTCGCGCCAGTTCCACAGCAGCTCGAGCAGCCGGCGGTCTTCACGCGCGTCGATCTGCGTCAGCTCGGTGATGAAGGGGCCCGCCCGGCGACGCGAGGGCACGCCGCGGCTGATCAGCTCGGCGTAGGCGTCTTCCCGCGCCTGGCGCAGCGCCTCGAACTCGCGCTCCAGCCCGTGCACCACCTCGCGGAACAGCGCCTCCTTCGACTCGAAGTGCAGGTAGAAGGCGCCCTTCGACAGGCCGCACGCCTGGGTGATGTCTTCGATGCGCGCCTTCTGGATCCCCGAGCGCACGAACTCCCTCCGCGCGGCGGTGAGCAACGAGCTGCGGGCGTGGGGATCAGCGGGGCGAGCCATGGACGGGGTTCGGTGACGCCTGTCACTAACCCGCGAGTCAGAAATGGCAACGGGTTTCTGAACGGCGGGTCACTGATGCCGGAAAATTGCGGGCGCGCCGCACGGAACTACCTTGGCGCACATGCGAAACAACCTGATCAGTGCCTGTGCCTTCCTGTCGCTGGCGGCCTGCGGCCCGATGGTAGTGACCGATCAGCCGACGTCTTCTTCTCGCTGCCTGTCGCTCACCGAGCCGGGCAGCTCGAGCCTCACCGCGTCGTTGCCCTCGCGCGTGTCGTGGCTGTTCCGGGTGGACACCTGCAGCGGCGAGCCGGTGGCGGCGCTCTCGGCGACGCAGTTCGAGATCTACGAAGACGGCAAGAAGGTCAGCGCCTACGAATCGCAGCAGCGCGTGGCGCCGAAGGGCGAGCGGTTCCGCCTGTACTCGGTGGTGTTGCTCGACCTCTCGGGCTCGATGCTGCGCTCGGGTGACTTCGGGCAGCTCCAGGTCGCGGCGGCGAAGTACCTCGAGACGGCGCTCTCGGCGGGCGGTGACGGCCACCGCGTGTCGTTGATGACCTTCGATGGTCGCGAGCAGCCGCAGGTGCTGGTGCCCTTCACCTCGAACCTCGCCACGCTCAAGGCAGGCCTCGACTCGTTGTCGCAGACGGAGTGCTCGGTGTCGTCCGACTGCGCGGGCTTCAGCGATCGCCGCACCTGCGCGGGGTGGCGCTGCGTGGACGACTCGACGAACCTGAACGGCGCGGTGGTGAACACGCTCAGCACGCTCGACACCGAGCTGTCGCGCAGCGAAGTGCCGTGGCGCGATGGCGCGGTGGTGGTCTTCACCGACGGCACCGATCAGGCCGCGCGGCTGTCGTCGGAGACGGCGCTCTCGGCGGTGCGCAACAGCAAGCAGCACGTCTTCTCCATCGGGCTGGGTGGCGAGGTCGACGTCGAGGTGCTGCAGGGCATCGGCAAAGACGGCTACTGGCCGGTGGCGAAGGCCGAGCAGCTCACGCCGGCGTTCACCGAGATCGCCGCGCGCGTGTCGGGGCTCGCGAACCGCTTCTACGTGCTCGAGTACTGCAGCCCGAAGCGCAACGGCACGCACACGTTGAAGATCGTCGGCACCGTCGAGACCGAGCGCGAAGGCCGCCTCACCGGCTCGCTCAGCGGCCAGTTCGACGCCACCGGCTTCTCGAGCGGCTGCGCGTTGTGAGCTGAAATCCCACCCATTTTCTTCACTGCGACGAAGCGTCTCGAACCTAAGGTGCGCGCCTCCCCGCGCCTGAGGTCGAATGAGAAACCGGCTGCTTGCCCTGTTCGTGTCGTCGTCGTTGTTGGTCGCGTGCACCCCTTCCACCGGTCCTCAAGGTGACCCCGGCCCGCAGGGCCCGGCGGGCGCGACCGGTCCTGCGGGCGCGAAGGGCGATCCGGGAGAGGCGGGGCCTGCGGGTCCTGCCGGTGCCTCGGGCCTGACGTGGCGCGGCGCGTGGGACACCGCCACCGCGTACGTCGCCCTCGACGGCGTGGCGTACAACGGCTCGAGCTACATCGCGGTGAGCGCGTCGACGGGTGAAGCGCCCGGCTCAGGCGCCGCGTGGATGTTGCTCGCGCGCGCGGGCGACGTCGGTCCGGCTGGTCAGGTCGGCCCCGCCGGCCCGACTGGCGCGCAGGGACCTCAAGGTGACGCCGGCGTGCAGGGTCCGACGGGTCCGCAGGGGCCTGCGGGTCCGGCCGGGCCGATCGGTCCGACTGGGTTGCCGGGCGTTCAGGGCCCCATCGGGCCGACGGGTCCCGCGGGTCCGGCCGGGCCTGCGGGTCCGACGGGGGCGACGGGCGCCACCGGCGCGCAGGGGCCGATCGGTCCCGCGGGTCCGACCGGGCCGACTGGCCCGACGGGTGCGACGGGCGCCACCGGCGCGCAGGGGCCGATGGGTCCCGCGGGTCCGACGGGCGCGACGGGCCCCGTGGGTCCTTCGGGCGGCGCGAACGTGTACGACGCGAACAGCGTGCTGCTCGGCCGCGCCATCGCCGCCGATGACGAAGGCGTCACGCTCTTCACCAGCACCGGCCACCTCGCGACGCTCCGTTGGGACGGCAGCTTCGAGACCTCGCCCGTGTTCTTCACGACGCCGGGCTGCACCGGCACCGCGTACCTCAACTCGCGCGCCACCGCGTCGCGCCGCATCTTCGCCAAGCGCGTGGTGTTCTCGAAGTTCACCACCTCCATCTACCTGCCGAACGCGACCACCTCGGCCAGCGTCGCCGGCGCTTCGACCGACAGCGACGGGCTGTGCCGCGGCACGACGAGCGCGGTGCACGGCTGGGCGCTCACCGCCACCACGCGCGCGACCGTCGGTCTCCCTGCCACCATCGCCGGCCCCCTGACGCTCCAGTGAACAAGGCCCCTCACTTCAGTCGGCGAGCGCTGCTCGCTGGAACCACCGGCCTCGTCGCGGCGCCGGTGGTGGCGACGCTGGTACGCGAGCGACTGCCGCTGCTGACGCAGGCGCACGGTGTGCCGAGCGACTTCCTCGCTGCGCTCGTCGAGCGCCTCGAGGCCCGCTTCGCCGCCGCGGGCCGGGCGGTGCGCATCGAGCCGGTCATCGCGACGCAGCGTCGCGAGCTGGCGCAGCGCGCGGCAGACGTCACCGGCGACGCGTTGCTCTTCGCAGGGGCGAGCTGGGCGCAGGCCTGGCAGGAAGCGCTGCCCACCTCGGCCCGCCCGGTGCGCTTGTCGCTGGGCGCCGAGCTCGACCCCGCGCAGGTGGCCGGCTCGACGTGGCAGGCGCTCGAGCTCGGCGGCGCGTGGAGCGCCCGCACCCTCGGCCCTCGCGCCGGCGTGCTGGTCGCGGCTGATCAGTCGGCCAGCGATCTCCCCCTCGCCTTCGAGCACGGCATCGAGCGCGCCGGTGGTCGTGTCGTGCAGCGCGTGGTCGCGGTGCCCGGCCGGCCCGCCGACGCATGGGCTGCCTTCGTGGACCAGCCGGTCGACGTCGTCGCGGTGCTCGCCTCGGGCGCGCAGGCCGCGGCGCTGTGGGCCCACGCCCCGCGCGGCGTCGCCACCCTCACCCACCAGTGGTCCGGCGGTGAAGGCCGCAGCCACGTGGTGCGCGAGCAGGGCGACGTGCTCGACACCCTCGCGGCGCGCGTCGTCGCGCACGTGCAGGGCCACGCGGCGCCCTCGACCACCTTGACCCTCACCACCCCCGCGGGCCTCGTCACGTCGCTCGGCACCGCCGACGCCGCGACGCTGCCCACCCGCCTCGACCTCGCGCTCCGCAATCGGAGCGCCTTCCCCTTCACCGGCTGCTGAAGCCCCGGAGCACTCATGGATCCGTTTCTTGGCGAAATCAGAATGATGGGTTTCAACTTCCCGCCCCGCGGCTGGGCGTTGTGCAACGGGCAGTTGTTGTCCATCGCGCAGAACACCGCGCTCTTCTCGCTGCTGGGCACCCAGTACGGCGGCAACGGGCAAACCACCTTCGCGCTGCCTGACCTTCGCGGCCGCTTCCCGATGCACCAGGGCATGGGGCCCGGCCTGCCCGACCGCACCATCGGCGAGATGGCCGGTGTGGTGAACACCAACATCTTGAACATTCACATGCCGCAGCACACGCACACCGTCGCGCCCCTCGCGTCGAGTGGCCTCGCGACCCAGACGGCCCCCAACGGCGCGGTGCTGGCCGCGGGCCTCGGCTCGAAGGAAGCGCGCTTCGCGAACGAGACCGGCGACGTGGCGATGGCTGCCTTCAACTCCGGCGTCTCCGGCGGCAGCCAGCCGATCTCGATCATGAACCCCTACCTGACGATCAACTTCTGCATCGCGCTCGAAGGCATCTACCCGTCGCGCAACTGACGGTACGCCGCGCGGTCGAGGGCGATCGCGCGTTTCTTCACGCGCTGTTCCTCGACCGCAAGCGCGCCGAGTTCGTGCACGCCGGCTGGCCCGAGCCGGTGCTGGTCGCCTTCCTCGAAGGTCAGGCCGCGTTGCGGGAGCGCGCGCATCAGGGCCTCGAGTCGTGGGTCGCCCTCGAGGCCGAGGTGCCGGTCGGGCAGCTGGTGGTGGCCAGCACGCCGGGCGCGCTCGAGCTCATCGAGCTGGTGGTGGCCACCTCGGCGCGCGGGCGCGGCGTGGGCTCGGCGATGGTGGACCACTTCATCGCGCGCGCCGACGCCGAGGGCCGCCTCGCGCGGCTCCACGTCGAGCACGGCAACCCGGCCGAGCGGCTCTACCGCGCGCGCGGCTTCGTCGACGACGGACCAGCCGAGGCGTTGGGACAGCGGCTCCTGCGCGCGCCCGTCAAGTGAACACCGCCTCGTAGGTGCGCCCGTTGGCGTCCTCCGAGATGGGCACCAGGAACAACAGCAGCTCGCCCAGCGTGGCGTGGCTCAAGGTGTAGAGCCGCTGCGGCAAGGCCGGTTCACGCGGCCCGACGAACAGCAGAGAGAACCCATCGCGCGCCCCGGGACGCGAACGACCGGGGTGACCGGCGCGCAGCACGAGCGCCACCGAGCCCTCGAGCAGGAAGGTCTGGCCGACGAAGGGCGTGAAGTCAGCGAGCGTGCAGTTCGCGAGGTCCATGCGCGCGCAAGGTACCGTACGCTCTTCACGTGTCGAGCCTCGACGTCGCGCTGCGCATCACCCACTTCCTCGTGGAGCTCGGCATTCCGTGCAGCGAAGGCGAGGCGCCGGCGAGCACCTTCCTGCCAGGCGTGTGGCTCGAGCGCGGCGGCGTGCGCTGGGACGCGCAGGCGCTGAAGTGGCCGGGAGATCTGCTCCACGAGGCCGGTCACCTCGCGACCCTGCCGCCATCGGCGCGCGCCGCGCAGTCGGGCACGCTGAACGTCACGCCCGCTGACGAGATGGCAGCCATCGCGTGGTCGTGGGCGGCGGGCCGGCGGCTGGAGCTCGACCCACGCGCGCTCTTCCACGCCGACTACAAGGGCGGCTCGGACTCGCTGCTCGCGTCGTTCGCCACCCGCCAGCCGGTCGGCGTGCCGCTGCTGGTCTGGTACGGCATGACGACGCTCGAGCAGTTCCCCGCGATGACGCTCTGGCTGCGCCCGCGTGAAGCGCCGACGGAGTGACTCAGCGCACCCGCGTCTCGCCGGCGTGGGCAAGCACCTCGAGCCCGACGCGCTCCGGCAGCTTCGCGGGCGCGACGACGGAATAGATGAGGCCGATCTTCCCGGCGGCGTCGAGCAGCACGCCGGTCACGCCGCGCGGCGCGTCCTTCGCGTGGCCGGGGCGGAAGGTCGCGTCGACGGCCCACGAGCCGTTGACGGCGCGCACGGCGAACTCCAGCGGCGCGCCGCGGAGCTCCAGGAGTCGGGTGAAGAACAGCACCGCGCGCTCGCTGCCGTGAATGGGCACCATCGCCGCGTGGTAGTCGCCCCCGCCGTCGCTGAGCACCTGCACGTCGTCAGCGAGAAAGCGGCGCGCGCCGTCGACGTCGCCGGTGGCCAGCGCCGAGAAGAAGCCCTCGAGCGCCTCGCGGTGCTTCGTGGCGTCCCGAGGCACGCGCGCTGCGTCGTAGCCCGAGAGCGCCCGCCGCCCGCGGAGCTGCAACTGCCGCACGTTGGCTTCGCTCGTCTCGAGGTGCGTGGCGATCTCCTTCGCGGGGAGATCGAACACGTCGCCCAGCACGATGGCCGCGCGTTGCTCGGGAGAGAGCGCCTCGAGCGCGAGCAGGAAGGCCAGGCCCGCGCTTTCCAACACCTCGTAGCGCGCGCTCGCCGGCGCCTCGAAGCCGAGCTCCTCGTCAGGCACCAACGACGGCAACCACGGCCCGCGGTACCCCTGGGTGCGCCGGCGCCGGAGTCGATCGATGCACAGCCGCGTGGCGATGCTGAACAGCCACGGCCGCAGCGACTCCGCTTCACTGGGCTTCGCTTCGAGCGCGCGTACGAAGGTGTCCTGCACCAGCTCGTCGGCGTCGGCGGCCAGGCCGGTCATGCGGTAGCAGAGCGCCCAGAGCTCGCGAGCCCAGGCCCGATGTGCGGTGGCGAGTGTGTGGCTCATCGCGAGCGCGCCAGCATGGCACCGTCAGACGGCGCGCTCGACTCCACCACCGCGTCGAAGAGGAAGGCGTCGGTCGCCACCGGGCTCACCAGCCGCTGCGGTGGCTCGAGGCGCGTCACCTGCTCGCGGGGCACGTCGTCCATCACGCGCAGGTGGGGGAAGAAGCGCTCGCCTTCGCTCAACGAACGCCAGCCCGGCTGCACCCGCTCGAGGAAGCGCTCGAGGCGCGCGCGCAGCTCGGCAGCGTCGGTGACATCGTCGGGCCGCAGGTACCACGCGACGTGCACCTTCACGTGCTCGTGGAGCTGCGGGCGGCTGTGCACCGAGAAGTACGTGGGCTCGGCCATTCCCAGGACGAGGCGTCGCGTCGGGTCTGGCAGCTGCGTGAGCACCACGTCGAGACACGCCGCGCGCACCGGGCTCGAGCTCGCCAACCGCGCCTGCAGCGCAGCGTCATTCACCAGCTTCGCCGCCGCCGCCAACGGCACCGCGAGCGCGACCTCGGCCCCTTCGAGGACCTCTCCGCTCTCGAGCCGCACCACGCGCCCGCTCACCTCACGCACCCGCGCACCGAAGCGCACCTCGACCTGCGCCGAGAGCGCGTCCACCAGCGCCTGCCACCCTCCGTCGAGGTAGCGCACGCCGCGCGCCCTCCGGTCGAGCAAGGTGCGCAGTTGCCGCCACGCGAGCTTCGTCGACAGCAGCTCAGGGGCATTCACGTAGGTCGTGAGCCGAACCATCAGCTCGACGAACTGCCGCACGCGCGGCGAACGGAGCGTCTCGAGCCACGCGCGGACGGAGCCGGTGGGGGCAGGGCCAGAGAGGCGCCTGAGGACCAGGCCCAGCTCGACGCGCTCACGCCACGAGAGCCAACCGGCGGTCAGCAACGCGAGCGGCGACGACGGCATCGGCACCAGCGCTCCGTCGAGCTCGAGGAACGCCGCGCCACCGGGAGTGAAGCCCGGCAGCGTCACGCCCAGCGCCTCGAGCGTTCGTTCAGCCGGGCCGCCCAGGTACAGCGCATGCGGGCCAAAGTTCATCTCGCGTTCGCCCAGCTTCGGGCTGCGGCCCAGACCACCCGCGGTCGCGGCCTGCTCGAGCACCACCACCGAGCGTCCCGCGCGTCGGGCCTGCGCCGCGGTGATCAGTCCGCCCAGCCCACCTCCGACGACCACCAGGTCCACCTTCATCGTGTTTGTCATGCCCCCACCACGTTCGAGGCGTGCGGTTCGTGACATCATTCGTGCATGACCCCGGTGACCTGGCGCGAGGTGCTGCGGACCGCCGCTGAGCGTGGGCTCCCGCGGCTCCCGCCCTTCCTCGCGGTCACCCTCGTTCGGCGGTTGTGTCTCACGCTCGAGCGGCCGCACGTCGAGGGGCCGATCTCCCTCGACACCCTCACGCTCGACTTCGACGGGCAGGTGCGCGCCGAGCAACAGGGGTCGCAGGCGACGGTCGAGGTAGCGCGCGTGCTCGAGCGGCTGCTCCCTTCGGCGAAGGACGACGAGCTCGAGCGGATCATCAGCAGCGCCGCCGACGCCGACGCCACGCTGGCCGAGCTCGAGCGGCGGCTCGGGCACTGGCTGGTGAAGCAGCTGCAGGTGCACCCTTCGAGAGATCTCCCCGGCGAGTTCTTGTGCTGGCTGTTCCCCGAGCGCGCGCCGCGACCCGTGAGCCCGGAGGTCGCCACCTGGTTCGAGACCGAGCGTGCGGTGGCGGTGCTCGAGCCCGTCGCGCGACGCGCCGGTCCACCGTCGTTGCGCTCGACGCGGCCAGGGCTGGTGTGGGGCGTCGCGGCGGGCGTGGTGGGCCTGGGGTTGATGATCGCCGGCGTGGTCCTCGACCCGCCCGCCCCCGAAGCGCCGCCGGTGCCGCTGCCGGTGTCACGCGCCCCCGTGGCGAAGCCCGCGCCGCCGAAGCCGCCCCCGGTCGAGCCCCTCGAGCAGCGCGCGCCGATCGAGCCGCGGCTCCCGCGACGAAGCAGCACGGTGCCCGCGCAGGTGACGCTCGCGACCGACGTGCACGGCATCGACCTCACCAACGCCGGGCTCCGCCTCGAGGCGCCCTCCCCGCGTTGGGCGCTGAAGACCGAGCCCTCGTCGCGTGCCGAGCCCGCGCCTCCGTACGCCGCGCTGTACGTCGCCGCGCTCGACGAGGCGGGCCGCGTGAAGCGCCTGGCGGTAGTGGGGCCGAAGCAGTGGACGACGCTCGACACGCCCAGCGCCCGCCTGTTCGCCGTGCAGCCGGATCAACGCCCCTCGGAGGGCTCGTTCGGGCTGGCCATCGCGAAGGTGAGCGCGGAAGGCCCCGACGTGCGCACCGCGAAGCACCGGCCCGACGTGCTCACCGACTCGATGGCGCAGCAGGAAGGCCGCCGCTTCGTGCTCGACGGGCTCAACCCCACGAAGGACTACGTCGTCACGCTGCGCAAACAGGCAGCGCCGCTCGACGTGGTGGCGAGCGCGACCATTCCCTTCGCGGGCGCGCGCTTCATGCGGGGCTTCGGGTTCCAGGTGCTGGGCGCGCCGCTCGATCAAGTGCTGCTGCTGCCGGGCGTGCCGGTGGAGTTCAGCGGCGTCTCGCGCCTCTCGCTGGTGGTGCTGACCACCCCCAACGCGCCGGTGGCAGAGGCGACGGTCGACGTCGCGGAGGTCACCTCGGCGAAGAAGGCGCGCGCCACGGTGAACATGTTGAGCCCCGCGGCGGCACTTCAGGAGCAGGGCCAGTACCTGCTGGACCACGGAGCCCCCAACGCCGCGGTGCCCTTCTTCACGCGCTGTCTGCAGCTCGAGCCCGAGAACGTGACGTGCCAGTACGGGCGCGAGCGCGCGGAGGCGCTGAAGAAGTGAGCAGGCTCTCGAGCTTGATGCGTGGCGTCTGGCTGACCCTGATCCTGGTGGCGAGCTGTACGCCAGAGGCGGAGCGCGACGAGGCGGTGGCGTCCACCCCGCAGGCGTTGACGCTCCCGGCCGCGGACCTGACAGGCATGGTGGTCGGAGATCGCCTCGGGGCCTCGCTCGCTGCCTGCCGGAGCGACGCCTACCTCGCGGGCGCCCCCGGCAAGGCGGCCTTCGTGCTCAGCGAAGGGGCGGGGGTGACCCGCTACCTGACGTCGGCGTACACCACCGCGCTGTCCCTCGGCACCAGCGTCGCGTGCGAGGGTGACCTGAGGCAGGCGCGGCTCGTGGGCGGCACGACCGGGTTGTGGCTGGTGACCGGCGACGCCGGGCTCTCGCTGCAGTCAGGCTCCGCGGTGTTGTCGATGGGCGCCTCGCCGCTCGAGACACCGAGTGTGCCGCTGTTGGTGAACGACGCCGTCAAGACGCTGCTCGTCGCGCGCGAAGCCGACGGCGGGGTCTCGATGCAGAACTACGTGGCCGGCGGCGCGGCGTCTGCGTGGTCGCCCGACGGGACGTTCTTCGCGGTGGGACATCCCGCCAACGGCACCGTGACGCTCTTCCAGTACGACGGCGGAGCCATCACCGCACCACCGCTCGACATTTCGGTGCCGGTCGGGTTCGGCTCGACCCTCGCGATCGGCGAGGTTCACCCTTCCCCCGGCTTCGAGATCGTCGTCGGCGGCGTGGCCCAGACGCAGGTGCTGGTGTACTCGCGCCAGAGACTCCTGATGGCGGTGGACGACCTCAACGCCGCGGCGGTCGAGACGCTGGGCGCTGCTCTCGCGATCGAGCCGGGTGATGCGGGGGGTGGGCTCCACGCCCTGTGGGTCGGCGCGCCGGCGAGCGATCGCATCTTCCGCTTCATCGGCGACGCCGGTACGACCTTCCAGGCCACGGCCGTCGGCAGCGTGATGCTCGGCGCGGAGTTCGGCGCAGCCATCGCGTTCAACCTCCAGCGACAGGTGCTGATCGGGGCTCCGCGCGCGGGCAACCCCGCCAACACCGGCGCCGTGTTTCGCGGCACGGTCGACACCTTCTTCACGCCGCAACTGCTCGATGGCGTCGCGCAGGAGTGCCAGGTGGGCGCGCCCTGCTCACTGGGCCCGTGTCTGCGCGGCGCCTGCTACGGCGGGGTGTTGTGTCTCAGACCTGCGGTGATGTTGAGCTGTGCCGTCGGGCAGTCGTGCAACCCCGCGAGCGACCGCTGCGTCAACGACACGGTCGACGCAGGGACGGCCGATGCGGGCGAGAGCGAACCCGACGCGGGCGCGAGGGACGCAGGCGCGGGTGACGCGGGCGCGGGTGACGCGGGCGCGAGTGACGCCGGCGCGAGTGACGCGGGCGTGAGGGACGCGGGCGTGAGTGATGCCGGATCGCTGGAGCCCGACAGAGGGACGGGTGACGCGGGCGTCACGCCGGGACAGCTCAGGTTCGTGAGCTGTGGCTGTCAGGGAGGCGCGGGCGCACCGCTGGGGCTCCTCGCGCTGGCGCTCGCGCGACGTCGTCGGTGAGCGGGACTCACTTCCAGTGACGCGGGAGCGAGTGATGCCGGATCGCTCGAGCCCGACGGAGGGACGAGTGACGCGGGCGTCACGCCGGGAGAGCTCAGGTCCGTGAGCTGTGGCTGTCAGGGAGGCGCGGGCGGACCGCTGGGGCTCCTCGCGCTGGCGCTCGTGCGACGTCGTCGGTGAGCGGGACTCACTTCCATGGCGCGGTGCACGCCACGTTGATCAGCGCGCTCCGCCCCTGCCCGACCACGAGGCCGGCCGTCTCGACTGCTGAGATGTGTCGCCCGGCCGTCTGTTGATCGGCCGACAGCCACGTGGTCGGCGAGCGCGTGGCACCGTAGCGGGCGCAAAACCGAGGTGCCTTCCACCAACACACGGAGCTACCAATTTCCTGGTAGCTGTGCGTCTTCCCGGAAGGCACCTTGATTTCGCGGCCCCGCCCCTCGTCCCTCCGGAGGCGATCAATCAGCGACACCGGGATGATCCCCGCGAGTCGTTCGCGCAGCCTCCGCGTTCTCAGGAGGTCGCGCACGCATGGCAGGCCGGAAGACGTTCAACGAGGCAGTGTCTCGCCGCGGTGAAGTCGTCGCGGCGCGAGCGCGCAACCTGGGCACGCGAGCACGGGGTCGATGGGCGCTCGCTCAACCTCTGGCGGGTGAATCTCGAGCGCCGTGGTGCGAAGCGTCGCGCACACCGAGCCTGCTCGAGCTGCTGGTCGCCCCCTCGGCCCAGGCCGCTCGCGTACCGTCTGTGCTGCGCATCGGTGGCGTCGAGCTCGAGGTCGGCAGCTGCGTCGCTTCGCCGGCTCGATGCGGGCAGCCGTCAGCTGACGCCGTTCGGCGAGACGGACGCGTGCGTCGGGGTCGACGGGAACACGTTCTCGGGCCCTTGGCGCACAGCGCACGGATCTCCGAGGCGTCGTCGTTGGTGCAGATGAGCAGGTACGGCCGCGCGAGCGCGTTCCTGGTGATGTTGACGGGGAAGGGCTCGATGGTCGGCGACGCGCGGCGGGGCTGGGTTCGGCGGCCGGCTGCACGTGGGAATCGACAGCATCGCCGGCATGATCACGAGGCGCGGTGCTCGATGTCGCCGCGCCTCAGCGAGAGAACGCCGCCCTCCGAGCGCAAGTCTCAACGCCCTCTTCGCTGGCACCACCGAGGGCGCCCACCGCGAGTGCGTGTTGCTCGGCGTCGGAGCGACTTGTCGCGCGGTCGGCGTGCCGGTGCAGGCCCACCTTCCTGGGCCCTCGAGCGCCTCGGCACTCCCGCTGCCTTCACGAGGACGCTCGGCTCACACGTCGTCACGGCCAGCCAATCACGCGGCGTCGCGTCCTTCGCTGATCGCTCACCTCCGGAGGCGCCGGGCGTACATCGCGACCTGAGCGCCGGGTGAGCTGAGGCGCGCCGCCGGACGTGTGACGCGCGGGCGTGACCACGGTCACCATCGAGGTCCCGAGGAAACTCGCGGCGCGGTGCGGCGAACTCCGTCGGCCGGGACGTCACGGCCTTCAGCCCCCGCTCCGGGCCCCGCTACTTCGACGGCGCGTACGGCACGCGGTACCCCGCAGTGCGCGCCGGGCCGAGATGCCGCGGGCACTTCACGGCCTTCATCACGTTCTCGAGGCAGTCGCGCAGCGCACCGGTGATGGCCGGGTCGGTGACCGACACGTTCGACAGCTCGCCGCTCATCTCCACCGTGAAGCGCAGCGGAATCGAGCCCGACGGAGACGGCAGCAACGCCGGGTACCGATCGACGCACGCCTTGAGCTTCGGCACCGCGCGATCGATCGGCTTGCGCATCAGCTCCTGCGTGAAGGGCACCGGCTTCGCCACCTTCACCTTCGTCACCACCGACGCGTCGGACGTGTTCTCCGCCGCCAGCTCGACGCCCGCGTCTTCTTCTTCCTCGACCGCGGGCGTGCCGGCATCGACGACCGCCTCCACCACCGCGGGCCCCGCATCGACCACCACCGGCGGCGGCACCTCGACCACCGGGTCCCTCACCACGGGCGGCGGCGGCAGCGGCTTCGGGCTCGACAGCAACACCACCGCGCCCACGCCGACGACCACCGCCACGAGCGCGAGCCCGGCGAAGAGGCCCCGGCGCGACGGCGGCTGCTCGAGCACCGGATCCGGCTCGGCCTCGAGCGGGGCCGACAGCGCCTGAATCAGCGCGTCCATCGACTGCGGGCGCTTCGCGGGATCCTTCTCGAGGCACCGCATCACCGTCGCGGCGAGCGCGGGCGGAATGCGTTCCCCTTTCGGCGTCATCGCCGGCAGCGGATCCGGCGGCTTCGTCAGCAGCAGCGCGATGAGCTTGCCGAAGCTGTCGGCGTCGATCGGCAGCCGCCCGGACAACAGCAGGTAGAGCAGCACGCCCACCGCGTACACGTCGGCGCGCGCGTCGACCGTGCCACCCGAGGCCTGCTCCGGAGACATGCTGGTCGGCGTGCCGATGATGGCGCCGTCCATCGTCGAGACCGTCGGCGCGTCGGGCGTCACCTGGGTCAGCTTGGCGACGCCGAAGTCGAGCACCTTCACGTACGCGTCGTCGCCGTGCCGGTGGATCAAGAAGACGTTGTCGGTCTTCACGTCGCGGTGCACGACCCCGAGCCGGTGCGCGGCCGAGAGCGCCGACGCGAGCTGCTTGATGATGTGCAGCGTCGAGGCGATCGACACCGGCCCCTTCGCGAGGCGCGCGCTGAGCGTCTCGCCCTGCAGCAGCTCCATCACGAAGTAGACCGCCGAGGGCTTGCCGTCGGGGCCGAGCTCCTGACCGAAGTCGGAGATCTCCACGATGTGCTCGTGGTTGATCTGGTTGACCGAGCGCGCTTCCTGGAAGAACCGCTGAATGAGGTCTTCGCGCTGGTACTGCTCGGGCCGCAGCACCTTGATGGCCGCCTGCCGCCCCAGCAGCGTGTGCTTCGCGAGGAACACCTGGCCCATCGCGCCTTCGCCGAGGAGCTTCTGCAGCTCCCACGGGCCGAGCGTGCGCAGCGCGATGCTCGAGCGCTTCGGGGCCTGCACCACGTGACCGCCCGAGACGCGCGTGCGGTTGGCCTCCCCGAGCGCGGCGAGGAACTCGTCGACGGTGCGGAAACGGTCCGAGAGGTCGAGCCCCAGGCACTTGCTGATGACGCTGCCGAGGTGCAGCGCGGTGTCGGGCAACGCGCCGAGGCGGCCCTCGGGCAGCGCGCCGGTCAACAACTGGTGCAGCAGATTGCCCAGGCCGACGACGTCGGTGAGCGCGTCGGGCCAGCGGCGCTCGGCGAGGTGCGGCAGCAGCCCCAGCCCGAAGCCGCCGAGGCGCACCTCGATGGTCGACGGTCCGGACAGCAGCGTCACCCACGCCGGAGACACGTCACCGTGAAACAGCCGCTGCGCGTGCGCGTACGCCAACACCTGCGCGACGGCGGTCGTCACCGTGACCGCTTCGTCCGGCAGCAGCGGTCCCTTCTCGACGAGCACGCGATCCACCGTCGGGCCCGCAAAGCGCTCCCACAACACCGCCCAGCGCCGAGGCCCCGCGGGTTCGATCGCCAGGGTGCGCGCGAGCGAGGGGTGCGCCAGCGCGAGGGTGCGCCCCACCACGTCGGCGAAGCCCTGCGACGCCACGTCGGAGCTGAAGACGTCAGGGTTGGTGACGCCCACCGACACGGGGCGACCCGACGACACACCAGCCAGCTCTTCGAAGCCGACGCGGTGACGAACGGAGGTGAGCTGCTCGACGACGAGACCGCGGGGTGACTCCACGGCGCGCAGCCTACCCCGACCGCCGCGTTCGGCCCGAGATCAACTCAGCGGCCCGGGCGACGCACCCACTGCGCCTCGGCGCCGTCGCGCGTCACCAGCTTGAAGACCAGCAGCGACGCCCCGCCCAGTGGCACCGAGAAGCGTCCGCCGTCGTCCACCGGCACCGGCCGCCCGTTGAGGGTGAGCCGTGACCCGAGCGGCGCCACGCCCGTCGCGGTGCTGGCGCGCTCACCATCGCGGGGCGACGACAACACCAAGCGCGTGACGGAGTTGTCGAAGACGATGTCCATCTTGTTCATGCGGCCGCCCGGCGCCTCGACGCCCGACCGGTCCATCGCCACCGCGGACCAGACGTAGCTGCCTTCCTTCAGCGCGCCCGACTCGACCACCGTGCGGTTCTCGTTCACCTTGCGATCGACCAGCGCCGTCTTGAGGTCGCTGGTGGCGTACACGCGGAACCGCCAGCTCGCCGCGCCGTCCTTCGGCGGGAAGGTGAAGGTCAACGTCGGCACCGCGCCCTGGAAGTAGACGGTCGCCTTGAGGCCGGTCTCGGCGACGGTGTCCGACTTGGCGCTCACCACGCCGGCGGTCTCGTCGCGCTCGAAGCGGGCGCTGGTCGGCTCGGCGTCGCCTTCCCGCCGCCAGAACAAGGTGCCCTTGAGCGGCGCGGCCACCACCAGCGCGTCGCCGCCCTTCGCGCGCACCAGCACGTTCTGGAACTGCGCGTCGGTCGAGACCTGCTGCTCTCCGTCGCCCGGCGCGAACTGGAGCTGCACGTCACCCGGCCGCCCCCAGAAGACGCGCGTGTTGCGGCCCGCGGGCAGGGTCAACACCGGCGCGCCCCGACGGGCGCTGTCGAAGCCCCTGCCCTTCGGCGTGGCCACGTCACCCGGAGCGAGCTTGCGCGGCAGTCCGTCGGGCAGCGCCGCGTCGCCTTCACCACCGAGCACCTCGACGCGCGGTCCACCGGGCGTGGGCGTCACCAGCGCGGTCAGCGTCGTCTTCGCGCTGAGCTTCACCGGCTTCTTGCCGTCGAGCAGTACGCTCTCGCCCGCCTGGAGGAACACGCGCAGCCCGCCCGCGGTGAGCAGCGCGCGCACTTTGGGATCTCCTGGCTGCGGCTCGATCGACCCCTTCGACGCGCCCTCGAACTGCAGCACCGCGCCCGGTACCTCGGCGCGCAACTGGCTCGTCTTGTCGACGACGAACGCGCCGACCTCCTCGAGCTCGCGCCCTTCCGCGGGCAGCTTCGCGCTCGGGCCCGACTTCGGCTTGAGCGTCACCACGCCGCGCGGCGTGAGCTTCACCTTCGGCTTGATCACCTCGGGCGGCGGCGGGGCCGGCGGGAGCTCCTCGAGCGACAGCACGCCGCTGCCGAGCACGAAGCGCTCGCCGGCCTTCACGGTGTTCACGCCGCCGTCCTCGAGGTCGATGAGCTCGAAGCTGCCCACCCCGACCTCGAAGCTGGTGCCGCCGTCACGCAACTGCAGCTTCACGCGACTGCCGGCCGCCGCGCGCGCCGCGCCTGCGCTGGTGGCGAACTCGCCGCCGTCGAGCTCTTCGAAGTACAGCTCGCCCGCGGTCAGCGTCAGCTCGGCGAGCGACTTGCCCACCTTGAAGGTCGAGTCTTCGAGCAGCTCGACCTCGCGCCCGCCGGCGGTGAGCAGCGCGTGGCCGTCGGGGCCGGTGTCGATGACGTCGTTCTCGTAGAGCGGGCCCGCCACCGCGGCGGCCTTCTTCCCGTCGCGGGTGACGAACACCTGGCCCTGCAGCCCGCCGAGCTTCGCTACCACCGGCTTCTCGATCGGCTTCGGCGTCACCGGCGGCGGAGGGCCGTCTTCGCTGCAGGCCGCCAGCACCACACAGCACACGAGGGCAAGCGCGCGCATCACTTCGTCACCTTCTGGAGCTCACAGTGGAAGATGGCCTGATCACCATCGGCGAGGACGACCTTCTTGGTCTGCGGCACGTAGCCCGGCGCGGTGATGACGAAGAAGTACTGGCCGCCCGGCACGGTGACGACGAAGCGCCCCTCGGCGTTGACCGGCACCTTCGTCGCCAGGCCCTTGATGACCACCGTCGCCTTGAGCGGCTCTCCCGTCGTCGAGCGGACGAGGCCACGCACCGTCGCGGGGCTGCCCTTGCCGAGCGCCTCGAGCGCGAGGTCGAGCGTGGCGTCTCCTTCGGGCGGCACCTGGACCACTTCTTCGCTCGGGTTGAAGCCTTGCGCCTCGACGCGCACCTTCACCGGACCGGGGCCCACCGAAGCGAAGCGGTAGCGGCCCTGCGCGTCGCTGCGCGTGGGCTCGCCCTGCCCCGCGGTGACCAGCGCGTCGGCCACCGGCTTCGCGCTCGCCACGGCCTGCACCACGCCCGACAGCCGGCCGGGGCCGGTGAGCGCCTCGAGCCTCACCACCAGCACCGTCTCGAGCCCCTCGGGCACCTGCGTCGTCGCGCTCGCCGTGCGGAAGCCCGCGAGCGACGCCGTGACCGCATGCACGCCCGGCGCCGGGTTCTCCACCAGCTCGCCCTGCGCGTCGACGCTCACCGCGGTGGCCTTGTCGATCGACACCGACGCCCCCGTCGCGGGAGTTCCGTCGGGGCGCCGTACCTGCACGCGGAGCCCGGTCTGCCGGGGGCCCGACGCGACCGGCGCGGGCGGCGGCAACAGCGACAGCTTCAGTCCCAGCGCGAGCCGGTGCGCGGTGCCCTGGTAGAGCGGATGAAACGGCTCGAGCAGCGCGCCGTAGTCAGCGCCCACCGTCAGCGCGAGCGTGTCGAGCTGCAGCACGCGCCAGCCGACGAAGAGCTGGGGCTCGAGGGTGGTGATGCCCGCGCCGAGCAGCCCCGGCAGCACGGTGACGGCGGCGCTCGCCTCGAAGCGATCCTTGAAGAACGCCGCGCCGACCCGCAGCGCCGGGCCATGGGTGAAGAGGCCGCGGTAGTCCTGCGCGGACGTGCCGAGCGCAGAAGAGAGGACGACGGGCGCGAACGAGAAGCCGTAGCCCAGCGCACCACTGAGCACGAAGCCGCTCGCGCTCACCCACCGCGCGGCGAGGGCCACCCGCGCGTCGGCGCGCACGCTGCGCGCGGTGAAGGGCGTGGCGGTCGAGCCGGGCTCGAGGGTCTGGGTGTTGGTGAAGAGATCCGTCGCGCCGTCGAGCTCGACGCCGAGCCAGTCGAGGAAGAAATAGTCGGCGCGCAGCCGCAGCACCGTCGGCGAGATGCCGGAAAGCGAGGTCTTCGTGACCTGCCCGAAGCGCTCGCTGACGCCGAGCGAAGAGGACCGAGCAGCAAAGCCGCCCGACAGCGAGACGGTGCCGCGCGGGGCTCGAAAGGGGGTGTCGTCAGCGCGGGCGACCGACACCGACCAGGTCGCAACGAGCAGCAGCGCCAGGGCGCGAAACAGAGACATGAGGAGAGCGCGACGGTACCACGGGGTTTCCGGACGACTGCGTTTCTGGCGCGCGGGGTTTGGTGACACGCCCTGACCCGAGGTGCAGAGTCGCTGACCTCGATGATGAGCTCTCTGGTGCTGATGGTTCTCGCGGCGACGCCCAAAGTGGCGAGCCCGGCGTGGAACGTGGTGGACGTGAAACCCGAGCTGGCCTCGTTCTACGCCGAGCAGCTCGCCGACGCGCTGCGCACCGAGGGCCTCGCGGTGACGACGGCGGCCGACATCTCGACGCTGCTGGGCAACGAACGGCAGCGGCAGCTCCTGGGTTGCGCAGAGGCGGCGTCGTGCATGGCCGAGCTCGCCAACGCGCTGGGCTGCGACGCCACGCTGACGGTGAGCCTCGCGAAGCTGGGCAAGGGCTTCCGCGGGGTGGCCAAGCTGATGAGCTCGCGCGACGGCACGGTGCTCTCGTCGGTGCGCCTCGACGCCAACGGAGAGGCCGAGCTGTCGGATCAGCTCGTCGCCGCCGCGAAGACGCTCGCCGCGCCGCTGCAGCCCTCGGGTGCGACGACGACGGTGACGCGCAAGGCGATGCTGGCGCCGAAGCTGTGGTGGCTGCCGGGCGCCGTGGGCGTGGTGGCCGGCGGCGTCGGCGCGGCGTTCTTCGTGCTCGCCAACGGCAAGTACACCGACCTCGCGCGCGAGACGAACGCCACGCAGGGCCGGCAGCTCGCGAACGATGGGCAGGCGCTGCAGACGGCGGCGTGGGTGACCACGTCGGTGGGCGTCGCGGCCGTGGTGGGCTCGTTGGCGTGGTTGCTGTTCGGCAGCACGCCGGTCGAGCCGCAGCTCACCTTCGCGCCCGGGGCGTTCACGCTCGGCGTAGGAGGTCACTTCTGATGCGCCGCCTGACCGTAGTGCTCGCGCTGGTGGTGACGGGCTGCTGGAACTTCGAAGAGGCGTTTCGGGGTCGCTGCGCGGACGGTGGCTTCACGACGGACGATACCGCGTGCGGCCCAGCGCCCATCGGAGGTGGCACGGGTGGCGGAGGGGGTGGTGGACCCGGCGACGCAGGGACCGACGGCGGCACGAGCGACGCAGGGGCGATCGACGCCGGCGGATCCAACGAGCGCTGCTTCGGCGCGGCGCCGTGGTGCTTCGAGAGCCCGCGCCAGCTCACGCCCAACACGCTGTTCGCCATCGCCGGCTCCAGCGAGAACGACGTCTACTTCGCGGGCGAAGGACGCACGCTGATCCACTTCGACGGCACGCGCTACGAGAACGCCGCGCACCTCCTGCCGCCCGGTCCCGACGGCACGAGCTGGGACGAAGACCCGGCCTTCACCAGCATGGTGCGCGACGCAGACGGGCTGTGGCTGGTGGGCGAGCGCACCGAGCTGTTGATGAGCCCCGGTGACGGCGGCCCCTTCACGCCGGTGCGGCCCAACGGCACCTCGCTGGGCACGGGCTGGCGCATCGTGCAGAGCTTCGGCGGCGTGCGGTACCTGCTGCGTGACGGCGCGAGCCTGGTGCGACTGCCGGGCGCGGCCATCTCGCTGCCGGTGCCGCCCGCCACCGGGTATCACGGGCTGTACGTCGACGCCGACGACTGCTTCGTCACGTCCGAGAGCGGCGACGGCGTGCGCCGCGTCATCGACTGCGGGACCGACGGCGGCACGGTGCTGATGGCCAACGACGGCGGCGAGACCTACCTCACGGTGTTCCGCACCACGACCGGTTCGATCGCCGTGGGCGGCACACGCGGCAACCTCTTCATCGGCAACGGCGTCTCGTTCATGGAGGTCTTCCTCCCCAACACCACGCGCGTCGAGCCAGTCGTCGCCTCGAGCCGCACGGCGATGGGCACGCTGGTGACGGGCGGCGCCGGCTTCGTCGACTACGCCGAGAGCAGCATCGCGGTGCGCACGCAGCAGGGCTCGTCGATGCAGGCGCTGTGGACGTCGGACTCGGGCGTGAGCTGGGCCGCGGGCAACGCAGGGGTCATCCTCCGCTCGCCGACCTTCGACCCCGTCACGATCGACAGCCCGCCGAGCCTGCGCAGCGGGTGGATCAGCGACGACGTGCAGCTCGCCGCCGGCCAAAGCGTCATCTACGTGCGCGGCGCCGACGGCGCGTGGACGAAGCGCGCGCACACCCCCGAGCACAACTGGGTGGGCATCGCCGCCACCGGCGCCTCGACGTGGCTGCTCTCGGAGCACGGCGAGGCGTACCGGCAGGTCGACGACACGCCGAACCTCGAGTTTCTCGGCCAGCTCCCGCAGCCCGCGGTCACCTGGCTCGACCACGCGGCCTTCGTGCGCCCCACCGCTGACGGCGGCGTGCTGTTCGGCTCGGGGAACACGATCGCGCGGTGGACCGGCGGTCAGCTCGTCGTCAGCGACGGCGGCCTCACCGGCGTGGCGCAGATCACCTCGCTCACCGAGCACGACGGCTTCATCACCCTGGCCAGCACCAACGGCGTCTTCCAGTCGCGCGACGACGGCCGCACGTGGAACGCGGTGCAGGGCCTGGGGTTGAACAGCTCGGGCGCCGAGGGCCTGGCGCGCTGCCCCGACGACACGGTGGTGGTGGTCGGCCACGGCGGCGTCTTCAAGCGCGTGCTCACCGACGGCGGCGTGCAGAACGTGGTGACGCGCGGCAGCCAGCCCCCGGCCACCGTCGACTTCGGCGCCGCGTGGTGCGCACCCGACGGCACGGTGTGGGCGCTGACCGGCGGCGGCTTCGTGGTGCGGGTCGACCCCACCGGGAGCGCGACGCGCGAGTCCACCGGGTGGGGGCGCCGCACCACCTCGGGCTTCTCGCCGGTCTTCGTCGGCGGCAACGGCCAGCGCGTGTTCCTCATGGGCGACAACAGCGCGATCCTCTCGCGGCCGGTGCCCTGATCAGGCGTCGGCGACGGCGGGCCGCGCGAAGGTCTGCAGCGCGTCCTGCAGGGCAGCGAAGGTCACCGGCTTGGCGAGCACCGAGTTCATGCCCACCCGACGGCAGGCCGCGAGCTCGTCGGGCATCGCCGAGGCGGTGAGCGCGACGATGGGCGTGTGGCGCACCTCGCCGTCGAGGCCGCGGATGCGCTCGGTCGCCTCGAAGCCGTCCATCTCCGGCATCTGGCAGTCCATCAACACCAGCGCGTAGTCGTGCGTGCGCACCGCCTCGAGCGCGGCGCGGCCGTCGGTGGCGCCCTCGGCCCGGTAGCCGGCGCGCTCGACGAGGCTCATCGCCACCTTGAGGTTGATGGGGTTGTCGTCGACCACCAACACCGGGAGCCGCGGCCCGCGCTCCACCGGCGCCGGCACCACGTGCTCGCCGGTCGGCCCCTCGGCCTCGTCGAAGGCCAGCTCGAAGGTGAAGCACGAACCTTGCCCGGGCTCGGACCGCAGCGCGATGCGCCCGCCCATCAGGCCCACCAACTGCTGCGAGAGCGCGAGGCCGAGGCCGGTGCCTCCGTAGCGGCGCGTGGTGGACGAGTCGCCCTGCTGGAACGCGGTGAACAGCCGCGCGGCGACCTCGGGGGCGATGCCCACGCCGGTGTCGCAGACCGAGAAGTGGCACCGCACGCGGGTGGGGTCGACGCGCCGGGTGACCTCGACGCGCACCTCGCCCTGCGGCGTGAACTTCACCGCGTTGCTGACGAGGTTGGTGAGCACCTGGCTCAGCCGCAGCCCGTCGCCCCGCAGCCGCGCCGGCACGTCGGGGGCGCGCACGAAGTTCAGCGCCACGCCGCGGCTGCTGGCGGTGGGCGCCGCGAGCGCCTGCACGTCGGCCAGCACGCGGTCGAGGTTGAAGTCGGCCTCCTCGAGCTCGAGCTTGCCGGCCTCCATCTTGGTGAGATCGAGCAGATCGTTGATCAACGCCACCAGGGTGCGGCCGCTGCGCTGGATGACGCGCAGCTGCTCGCGGTGCACCGGCGAGAGCGTGTCCTGCAGCAGCACCTCGGTCATGCCCAGCACGCCGTTCATCGGAGTGCGGATCTCGTGGCTGATGTTGGCGAGGAACGCGCTGCGGGCGCGCTCGGCCACGCGCAGGCGCTCGAGCGCGGTGGCCTGGATCTCGGTGTACGTCGCGGCGAACAACCACGAGAGGAACAGCCCGATGCTGAAGTTGAGCGCGTGGGTGACGGTGGGGTACGGGTCGGTGAAGTTCATCAGCCAGCCGAGATCGGCGGCGGTGTTCACCAGCGCGGCCCAGCCCAGCGTCACGCCCAGCCACACCAGCGCGCCGCGCCGGCCCAGCAGCAGCCCCGCCAGCAACGGCACGAGGAGCAACAGCGCGATGCTGGTGTGATCAGCCGGGTGCTGCGCCAGCGCGCTCAGCCCGAAGGTGATCGACGCCAGCGCCATCGAGACGTGCACCAGCGCCGCGTACGGCCCACCGCGGCGGTGCCACCACAACAGAGGAGGCCCGAGCAGCGCCAGGTTGGCGGTCAGCGCCACCTGCGACCACAAGCCGACCGCGCAGTACATCGAGAGGCTGAGCAGGCTGAAGACGATCGCCGCCGACCAGGCGCGCACGAAGAAGCGCGAGCGCACGCCCTCCTCGTCGTTCAACCCCGGCGGCAGCATGCCTTCCACCCACGCTCGCCACCTGCTCGCCACCGCGTCGATCACCAGAAAGAGGTAACAGCGCCGGCGTCAGAAACGTCCCTCCCGCCGTTCGGCGAGTCGGCGCGGACCACTTCGTCACGGCTGACTCGGGGCGAGTCACAGCGAGACGTAACTGGTGACGCGCTGCCCAGGCACCAGCGGCGGCGCGCCCTCGAGCTCGATGACGGTCTCGAGCACCTTGGTGTCGTTCTTCTCGATGGGGTCGTCGGTGCGCACGTTCTTGCGGCCGAAGCGGCGGCCGATCTCCACCACCCGGCCCGCGAAGCGCTCGGCGCCGAAGGCGTCGGCCGTCACCCAGGCGCTGGCGCCCGTCTTCACCTTGGCGATGTCGCGCTCGTCGACGTCCATGCGCACGCGGAGCTTGCTGGTGTCGCCCATCACCACCAGCGGCTCGCTGCCCTGGAAGCTGTAGAGCTCGCCGGGGCGCACCTTCACCTGCAGCACCTCGCCGTCGATGGGCGCGCGCACCGCGAGCCGCTCGAGCTGCGCCTTCGCCTGCGCCAACCGCGCCTCGGCGGCCAGCGTGCGCGCCTTCTGAAAGGCAACCTCTTCCACGCGGCTGCCGGCCTCGGCGGCGCGCAGGCGGGCGTCGGTCGCCTTGTACGTGGCGAGGTCGGTCGCGGCCTGGCGGCGCGCGCGCTCGAGCTCATCGGGGGTCGCCGCGCCCGACTTGGCGAGCTGCTCGGTGCGGGCGAGCACCGACGCCGAGAGGTCGGCGCGCGACTTCGCGGCCTGCGCGTCGGCCGCCACCGCGTCCTTGTCTTCCACGCGCACGCCCTTGAGCACGCGGTTCAAGTTGGCGCGCTCACCGGCGAGATCGGCCTCGGCCGACGCCAGGGCCGCGCGCTCGACGGTGTCTTCGAGCTGCACCAACAGCTCACCCTTCTTCACCTGGGCGCCTTCCTTCACCGGCACCGAGGCCACCACCGCGGTCACCTGCGCCGCGACGCGCGTCTCGCGATCGGCCGGCTCGACCACGCCGTTGCCGCCGACGACGCCCTTGCCGTTGTCGGGCAGCGGGTCGCGCTGGTCCACCCCACCGACGCGGGAGACCGCCTCGCGCTGCGCCTTCTTCTCGTCTTTGGCGATCGGCTCGGTGACGGGCGCGGCGGTGGCGTTGCGGACGATCTGCGCGCCGCAGGTGCCGAGCAGCAGGAAGAAGACGACGACCTTCAGGGGTCCGGGAATCTTGTCGAGCATGTCAGTGGTTCTCCGGAGGCGGCACGAGCAGGCCGTCCTCGATGTGCACGGTGCGATCCGCGTAGTGGAAGATGCGGTTGTCGTGCGTGACGACGACCACGGTGTGGCCGCGCTCGGTCGACAACTTCTTGAGCAGCTCGGTGACCTGCTGGCCGGTCTGCGCGTCGAGCGCGGCGGTGGGCTCGTCGGCGAGGATGAGCGGCGGCTTGCCGGCCAGGGCGCGCGCGATGGCCACGCGTTGCCGCTGCCCGCCGGAGAGATCTTCCGGGTGGCGCTTGAGCTTGTCGGCCAGCCCGACCGCGGTGAGCACCTCGCGCGCCTCGGTCAGCGCGTCGTGGCGCGAGTAGCCGCGCAGCTCGAGCGGAAAGGCGACGTTGTCTTCCAGGTTGAGCGCGGGAATGAGGTTGTGCCCCTGGAAGATGAAGCCGATGTACGAGAGCCGGAGGTCGGGGAGGTCGGACTCGCGCCGCCCGTGCAGCTTCTCGCCGAAGAGGTACGCCTCGCCGTCGGTGGGCGAGAGCACGCACCCCAGAATCGACAGCAGCGTCGTCTTGCCGCTGCCCGACGGCCCCACCAGCATCATGAACTCACCCTGCTTCACGGTGAGGTCGATGCCCTTGAGCGCCTGGAAGGCGAGCGCGCCGGTGCCGTAGGTCTTGGTGAGGCCCTTCAACTCGATCGCCGCGTCGCTCATCGGAACACCATCGCCGGCTCGAGCTGCCGCAGCCGCAGCAGCGCGAGCACCGACGCCATGAGACACACCGCGATCATCGAGCCGAAGGTGATGGCGATGCTGAGGTTGGGGAGAATCGGCGTGAGCTGCGCGTTGCGAATGCCCTGCACCAGCGCCGACATCATGCCCAGGCCGATGAGGCTGCCGACCACGCCGTAGACCATCGCCTGCACGAAGAGCAGCCGCGCGAGATCGCCGGTGGTGGCGCCGATGGCCTTGAGCGTTCCGTACTGCCGCATGTTGTCCACCACCGACGAGAACATCGACAGCGCGACGGTGATCAGGCCGACCAGCAGGCCCATGAAGGTCGAGGTGCCGAAGCTCATGCCGATCTGCGTGGCGGTGAGGATGTAGTGGAGGATCTCCGCCAGGTATTCCTCGCGCGTCATCACCCGCGTGTCGGGCAGCGCTTCCTGCAGCCGCGCGCGCAGCTCGGTCTTCGACTCGCCGGGCGCCGCGCCCACCACGAGGAAGGTGTGCTTGTCGGCCGGCTGCTTGAGGATCTCCCGCGCCAGCGTCTGCTCGGCGAAGGCGTAGGCGGGCGCGAAGGGCAGCAAGCCCCAGGTGAAGCCGACCGCCTGCACGCGGTGGCCGGCCAGCTCGCGCGTCGAGCCGAGGTTGAGCCCGCCGAACTTCTCGCGCTCGGCGTCTTCGAAGATGACCGCGCCCGGCTGCAGCAGCGCGTCGGTGCTCCCCACCACCACGTTCCACGGGCCGCCCGCGAAGCGCGGCGCGCGGGTGCCCACCAGCGACACCGGCTCACCACCGCCGTTGGGGAGCTTGAGCTGCGCGGTCTGCACCAACAGCGGCTCGGCCCACGCCACGCCGGGCGTCGCGCGCGCGCGGTTGAGCTGCGCGTCGGTCAGCGGCGTACCGCCCTGAAACTGCCGCGTCCCGGGCGGGGTGATCCACACGTCGACGTTCGCGTTCTCGACGAACATGCGGTTCTTGTTCACCAGCGCGAGGAAGGTGCCGACCTGGAAGTTGCCGAGCACCACCGCGAAGACGACGCCGAACAGCGTGCCGACCAGCTTCAGCCGGTCGTGGAACATCATGCGAACGCCGATGACGCCCAGGGTCTGCCACCGCTTGAAGAAGCCGGGGCGGGTACGAATCGGCTCGGCGCGGGCGCTCATCGGGAAGCCTCCAGCGGGAGCCCCGCGGACAACGACAAGAGCGCGCGGGCCGACGCCAGCTCGGCGCTGGCCTGGATGTCGGCGACCTCGGCGGCGAAGAGATCGCGCTCGGACTGGATGACGTCGAGCTGCGTGGCGACGCCGGCGGCCGAGCGCTCGTGGGCGAGCTGCGAGGCTCTGCGCGCGGCCACCACCTGCGCGCGCGCGGCCTCGACCTTCTTCAGCGCGGCCTTGAGCTTGTGCCAATCGGAGTGCAGCTGATCAGCGGCCTGCCGGCGGGTGCGCTCGGCGGCGATGAGCGTCGTCTCTTCGGCGGCACGCTGCGCCCGCAGGGCCTGCACCGCCGGCACGTCGAGCCGCCAGTTGAAGGTGACGCCCGCGTTGTAGAGCGCGTTGGCGCCCTGGAAGCCGGTGGCGTTGGTGAAGCGCTGGGTGAACTGGGCGTTGACGGTGGGAATGAGAGCGACGGTCGCCGCGGCCGAGGTGCGCTGGGCAACGGTGAGGTCCGCCTCCGCGGCCTGCACGGTGGCGAGCGTGCCCACGCCCGCGGTGAGGCGCTCGAGCGGCGGCGCCGGGTGGAGATCGTCGAACGGAAGCGCGGGCACGTCACCCGGGGTGAGCCCGCTGAGCGTCTCCAGCGCGCGGCCGCCGGTGGCGACGAGCGACTCGGCGTCGGCGACGAGCTGCTGGTTGCGCTCCACCTCGGCGCGGGCGCGCATCAGCTCGAGCTCGTTGGCCACGCCGGCGGTGGTGCGGGCAGCGGTCACCTCCACCTGCGCCTGCGCGAGCGTCAGTGAGCGCTGGGCCGACTCGAGCAGCGAGCGCGCCGCGAGGTAGGAATAGAAGCCGGAGATGACCTGCCGGTGCACGGTGTCGCGGGTGCTCCCCTCGCGCTTGCGGGCCGCGTCGGCGTTCGAAGCGCTGGCGGCCGTCTTCAGCCAGCGCGACGCGTCGATGAGCGGGAGCTCGGCCTTGAGCGTGGCGTCGAACTGATCCGTCGGGGTGATGACGATCTTGTCCGACGTGGTGGCCGAGGTGGGGATGGTCACCACCGCCTGGTACTGGTTGTGGGTCCACCCGCCGCTCGCGGTCAGGCTGGGCAGCAGCGCGCCCCACGCCTGGCCGAACTCGGCTTCGGCCCGCTCGCGGGTCTGCGCGCCCGTGCGCGCGTCGAGGTTGGCCTTGTCGGCGGCGCCGAGGAAGGCGTCGAGGGGTTGCGCGCTCGCGCTCCCCGCCACCAGCAGCATCCACAGTTGGGCTTTGTTTTTCACGATTGAGCCATGAATTAAATCGGCGCCCGGTGGACGGCAAGGGATTCGCCCGAAGAACTTGCGATTGCGTATTTCACTCGTGCGACGTTATGAATCACCCATGGCACGCACCAAAGGAAGCCGGAACGCGGGGTACGACGAGCAGCGGCAGGCGTTGGCGCGCAAGGTGGCCGCGGCGCTGCAGCAGGAAGGCGGGGTCAACGCCTCGCTCCGCGACCTGGCGAAGGAGGCCGGCACCTCGGTGGCGACCCTGCGGCACTACTTCGGAGATCGAGACGGGCTGCTGCAGGCGGTGATGGAAGGCCTGCGCGCCGACGCGGCGCCCTACCTGGCGATGGCCTCACGGCCGGTGTTCGGCGACGTGCGCGGCTCGTTGCTCGCCTTCCTCAAGGGCATGGTGATGGCGTGGGGCAAACACAAGGTGGGCGCGATGTACGCCTCGACGCTGGCCGTCGGCCTGGCGAACCGGCCCGTGGGCCCGGCGTTCGTCAACCACGTGCTCGAGCCGCTGCTCCAGACGGGCGAATCGATGCTGCGGCAGCACGTCGAGCGCGGCGAGCTGAAGATCGACGACGTGCGCCACGCGTCGCTGATGTTCCTCTCCCCGCCGGTGTTCGCGCTGCTGCACCAGGACAACCTGCAGGGCGTCGGCTGCCGGCCGCTCGACCTGCCAAAGATGATGGAGACTCACGTCGACGCATTCTTGCGCTCATTCGGGGCCCAGAAAGCCCGCGCGCGCGCCTGACGTCACTCGGCGGTGCAGGTGCCTTCGCCGGTGGTTTGAAACACACCCTGCGCCGGGTAGCGCCAGGCGGTACCGGCGGCGTCGAGGGCGACGAAGTAGTACGGCCGGCACGACGCGGCACGCGGCGTGAGCACGAACCAGGTGCCCTTGCTCGCAGTGCCGAGATCGATCGCCATCGGCACCGCGACGTCCGCCAGCATCAGCGTCACCGATTGCGCCGCGCTGGCCGCCGAGAAGTTCGCGATGAAGCGGAGCTGCGACGCGCCACTCAGCAGGTGCGTGCCGTCAACCAGCGGAGGCGTGGCGGTGTTCACCACGCCTCCGAAGTCCTGCGTCCAGTAGTGCTTATAGGTGGAGGTCGAGGTGTTGCCGTAGCCGACGCCCAGCGCGCGGAAGTTGGCGCTCATGATGTTGCGGCGGTGGCCGTCGCAGCTCGCGCCGTCGTCGCAGCAGGCGGTGGCTCCGTTGGGCTTGTCGCACAGCCATTGGTGCATGGTGGCGATGGGGTCGAGGTTGCCGGCCGCGATGTTCTCGCCCCAGGTTCCGGAGAGTGAGTAGTACGAGCTGATCCGGCTCCCCGTGCTGCCGCCATCGGCGGACTCGTGCGCGAAGTAGTTGAGCGTCGCCATCTCGACCGAGTGCTGGCGCGCGGAGCGGTTGAGGTCGGACTGGTTGAAGATGGGGTTGCGCGAGGGGTAGGTCGCGCCGAGCACCGTCGCCGTGTTCAGCGAAGGCGAGCCCGAGGCGTACACCGTCGACTGCTTGTACGCGGTCGGGGAGAGGCGCACCGCGTTGGTCAGCACGAGGATCGAGCGCTCACGCCAGACGGGGGAGCCGTTGATCGGAACGCCGTAGGTGCCGGCGTCGGCGAAGACGAGTGCTCCGCCGTCGGTCGGGAACGGGCCGGCCCCACCGCCAGTCGCGGAACCACCGCCAGTCGCGGAACCACCGCCCGTCGCGGTCGCGGAGCCACCGCCCGTCGCGGAACCACCGCCCGTCGCAGAACCGCCGCCGGCCGCGGAACCACCGCCCGTCGCGGAACCACCGCCGGTCGCGGCACCACCACCCGTCGCGGCACCACCACCCGTCGCGGCACCACCACCCGTCGACGCGCCGTCACCGCCGCCCGACGAGCCATCGCCGCCGCCCGCCTCCATCGGAGCCAGATCGCCGACGACCCCGTCGCATCCCGTCGCGGCGAAGACGGTGACGGCTGTGATCAGCACGAGACGTCCGGCGAGCGCGCGCACGCGATGAAGTGTGCCTCAGTCACCCGCCCCGGGGAATTGAGCGCACGGGTGCGCACTCACACCGACAGCGATGCTCGGCTCGGCCCCTCACCCCAACCCTCTCCCCGCTTCGCAGGGCGAGGGAGTTAGAAGTGGACGAAGCCGTTGTCACTCACCTCACCCGCGGGCGGCGGCGGCGGAATGACCTCGGCGCCACGACGCGACTTCGGAGCCTGCGGAGGCGGAGCCGGTGGCAACGCCGCCGGCGTCGAGCGCTCGGTCAGCTTGAACCACGAGATCATCGCCTGCAGACCCGACGCCCGCTCACTCACGTCACGCGACGTCGAGGCGAGCTCTTCCGACGCGGTGGCGTTGTGCTGCACCGACTGCGCGACCTGCGCGAGCGCGGCGTTGGTCTGGCTCACGCCGGTGGTCTGCTCGATGGTGGCGGCGCCGATCTCCTGCACCAGCTGCGCGGTCTTCTGAATCGACGGCACGATGGTGCTCAACAGCGTGCCCGCGCGCTCGGCGAGCTCCACGCTGCCCCGGGCCAGGCCGCTGATCTCCTCGGCGGCGACCTGGCTGCGCTCGGCGAGCTTGCGCACTTCCGAGGCGACCACCGCGAAGCCCAGGCCGTGCTCTCCCGCGCGACCCGCTTCGATCGCCGCGTTCAGCGCGAGCAGGTTCGTCTGGTACGCGATGTCGTCGATGATCGCGATCTTCGAGGCGATCTGCTTCATCGCCGAGACGGTCTCCTTCACCGCGCTGCCACCCTCGTGGGCCTGCTTCGCGCTCTCGCTGGCGATGTCGCCAGTGACGCGCGCGTTCTCGTTGGTCTTGGAGATCGACGCGCTCATCTGCTCCATCGAAGCGCTGGTCTCTTCGGCGCTGGCCGACTGCTCGGTCGACGACTGGGCGACGGTCTGCGCGGTCGAGTTGAGCTGCACCGACGCGGCGGCCAGCGAGTCGGCCGTCGAGCGCACGTTCGCCAACACCTCGTTGAGCTTCTTCGTCATGCGCGAGATGGCGCCCATGATGCTCGCCTGCCCCTCGTCGGTGGTGGTGACGGTGAGGTCACCGGCGGCGACGCGGTTGGCGATCTCCATCACGTCGGCCGGCTCACCACCCACCTGCTTCTTGATGGTGCGCGTCAACGAAACACCGACCAGCACGGTGACGATCAACACCACCGCGAGGGCGATCTCCGTCTGCTGGCGCAGCGCGACCACGTGGGCCTGACTCCGCTCGTGCACCTTGCCCGCGCTCTCGCGGTTGAAGTCGCTCAGCTTGGTGAGCACCGCCTCGAGCTTCATCGTGTTGGGCAACACCGAGTCGTAGAAGCTGACCACCGACGCCTTCGAGTTCTTGCCGTTGTTGTCGAGCGCGATGGTGGCGTTCATCGACTTCTGGAACTCGGCCCAGCCGGCGCGCACGTCGGCGAGCTGCTGGCGCTCCTCGTCGAGGATCAGGCTCTTCTCGTACGCATCGAGGTGCTTCTCGACGTCCTTCGAGCGGGCCTCGATGCGGGTGATGTTGTACGCGCGCTCCTCGTTGTTGCGCGCCAGCAGATACAGCGCGGTGCGGCGGCTGACGACCTGCGCCGTGGTGCGGGCCTTGCCCAGCGAGTCCACGCCGTTGAGCCAGTTGCCGTAGATCTCCTGCTCCATCGCGGCGAGGCGGGCGCTGACCACCAGACTCCACACCCCCAGCGCACAGGTGAACGCCGTGACCGTCGCAAACGCGAGGAACAACTTCATTCCGAGGGTGAGTCCGCTTCTTCGCATGGCGCGTCGCCTCAGCAAGCCGTGCGCCACGGGCCCGCACCGAGAGCTGATCCGCGAATCGCTCAGGGTCGATCGCGGCTCCCAGCGGTCGTGACGACCCACGACAGAAAGCTGACACGACCCAGGCGGTGGATCTTGCAGAGCGCCCGCCCCATGGCTGATCAGTTCGCTCGTGTCGTTTCGTTGGTGGGGGTGGTGGCCCTGGGTGCGTGGGCACAACCGGTCGAGGCGCCTGCGCCTTCCCCTTCGCCCACGGTCTCGCCAGCACCAGCGCCAGCGCCCGCCGCCGAGGCCCGGAAGCCCGTGGAGTTCAACGCCGGCTTCGGCACCGGGCTGGTGGTGAAGGCCGACGCGTTCACCTTCACCCTCCATGGGCTGCTGCAACCACAGGGTCTGTTCATCGTGCCCGAAGCCGGGACTACCCAGGCCAGCCGCCAGAACGAGCTGATGGTGCGGCGCGCCCGCCTGAGCTTCCGCGGTGACGGTCCCCACAAGCTCTCGTTCTCGATTCAGGGCGGCTTCACCGGCCTCGACCTCGAGAGCGACATGCCGGTGCCGTTGCTCGACGCGTGGGTGCAGTGGGCGGGGCTGCGCGATCTCTCGATTCGGGTCGGGCAGATGCGAGTGCCCTTCAACGGGCAGCGCAACGTCACCGCCTTCAACCTCCAGTTCGTCGATCGTTCGCTCGCGTCGCTCGAGTACACGCTCGATCGCGACGTCGGCCTGCTGCTGTACTCGGACGACTTCCTCGGGCTGGGCGACCGCGTCCGCTACTTCGTGGGCGTCTTCGGCGGCGACGGGCGCAACCGCGTGGTGGCCAACGCCGGCCTGCTCTACACCGCGCGAGTGCGCATCTCGCCGTTCGGCAAGTTCGACGATCGCGAAGAAGGCGACCCCGGGCGCGACAGCAAGTTCCGCCTGAGCCTCGGCGCGGGCGTGGCGCGCAACAACGACACCAACCGCCCGCGGAGCACGATGGGCACGCCCCACAAGCTCGCCGGCGGCTTCGACTACACGCACGCCACCGGCGAGGTCGCCGCCAAGTGGCGCGGCGCGTCGCTGCAGGGCGAGGTCTACTGGCGCCACGCTGATCAGGCGACGCGCGAAGGCACCCTCTCGGGCCAGCCGGTCGTCGAGTACGCGCGCAGCGGCTGGGGGTGGTTCGTCCAGGGCGGGTACTTCCTGACGCCGTGGATGGAGGTCGCCGCTCGCTACGGCGATGTGCGCCCCGAGACCGACCCGGCCGCGAAGTTCCAGCGGGTGCGCGAGGCGGGCGGCGCGCTCAACTTCTTCTTCCAGCGCCACGACCTCAAGGTGCAGGCCGACTACCTGTACCTCGACGACGGCACCGGCCACGAGAGCCGCCACCAGGTGCGCTTGCAGGGCACCGTCTACTTCTGAGCGCGCAACCACTCGAGGGCGGCCTGCACGCCGGCGCCTCCCACGGGTCGCGCATCTCGAGCTTCGCCCGCGCGCTCAGAGGTGACGCCACAGGTCGGCGCGACGCTTGAAGCCGCGCTGCTCGAACCACTGCAAGGCGGGCTCGAGCGGCTTGCCCTCGAGGAGCGTGAGCGCCACCTCGAGCTGCGCGCGCGACACGACGTTCTCCACCGGCAGCCTGGCGAGCGTGGAGGTCACCACCGCCTTGCCCTGCGCCGTCTGCCCCGACCACTTCAGGGCCAGCGCGTACGCCGCGTAGACCTCGCCGGGATCGAGATCTTCCGACCACGCGAGGCTGCGCTCCTCGAGCACCTCGATGGCGGCGAGCAGATCGTTCTTCGCCTTGGTGACCTCGAGCACGTCGCCGGCGGCCTTGTAGCGCAGCAGCCGCAGCCGCCCGGTGAGCGAGCGCCCCTGCGCGACGAGCATGTCCCAGCCGTTGGCCTCGGCGACCTTGCGCGCCTGCTGAATGAGCGCGTCGGCTTCCTTCAGGCGGCCGCGCGCCAGCTCGACGCCCGCGAGCACCAGCGGCGCCTCGGCCTTGCCCGCGTGGTTGCCCACCAGCACCGAGAGCCGCGCGTAGGTGGTCTCGGCAGCGAAGGCCGCGTCGAGCTCGCCGAGCTCCGAGAGCACCAGCGTCAGGTTGTGGAGCGTGATGGCCTCGCGCCGCAGCCAGCCGGTGCTGCGCGCCAGCTCGAGCGAGCGCTCAAAGGCCTTGCGGGCCGCGGGGAGCTCGCCCTGCCCGTAGTGCACGATGCCGCGCGCGTTCCACCCCAGGCACGCGTCGCGCAGGCGCCCAGCGCGATCGGCCAGCGCGATGTGCTCGTCGGTGAGGGCCTTCGCGCGCGAGAGCTGGCCGATGCTGGCCGTCGCCACCTCTTCGGCGCGCACGAAGGCGATGGCGTCTTCGTCGGCAGCGAGCGCGTCGGGGCTGACGTGCTTGCGGACCACGGTGCAGGCGCGCATCGCCTCGGCTGAACGCCCGAGGATCTCCGAGGCGAACCAGCTCCAGCCCTTCGCCCAGCGGATCCACAGGTGCGGCGTCGCGGCGCCCTTGAGGCGGGCGAGCCTCTTCTCGAGCTCGGCGAAGGCGCGCTGCGTGTCTTCCTTCTTCACCAGGTACGAGACGCACTCGGCGCGCACCAGCTCGAGTGCCGCGGTCGCCTCATCGAGGCTCAGGGTGTCCCAGCGATCGAGCACGCCGCGGTGCTGCGCCGCGAGCACCCGCCCCACCGCGCCCTCGGGCCACGGCTGCGCCGGCGTGTTCGGCGCGCGGCCGGCGCTGGCCACCACGGCGATCGCCTCGTCGGGCAGCCCGAGGAACAGCTTCACCTCGGCGATGCGCCGCAGCAGCACCAGCCGCCGCACGCCCTGAGCCGCGCGCGCCGCGAGCTCGAGCCGGGAGATGGTCTCGGCGCGCCCACCCCTCGTCATCGCGAAGGCCTCGTCCCACAGCGAGGCGGTGGCGCCATCGAGCGCGGGGCTGGCGAGCGGCACCAGCACCGGCGCCACGCGGGGGAACGACGCCGGCTCGACCTGCTCGAGCGCCTGCACCGCCCACGCGCCGGCCGCCAGCCGCGCGCCCAGCACCTGCGCCGGCGGCAGCACCGCGGCGAGCGCGTGCGGCATGCGCGCGTCGATGAAGCGGTACACCTCGAGCCCCTCGCGCTCGACGCGCAGCACGCCGGCGGAGAGCGCGAGCGAGAGCGTGGTGGGCAGCGCGGGACCGATGGTGGAGAGGGCGGCGAGCGGAGCGACACCTCCGAGACCGGCGACCGTCGCGCAGGCGTGGAGCACCTCGTCGCCGAGCGCCTTCATGCGATGCAGCCGCAGCCCGTCGAGCGAGACGGGCAGCTGTTCGAGCGCCGCGCCCTCACGCACCTGAGGCCAGAGCCCGAGCGCGAGGCCGGGGTTGCCGTTGGCGTGACGCACCACCGCGGCGGCCTGATCAGCGCTGGCGCCGGCGTTGATCAGCACCTGGCTCAGCTCGGCGGGTGGCGGGGGCCGAACCTCGAGCCGCCGCCACCGCGGGTCACTCGACCACGCCTCGCGTCGCGCCCGGAACGCGGGCGTGAGACGGTCGACTGCCGCGTCGTGCGAGACGATCAACACCAGCGGCACCGGCTCTTCGCGCTGCGCGAGCGCCTCGAGGAAGGCCACGCCTTCGTCGTCGGCGAGGTGCGCGTCGTCGAAGGCCACCGGGAACACGCCGGCCTGCGCGCGATCGACCAGCCAGCGCGCGAGCTCGAGGCACGCCCCTTCGCGGCGTGAGTCGTCGTCGAGCTTCGCGGTGCGGAAGCCCGGGCGGCGAATGCCCAGCAGCGAGGCGAGCAGCTCGACGGCCACTGCCGCGCGGTCGGGCTCGAGGCCGCTCATCGCGGGGGCGGCGGACAGTTGAGCGAGGGCCTCGTCGTCGTCGGCGAAGTCACCGAGCATCGCGCGCAGCGTCTGCGGCACCAGCGGCCCGCGGCTCAGAGAGACCGTCAGCCCTCCGAGTCGCGCCAGCATCCGAGAGCGGCCGACGCCTTCAGGACCCGCGAGCAAGACCCGCTGGAGAGCTCTCTCGGAGAGCGCGACGTCGAGCACCGGCTGGAGCGGACCGACCGACATCAAGCCCCACACTGTACCCCCTCTCCCTGCGCAGCGGGGAGAGGGTTGGGGTGAGGGGCCGAGCCAGACTCAGCGCGCCGTAACCGGAACCGCCGCATGAGAGTTCGAACTCGTCATCGACCCAGCCGGAACCATCAACCGAAACACCGCCGGAATCGCGATCTGAAAAGCCGCGACGCCACAGCTGTTGCAGCGCGAAGGAGCTGGCGGAGGCACCGGAGCCGCGAGCGGCTGCGGAGGCGGCACAGCGAGCGCGACCTGAGACTCGGAGCTGACGGCGACCTGCTCGAGGCGAGCGGAGTACGGCTGCGACCACTCGACCGTTCCCCGCAGCGCGGCATCGGCGGGCTGCGACCAGGAGGTATCGACGCTGACGCCGGCATTGCCACCGCCGGCGACGTTGGTGGCGCTGCCGCCACCGGGAGGGAGCTGGGCCCAGTCACTCGGAGCGGAGGCGGTAGTGTCGAGCTGGACACAAGCCTGGGGCAGCGAGCCCAGCGGCACGCCGGGCTGCGAGCTCGCCTGAACGGGCGCGCCGCACGCGATCGTCTCCGAGCCCTGCACCTGCGCGGAGCCCTGCACCTGCGACGAGCCCTGCATCTGCGCGGAGTTCTGCATCTCAACCGAGCTCTGCATCTGCGACGAGCCCTGCATCTGCGACGAGCCCTGCATCTGCGCGGAGCCCTGCATCTGCGCGGAGCCCTGCATCTGCGCCGCGACCTGTGACGAGCCCTGCATCTCCACCGAGCCCTGCACCGCATCCGCCGTCGCCACGACCTCCCCCTGCCGCTGCGCTTCCCACGCCGCGTAGTGCTGCTGCCGAATCACCTCCGCCTGCGCGAGCGCCTCGACCGACACCGCCACCTGCCGCTGCTCCCACGCCGCATAGTGCGCCTGCCGCCGCGCATCCGCCTCCGCCCTCGCCGCCTCGCGCCGCGCAGCCAGCTCCGGTCCACCGCGCCGCTCCAGCTCCGCCATCCACGAGCGCTCGTCGATCGACGGCACCAGCGCGCCTTGCTCCACCGTGAACACCGCGCCCTCACACGATCCACCGGCCGGCGCCTCAAGCCCCGCGATGGTGATGTCGATCGGCCGATCGCTCGCGAGCACGAAGCGCTGATCAGGATCCACGTTCTCGAAGCGCGCCTCGACGACCAGGTTGCCGTGGGTATCCGTGCTCCACGGCTGCGGTTCCTGGCTGACGCCGTTGGCGTGAATGAACGCCGTCCCGCGCAGCACGACCGGCGCCGCCACCGTCACCCGCACATACTCGCCCCACCTCGACTGCAGCGGCGTCTTGCGAAAGCCCACCGGCCCACAGACCACCGGCGCGGCGACCTGCTCCCGAAGGCTCGTGCCGACGACCAGATGCGCGCTGGGAAACGAGGCACACCCGGCGAGGCCGCTGAGCATCAGGAGAGCGCTGAAACGCATGGGCGCCCATACGCAGCGCCGAGGCCGAAAATTCAGCCCCGGACAGACGAACGGCGGAGACCCCCCACAAGGTCCCCGCCGCTCTGAACTGTCCCTCGACCGCTGCGACCGGGAGGAGACCGACTGCTCTGCAACGACACCTCAGTGCGGCAGGCCGTACTTGTCGGCCGCGACGTAGACATGGAGCCGGGTCTCACCATCGGCCGTCTTCACCACCACGTCGGTGGTGCCGGTCGAGCGACCCACGAAGACCACCCGTCGCCCCTGCCGCGTGACCTCGAGCAGCGACGGATCAGCGACCGTCACGCTCGACACCGGCGCGGACATCGACAGCGTGGTGGTGGTGCCCACCGGCATCGCCAGGTTCCTGGGCTGACCAGCGAAGGCGAGCGACGAGACGACGAGAGCGAGAGCCATCATGAAGCGCATGCCGCTGGCGCTCTCCACGGCCCGTGCCACTCAGAAAGCCCCGGGATTCTCGCTGCTTTCCGAGGCGCTCCGGCGGTCGATCCCGCGCGCGCGCACTCCACTGGAGCAGGGCTGCTCCACTTCGGAGCGCTCCACTTCAGCGCTTGAGCACCCCGTACTTGCCGATCGCGTACAGCGCGCGCACGCCGTCCTTCCAGCCGATCTTCTTCCCCTCTTCGTAGGTGCGGCCGAAGTAGCTGACCGGCACCTCGTACACCCGCACGTTGGCCCGGCCGACGCGCGCGGTGAGCTCGGGCTCGATGCCGAAGCGATCTTCCTTCAGCGTGAACGACTGCAGCACCTCGCGGCGGAACGCTTTGTAACAAGTCTCCATGTCCGTCAGGTTGAGGCCCGAGGTCATGTTGGAGAGCAGCGTCAGGCCCTGGTTGAGCACCGAGTGCCAGAAGTAGAGCACCCGGCGCGTCTCGCCGATGAACCGGCTGCCGAACACCACGTCGGCGTTCCCATCGAGGATCGGCTTGATCAGCCGCGGAATGTCGCGCGGGTCGTATTCGAGGTCGGCGTCTTGAACGAGCACGATGTCGCCCTTCGCCTCGGCGAACCCGCGCCGCAGCGCCGCGCCCTTGCCGCTGTTGACGGGCTGCAGCAGCACGCGGAAACGGTTCTCATTTTTGGGAACCGCACCTTCGAGCAACGAGAGCCCCTTCGCATCGAGCAGCTCGAGCCACTCGCGGCTGCCGTCGGTGCTGCAGTCGTCGACGATGATGATCTCCTTCGGAAAGTCGACGGCCACCACGCGCCGCAAGATCTCCGCGAGCGTCCGCACCTCGTTGAACACCGGCATCACCAACGTCACGAGCATGGGTCCCCTCTACCATGGAAGCCGCAATGCCCCCCGAAGCGCGTAGGGTGCGCGCATGGACCTCGCGGCGCTCAAGAAGAAGTACGGCAAGGTCGTCTCGAAGATGGACGTCGCGGCGCCGGTCGACCTCGACCACCTCTTCCGCGGCGGCTTCAGCGAGGTCGAGAAGCTCGAGGGTAAGCGCGTCGCCATCACCCACGCGTACGGCGTCTTCGTGTCGGGTGACGTGACGGTCGACACCTTGAGCCTCACCGGGCACGCGCTGTTCATCGCTGGTGACGTGAAGGCGAAGAAGCTGACGCTCGAGGGCAGCATGGTGGTGCTGGGCGATCTCACCGCCAAAGAAGTGCGCGGCATCGGCGAGCCCGGCACGCTGACGGTGATGGGCCGGGTGAACGTCGGCCTCGCAGTGATGGAACAGCAGTACCTCATGCAGTTCCTCGGCACGGGCACGGTGCGCAAGCTGCTCGACTCCGAGGGCGGGTCCGAAGAGCTGGTCGAGCTGTGGACCGAGGCCGGCAGCAAGGTCGAGGTCACCGACACGGGCGATGAAGAAGAATGACCGAGCCGCTGGGCTTGCCCTGCCCGCGCGCTCGTGGTTTCTGGCCCGCTCCCGAAACATTCAGCCGTCTCTGGAGTGACCATGCGCCGCCTGCTCGCCGCCCTTTGTGTCTTCGCCGTCGCCTGTGCCTCGCCTGAGGCCAGCGGTCTCGCGCGTTCGCCCGACGGGGAAGGCCCGAAGGTGAAGTTCGACGTGTTCCATCGGCCGCTGCCGGAGATCCCGCTCCCCAACGACTTCGCCACGCGCTTCGACGCGACGTCGTCCACGAAGCGGCGGCTCAACGCGAGCATGGTGGCGCCCACGCAGTGGGAACAGAAGACGCGCGCCGCGCTCGACGCGCTCGACGGCTGGGGCACGCTGGCGCCGATCACCGTGTCGTTCGAGGCCGACCTCGACACCGAGAACATCATTCGCCGGCACCACGGAGATCGGTACGACCCCAGCAACGACGTGATGCTGGTGGTCGACGTCACCAAGGGCTCGCCGGACTACTGCAAGGCGATGCCGATGGACCTGGGTGAGGGCCTCTTCCCCGCCCGGCTCGATCGCCCTGACTACTACCCCGATGATCCGCGCGGCGACGCGACCAACCTGCTCTTCGAGCACCAGGAAGAGGACCTCAACGGCAACGGCGTGATGGACCCCGGTGAAGACACCGACATGGACGGGGTGCTCGATCACCCGAACACGCGCAGCGCGACCGACCCGACGTTGATCACCTTCTACGAGCGCGAGTCGAAGACGCTCATCGCGCGCCCGGTGTACCCGCTGCGCGAAGGTACGACCTACGCGGTGGTGCTCACGAAGGACCTCGTCGACGCGAAGGGTCAGCCGATCCGCTCGCCGTTCCGCGACATCAACCACGCGAGCCAGACGAAGGCGCTGCAGCCGCTGGCCGACGAGTGCCTCGCGGGGCTGGGCAAGTCGCTCGACGACGTGAGCTTCACGTGGACCTTCACCACCCAGGCGTGGACGAAGCCGATGGTGGCGGTGCGTGACGGCCTGTACGGCCTCGGCCCGCTGTCGCGCCTGGCGACCGAGTTCCCCGCCGACATGGTGATCCGCGAGTCGCGCACGCGCATGCCGGGCGTCTACGGCCGCATCGTGCCCAACAGCATCTTCCTCGACATGGCCAAGAGCCTGTACTCGCAGTTCGGCTCGGGGAACTCGTCGCAGCAGGAAGATCTCTTCTTCGACAACTTCTCGTTCATCGACTTCCACGCGGTGGGCACCATCGACTCGCCGCAGTTCTTCCCGCGCTTCGCGGAAGACGGCACCACGCAGTTGCCGCTCACCGAGCAGATCTGGAAGCTGAACGCCGAGACCGGCGAGGCCTTCACGCGTCACGAGGGCGTGAACTACTGGCTGATGGTGCCGAAGCACCGCACCGGCCCAGCGCCGCTGGCGATCTTCATTCACGGCCACGGCTCGACGAAGTTCGACGCGATGAACGTCGCCGGCTTCCTCGCGCGCATGGGCATCGCCACCATGGGCATCGACGCGGTCAGCCACGGCGTCGACGTCGACCCGGTGCTGCTCGAGGTGGTGAAGGGCCAGTTCAAGCAGCGCGGCATCGAGGGCATGGGCGTGGGCATCGTCGAGGGCCGCGCGCTCGATCAGAACCACGACGGCAAGCTCGACAGCGGCGTCGATTATTGGACGGCGTACCTCTTCCACACGCGCGACGTGGTGCGGCAGACGGCGGTCGATCTCTTCCAGGTGATCCGCACGGTGAAGTCGTTCGATGGCACGCGCACGTGGAAGTACGACGCGAACCAGGACGGCCAGCCCGACCTCGCGGGCGACCTCGACGGCGACGGCAAGCTCGACATCGGAGGCGACGCGCCCATCCACCTCGTCGGTGGCTCGCTGGGCGGCATTCTCTCGAGCTACGTGGGCGGCCTCGAGCCCAAGGTGAGCACGGTGATCCCCATCATCGGTGGTGGCGGCCTGGCCGACATCGGCGTGCGCAGCTCGCTGGGTGGCGTGCGCGACGCGATGGTGCTGCGCATGATGGCGCCGCTGGTGCTGGTGCGCGACGGCGCGGTCTACGAGGCGGTGCCGGATCTCGTCGAGTACAAGGAAGTGAAGGTCGCGACGCTGAAGACCACGCCGAAGCCCGGCAGCATCGCGGTGCTCGAGAACCTCGACAACGGCGAGTGGCGGTGCGCGCGGGTGCAGCCGAACGGGCGGCTCCGCGTGGCGGTGCCCAGCGATCTCGGCAACCGGCTGTCGCTGCGGTTCTACGCGGGGGAGCTCCAGTCGCGGGAGCGCGAGGGCTGCGTGCCCGGCGGCGACGTCACCGAGGCAGTCACCACCTTCGAGACCGACGTGAAGTTCCAGGGCACGACCTACGCGGCGGGCACCGACTTCGTGGCGGTCAACGACGGCTTCGGTCTGCGTCGCGGCAACCCGGAGCTGCGCCGCATGCTGGGCCTCGCCCAGGTCGCGCTCGAGGGCGCCGACCCGGCGAACACCGCGCCCTTCATGCACGGAGATCGCACGCTCACCTTCGGCACCGGCGAGACCGTGTCGACGCGCGCGTTCTACATCAACACCATGGGCGACCCCGGCGTGCCGACCGCGTCAGGCGTGACGATGGCGCGCGCGGCGGGCCTCATCGACTTCAAGAACGTCGACCCGCGCTACGGGAAGACGGTGCAGCAGGTGCTGCTCGACACGGGCACGGTGGAAGGCGTCGAGGCGTCGGGCCGGTACCAGAACGCGATGGGCGGCAACGTGCTGATGGACATCGACGATCTCGCCAACGTGTCGACGGTGGGTGATGGCTTCGACGTGCCGCGCCTCAACCCGCCGTTGCGCATTCTGCGGCACAACACCGAGGCGCAGGGCGGCGGCGTCAGCGCGCAGCTCTACCCGATGATGGACCCGCTCGGCGTGCACGGGTTCCCGCAGCCGAAGCCCGAGAAGCCGTTCGACCTGGGCTCGCTGCTGATCAACCAGATGATCCGCTACCTCGCGACCAACGGGCAGGAGCTCGACTTCGACAAGTGCCAGCTCGATTGGAGCTGCTCGTGGTTGCCGCCGCTGCGGTGACGCGAAGCAGGTGAGCTACGGGTCGATGATGGTGGGGTCGACGTCATCGGCGACGGCTCCAACAACTCGCACCCAGCCGCCGTCGTAGACAAGAACGCCACTACACACACCACACATCAGCGTCGCCTCGGTGGTGAGCAGCAGGGGCGCGCTCGATGGGTAGGTTCGGAAGGCGACCACTCCTGCGTCGATCTCCCTTCCGTGCACCACCAGCCCGCGCCCAGCATGAAGTTCGCCGCTCTGGCAACCCGCGAGTCGAGACCGCAGCAGCGACGACCGGAGTTCCGCCGTGACCGCGAAGGGCGCGGACCTTTCGAGTCCACAGCCCTCGAGTTGCGAGATGCAGGACTCAACGTCGAGCAGGCCGCGCAGCGACGCTTCACACCTCGGAGGCCGCTCTGGAGCCGCTGCGGCATCAGGAGTCCGCGACTCCATGCGACAGGACCCAAGGCAGACAAGTACGAGCGCAGCCCGAACTACCATCGCTGCCATCCATTCGATTCGGCCCAAGAGGGACCGTAGGTGGTTGGTAATTGAGGGACAATTTCCCGAAACCCTCCGAAGTTTCCAGACAAGCTCGTCGGCCACGGGGTAATTGCCAGCGCTCCGTCTATTCCGTTAATCCGAGTAAACGGCAGTAATTGACGGAGTCCTTGCCGGAACGCAGAATCCCGACCTCCCGCATTGCACCCATGAATACTCACTTGCTTGGGACCGCGACCGCCAAACCACCTCGCAAACTCAGTCGGAAATGCGGCCTTCCCCTTTGCAAAATCCAGCCACAGTCCCTGCTCCGCCCTGCCGCGGTCATCATCTCCACGGCCAGAGGAACCGCTTCAACAATGCTCTTCGTGGTGAGCTCACATGGGCTGGCGGCAGCACCTTCAGCCTCCGCCTTCCACCCCGCCGTCATACCCAGTTGGCGGAGCACGACCCTTCTCCTCAGGCATGCTCCTTCCAGATTCGATCGGGGATCGAGCCTGGAGGGCGAAGGAAGCAGAGCAATCAGCATGGCGGCCTCGCCGAGAGTGAGCGAGGCAGGACGCTTTCCAAAATACACACGACTTGCAGCTGCCACCCCGTGAATGCCCCTGCCCAGGGGAGCTCGACTGAGGTACTGAGATAGTATTTCATCCTTCGAAAGCGAGCGCTCAAGGCGCAGCGCTAGCAGCGCCTCCCTCACCTTTCTCGCAAGGGTACGTTCTCTCGTTGACAGACCGACCAATCGGCTGAGTTGCATGGTCAGCGTCGAGGCGCCGCGTGTCCGTCGGGAAAGGACCGAGGAGGCCACGGCACGAACATCAACCCCGGGGTGTTCCCTGAATCGTCTGTCCTCGACTGCGATAAGTGCCGCAATAAGTCCCGGTGGCAACTCTGCGATCGGGACCTCCTCAACACACCCGTGCTGGCCGACAAGCCCCATCCAGCGGCCGTGACGATCAACAACGGTTGTGCACAGCCCGGTCCGAAGTTGGTCGCCTCCGAATGGCGCCAAAACGACGGCAGACAACAGCGTGCCGAAGACGACCCCGATCACTCCTGCCCCGACTGTCGGATTGATGACTGACATTGACGACCGCCGAGCGGCATATCGCGGACTCGGGTCGCCGTGTACCTGTCGGCAGAAACTCGCCCTCGAACGCTACGTCGACCGCCGCGGCGACCGCGGATACCGCTCACGCCCGTCTCGCAGCACGTACACCACGCTCTCTTCGCTGATGGCGCCCAGCCGCTCGAAGTTCCGCCGCCCCTCACCGAGCGTCATGTGGTTCGGCCCGCTGTGGTGACCTGGCTCGTTCACGCCGTCGTCTTCCCAGAAGCACACCACGCACAGCTCGTAGTCGCCGCGCTCGCCGAGCGTGAGGTAGCCGCAACACGGGCACGGCTCGAGCGGCTCGACCTCGCCTCGCACCTCCACCGAGTGCCCCAGCTCCGCCAGTCGTCGTTCGAGGTAGCTGTTCAGCACGCCGATGAACGAGTCGCGCACCGTGAGCTGCACCATCGGGTCGGGCTCTCGTTGCGCCTCGCGGAGCTCTGCGCGCAACCGCGCCACCTCATGTGGCGCCAACACCTCGACCGCCTCGGCTCTCGTCATCGCGTTCCCCCCCGGAAAACGTGCTGACTGTCTGGCCCGAATGCTCGCCTTTCGCGCCCCTCGTTTGCGACCCCCTGCCCTGCCTTTGACCCACGGGTGCGCCCGTCCACTTTCGACGAAGACGTCCAGGTCACGACCGAGCCCCTCGAGTCACGCCCCGTCACGCGCCGAGGGTCGATCGGCCCCTCACCCCGCCCCTCTCCCCGCTTCGCAGGGCGAGGGAGTCACCACCCCCGCGCCACCGTTGACCCACTGGCCGCCGTCGAAGTCCGAGCGGTTGCGGCGGCACACCGCGTGAAGTTGGGCCGCAGATGCTCTTCGAACGGCGGCGGCATCCGCGCAGTCGTGTGACCGCGACCGCGTTGGTGCTCGAAGGTGGGAGGTACGTCGGCTCGTACCTCGTGGAGGATCTCTCGGTGGGCGGCGCGCTGTTGATCGGCGACGGCCCGCTCGCAGGCACGAAGTCACTCGAGGTGCTGCTCCACCTGCCCGCCCGCGCCCCGATGCGCATGGCGGCCCAGGTGCTTCGGCATCAGCAGAAAGACGGCGAGCGCCTCTTCGCGGTGCGCTTCGAGACCGTGCCGCGCGAGTTCGAGTGGGCCATCTCGCGCGAGGTGTCAGCCGGCAAACCACCGGTCGTCGCGGTGCAGCCTCCCGGCGTCGACGAGGTCGAGCTCAAGCCGCTCGCGTGGGATCCGGTGGTGAAGCTCCGGCTCAGGGCTGGCTGAACAACCGCACCATCTGCTCGAACGCCGCGTCCGCCGCCGCCGGTTCCCACCGCGCGCCCTCGTCGCGCATGAACGCGTGCTCGGCCTCGAAGTTCGCCACGTCGAACGTCACGCCGGCCTGCGCCAACGCCGCGTGAATCCGCTCGCGACCATCTTTCGGAATGTGGGGATCGCGCGTGCCCCACACCAGCAACACCCGCCCGAGGATCTTCCGCGCGTCGCCCAGGCTCTTCGCCGTTCCGCTCGCCGCACCCACCGAATCGGAGTGCAGCCCCGTCGCGTAGAAGCACGCCGTCGCCTTCATGTCGGGCGCGCGCGCGGCGCGGAAGGTGAGGTGCCCTCCGATGCACCACCCGCACCCGAAGAGCCGGCTGGCGTCGACCTGCACGTGGCTGCGCAGGAACGAGAGCGCGACCTCGGTGTCGTCGTCGAACCACGGCAGCTCCATCTTCCCCGCCGCGTCCAGCGCGCGCTGACGTTCGGCCTCGAAGTCGAACACCGTGCCTGACGGCTCCAGCCGGCCGTACAGCTCGGGTGCGACGACCACGAAGCCGCGCGCCGCGAGCCGCGTGCACAGCCGCAGATGCGGGCCGGTGTGCTGGAAGATGTCTGAGTACGCGAGCACGCCCGGCCACCGCCGCGGCTGCGCCGTCACCGGCACGAACACCCGCACCCGGAGCCGCCCGAGATCGACGACCGACGAGGTGACGTTCATCGCTCAGTACCCGAGCTGCGGCTGGCGCTGCTTGCCCGACTTGTCCGGCACGAAGGCGGGGGCGCGGCGATCTCCGTCGACGGCGAGGCTCAGCTCGGTGACCGCCGACGCCACCTTGAGCGCCTGCTTCGCGCCCGCGCTCGACCACTCGTGCCACACCTCGAGCTCGTACTGGCCGGGCGGCACGTTCTTCACGCTGAACTTCCCCTGCGCGTCGGCTTGCGCGAACCACGGCGAGTCAGACACGTAGAGCCAGCCGTTCATCGACGCGTGGATGTTGCAGAGCAGGTGCACCGGGCCCGGCGTGGCGAACACCTGCTCGCGCTGCGCGCCGCTCTTGTAGAGGCCGAGGTCGAAGTCGTTCGGCTTGCTCAGCGAGAAGACGTTGTGGAACAGGTCGTCGTCGTTGCGGAACTCGACCGTCGCGCCGACGGGGATGGCGAGCACGTGCGGCATGAAGCGCTTGTCCTTCTGCACCACCGCCTTCACGCGCGTCGCCCGCGGCTTCGGCGTCGGCCCGTCGGTGCGGCGCAGCACGATGACCGCGCCGCCCGGGCCGTGCGTGCCCCCGCCCGTCACCGTGCCCGCCACCACGAAGGCCGCCGCCTTCACCGCGACCGGCTCGGGTTCCATGGGCGTCATCGTCACCACCGGCTCGGGCGTCGAGGCCGGTTCCCCACCCGCGCGCGCCCGCGCCTCACGGGCCAGCGGCTGCACCACGGTGGAGATCTCCGCCGAGAGCCCCGGCGTGCGCAGCAGCGCCTCCCACCGCGACGCCGCGCCCTCGAAGTCACCGCGATCGAACGCCACCTTGCCGCCCGCGAGCAGGTTGAAGAGCAGGTACTGCTTCTCGGCCGCGGCCTTGAACGAGAGATCTTCCGGCGTGCGCACCGCGAGCGGCAACGGCATCGCCTCGCCCAGCCAGCCCGGCACGCCCGCATCAGGCTTCGGGGGCGCGGCGACCAACAAGAGAGTCAGCGCGAAGAGCGTCATGGGCGTCACCAGGTGAAGACGGCGGAAGAAGTGAAGACGTCGTTTTGAACGTTGGGCGCGCCGGCGAGCTCGCGGTTGATCAGCAGCTCCACCTTCAGCGCCAGCATGTCGAAGAGATCGACCCGCGCGCCGACGGTGAAGCGATCGGTCTGCAGGTCAGGGAAGCCCTCGAAGCGGCCGTGGCGGCGATCGTAGCGGCCGTAGAGCGTGGTGCCGGTGAAGGCCTCGCTCTTCCACGGCAGGGTGTACGCCACGCGCCCCCAGCCGCCGAGCACCTCGAAGCCCGACGCGAGCTCGCCGACCGTCTGCCCGGTGAACTTGCCCTGCTGCGTTCCGCGCTCGTCGATGAGGTACAGCAGCTCGCCGGCCAACGAGAGCCCGAAGGCGTTGAGGCGGAAGTCGCCCGCCACCGCCCGCTGCCGCGCGGTGACGACGCGTTGATCATTGCGCGGCCCGTACAGCCCGCTGACGCCGAGCTTCACCTGCACGTACTGGAGGTTCAGCTCGTAGCCCACGCGCGCCGAGCCGACGAAGTTGCCGGTGAGGCTGGCGTCGATCGGCACCAGCGCTTCGATGCGCGTGCCGTTGTTGGTCGCCGCGACGTTGAAGCTCACCGCCGACCAGATCGACGGCAGCTGGAGCCGGTAGAACGCCTTCGCGCCGAGCCCCTGCCCCGTCGTGTAGCGCGCGATGAGCGACGGGGTGATGCCCGTGCGGAGGTTCGCTTCGTTCTCGAGGTACTCGATGCCGAACACCGAGTCGAAGCGGCCGAGGAAGATCGCCAGCTCGTGGTTCTTCAACGGAGAGAGCCGGCCGAACGCCTGCTGCAGCTCCACGCGCGTCTGATCTCCCGTCGCGTTGAAGCGCGGCATCAACTGCAGGCGCGCGAAGAGGAAGAGCGGTACGTGGCGCGGCTGGAACCGCACGTCGGCGCTGGCGGTGTTGATCAGAAACGACGGCGTGCTCCCGATGCCCACCGAGCGAGGGAGGAAGCCGTTGGTGAAGCGGCCGTCGGTGTTGGTGCTCGCCACCTCACCGCGCGAGTTCACCGCGGGCGCGAACGCGTCGGACCCGTAGTCGAGCGGCACCCGGTGGTCGTTCGGCAGGAAGCTGCTGCCGTTGCCGGTGGCCTTCACGAAGCCGACGTCGAAGTAGCCGGTGAAGCGCAGCGTCTCTTCGGCCTGCGCCTCGTCGGGCGAGTAGCCATCACCGGGATCTTCGGCCGGCACCTCGACCACGTCTTCGGCGAGCGCGGCGAGCGGGCTCAACAGCACCAGCATCAGGAGCGCCCTCATGGGACCACCACCGTCACGTAGACCGGCCGCACGTCGAGCAACGTCGCCGTCAGCGCCTCGACGGCGGAGCTGCGATCGAGCCACTGGCACGCAGCGGGAAAGTCGGCCGCCTGGAAGCACGCCACGTCCACCACCGCGCGCATCGTCAGGCGCGCCACGCCGTCATTGGCCGGGCTCGGCAGCGGCGCGAGGTCACCGAGCTTCGCGCGCAGCGCCGTCCGCGACGAGGGCACGTACACCCCGCCCGTCGCCGGCAGCCTCACGTTGACGCGCTCGATGAGCGGGTGGCGCTTCGGGTCAGCCGGCAGCACCGCGGCGATGGGCAGGTTCCTCCCCTCGGCGTCGACGAAGAAGTAGCCGCGCGCGTCTTCCACCCGCTGCTGCTCGGGCGAGACGAAGCGGTTGGGCCCGAAGTCGAAGTAGGTGATGTCGTGGCCCTCGACGAAGCCGCGCGCGGCCTGCAGCGACGGGCCGAGCTGCGGCAGGGCGTCGAGCGTCGCGGGATCCTTCTCGCCCGTGCCGTCGTTGGCGAAGCGGAGCCCCTCGGGGACGATGGGGCACAACACCAGCGGGCCCGGCGTCGAGGGGTACTTCAGCGAGTCACGCGCGCCGCGCGGCTGCGTCGAGACGTCCTGCAGCCACTCGAGGCGCCAGAACGGCGAGTAGAAGGTCGAGTCGACGTCGACCGAGAAGACGTTGAGCATCGGCTTGCCGGGGGCCCACACGGGCTGCACCCACGGCTCCGGCCACTGCTGCCACACCTCGGTGATGAAGAACGGGGCGCTCTCGCCCTCGGCGACGCCGGGGAAGATCGTGAAGCCCGCCGAGCCCTGCTGGGTGGCGTCGTGGAAGGTGAGGGCCGCGCCTTCCTTCACCACCAGCTCTGCAGGGAGCCAGCCGCCGAACGACACCTTGCCGGCGTTCTTGTTGAGGAAGTCGGCCGCGGGCCAGAACTTCGCGTCGGCGCTGGTCGGTGCGGCGGTGCAACTGAGCAGGAGGAGCGCGGCGACGACGAGCGCGCGCGTCATGCGGACACCGCGAACTTCTGCCGCTCTTCGGCGAAGGCCGGGGCGAAGAGCGCCTCCATCAGCGCCTGGAGCTCGGCGGTGGTGGCGGCCGGCCCCACCGCGGCCAGCGCGCGCGCCATGGCCTCGGCGTCGGCGAAGCGGTCATTCGGGTCGACGCTCAGCGCGCGCAGCACCACGTCGGTCAGCGGGCCACACGTCTCTCGCACCCGCTGGCGATCCGCGTCGGTGGGCCCGGCCGCGGCCCGCGTCATGAGGTCGTACACGTTGTTCCCCGAGTACAGCGGTTCACCGCCCAGCGCGGTGGCGAGCACCATGCCCAGTGAGAAGAGATCGCTGCGCGGGTCCACCGGGAGCGCGCGCGCCTGCTCCGGGCTCATGAAGAAGAGGTTGCCCTTCACCACCCCCGCCTGCGTGCGCGTGACGCGGTCGTCACTCTTCACGATGCCGAAGTCGAGCAGCTTCACCTCACCGCGCGCCGACACCATCAGGTTGTTGGGCGAGACGTCGCGGTGCACGAGGCCCATCGGCTTGCCCGCGTCGTTGTGTTTGCCGTGCGCGTAGCCGAGCGCCTTGAGCGCTTCCTGCGCGATGAGCTGCACGAAGGCCGGCTCGAGCGGGCGCCCACGCTGCTGCTTCGAAGCAGTGAGCAGCGCGTCGACGTCACGCCCGAGGATGTACTCCTGCGCGAGGTAGTAGCCCTCGGCGTCACGACCGAAGTCGAACACCGGCACGATGTTCGACTGCACCAGCGACGCCCCCAGCCGCGCCTCGTCGATGAACTGGTTGACCGCTTCCTGGTTGGTCACCAGCTCCGGCCGCAGGCGCTTGACCACGAAGGTGCGCTTGAAGCCCTCGGCGCCGCGCAGCACCGCCACTACTACCCGCGCCATGCCGCCTTCTCCCAGCGGGGCGATCACCTCGTAGCGGGAGGTCTGCAGCGACGCCTGCGTGGACCCCAGCCCGTCGTCGGCAGCGAGCGGCGCGGTGACCGTGCCCGGCGCGTTCGTCTCCAGCCGCAACGAGAGCCGCTGGAGCTGCTCTTGCGACTGCTTGAGCTGCGCGGCCGTCTCGCGGAGCAGCACCGTTTGTTGCTCGCTCTCGGGCGTGGTGTGGCGACGGAAGCCGAGGATCAACCCCACCAACGCGAGCACGCCCGCCACGCCGAAGATGCCCACCGCCGCCTTCGACGCCTCGGCTTCGGCCGCCACCAGCGTCGCGCGTGGATCGCGGTGCACCAGCAGCTCGACTCCGGGGAAGAGCTGGCGCCGCGCGCAACACGGCTCGGGCTGCGCCTTCATCGAGAGCAGCCGGCGACGCAGCGTGCCGAGCACCTCGTCGGGGCCGAAGCCCACCGCGTCGGCGCCTTTGCCTTCGGGCACCAGCAGCACCGAGACCTGGTTCGGTGAGGCGACCGGCTCGAGCAACGCCGGCGTCACCTGCTGCGCGAGCGCGAGGAGCGCGGGCTGCTGCTGCGGGTTGGTCTTCTCGGACCGGCCGACGCCGACCGCCCACACCGCGCCGCCGTGCGCCACCAGCGCGGTCGCGGTGCCGGAGGTGGTGGCGGTGACGGCCAACGGTTCCAGCTTCGGGGTGAGCGCCGGCTCGGTGGAGTACAGCGGCGTGGTGCCGAGGAAGAAGGCGTGCGGCCCCGTCGAGGAGTACGGCGCGAAGAAGGGCTCGGTCTCGAACTCGGCGAAGGTCTTGCCCAGCAGCTCGAGGTCGGACTGGGAGGTGATCTCGGCCAACAGCGCGCCGATGGCCTCGAGGCGCGCGCCCCGCTCGGCCTTCTGCGCCACCGAGCGTTGGAGCGCCTCGAGCCCCGCCACGACGCGCGGCAGGGCGGCGTCGACTTCGCTCTGCGCCTTCACCCGCGCGGCGTCGAGGAGGCGCGCGCGCTGCCAGGAGAAGACGGTGGTGCCTCCGATGAGCGCGAACACCGCGACCCCGACTCCCAGCAGCCTGCGCGTCGTCGATGACATGGAGACGCTGGTTTTCACCCGCAAACCACGAGGGGTCAAACGCTGAGCTGAGACCGGAGTGAGGAGAGCGCCGCCCCTCACCCCGGCCCTCTCCCCGCTGCCGCAGGGAGAGGGGGTACAGCGGGGGTCAGCGGCTACGGACCTCGCTGCGCGCCCGCGCCAGCGTCAGCACGCTCACCCGGGCCGCGCCGGCTTCCCGCAACACGCGCACCGCCTCGCGCGCCGTCGCCCCGCTCGTCAACACGTCGTCGATCAACACCACGTCGTGCCCCTTCACCGCCGCGCTGGCCACGAAGGCGCCGCGCACGTTCGCCTCCCGCTGCGCCTCGCTCAGGCCCACCTGCCGCGGCGTGGCCCTCACGCGGGTGAGCCACTCGAGCTCGAGCGGTCGCGCTGCCTCCATCGAGACGGTGCGCGCCAGCAGCGCCGCTTGATCGAACTTCCGCTCTCGAAAGCGCGACTCATGCAGCGGCAACGGCACCACCGCGCCCGGCATCTCGGCGAGCACCTCCCGCGCGCTCGCCGCGAGCACCATGCCCAGCGGCCGCGAGAGGTCGCTGCGGTCTTCGTACTTGAAGCGATGAATGGCCCGCGCCACCGCGCCCTCGTGCTCGAACGGCGCCCAGGCCTTCGCCCACGGCACGCCCACCCGACAGCGCTCGCACACCCCGCCGGCGAACGCGCCGGGCTCCGCGCAGCGGCCGCAGTGCACCGTCGGCAGCTCGAGCACCTCGTGCGCGCAGTCTTCGCAGAACGCACCGGGCGCCGGCAGCACCACGTCGCACACCGTGCACGCCGGAGGGAGCACCACGTCCACCACCGCGTCCACCGCCTCCCGCCACCGCGCCGGCATGTCATTCCCCCGTGAGCTTCTCGACGTGACTGCGCACCGACTCGAGCCCGTACTTCTTCTCCAGCGCCGCGAGCTGCGCGCCTTCCGCGTCGGTGCGGTACCAGCCCCACAGCTCGACCTTGCCGTTGCGCACGCAGGCGGTCGCCGACTTGAGCGACTTCAGCTCGCCCTGCACCTTCTGCCGCAGCTTGAGCAGCGCCGGCGTGCGCGTCTCGACGTCTTCCGCACAGGCCATCACGTGCACGCGCGTGCCGTCGGTCTTCCACACCAGCGAGGTGCGCACCCCGCTGCAGCTCGCTTCGATCCAGATGGACTCGGGCTCCTCACTGTCGAGCCCTTCCTCGACGCAGCGCCCCGACGAGCCAGTGATGGTCTCGAGCTTCGGCACGCGGAACTGGCGGTGCTGACCGACCTCGAGGGTGACCGCGCGGTACTCGCCGGTCAGCAGCTCGGCGGCGCCGAGCGAGAGCAACGGCAACAGCAGCAGGGGCTTCATCATGGCGCGGCGCAGACGCTGTTGCGGCAGGTCAAATTCGAGGCGCACACCACGCCGCAGCCGCCGCAGTTGTTGCGATCGAACGCGGTGTTGATGCACGTGCTGCCGCACAAGGTGAGCCCCAGCGCGCAGGTGCAGGTGCCGTTCGAGCAGCCCACCGTGCCCACCGGGCCCTGGCAGACGTTGCCGCAGCTGCCGCAGTTGTTCCGGTCGTTCTGGAGATCCCGACAGGTCATGCCGCACGCCGACTGACCGACCGGACACTGGCAGCTCCCGGCGACGCAGAACTGGCCGGCGCCACAGGTGCGGCCGCAGGCGCCACAGTTGGTGCGATCCGACTGCAGGTCCCGACACACGCCGCTGCACACCGCGCTGCCGCCGGTGCAGAAACAGGTGCCGCCCACGCACTGCTCGAGCGAGCCACAACGCCGGGCGCACGCGCCGCAGTTGGAGGGGTCGGACTGGAGGTTCACGCAGCCCCCGCTGCACGTCGACTCGCCGGCGCTGCACATCGTCACGCACTGGCCGCTGTCACAGACCTGGCCCGCGCCGCAGCGCACGTTGCAGCCGCCGCAGTTGTTGACGTCGGTGGCGGTCACCACGCACTTGTTGTTGCACGACGTGGTGCCCGGGCCGCAGCGGCAGGTGCCGTTGAGACATTGCGAGCCGGTGCCTCCGCAGGCGTTGCCGCACGCGCCGCAGTTGTTCACGTCGCCCTGGGTGAAGGTGCAGGTGCCGTTGCACAGCGTCTGACCGGGGAAGCACTGCGCCTGGCAGTTGAAGCCGGTGCACACCGTGCCCGCCTGACAGACCGTGCCGCACGCGCCGCAGTTGTTGGGGTCGGTGCGCGCCACGCAGCGGTTGTTGCAGCGCTGCGTGCCGGCCGGGCACTGGCAGACCGAGTTGACGCAGGAGCCGCCGCCGCACGAGTTGCCGCACGCGCCGCAGTTCGCCGGGTCGGACGTGGTGTTGGTGCACAGGCCGTTGCAGGTCGCGTAGCCGGCGGGGCAGCCCTGACGGCACGCACCGCTGACGCACGCCTGACCGCTGGGGCACGTCACGCCGCAGCCGCCGCAGTTGTTCACGTCGGTGGAGGTGCTGACGCAGGTGCCGTTGCACGAGGTCTGGCCCGGCGCGCAGCCGCAGGCGCCGTTGGTGCACGTCTGGCCTGCGGCGCAGCGCACGTTGCAGCCGCCGCAGTTGTTGGGGTCGCTGGCGGTGCTGGTGCACGCGCCGCTGCAGACCTGCTGACCCATCGCGCACTGGCACATGCCGCTGGTGCACGTCGCGCCGGTCGCGCAGGTGGTGCCGCAGGCGCCGCAGTTGGAGGCGTCGCTGCCCGTCGCCACGCAGCGGCCGTTGCACAACGAGGTGCCCGCCGGACACACGCAGGCGCCCGCGGTGCAGAGCTGGCCGATGGCGCACGCCTGACCGCACTGGCCGCAGTTCGAGGGGTTGGTGCGCACGTCGATGCACTGGCCGTTGCACAGCGTGGTGCCGGTGGGGCAGCCGCACTGGCCGTTGGTGCACGTCTGGCCGGCGGCGCAGCGCACGTTGCAGCCGCCGCAGTTCGACGCGTCGGTGGCGGTGGTGACGCAGCGGCCGTTGCAGAACGTCGCGCCCGGCGGGCACGCGCAGGTGCCGGCGGTGCACGACAAGCCCATCGGGCAGACGACGCCGCACACGCCGCAGTTCGCCGGGTCGGTGGTGGTGTTGGTGCAGACGCCGTTGCAGTTGAGCTGCCCCTGCGGACAGGTGGTGGTGCACACCCGGTTCACGCACGCCGCTCCGGGCGCGCAGACGGTGCCGCAGGCGCCGCAGTTGCGCGGGTCCGAGGTGACGTCGACGCACGAGCCGTCGGCGCACTGGGTGAGCGTGCCGCAGCTCGACGCGCACTGGCCCATGCGACAGACCTGGTTGGCGACGCAGGTCCGGCCGCAGGCGCCGCAGTTCATCGGGTCACTGGTGGCGTCCACGCAGCGGCCGTTGCAGTCGGTGGTGCCGGGCGGGCAGCCGGTGCACTGGCCGTTGAGGCACGCGAGGCCGGCGCCGCACGCGCTGTTACAGCCGCCGCAGTGGCGTGGGTCGGCGCGCGGGTCGATGCACTGGCCGTTGCACGACACGAGCGGCGCGGCGCAGGTGACGACGCAGCGGCCGGCGGTGCACTGCTCGAGCGGGCCGCAGGTGACGCCGCAGGTGCCGCAGTTCGCCTCGTCGGTGGAGAGGTCGACGCACGCGCCGTTGCACAGCTGCTGGCCGCTCGGGCACCCCTGCACGCACTGGCCGTTGGTGCACGCCGCGCCGGGCTGGCAGGCGACGCCGCAGCCGCCGCAGTTGTTGGGGTCGGTGCGCGGGTCGATGCAGGCGTTGCCGCAGGTGAGCTGGCCCGCCGGGCAGCGCGCGACGCAGCGGCCGCCGGTGCAGGTGGCGTTGCCGCCGCACACCGTCGCGCAGCCGCCGCAGTGGAAGCGGTCGTTCTGGAGATCCACGCAGCCCGTGCCGCAGATGGTGAGGCCCGGCGCGCAGCTCATCACGCACTGGCCGGCCTGACAGAACGCGCCGTCAGGGCACGCCGCTCCGCAGGCACCGCAGTTCTTCGCGTCGGTCTGCGGGTCGCTGCAGGTGCCGTTGCAGTCCTGGAGCGGGGCGTTGCACGCGCAGGCGCCGGCGATGCACAGCTCGAGCGAGTCACAGGTGGTGCCGCAGGCGCCGCAGTTGAGGCGATCGGCCGACACGTCGATGCAGCGGCCGTTGCAGAACGCCTGGCCCCCGGGACAGCCCTGCGAGCAGGCGCCGGTCTGACACACCGCGCCCGCCGCGCACGCCCGGCCACAGGCGCCGCAGTTCGCTTCGTCGGTCTGGAGATCCGCGCACAACCCACCGCAGGTCGTCTCGTTGCTCGCGCAGCCGATGACGCCCTGCTGACAGCGGTTGTCCACGCAGGTGTAGCCGTCGGGACAGGCGGGGTCGCCCGCGTTGCCACACACGAAGATGCCGGTGCGCGCGCAGCCCGTGGACACGAGGGACAAGGCGCCGAGCAGCGCCAGGATCAGCCTGGAGTGGGACTTCATGTGGGGACCTTCAGGGCAAGGAGGTGCGGCCACCGGCCACTGTACCGGAGCTTCGGCGGGCGATCACTTTACGGACCGGCGGCGGCCACATCGGGGTCTCGAGGTGCTCGGTGATGTAGTCGACGAAGGCGCGCACCTTGGGCGACAGGTGTTGGCTGGGGGGAAACACGGCGTGCATCGGCGTGGGCGGCATCGCGAAGTCGGCGAGCACCTCGACCAGCCGGCCCGACTCGAGCGACGCGTTGGCGAGCGCGCCGGGTACGCGGGTGATGCCCAGCCCCACCTCCGCCAGCCGCGAGAGCAGCACGAAGCTGTTGATGGTCATGCGCGGCTTGAGCGCCACCACGCGCTTGTCCTTCTTCACCAGGAAGGGCCACTTCACCTGCCGCTCGTCGGTGCCGAACGCGAGCACGTCGTGCTGCGCGAGGTCTTCCGGCTTCTGCGGCGTGCCCTTGCGCGCGAGGTACTCGGGGCTCGCGTAACACAGCGACGGCGCCGCCCCGAGCAGCCGGGCCTTGAGGCTCGAGTCGGGCAGCACGCCCGCGCGCAGCGCCACGTCGTAGCCCTCGGCGACGAGGTCGACGAAGCGGTCGTTGAGGTCGAGCACCAGGCGCACGTCGGGGTACTGGCGCGCGAAGCCCTCGAGCACGCCGCCCATGAAGTACTCGGCGAAGGTGCCCGGCGCGGTGACCTTCAGCACGCCGCGCGGCGTGACCTCGGCGTCGCGCACGGTGCGCACCGCGTCGGTGAGCGTGGCCAGCGCCTGCGTAGCCTGACGGAAGAAGACCTCGCCCACCTCGGTGAGCGACACGGTGCGCGTGGTGCGCCGCAAGAGCTGCTGCCCGAGCGCGGCCTCGAGGTCGGCCACCCGGCGGCTGACCGTCGACTTGGGTTGATGGAGCTGCGCCGCCGCCTCGCGAAATCCGCCGTGCTCCACCACGGCGAGGAAGACGCGCACGGCGTTGAGGTCGAGCTGAGCGATGTCCATGAAGTGGGCCAGTGTGTCCCTGCGGCGCGGCATTGTCCAAGTCATCAAAGGCGGCCAGACACGGCGCTTCTCCCTCGAGGAACACGACATGACGACGACGAACGAGACGGTGGGTTTCGGCAAGCTGGCGGGCCAGGCGGTGCTGGGCGGCGTCATCGCCGCGGTGGTGAACGTGGCGCTGCTGTTCGGCAGCAAGGCCGCGGGCATCACGATGACCGGCGAGTTTCAGCCCGGCACGGTGGGGGAGCTGCCGCTGCCGGCGGTGATCATCAGCTCCATCGTCCCCGGGCTGGTGGGCGCGGGCCTCGCGCTGGCGCTGCTGAAGTTCACCAAAGCGGCGGCGCGGAACTTCGCCATCGTCGCGGCGGTGTTCACCGTGCTGTCGCTCGCCGGGCCGGTGGGCGTGAAGCAGATCTCCACCGGCACCATCGTGGTGATGGAGCTGATGCACGTGGTCGCCGCGCTGGGCATCGGCGGTGCGCTGTTCCGCGCGATGCAGCCGCGGGCGTGATCAGCTCCGCGCGCCGCGCCGCCGGGGCATCTCGAGCATCTCGGCCTCTTCGCGGCCCAGCAGCGTGCGCACCAGCGGGTGCGGGAGCTGCCGCTCGACGGTGACGGCATAGAACGACTCGTAGAGGCCGGGCACCACCGCGAGCTCGGCCAGCGCGCCGGTGCGGAGCTCGTCGCGCACCACCACGGTGGGCAGCAGGGTGAGCGCCGGCGCGTCGCGGGCGAGCAGGCGCAGGGTCGCCATGTCGTCCACCTCGGCCATCACCTCCACCTGCACTTCGAGCCGCGCGCACAGCGCGTCGAACTCGGTGCGCAGCTCGTTGTTGGGCCCGGGGAGGATCAACGGCGTGTGGGCGAGATCTTCGGGGAAGCGGAAGCCGCGCTTGCGCTCGGGCGTGCCCACGATGCTCACGCCCTGCCGCGCGATGCGCCGGCAACGCCAGCGCCGCCCGTCTTCGTTGCGCACCGGCCGGTTGGTCAACACCACGTCGAGGTGGTGCTCGCGCAGTTGCTCGAGCAGCACGTCGAGGCTCCCCGACATCAGGCGCAGCTGCGCGCCGGGAGTGGTGAGCACCGGCCGCAGGAATGACTCCTGGAAGTTGCGCGACAGGGTGGCCACCGCGCCGACCCGCAGCAGCTCGCGCGACGAGCGGCCCGCCGCCAGCCGGGCCAGCAGCTCACCGCCGACCTCGAAGATGCGCTGCGCGTGCTCGAGCACCACCTGCCCCTGCTCGGTGAGCTTCAGCCCGCGGCCCTCACGCTCGAAGAGGCGCTCGCCGAGCTGCTCCTCGAGCTGGTGGATCTGCGTCGACACCGCCGACTGCGAGACCCGCAGCGCGGCGGCGGTGCGCGTGAGGTTGCCGTTGGTGGCCACCGCCCAGAAGTACTCGAGGTGGTGGAAGTTGAGCGCCGGTGCGCCGGCGGGGGCGTGCGGAAGTTTTGTTCTCATCGGTAGAACGTTCGCATCTCAATAATGCTATTTTCAAGAACTCACGGGCGCGTGATGTACCGCCCATGAACTTCGTCCCCGCCGGGCTCGCGTTGTTGCTTCCCCTCACCTTCGGGCTGGGTGCGCTGGGAGTGCCCACCCACCAACCGCTCACCTGGGCCAGCCGGGTCGCCTCCGTCGCCGCGGCGCTGGTCGGCGCGCTGGGGCTCAGCGTGGCGCTGTGGGGGCCGGCGACGACGCTGGTTCGGCTCGACGTGGTGACCGGCGCGATGCTGTCGCTGGTGGCGCTGCTGGGGGTGGTGGTCACCCGGTTCTCGGCGACGGCGCTTACGGGTGAGCCGGGGCTGCGCCGCTACGCCCGCGCGCTGCTGGTGGCGCTGAGCGCGGTGACGACGCTGGTGGTGAGCCAGAACCTCGCGGTGATGGCCATCGCGTGGATGGTGACGAGCCTCGCGCTGCACCACCTGCTCACCTTCTACCCGGACCGGCGGGCGGCGCTCCTCGCGGCACACAAGAAGTTCATCGTCAGCCGGCTGGCCGACGTGAGCTTCGCCGCGGCTCTGGCGCTCATCGGCCTCGAGGCCGGCACGCTGCGGCTCGACGCGCTCGAGCAGCACCTCGCCGTGCAGACCTCGCTGGGGTGGCCGCTGCAGCTCGCGGCGCTGCTGGTGGTGGCGGGCGTGGCGCTCAAGTCGGCGCAGCTCCCGTTCCACGGCTGGTTGACGCAGGTGATGGAGGCCCCCACGCCGGTGTCGGCGCTGCTGCACGCGGGCGTGGTGAACCTCGGCGGCGTCTTCTTGATTCGCCTCGCGCCGCTGCTCAGCCGCTCGCCGGCTGCGATGTCGGCGCTGGTGGCCATCGGGCTGACGACCGCGGTGCTGGCGGGCCTGGTGATGATGACGCGGGTGAGCATCAAGCTCTCGCTGGCCTGGTCCACCTGCGCGCAGCTCGGCTTCATGCTGGTGCAGTGCGGACTCGGCGCGTGGGACCTCGCGCTGCTGCATCTCGTCGCGCACTCGCTCTACAAGGCGTACGCCTTCCTCTCCGCGGGCAGCACGGTCGAGACGTGGAAGGTGCGCGCTCAGACGACGCGCGCGACGCCGGCGCAAGGCGGCCCGCTGCTGGCCGTGGGGCTGGTGGGCGTCGGCGCGGCGGTCGCGTGCTGGCGGGGGGCGGGAGCGGTGGTGCCGTTGTCGCTCTCGTGGGCGCTGGCCTTCGCGGGTCTCGCCGGTGAGCGCGGCGCGGTGGCCGGGTTGCTGCGCGTCGTGGCAATGCTCGGCCTCGGCATCGCGTGGCACCTGCTGGCCGGCGCGCTGTGGCCTACGCCGCACCTCGAAGGGCCGCTCGTCACCGCGCTCTCGGCGGCGTGCACCGCGGGCCTCGTGGCGTTGGCGGCGGCGCAGGTGGTGCTGCGCGCTCGGCCCGACGGTGCCCTCGCGCGCGCGCTGCAGCCGCGGCTCTTCGCGGGCTTCTTCCTCGACGAGTACTTCACGCGGCTCACCTTCCGCTGGTGGCCGCCGCACCTGCCGCCGGTCGCCACGCCCGCCCCGGTCGTCAGCGCGGAGGCCCGATGAACTCGCCCCTCACCGTCACCGTGGCCCCTGCCCTCGAGGCCCTCGACCGCGCGTGCGCGAAGATGGCGCCGACCTGGCCGCTGGATCGCTTCATCGCGGTCAACCCCTTCTGGGAGTTGGTGGAGGCGCCAGTGCAAGACGTCGCCGCCCGCCTCGGCGCGCTCTCGGGCGCCCAGTTGTTGATGCCGCGCGCGTGGTACCTCGCGCAGTGGCGCGCCGGTCGCTTCGGTCCCTCGCACCTCGCGCGCGCCATCGCCGAGAGCGGCGCCGACCTCACCACCGCGCAGCTCGAGCACCTGCTCACGCGCGAAGACCCGGCGCCGCAGGTGCGTGCGCGTGTCATCGACGTGGCTGACGACGGCGACGCCGAGCGAGAGGCGCGGCCGCGCTGGCGAGACTTCGTCACCTCGAGCCTCAGCCAGTTCTGCGCGTCGTACTTCGATGGGGGGCAGGCGACGCTCGCGCCCTCGCACGCCGAGGGGCTGTACGCGACGTGGCGCAGGCACTCGCTGTCGGACCGGAGCCCCGCGCGGTTGATGGGTGCCTCGGGCTTCGAAGCGGTGCTGCAGGGGTTGCCGCGCGAGGCCGACGAGCTCGCGCTGCTGGCCCTCACCGAGTTGGAGGTGCCGGAGGCAGCGCTCGACGACTGGCTCCACTCGCTGCTGCTCGACGTCAACGGCTGGGCGTCGTGGTGCGCGTACCTGGGGTGGACCGCGCGGCTGGCCGGCAAGCCCGACACGCACCTGCGCGAGCTGCTCGTCATCCGGCTGGCGTGGGAATGGGTGCTGCTGCAGCTCGGCGGGCCCGAGCGTCGCGCGGCCTGGCGTGCGGCCATCAAGCGCTGGCCGGCCTGTGACGCGCACGCCGCGCAACGCCGCCACGACTGGCTGCTGCAGCGCGCGCTGGAGCTCGCGTTTCAAGACGAGGTGCACGCGCGCCTGCGGCCCGGCGTGGCCAGCGCGAGCGCCCTTCCCTCCGTGCAGGCGGTGTTCTGCATCGACGTGAGGTCCGAGGTGTTCCGCCGCGCGCTCGAGGCGCAGGCCGATGACGTGACGACGCTGGGCTTCGCGGGCTTCTTCGGGCTCCCCATCGAGTACCTGCCCGCCGGGAGCAGCACGGCCCGGCCGCAGCTCCCCGGGCTGCTCGCGCCGCGCCTGCAGGTGCGCGACGAGGGCCTCCCGGCTCCGACGGAGCGCGCGCGGCGCCGCAGCCTCTCGGCGCGCGAGCTGAGTGAGCGCCTCAAGGCCACCGCCACCTCGGCCTTCTCGTTCGTCGAGTCGTTCGGTCCGCTGTTCGCCGCGTCGCTGTGGCGCGAGACCTTCGGCCGGCCGACGCGAGCGCAGGCCGACACCGTCGGGCTCGCGGCGAGCGCGCAGGCAGCCCGCCGTCCCCGCGTCGTCGGCCTCGAGTTGGACGCGCGCGCCGAGCTCGCCGCGGGCGTGCTGAAGGCGATGGGCCTGCAGCGCGGCCTGGCGCGCCTCGTGGTGCTGATCGGCCACGGGAGCCAGACGCGCAACAACGCCCACGCCGCGGGCTTCGACTGCGGCGCGTGCTGCGGCCAGACCGGCGAGGTCAACGCGCGCGCGGCGGCGGCGCTGCTCAACGACGTGGAAGTGCGGCGCGCGCTCACCACCCGAGGCGTGGAGATCCCCGAGAGCACGCGCTTCATCGCCGCGCTGCACGACACCACCACCGACGAGGTCACGCTGTTCGAGACCGACGAGGTGCCCACCACGCATCGCGACGAGCTCGTCCGGTTCCGCGCGCTGCTGACCGCCGCGGGCCGGGTGGCGCGCCGAGAACGCGCCCCGCGCCTGGGACTCTCTCCGTCGGCGAGCGACGAGGCGCTGCTCGAGTCGGTGCGCACCCGCGCGCGTGACTGGGCCCAGGTGCGGCCGGAGTGGGGCCTCGCCGGCAACGCGGCCTTCATCGTCGCGCCACGCAGCCTCACGCGGGGAGTCCACCTCGGCGGGCAGGCCTTCCTCCACGACTACGCCTGGGAAGAGGACGAGGGCTTCAAGCGGCTCGAGCTGATCCTCACCGCGCCGATGGTGGTCACCCACTGGATCAACTTCCAGTACTACGCCTCGACCGTCGACAACGCTCGCTACGGCAGCGGCAACAAGCTGCTGCACAACGTGGTCGGTGGGCACCTCGGCGTCTTCGAAGGCAACGGGGGCGATCTCCGCATCGGCCTGTCGAAGCAGTCGCTGCACGACGGAGAGCAGTGGATGCACACCCCGCGACGCCTGAGCGTCTTCGTCGCCGCGCCCCGCCACGCCATCGACGACGTGCTCGCGCGACACGCACGGGTGCGCGCGCTCGTCGAGAACGGCTGGCTCTTCCTGTTCGAGGTCGAGCGGGAGACCGGCGCGCTCCACCAGCGCCTGCGCGACGGGTGGCGCACCTTCGAGCCGGGGTAGTCGCCGCGCTGACACGCCCCGACTGAACGCCTGTCCACACATCTATAGAGAGGCCGCCGCCCTATGGTCCGCGGCGCATGGAGGTCCGCCTCGCCGAGCTCGAAGGGCCGCTCTCGTCAGCCGCGCTGCGGGTGTACGCCGATCGCCTGCTCGAGCGCGGCGACCTCCACGGCGAGTTCATCACCCTGCAGTGCGAGCGCGCCGAGCGTGGAGGACCGCCGAGCGTGCGTGAAGAGCAGCTCCGCCGCGAGGTGCTCGAGCCGCGCCTGAAGGAAGTCGCCGGCCCGAAGCTGCGCGTCACGCGCTGGGAGCTGGGGTTGATCCACGAGCTCACCCTCGAGGTCGACGCCGCGCCCATCACCGCGCTCGCCGCCATCGCCAGCCGCGCCGAGAGCCAGGGCCTCACGCGCCTCGCGCTCGACGGACAAGCATGGAACGGCGGCGGCGACCTCACCGCGTTCTGGGCCTCGCTGCCGCACACCGCGCGCTTCCCGCGGCTGGAAGAGCTCTCGGTGCGCGTCGGGCCCACGCTCGACGATCCGCGCGTCGAAGGGCCGATCGCCATCGGTGACGTCGAGCCGCTGTACGCCGCCTACCCGTCATTGCGCGTGCTCGAGCTGCACGGCGTGGCGCATCACCTCGGGCAAGTGGTGCTGCCCGAGCTGCGCCGCTTCGCCGCCTCGGAGCTGCGACCGGAGTGCATCCCCTCGCTCGTCGGCGCCTACTGGCCGTGCCTCGAGACCCTCGAGCTGGAGTTCGGCCCCGCGCCCGCAGAGTCGGAGCCCGTCTTCGCCGCGCTGCTCTCCGCGCCGATGAGCGCCGCGCTCACCCGGGTGAAGGTGAAGAGCCCCTGGCCCGAGTTCTTCCGCGCCGCGCTGCCGCGCTCACCGCTGGGCAAGGGCCGCGTCATCGAGACGTGAGCGTCGCGCGCGCGTCCATGCGAGGCTCCGCGCCATGAACCACTCGGTGCTGGTCGCCCTGCTGCTCGCGTCTCTCGGTTCCTGCGACCCCGCGCAGTTCAAGAGCCCGCTGTCGGACCCCGCGAAACCGAAGCTCGAGCCGAAGCTCACCGGCACGTGGGGCGGGCGCGACGAGAAGACCGAGTTCGTCTTCTTCGTGCAGCCGCGAGAAGACCAACACCTCGATCTCCTGCTGGTCGGCCGCAGCACCGGCGACGGCGTCGGTCAGCTCGTGTGGGACGCGTTCCCCACCACGCTCGGCGGGAAGACGTACCTGAACCTCCGCGAGAAGAAGATCACCGACAACTTCGCCAACAAGTACACGCTCGAGCCCACCTACTCGCTGGTGCGCTACGAGCTGCACGGCGACACCCTGAAGCTCGCGTACCTGCCCAACGACGCGCTGCAGAGCATCGACGGCGGCGTGGCGCTGAAGGAAGCCGACTCGGCGGCGCTTTCGGCGGGCGTGCAGCAACTGCCGGCCTCCGCGTTCAAGCACTTCATCACCCTCAAGCGCTTCAAGGTCCCGTGAGCCGACCGGCCGTCTTCGCGTCGCTGCTGCTCTGATCCGGAAATCTCCGCCGACAATTCGCCGAATTTGCAAGGCGCGTTGACAACCCGCCTCAGGGCGCGAGCCGCGGCGGTGCCGAAGACTCCGGCATGACCGTTCGACTCGCGCCCGTCTCGATCCCGACGCTGCCTCCCCCGTCGCTGCCGACGCCCACCACCGGTCAGCTCCGTCGCGCCGAGGCGGCGCTGGTGAAGGCGGGCTTCAGCCCGGGAGCCGTCGATGGCCGCGTGACGCCGGCGTTCACCAGGGCGCTCCAGGAATTCCAGAAGGCGTGGGGGCTGCCGGCGACCGGTCTGCTCGACGCGAAGACCAGCGAGAAGCTCACGTACACCGCCGACCGCGTGAAGAAGCACGCGAAGGCGAAGGACCTCTTCGTCTCGGTCGGTCAGAAGTCGCGCGACATCAAGGTGCTCGAGCAGCGCCTCGCGAAGCTCGGGTACAAGGTCGGGCGCGCTGACGGCATCTACGGCAAGGACACCGCCGAGGCCGTGAAGGCGTTCCGGGCTGATCAGTCCGAGCTCGATGACGGCGCGGGCTGGCTCTCGAAGAAGGCGCGCGAGGTGCTGCGTCGCGAGGTCGGCGCGCTGGCCCACGCCCCCGAGCGTCGCCGCGTGGCGCCGAGCAAGGCGCAGACCCGCATCGATCGCGACACCGCGGTGGCCGCCCGCACCGGGCTGAGCGAGGGTGCGCGCGGCGCGGCGGTGAAGAACGTGCAGGCGCACCTCAAGGCCGCCGGCTTCGACCCCCAGCACGTCGGCGGCGCGTTCGACGAGCGCACCACCGGCGCGGTGAAGGCCTTCCAGCAGCAGTCGAAGCTCCCCGTCACCGGCACCGTCGACGCGCGCACGTGGAAGGCGCTGCAGAAGAGCCTCATCCTCAGCAGCAAGCCCGCGGCGCCGGCGCAGGCACTTCAGGAACGCAGCGGCGCGGTGAAGGCCAGCGAGAAGCTCCTCCAGTCGCTCGGCTTCAACCCGGGCAAGGTCGACGGGCTGTTCGATCGCTCGACGCTCAAGGCGGTGCGCGCGTTCGAGCGCCAGCAGGGCCTGAAGGTCGACGGCACCATCGGCACCAACGAGCTGGCGAAGATGAAGGCGCTGACCCGCGGGGTGACGCTGGGGCAGCTCCACCGCATCATGCCGTCGCTGCCGATGTCGAAGGCGCGCGCGTACCTCCCGCTGCTCAACCGCGCGATGGCCGAGGCGAAGATCAACACCCGCCAGCGCAAGGCGATGTTCCTCGCGCAGCTCGCGCACGAGAGCGTGCAGCTCCGCTACTTCGAGGAGATCGCCTCGGGCGCCGCGTACGAAGGCCGCCGCGATCTCGGCAACGTGCACCCCGGCGACGGCGTTCGCTACAAGGGCCGCGGACCGATTCAGCTCACGGGACGCTCGAACTACCGGGCCGCCGGGCGCGCGCTGCACCTGCCGCTGGAGGCGAAGCCGAAGATGGCCGCGCAGCCCGCCGTGGGCTTCCGCACCGCGGCGTGGTTCTGGACCAGCCGCGGCCTCAACCGGCTCGCCGACCAGGGCAACTTCCGCGAGGTCACCCGGCGCATCAACGGCGGCTTCAACGGGCTGTCGTCGCGGCTGACGTACTACCGGCGCGCGCTCGCGGCGCTCTGAACGCAGCTCAGTGGTGCAGCACTTCGTCGTCGTCGCTGCGCCTGGTGGCCGGCCAGATGCGCGCCGGCACGCCCGCCGCCACCGAGTCGGGCGGCACGTCGGTCACCACCACCGCGTTGGCGCCGATCTTCGAGCGCGCGCCGATGCGAATGGGGCCGAGAATGCGCGCCCCCGCGCCGATGACCACGTCGTCTTCGATGGTCGGGTAGCCGTCGTCGCGCGCGGTGCCGATGGTGTTGCCGCCGTAGAAGCGCACGCGATCTCCGATGCGCGCGTCGCCGCCGATCACCACGCCCACCGGGTGCACGAAGTAGACGCCCTCCCCGATGGTGGCGTTCTTGCTGATCTCCACGCCAGCGCTGACCTGCTGCGCGAAACGCAGCGCGGCGTTGACCAATGGCACATGATGGCGCCGCGCGGCTTCGCGGAGGCGGGTCATGACGAGCAACCAGTACCCATCGGTAGCAGCCACCACCTTGAGCAGTCCCCGCGCGTCGTCGCCGAACTTCGCGGCGCGCCTGAGCTGGAGGGCATCGGTGGTGACACTCTTCAACGTTCGAAACATGGTGGCGTCCTTCCTTCTGGCGGGCACCCTAGCTGCCTCGGCGGCATTCGCGAGCCCAGAGGTCGTGAGCTGGGCCTTCAGCGGCGGCCTGCGCCCCGGCTGGCAGGACCACGGCTGGAGCCCTCGCAAGCCCCGCGCGGCCGGCGAGCCCGAGCGACACCTGATGGGCAGCTACGGCGGGTGGATCCTCGCGCACCAGGGCCCGGTGGGCACCTTCGGGGCGCTGACGTTTCAGGTGCGCACCTTCCCTCCGACCGGTGACGACTTCCTCGAGGTGCAGCTCGAGTCGCCGCAGGCCGATCTCCCGCCGGTGAAGGTCACTGCCGCGCACCGCAAGCCGCTCGCGGACGGCTGGTCGGAGGTGTTGGTCTCGATGGAGGCGCTCAACCCGATGCTGCAGCCCTTCACCACGGTGCGCATGCGCGCGTTCCGGCCGCTGCCCGACCCGGGGCTGGTGGAGTTCGACTTCGTGGGCTTCACCGCGCCCGACCCCGCGCTGCAGAAGAAGCTCGAGGCGCAGCGCAACGCGCCGGGCGTGCCCGCCAGCTTCGTCGTCGACTGTGGCGCCACCGCGAAGGACATCAGCCCGCTCATCTACGGCATCGCCTTCAACGCGCAGTCGGACGCGACCAACGGCGCGCAGTGGAAGCTGAACGCCACCACGCGGCGCTGGGGCGGGAACCCGACCAGCCGCTACAACTGGGAGATCAGCGCGTGGAACACCGCCAACGACTACTTCTTCGAGAACGTCGACCCCGCCCCGCGCGCCGGCTTCACGTGGAAGACCTTCCTCGACGACAACCGCGCGCACGGGATGCACTCGGCAGTGACGGTGCCCATCCTCGGCTGGGTGGCGAAGGACACGAGCTCGGTGTCGTTTCCGCGCGCGCAGTTTCCTGATCAGAAGCAGTTCGACCCCGACGGCCGCAACGCAGGCAACGGCGTGGGCAGCGCCGGGCCGATCCTCAACTTCGATCAATCGCGCACCAGCGTCGCCGCGCCGCCAGACTTCGTCGCGCGGTGGGTGAAGGCCATCACCGAGCACGAGAAGAAGCCGGGCAAGACGGTCGGGCTCTACTTCCTCGACAACGAGCCGATGCTGTGGGGCGACACCCATCGCGACGTGCACCCGCTGATGCCCGGCTACGACGAGCTGCTCGAGCGCACCGTGAAGTACGCCAGCGCGGTGAAGCAGGCTTCGCCCGACACGCTCATCGCCGGGCCCGCAGAGTGGGGCTGGCCCGCGTACTTCCACTCGGCGATCGACGCGAAGGCCGGCTTCCGACTGCGCCCCGACCGCCGCGCGCATGGAGACGTGCCGCTCGTCGAGTGGTGGCTGCAGAAGCTGACTGCGCATCAGAAGAAGACCGGGGTCCGCCTGGTCGACGTGCTCGACTTCCACTTCTACGCGCAGGGCAACAACATCGGCGTGGGCACCGCGGGCTCGACCGACGCCGACACCAACGCGCGGCGCATTCGGGCCACCCGCGGTCTGTGGGATCCCACCTACGTCGACGAGTCGTGGATCAACGAGCCGGTGCGGCTGATTCCGCGCATGAAGGAGCTCGTCGCCAAACACGCCCCGGGCCTGAAGGTGGCGATCGGCGAGTGGAACTTCGGCGCCGAGCGGCACATGTCGGGCGGGCTCGCGACGGCGGAGGCGCTCGGGCGCTTCGGCACCGAGGGCCTGTACGCCGCCTGGTACTGGACGTTCCCGCAGGAAGGCACGCCGGCGTTCTGGGCGTTCCGCGCGTTCCGCGACTTCGACGGCAAGGGCGCCACGTTCGCCGAGCAGTCGTTGCCCACGAAAGGTCCCGAGGGCGCGTCGCTGTTCGCTGCGAAGAGCGCCGATGGCTCGCGGATGACGCTGGTCGCGCTGAACTTCTCGACGAAGGACGCGCTGGAGGCGGCGGTGACGCTGAAGGGTTGTCCGGCGGCGACCTCGCAGCGGGTGTTCACCTACGCGGGCGGGCCGATGGGCCTCGAGGCGCGAGAGGTCGCGGTGGGTGCGCCATATCGGTTGGCGCCGTACTCGATGTCGGTGATCGAGTTGACGCTGCCGGTGACGAAGCGGAAGTAGCATGCCGCCCATGGCCAAACGCCCCTGCCCCAGCTGCACCGCGCCCATGAGCCCGTTTCACGCCGGCAAGACCGAGCTCGATCGCTGCCCCTTCTGTCACGGGCTGTGGTTCGACGGCGGTGAGCTCGAGACCGTGCTCGGGAAGCGCATGGTCGGGGAGCTCGACAACAGCACCGTCAGCGCTCGGAAGTGCGCTCAGGACTCGACTCCCATGCAGCCGGCTGTGCTCGGTGGGTTGCGGGTCGAGGTGTGTTTGAAGTGTCGCGGGGTGTTTCTGGATGATGGCGAGCTGACCGCGCTCAATGGCGGCGAGCGCGTGCGCGTGAAGGTGGAGCCGAACGCGCCGAAGCCGGCCGCTCGGCCGGAGGCCAAGGTGCAGGACGATGTGATGAATTGGCTGCACTCGTTGGGGGCTTGAGCCTGGGCTGAGCGTTTGGGTTGGTTCAGCCCCTCACCCCGGCCCTCTCCCCGCTCCGCAGGGAGAGGGGGTCAGGTGAGGTGGGTCGCGATTCGCAACGCCATCGTCATGATGGTGAGCTGCGGATTCACCCCGAGGCTCGTCGGCACCACGCTCCCGTCGACGATGGTGCAGCCCGGCAGGTCCCAGCACTCACCGTACGGGTCCACCACCGACGTCTCCTTCGACGAGCCCATGCGCGTCGTGCCCAGCGGGTGCTGTGAGCCGCACTCGAGGTCGCGCCCCTTCACGTGCTCGAGGTCGAGCGTCTTCAGGCGATCGGCCGTCACCCCGCCCAGGCCCAGCACCGGCAGGAAGACCTCCTTCGCCCCCGCCGCGAACCAGATGTCGGCCATCACGCGCATCAACCGCGGCACCGTCGCCTTGTCCTTCTTGTGCATCTCGTAGGTGACGAACGGCTCGCGCCCCGGCCCTCGCCGCACCACGCCGCCGCCCTCGTCGTGCACCATGCCGCCGAATACGCCGAGCTGACCCATCTGCCGCGCGCGCTCGTGGTGCTTCGCGCCAATGCCCGGCATCGTCGCCGCCAACACGCCCGGCGGCAGGAACATCGAGGTCATCACGATGCCCTCGTGCTCCCAGTCGTCGTTGAACATCGACTGCAGCGCACCTCGCCACCCCGCGACCTGCTCGTCGAAGCGCGCCATGATCCGGAACGCCGGGTGAAGCGTGAGGTTCTTTCCCACCTGCCCGCTCCGCCGCCCGATGCCCGACGCCATCGCCAACAACGGCGTGTGGTACGCGCCGGCCGCCAGCACCACGCGCGGCGCGTGCACGGTGAACGACGTGCCCGGACTGCCACCCTCGCCGTTGAGCAACCGCCCCACCACGCCGTTCGCGCGACCCTCGTGGTGCGTCACGCGCTCGACCAGACAGTGCGACCACACCTGCGCGCCCTTCGCCGTCGCGCGCGGCAGCCACGAGAGATCGACGCTCTTCTTCGCGCCCTTCGGACAACCGAAGTTGCACTTCGAGTGGCCCTCGCAGCCCTCGGTGTTGCGGTGAATCGGCTTGCACGGGTGCCCGAGCCTCGTGGCCCCTTCGTGGAACAGCGCCGTCGAGCGGCTGCGCAGGTGCGCCGGCACCTCTTCGACGTGCACCACGCGCTCGACCTCCTCGAAGTACGGCTCGAGGTGCGCGTCGGTGAACATCGGCAGCCCGCGCTCTTCCCGCCACGCCTTGAGCACGTGCCCCGGCGTGCGGAAGCAGACCCCGCCGGTCAGCGCCGACGAACCGCCGACACACTTCCCCATCATCACGTTGATGACCGGCGAGTCGCCCACGCCGACCGCGAAGGTGAGGCCCGCGTCGCGCCACATCGCGCGCATCTGCTGGCTGGGCGTCATCTTCCCGTACTCGGCCTGCGGCACGTGGCGCCCTTCTTCGAGCACGATGACCCGCTGCCCCGCCTCGGCCAGCACCGCCGCCGCCACCGCGCCGCCCGCGCCGCTGCCCACCACCACCACATCGGCGTCGAGCGTCAGCGGGCCGACGTGCGCCGCCCCGTCGTGAAAGCTCATGACTTCAGCTCCATGGGGAAGGTCGAGGGACCGACGTGACCCGCCTCGCGCTGCACATCGGGGTGCTCGTAGTAGACGACCGAGAGGAACGCCTTCACCGCCAGCACCGGCGCCGCGAGCTTCGACTCTTCCATGTGCGTCAGCGCGTCGACGCGGTCCGCCAGCTCGAGCGTGCGCAGGGTGGGGAAGCGCCAGATGAAGAGCGGCGCCAGCACCGACACCGCGTACAGCGACAGCCCGAAGACGAAGCGCGCGGCCGGCCCGGCGCGGTGGAGATAGTCGGCCATCTCGCCCATCAACCAGTCCATGCGCGCGGCAGGGGGCGCGCCGGCTTCGTTCGAGAACAGCGCCTCGGCGAACGCGCGGAGGTGCTCCAGCATCACGACTCGCGCCCCACGTCGGCGTGCGCGACGAGCCGCGCGATGATGGCGTCGGCCCCGGTGATGAGCTTCTGCCCGTCCCACAGGGCCGGTGCGCCGGTGCCGCCGCGCTCGGTGAGATCCTTCATCACCTCGGGGTACGTCACGTTGCGGAAGCGCACCACCTCACCCAGCTCGTGGTCGACGACGTACTTGCGCACCTTCGCGCTGCTGGGGTCGGCGATGGCGTGAAAGAGCTCGAACATGGCGCCACCGTAGTCGAGGGCGGGCGGCCACATCTTCGTCGAAACACTCCCGGCGCAGGGGCGTAGAGTCCCGCCCGGGAGGAAGCATGCACAGCCAGTTGAACAGCCAGACGCTCCAGGCCCTGCGCTCGGAGATTGAAGCCGTCACCACCCTTCAGCTCGCCCTCAACCGCATCGCGTTGAGCGTGGAGGCCGACTCGTTGTCGGTGTGGGACGGGCCGCGCCCCGAAGACGTCGATGACGTCGCGGCCGATGATGGTTCGTTCTCGCGTGAGGCCGTCAGTGAGCTCCGCACGAAGGCCGGCACCGCGCTCGCCGAGCGGTACAAGGAGGTCGAGCGGGTGGTGCTCGGCCGCGCCGCGCTCGAGTCGCTGGTGCGCTCGACGCTGCAGGTGGGCACCGGAGGCGTCATCGCCGCCGAAGGGCCTCCGCCGGCGGACGTGTTGAGCGCGTTGGCGCGCAGCGGGGCGCTGCGGCTGGACTGGGCGCAGGAGGCCGCGGCGCAGGTGCGCGCGGTGCTCGAGGCGCAGGTGCAGAAGCCGGCCGCGGGGAAGAAGCCGAAGAAGAAGGCTCCCGCTCAGGCGAAGAAGGCTGCGGCGGCGAAGAAGGCTCCGGCGAAGAAGGTCGCTCCGCCGAAGAAGAAGAAGCTCGCGGCGAAGAAGGTGGCCGCAAAGAAAAAGCCGGCTCCTTCGAAGAAGAAGCCGGCTGCGAAGCTGAAGAAGAAGTGAGGTGAGGTGAGAGGGAGGTTCGCCCCCTCTCCCTGACCCTCTCCCCCTTGGGGGAGAGGGAACATCGGAACTACTTGAGGGCGCTGGTCTCGACGCGCTTCTTCTCGCGGCGGATGATCTCGCGCTGCTCGTCGGCCTTCGGGTCGGTGACCGCGAAGCCCTTGAGACGCGTCTCTGCCTCGGAGATGCGCTTGTTGGCCGCGGCGACGTCGATGGCCGAGGCCACCTCCGCCGAGTCAGCCAGCACGCGCACCACCGCCGGGCCCGCTTCCACGAAGCCGCCGGCGACGAAGTAGACCGTCTTGGTGGTGCCTTCACGGACCGTCAGCGGACCGGCCTGCATGACCGAGAGGTACGGGGTGTGGCCAGGCCGCACGCCGAACAGACCCTCGGCGCCAGGCGCGATGACCTCGTCGGCGCTGAGCTGCGCGAGCCGACGCTCCGGGGTGACGATTTCGACGTTGAGCTTCGCCATGATCAGCCCTGCGCCAGCTTCTTGGCCTTCTCGACCGCCTCGTCGATGTTGCCGACCATGTAGAACGCCTGCTCAGGCAGGTCGTCGTGCTTGCCCTCGGCGATCTCCTTGAAGCCGCGGACGGTGTCGGGGATCGACACGACCTTGCCGTCGGCGCCGGTGAAGATCTTGGCGACGTTGAACGGCTGGCTGAGGAAGCGCTGGATCTTGCGGGCGCGGGCGACGACCAGCTTGTCGTCTTCCGAGAGCTCGTCCATGCCGAGGATGGCGATGATGTCCTGCAGTTCCTTGTAGCGCTGCAGCGTCGACTGCACCTTGCGCGCGACGGCGTAGTGCTCTTCACCGACCACCAACGGGTCGAGGATGCGCGAGGTCGAGTCGAGCGGGTCGACGGCCGGGTAGATGCCGATCTCGGTCAGCGCGCGCGAAAGAACGATCGTGCCGTCGAGGTGGGCGAACGTGGTGGCGGGCGCCGGGTCGGTCAAGTCGTCGGCGGGCACGTACACGGCCTGCACCGAGGTGATCGAGCCCTTGACCGTCGAGGTGATGCGCTCCTGCAGCGCGCCCATCTCGGTGGACAGCGTCGGCTGGTAACCGACGGCCGAAGGAATGCGGCCGAGGAGCGCCGACACTTCCGAGCCGGCCTGCGTGAAGCGGAACACGTTGTCGACGAACAGGAGAACGTCGCGGTTCTCTTCGTCACGGAAGTACTCGGCGATCGACAGACCCGAGAGCGCGACGCGGGCGCGGGCTCCGGGCGGCTCGTTCATCTGGCCGAACACCAGCACGCACTGCGACTTGCCGGGGATCAGGGTGATCTTGCCGTTCGCGTCCTTCTTGATGTGCTTCCCGTCCATCTCGCACGCGATGACGCTGGCTTCCTGGAACTCGACCCACAGGTCGTTGCCTTCGCGGGTGCGCTCGCCGACGCCGGCGAACACCGAGAAGCCGCCCTTCTCGATGGCGGCGTTGCGGATGAGCTCCTGGAGGAGAACGGTCTTGCCGACGCCGGCGCCGCCGAACAGGCCGATCTTGCCGCCGCGGGTGAACGGGCAGAGGAGGTCGATGACCTTGATGCCCGTCTCGAACATCTCGATCTTCTTGCTCTGCTCGGTGAAGGCCGGCACCGCGCGGTGGATCGGGTAGTACTTCTGCGCGGCGACCGGGCCGAGCTCGTCGACCGGCTGGCCGGTGACGTTCAGGATGCGGCCGAGCGTGCCGGGGCCCACGGGCACCGAGATGGGCGCGCCGGTGTTCTTCGCGGGCATGCCACGCGACAGACCGTCCGTCGTATCCATGGCGATGCAGCGCACGGTGTTCTCACCGAGGTGCGCGGCCACTTCGACCGTCAGGTTGTCGGCCTCGCCGTTGATGGCGGGGTTGGTGATCTTCAGCGCGGAGTAGACCTCCGGCAGACCGCCCGGCGGGAACTCGACGTCGATGACCGGACCGAGGATCTGCGTGATGCGACCAGTGTTCTGAACGGATGCGCTCATGGCGGGCGCGCGCGTACCACCGGGTCCGGGCCCCGGCAACACCGATCAGCGCGGCGCGCGGGTCGAATGAGCAGCGCTTCTACCTGACGTCAGCGCAGGAGCAGGCCCATCATCTTCCACCCCGCCCCATCGAACTCCTGCCAGGCGAGGCCGACCTCCCCGTCCATCACCGTCACCGTCGGCCGCGCCGGCGCCCCGCTGTAGAGCACACCGCCCACCTGCACGAGGTTCTGCGTCGAGCGGTCGAGCAAGCCGACGATGATCGTGCCGCTGTTGACGCCCACCAGCACCACCGCGTCTCCGAAGCGCGCGATGTCGTAGGCCGGAATGTTGTTGCCCGCATTGACCGCCGACGGCCAGGTGGTGCTGAAGAACTCGGTGTCGCCGCCATCGACGGCGGTCGAGACCACCGGCGACGGCGGCGCACCCGGGTAGAGCGCGCCGCGCACCCGAGTCACGTCGCTCGCCGGCAGCCCCACAGGCGTGAAGGGGGTCCACGTGCCGCCGCTGCGCACCAGGCTCCGCACGCCCGACGACGCCGTGGTGGCCACCGCCAGGGAGCCGCCGGTGCCGAGGTCGATCAGCTGGCCGATGGAGAAGATGTTGTACTCGGCGTCACCGCTGATGATCTCCGCGGTGGTGAAGGTGCCCGCGTCGCGATCGGTCAGCGCCACGCGCTGCAGCCCGCCGTCCATCGTGGTCAGCAACGAGAGCGCGCCGCCCGCGACGCTCAGGCCGAGGTAACGCGGAGGGGTGGTCGCGTTCGGCGGCACGCCCTGCGACACCTCGCGCCAGGTGCCGGCGGAATATTCCATCAGCGTCGGAGGTGACGGGCTGACGCCGACGTAGAGCCGGCCGCCGACCACCGCGAGCGCGTCATCGACCGGCGGATCTCCCGCCCCGAAGATCGACATCGAACGCGTGGTGGTCAGCGGGCACTGCGGCCCCTGGGTGCAGGCGTTGGTGGCGTCCATCAACCACGCCGCGCGACTGCCGCCGGTATCGACGTGGCGACCGACGATGAAGCGCCGCGCCTGGCCGTCGGCGCCGGGCACCGAGACCCAGCGCGGCCGCGGTTCCTGCGTCGACGTGTCGGCGCTGACGAAGATCGGGCTCACCGGGTTGGTCGGCGTGCTGGCCCCTGCGACCGACGTGACGTTGCCCCCGAGATCGAGGATGCCCGAGAGCGAATACGAGACCAGGGTCATCGGCGGGTCCGAGAAGAGCGCGGCGGCGCCGCTCGCGGTGAGCACCTTCTGGTGGGCGGGCAGCCCGACGAAGGGGCCGGTGCCGGAGATGGGCTCGTCGCAGTCGACGCGCAGCGCCCACTGGGTCAGCAGCGCCGTGCATTCCGGCGGCCGCTGATCTCGCACCGGCACGCGGGTGGTCGCGGTGCGCTCGGTCGCGTCGGTGACGTTCTTCACCACCACCGAGAAGTCGAGCAGCGTCGTGCCCTGCGTCGCCGGCGCGACGAACTCGGTCTGCCCGGCGTCGGCGTTCGAGAGCACGAAGGCGGTGGGGCACAGCAGATCGACGCCGCCGTCAGCCGACGTGCACCCGCGCTGCGAAGGCGTCCACGAATAGGTGAAGGCCGCGCCGGGCGGTGGGTTGAGCACGTTCGCCGTCAACCGCACCACGTTGGTGCCGCCGTCGGCGAGGAAGAGGCCCGCGTCGGGCGTGAAGTCGACCGTCACCGACCACGGCACGGGCGGCGCGACGACGAAGGTGGCGCTGACCGGCGCGCTGGTGAGGCCGACGTCGGTGGCGACCACCAGCTCGACGCTCAGCGGGGTAGGCGCGGCGACCATCGGCGCGACGAACGAGACCTGCGGGCCCGTCGCCAGCGCGAACTCGGGCACGAAGGGGCCCGTCACCTGGCGCCACGCGTAGGACGTGAGCGGCCGGCCGTCGGCGCTCACCCCGCCCCCCAGCACCGTCACCAGGTCGCCGCTGCGCACCGTGCTGCCCGCGGACACCGTCGCCGTCGGCGGCAGGCCCACCTTCACCACCGCGCTCGCCGACTGCGGACTCATGCGCGAGCGCCCGTCGATGACGTCGAGCGCCACCGTCAACCGCACGCTCGCGTCGGGCGCGGTGAACGACGTCGTCACCGCGCTCTCAGCGTCGTTGATCGAGAAGGCCGGGGCCCCGCTGCCCGCGTCGACGAAGCGCCAGTGGTACACGAGCGGCTGCACGCCCGCCGAGCGGCCGCCGGTGAGCGTCACCGTCGCGCCAGGCGCCACCGTCACCGTCTGGGGATCGATCGCCGCGCTCACCGTCGGAGGGCCGGCGTCCAACATTCCTCCGTCGAGGTCAGGCAGCGGCGCACCACCGTCGAGCACCACCGGCGTCGACACACCGGGCACCAGCGTGAGCTCGCCCAGCGCGTTGTCACCGGCCGCCACCAGCACGTTGTAGAGCCGCAGCGAGCTGGCGCCTTCGAGCTCCACCGCGACCTGGTACAGATCGAGGCGCAGCGGGTCGAAGGTGAAGACACCGTCGGCGCCGACCGCGCGCTCTTCCTGCACACCCACCGCGACCACCCGCACCCGCGCGCCCACCGCCACCGCGCCGTCTGACCAGCGCACCGTGCCCGTCAGCCGTCCCGTGCCCGGGGGCGCGGGCAGCAACGTCACCACGCCGAGCTGCGCTTCCTGCCCCCCGAGCAATTGGGTCTCGCGGCTGTCGACCCCGAAGCCCGCGGAGAAGAACGCCACGCTCACCGGGCCCTCGGGGAGGTTCTCGAGCAGATAGCTGCCGTCGTCCGCCGCCGCGGTCACCCACGGGCCGCCGGGCACGAAGACGGTGGTGCCCGCGTGGCCGGTGGCTGCCGCCGAGCGCAGCACGCGCCCGCTCGCCGCGGCGTTGCGCGCCAGCGACACGTCACCCAGCTCGACGTCTCTCCCGGGCCCCGCCTTGAGCGTCGCGAGGTCGAGCAACCGCTGGCGATCGATCACCCCGTCACCGTCGGCGTCGAAGCGCACCAGCACCTGCCCTTCGGCCTGGCGCAGACCGGTCAGCAGGAAGCGGCCGGTCTCGAGATCCGCGGTGGTGCGCTCGCTCGACCCCAGCAGCGCCACCTCCGCGCCTGCGGCGGGCCTCGTCTCACTGCGGCCGGGCACCGAGTACACGATGCGGCCCTGCAGCGTGCCGGGTCCGGGCGGCGGAGGCGCCGGCGGGAGCGTGAGATCGGAGCAGGCCGCGAAGAGCAGACCTGCCTGGAGCAGCAACGGCGAGACGCGCATGGGCGCGAGACTCCACGCTCCGTACAAAGAAGTCCTCGGATTTCTGAGGGTCTGCGAAGCTGCGCCGGTGAATCCATCCCGGTGACGGTCGTCTTGGTGCGACGTCACCAGCAGGCCCCCCAAGGACCAGCCCCATGCGATACCTGATTCGGACCCTCGCAGTCGCTGCACTCGCTCTCTCTGCGATCGCGCAGGCCCAGCCTTCCCGCAAGCCGATCAAACAAGCGGTCGAGGCGCTCGATGACGCAGCGTCGAAGGCCCGCCGCTCGAGCCCCCAGTGCAAGGCCGCCATCTACGACGCCGCTGATCAGCTCTCGGACCAGGTCGACGCGCTCAAGCGCGACGGCAGCCCGCGCGAAGCCGGCCGGCTCAAGTTCGAGGTCTCGAGCCTCGGCTCGACCGCCACCTGGAGCGGCTGCCCGGACAACGTCGTCAAGTCGCTGCAGCGCGCGGCCGATCTCCTCGACGAGGCGCGCGTCGCGATGTGGGGCGATCGCAGGGACGATCGGCGCGACGACCGCCGTGACCGCGACGACGACGACGATCGTTTCTCGCTGGCGACCATGGCCCCGCTGCAGGTGCAGCTCAACGGCAGCTACGACGGTGAGCCGGCGGTGAAGGTGATGGTGCCCGAGCTCACGGTGCGCAACATGCGCGGCCAGAACTTCTACCTCGGCGCCCGCTTCAAGAGCTTCCAGGGGCACTGGAGCGAGTGGGTCACCACCCAGCAGTGGAGCGTGCCCAACGACCCCTTCGTCTGGAAGAACGCCTTCACCCACTACTTCCGCTACTCCACGCTCGCCGAAGACGACTTCTCGAACGGCAACTTCGTGGCGCGCGTGTCGCTCTTCGACGGCAGCGGCCGCGAGCTGGCCTTCCGCGAGGTGACCTTCCGGGTGCGCCTGCCGCAGCTGCCGCCCGCGCCGGTGGTGGTGCCTCCGCCCGTGGTGGTGCAGCCCGCGCGCGACTGCGGCACCGGCCCCGACATCGGCTGCACGGTGTCGCGTGACGGCCGCTACCCGATGGATGCCGCGACGTTCTCCGGCTTCATGCGCGCCATGCAGTCGAACACCAACGAGATGATGCGCGCGCAGTCGGCGCAGACGATGTTCACCACCAACTACGCCACCGCGATTCAGTTCGGCCTGGTGCTCGACCTCTTCCCCAACGAGATGGTGCGCCTGCGCATCGCCGAGCTGGGCGCGCCCCGGGTGGTCAACCCGCAGCACGCCATCGGGTACGCCGAGAAGTTCACCAACAACATGTACCGCACCGGCTTCACCCAGCTCATGGCGCAGCAGCAGCCCGGCGGTCAGCCGGTGGTGGTGACGCCGGTGCCGCCCAACCCGTACCGCCCGCCGCCCCCGGGCCCGCAGCCGGTGCCCGTGCAGGTGCGTGACTGCGGCACCGGCCCCAGCGATCCGGGCTGCATGATGCAGCGCAACGGCCGCTGGGCGATGGACGCGGTGGCCTGGGCCGGGGTGGTCAACTCGCTGCGCGCGACGATGAACGAGATCACCCGCGAAGACATGCTGCACCAGATGGTGGCCAACCAGGGCCTCACCGCGATGCAGCTGGGCATTCTGCTCGACCTCTTCAACAACGAGATCACCCGCCTCGACGTCGCCAAGTACTGCGCCAGCCGCGTGGTGAACCCGCAGCACGCGTACGGGCTGTCCACCAAGTTCCGCAACTCCATCCTCGGTCAGGAATACGTGACGGTGATGGGCGCGCAGCGTTAAGCAGGGGGCGCGCCATGCGCCTCCTGCTCGTCGTCCTTCTCGCAGCACCGGCCGTCGCGGCCCCCCGGGACCTTCCGTTCACGTGGACCAGCCGCACGGCCGCCGCCGGTGAAGATCAGCTCGAGGCGTGGATCACCCCGCGCATCGCGCGCACCGACGACTTCCTGCAGCTCGACACCCGCCTCGCCTGGACCCACGGCGTGGCGCGCACCATCGAGTCGCAGCTCTCGATGGACTTCGACTTTCAGCGCACCGACAAGCGCGACGGCGTCGACCCGAAGGTGACCTCGCTGTGGCGCTTCACCACCTGGCGCGCCAACACCCCCTTCGCCGTCGGTGGCATCGCCCGCGTCTCGCTGGGCTTCGATCAACTGCAGGTCGAAGGGCGCCTGCTCGCCGACCTCACCGTGGGCCGCGTGCTGCTGGCGCTCAACGTCTCGGGTGAGCAGTCGGCGTTCTGGAATGGGCGCACCGGCGTCGACACCCGCCTCGAAGAGAGCTTCGCGGTGAAGTTCGCGCTCTCGCCCAACGCCGGCTTCGCGCTCGAGCTGCGCGCCAGGTCGTCGTGGCAGCGCCGCGAGTACCAGGGCACCGCGGCCTACGCCGGGCCCGCCCTCACGTGGACCCACCCGGCCTTCTGGGTGACGCTGGGCGCCTACGCGCAGGTCGCCGCCGACAAGGCCCAGGCCGATCGCCCGCTGGCCGAGCCTCAGGAGCTGCGCGACAACGAGCGCTTCGTGCTCCGCCTGGCCTTCGGCGCCGTGACGCGGAAATGACGGCGCTCACTCCTTCGCGAGCTTGAGCAGCGCCGCGTCGGCAGCCGCCTGACCGCAGTCGTCTTCGCCCTTCTTGCGGGGCAGCGCCTTGAGCTTCTCGAGGCCGGGCATCGCGTCGGGGCTCCGGAAGTCGATGAGCCGCTTCGCCGCCACGCGCCGCACGCCACAGTCGCGGCTCTCGAGCGCCTTCACGTACAGCTCGAGCAGCGGCAGGCCCTGGCCCGCGTACTCGAGATCGACGAAGCGCAGCGCGCCCCACTGCGCCCAGCCCTGCTCGTCCTTCGCCAGCGACTGCAGCGTGGGCAACACCATCGCCTTGGGCAGCGCAGCCAGCAGCTTGCGCAGCCGCGGCGTCTCGGCGTGGCCGAAGTCGTCGGCGAGTGCCTGCACCGCGACGGGCTCGAGCGGCTCGTTCTCGGGAGCGCTGCCCATCACCTTCCATTCCTCGTCGTGACGGCCGACCTGATGCAGCGCCGTGGCGCGCAGCTGCTGGAGCGGCCAGCTCTGCCCCTTCGGCCCCAGATCCTCGAGCACCTGCAGCGCTTCGCTCCCGCGACCGGCGCCGACGAGGCGGTGGGCCTTGCGCACCGGCTCGTTGAACCAGGTGAACCACAGCACCAGCACGCCGACGACGCCCACCACCGCGCCGAGGGCCGCGGCCTTCACCGAGGTCGACAGCGAGCTCCCGCGCAGGCTCGAGGGTGGCGGGCTCAGCGGCTGCGACAGCGTGACGGCCTTCGTGGTGACCAGCGCATAGAGGCCCGTCGCGGTCTGCGGGCGGCGCGCGGGGTCTTTCTCGAGACAGCCGCTGACCGCCGCGACCAGCGAGGGGAACTGGGCGAGGTGCGGCGCCACCTCGAGCAGCGACGGCGGCGCCTGATGAATGTGCTGCGAGATGTACTCGCGCGGCGACGGCCCGGGGAACGGGTGCTGCCCGGTGAGCGCGCGGAAGAGGATGACGCCCAGGGCGTAGAGATCACTGCGCGCGTCGAGCGGCTGCCCCATGCCCTGCTCGGGGGACACGTATTCCGGCGTGCCGAGCACGATGCCCGCCTGCGTGACCGAGGCCTTCGCGCCCGCGCCTTCGTCGTCGGCGCCCATCAGCCGCGCGATGCCGAAGTCGAGCAACCGCGCCTGCTCGACGCCGTCGGTGCCGATGGTGATGACCACGTTCTCCGGCTTCAGGTCGCGGTGCACGATGCCCTTCGCGTGAATCGCGGCGAGGCCCTGCGCGAGCTGGGTGAGGATCCGCTCGGCCCGCTCGACCGACAGCGGCGCGTCGCGCTCGAGCACCTTCTCGAGCGTCTCGCCTTCGACGTACTCCATCACCAGGCACGGAGAATCGCCGTGCGCGCCGTAGTCGATGACGCGCACCACCGCGGGGTGCTCGACCGAGCTGAGCAGCAATGCCTCGCGGCGAAAGCGTTCGCTGAAGCCGGCAGTCAAGGGCAAGTCGTTGCGCAGCACCTTGATGGCCACCGGCCGGCCCAGCGAGACCTGCTCGGCCAGGTACACGAAGCCCATGCCCCCGTGGCCCAGCAGGCGCACCACGCGGAAGCGTCCGTCGAGCACGAGCGAGCCGGGCGGCAGCGCCACCGAGGGGGAAGGCAACGTCTCGGACGGCGGGCCCATCGCGGGCCTTTTCTCACGACCGGCCACGGATTGCGCGGGCCGCGTCGCGCCGCCCGGTCAACGCGCGATGCCCAGCAGCGCGCGCCGGTGCGTGCCCTGCGCCGCCGCGTCGAGCATGAAGCGCGCGAGCCCGCGGTAGTGCATCGCCTGACTGCGCGTGGGCAGCTCGCCCGGCGCCACGCGGTAGGCGTCGCTGTCGCCCTTGCCCATCCACGTCGGCCGCAGGAGCGTCCAGTCGAGCTCGCTGGCCTGGTAGGTGGCCTCCATCGTCTTCAGGTCCGCCAGGTGGTGCCGCGCGGGGAAGCTGAGCAGCCGCACGAAGAGGCTCTGGCCGTCGAAGAGGCCCGCCGAGCTGAAGGCCAACAGCCGCCTGACGCCAGCCTGCTCCATCGCCGCGACGATGTTGGAGGCGTAGCCCGTCATGGTCCAGGTGCGCTTCGAGGGTGAGCTCATCGTCTCGCCCACTCCGGGCGCGAGGGTCGAGAAGACGACGTCGTGGCCGGCCATCGCGCGCGCCATCGCGGCGACGTCTCCGGGGCTGCCTGGCTCCACCGTCAAGCCGGGCCGCGGTACGCCGAGCTTCTGCGGAGTGCGGACGAAGGCAGTGACCTGATGGCCGTGCTGCAGCGCGAGGTCGAACAGCTGGGTGCCGGTCTTGCCGGTGGCGCCGAGAATGAAACAACGCATGAGGACTCTCCGAGGTGGGTGCAGCGTGGAGTCATCACCGTACGCACCGCCCCTCGAGGCCGATTGAACGAAGGGGCTGCGCCAGGGTCGAGCGATGGTGCGTCGCGCCCGGGGGACGATCGTGAGCTGGGAGAGCGGCAGCCTGTGGCTGATGCGCACGTTCGCCACCGCGCCCCAGAAGACGTCGCCGCACGCGCACCACGCGATCCAGGTGACCATCGGGCTCGAGGGAGCGTTCGGCTTCGAGGTCGACGGGCGCGTCGTGCGCGGAGAAGCGGTCGCCATCGCGCCCCACACGCGCCACACCTTCGAGCTGCAGGGCAGCGCCGCGCACCTCTTCTTCGAGCCCGACGGCCGCCTGGGTCGCGCCGCCAGCGCTGCGCTGTTCTCGGAGCACGACGTGGTGACGCTGCCTCCGTCGATGCTCGCGCAGACCAGAGCGCTCGCCGCCACGCTGCGAGCAGGGAAGACCAACCGCGCCGCGCTCGTGACGCTGGGCCGCGCGTTCGTCGAGCACCTCGCGGGACAGACGACGCCGGCGCCCACCGACTTTCGCGTGCAGCGGATGATCGCCTGGGCCGAGCGGCAGCTCAGTGGCTCCATCGGTCTCGCGGAAGCGGCGGACGCCGTCGGGCTCTCACCCGGTCGCGCGCGCCACGTCTTCGTCGAGCAGGTGGGCCTGCCCTTCCGCGCCTTCTTGCTGTGGCGGCGGCTGAACCGCGCGCTCGAGCTGTACGGCGCACAGGAGTCGCTGACCCAGGCCGCTTACCTCGCGGGCTTCTCCGACTCCGCGCACCTCAGTCGCACCTTCCGCAAGATGTTCGGAGTCGCCGCCGCCGAGCTGTGGCTCGAGTGAAGGCAGCCCCTGCGTTCAAGCCCGCCTCGCGCGCGCCTCGTATCTGGAGTGCATGAATCGACTCCTGCTCGTCGCTGCGCTGCTCTCCAGTTGCACCCGCCTCACGCCTCAGGTCACGACGGTCGACGGTGCGCGCGTCGAGCTCGTCACCGCGGGGCCTGACACGCCCGCCGTCGTCTTCGAGGCGGGGCTCGGCTCGGATTGGTCGGTGTGGGACGAGGCGGCCGCGCAGGTCGCTCGTTCAGCGCGCGTGTTCGCCTACTCGCGCCCGGGCTACGGCCAGAGCGGACCTGCGACCACGCCGCGAGATCCACTGCACATCGTCGAAGAGCTGCGCGCGCTGCTCACCGCGCAGGGACTCGCGCCGCCGTACGTGCTCGTGGGGCACTCGTTCGGAGGCACGTACATGGAGCTGTTCGCCAAGGCCCACCCGAACGAAGTGCGCGCGGTCGTGTTGGTCGAGCCACGCCATCGCGACTCCACGCGCGAGTGTGAGGCGGAGGGGCTCGCGGGCTGCACGATGTCGGCGAGCTTCGTGAAGACCCTGCCGCGCGTGCAGCAAGAGGAGCTGACCGGGTTCGCCCTCGCGTCGGAGCAGCTTCGGTCCGCGGGCGACTTCGGTGGTGTTCCCGTGCGAGTGCTGACGGCGACGTCTCACGGCGAGAGTGAGGCGTGGGAACGGTTGTGGCGATCCACGCACAGCGCGCTCGCGGCGGAGGCGACCGATGGCGAGCAGCGGATCCTGGAGGGCAGTCACAACCTCGAGGTCGAACGCGCGGGGGACATCGCACGCCTCGTGGTCGAGCTGATCAGCGAGCCCGATCGGTGAGCTTGAGTGCGCGGCTGCCTGGGGTCGCGTACCAGCCGGCAGTCATCGCAGCGCAGGCCCACCGGCATCGGGGCGCAGCAGGCGCTCTGCCAGTTGCAGGTCGAGATCAACACGCGGCCGCGCTGACGCTCACGCGTTGGAGCGAGCGACCCGCGCGGCGTCGAGCAACGTCGGCGGCTCGGCAGCCCACAGCCGCTCGCAGCGCATGCGCAACTCCGCGTCCATCGCGTCGAGCGCGGCGGCCACCCGTTCCCGCGCGTGCTCGGGCCAGCGCGGCGTCGAGGCGGCGGTGTCGACGGCGTCAGGGCGCGCGAAGAGGCTCACCTCGCAGTCACCGAGCCGCTCGGGCAACGACAGCAGCACGTCGGCCATCGCGAGCTGCGCGCTCACCCGCTGCAGGAAGACGCGCGTGGCGCCGTCGGTGCCGGGCGGAATCAGCGCCTCGAGGCTGCTGCGCACCCCGGCCTCGTCGACCTCGGGGAACGACGCGCTCAGCAAGCCGAACACGCCCACGTGGTGTCGTTGCCCCGCGAGCACCGGCACGTCGCGGAGCCGGCCGAAGGACCACGAGACGTGCTGCACGTGGTGATCCGCGCACGCGCCGAACCACGCCAGCCGCGAGGTCGATTCCCAGTGCCGCGCGACGCGCACCGTGGGGTTCATCGCGCGCTCGACGACCTGGCCGACCGCTCGGGCGACGGCGGACTGGAACTCGACGTAGCGACCGACCATGGGGCCTCTTCTACCCGGTTGCAGAGGGTCGTCGCCGCTGCTGTATCGGCGGGGTGCGGACCGCGCTGCTCCCCTTCGTGTTGTTGCTGGCCTGCGCGCACGCGCCGCCGGTGGCGCCCATCGAGCCGCCTGCCCCGGCCCCCGCGCCAGCGCCGACCGTCATCGAACCCGACACGCTCACGCTCGAGCGCACCGCCTGCGCCGGCCAGTGTCCGGTCTACACGCTCACCATTCTCCGCGACGGGCACGTGCACTTCGTGGGGCGCGCCGACGTGGCGGTCGAGGGCGAGCGCGACTGGAAGATCGAGAAGGCCTTCAGCGCGCACCTCTTCTCCGAGTTCGAGCGCGCGGGCTTCCTGACGCTCGGCGCGCGCTACCCCACCGAGGTCGAGGAGTTCCCCGGCGTGGTGCTCACGTTGCGGCGCGCGGGCGTCGTGCACCGCGTGCAGCTCGGCGGCGAAGGCACGGCCGAGCTCCCGCGCGACCTCGACGCCGAACACCTGATCAGCCGGCTGGCGACGCTGGTGGACAAGCTCACCGCCTCGGGCCGCTTCACCGAGAAGGACTCGAAGAAGAAGGCGGGCGGCTGCGTGGAATGAAGGGCCGCCGCGCCAGCTTCCACACCTCGATGAAGGTCGCGGGCACGAGGCCCAGCACCATCGAGATGCCCATCACCTTCCAGCTGAAGGGGCCGAGGTCGAACAGCGCGTTGGTGAAGGGCAGCGCCACCAACCCGAGGTGCAGCGCGATGGTGAGCGCCATCACCCCCAGGAGCCGGGGGTTGCTGAAGAGCCCGACCTCCAGGGCCACGCGATCGAAGCTGCGGAAGGCGACGGCGTTGAAGATCTGCGCGAACACCAGGGTGCTGAAGGCCATGGTGCGCGCGTGCTCGATGGAGTCCACGTCGAGCTCGCGCGCGAAGGCGATGAGCGCCACGCCGCCGATCAACCCCCCGGTGGCGAACACGCGGAGCCACTCGGTCCGCCCCAGCATCGGCTCGTTCGCCGGCCGCGGCTTGCGGGTCAGCGCCTCCTCACTCGCGGGGTCCATCACCAGGGCCAGCGCCGGCAGCCCGTCGGTGACGAGGTTGACCCACAGCAGGTGCAGCGCGAGCAGCGGCAGCGGGAGCCCCATCAGCGAGGCCACCAGGGTGACCATCAGCTCACCGACATTGCCGCCCAGCAGGTACACCAGCGTCTTGCGGATGTTGTCGTAGATGCCGCGGCCTTCCTTCACCGCCGAGATGATGGACGCGAAGTTGTCGTCGCCCAGCACCATGTCGGCGGCCTCGCGCGTCACCTCGACGCCGGCGATGCCCATCGCGATGCCCACGTGCGCTTCCTTCAGCGCGGGCGCGTCGTTGGTGCCATCGCCGGTCATGGCGACGATCTCCCCCTTCGCCTTCAGCTCGCGCACGATGCGCAGCTTGTCCTCTGGGGTGACGCGCGCGTAGACGACGCCCTCCGGCGATTCGCCCTCGCGCAGCAGGCCCATCTCGCGCGCGATGGCCTCGGCGGTGACCGGGTGATCGCCGGTCATCATCACCGTACGAATGCCGGCGCGGTGGGCGCGCTTGATGGCCTCGATCGCCTCCGGGCGCGGCGGGTCGGCGAGGCCCAGCAGCCCGAGCAACGTCAACCCGCGCTCGGGCTCGGCGTCGTCACCGGGCACGTCGCGGCGCACGGCGACGGCCAGCACGCGCAGCCCGCGCTTCGCCATCTGGGCGTTGCGTTCCACCGCGCCGTCGACGCCGGCCACGCACAGCGGCAGCAGCAGATCGACCGCGCCCTTCACGTACAGCACCCCGTCGGCGCGCTCGATCGACATGCGCTTGCGCACCGCATCGAAGGGGAACACGCGCCGGCGCGGGTTGTCGCGCTCGAGGTCGGCGCGCTCGAGCTGCATCGCCCGCGCCTTCTCGAGGATCGCCACCTCGGTGGGGTCGCCCACCCCGCCCTTGTCGGTCAGCTCGGCGTCGCAGCAGCTCGCCGCCGCGCGCACCACCGCCGCCTCGTCGCCCCACACCTCGCGCACCGACATCAACCCGCGGGTGAGCGTGCCGGTCTTGTCGGTGCAGATGACGGTGGTGCTGCCCAGCGCCTCGACCGAGGGGAGCTTGCGCACCAGCACGTGCTGCGAGGCCATGCGCTGCACGCCGATGGCGAGCGCGATGGTGACGATGGCAGGCAGGCCCTCGGGCACCGCGGCCACCGCGAGGGAGATCGACGAGACGAGCAGCTCGAGCCACGGCACGCCACGAATGACGCCCAGCACCGCGACGAGGGCGACCACCGCGAGGCACAGCCACACCAGCGAGCGGCCGACCTTCTCGAGCTGCAGCTGCAGCGGCGTCTGCTGCTCTTCGGCGGTGGCGAGGAGGTTGGCGATCTTCCCCAGCTCGGTGCGCTGCCCGGTGGCGAGCACCACCGCGCGGCCCGAGCCGGTGGCGACCGAGGTGCCGAGGAAGACCGAGTCGCTGCGCTCGGCGAGCGGCGTCTGGGCGGTGGAAGGCGTGAGGTCCTTCTCCACCGGCACCGACTCGCCGGTGAGCGTGGACTCGACGGTGGACAGCGCGTGCGCCTCGAGCAGCCGCGCGTCGGCGCCGACGAGGTCTCCGCTCTCGAGCAGCAGCACGTCGCCGGGCACCACGTCGCGCGCGGCGATGAGCGCGGCGTGCCCGTCGCGGATCACCCGGGCGCGCGGGGCGGTCATGTTGCGCAGCGCGAGCACCGCCTTCTCGGCGCGGAACTCCTGCACGAAGCCGACGATGGCGTTGAGCACCACGATGGCGATGATGGCCACCGCCTCCGGCACCTCGCCCAGCGCACCCGACACGATGGCGGCGATGCCGAGGAGGATGATCATCGGGCTCTTGAGCTGCGCCAGGAACAGCAGCACCGGGCTCGAGGCCTCTTCGCGCGCGAGCTCGTTGGGGCCGTGCTCTGCCAGTCGCGCTGCAGCCTCTGCCGTCGTCAAGCCCACGTCAGCCATGGGTGCAGCTATGGCGACCTCGACGGCGGAAGCAACCCGCAATGCGCGTCCGCTCGCTCAGCGGTGCTCGTGGTGCAGGCGTTTCATCGAGTACATGCGCGCGTCGGCGTCGTGGAGCGCCGTCGCCACCGACACGCCCGAGTCGGCCACCGCGACGCCCACCGAGAGCTTGAGCGGGTCGTCGTCGGCGCGCTGCCGGTTGTGCGCCTCGACCGCGTCCTGCAGGCGGGCGGCGAGCTGCTCGACGGCGGCCGCGTCGCGCCCCGCGGCGAGCACCGCGAACTCGTCGCCGCCGATGCGCGCCACCACGTCGGTCGAGCGGAAGGTCGAGCGCAGCACCTCGGCGAGGCGGCGCAGCATCACGTCGCCGGCAGCGTGGCCGTAGCGATCGTTCACCTTCTTCAAGTCGTCGAGGTCGACCATCAACACACCGACCGGGTGCGGGCCGCGCTGCTCGAGCTGCACCAACACGTCGTCGAAGGCGCTGCGGTTGGCGAGGCCGGTGAGCGCGTCGTGCGTGGACACGTAGAGCAGGTGTTCCTCGAGCCTCTGGCGCTCGGTGAGATCGCGCAGCACGGCGATGGAGTACGCGACGCCGCCGATCGACACCGGCGCGAGGGAGATCTCCACCGGCACCGTGCTGCCGTCGCGGCACTGCGCCAGCAGCTCGATGGCGTACACGCCGTGCCGCGGACGATTGGGCCGGGCCGCGACGCGCGTGGTGCGCCGCGCCGATTCCTTCATCAATGACTCGAGCTGACGGCCGAGGAGCTCGTCGCGCGGGTAGCCCAGCAGCAGCTCGGCCTGCACGTTGAGCAACCTGATGACCCCGTCGAGATCGATGACGACCACCGCGTCGGGCGCCGCCTCGAGCAGCGCGTGCGCGAATTGATCAAGTTGCATGTGGAGGCTCCCCCCGGGGCCCTGTTGCTGTAGCGGCGGCAGTATGCGCGCGGCACCTGAAGTCGAATAGGGAGCGAAGAGGCGCAGGCTGCCCACGTTCTGGCCGATCGTGTCAGGGTGATCAGACACTCACGTCTTCGGGGGACCATGAGCTGGAAACAGACGCTTCAGAAGGAAGGTCCCGGCCATTGGGTGCTGCCGAAGACCAAGCAGATGCGCTGCGACGCGCACCTCTTCTTGTCCGACATCCTGCTCTTCGGTGAGGACGGCGGTGGAGGTGTGGAAGAGGACGTGTTCGCCCAGGTGGTGAACGCGTGCAGCTTTCCCGGCGCGACGCGCGTGGTGCTGACGCCCGACTGCCACGTCGGCTACGGGGTGCCCATCGGCACCGCCATCGAGACCGAGGGCACGCTGCTGCCCACCGCCGCCGGCTACGACATCGGCTGCGGCATGGTGCAGCTCTCGACCTCGCTCACCGCGCAGGACGTGGCCGACAAGCACAAGCGCCGCATGTGGATCGACGAGGTGGTGCGCCGCATCGGCGTGGGCATCGGCCAGCCCGGCGCGGGCAAGGGCGTGGTGAAGAAGATGCACGACATCGTGCGCCACGGCGCGAAGGCGCTCGGCCGCGGGCACGACGTCACCGAGCGCGCGTGCGTGCCGGTCGAAGACGAGAACGTCGACATTCCCGAGGTGGCCTGGGGCAAGCGCGCGCAGCTCGGCAGCCTCGGCGGCGGCAACCACTTCTGCGAGATGCAGGTCGATCAGCACGGCAAGGTGTGGGTGATGCTGCACACCGGCAGCCGCGGCTTCGGGTGGAACATCGCGAAGAAGTTCTTCGTGGAGGGCGCGGTGCGGCTGGGGCTCACCGGCGGCAAGAGCGAAGACAAGATCTGGTTCGACGCCGACTCCGCCATGGGGCGCGCGTACTGGAACCTGCACAACATGGCGGCCAACTTCGCCATCGCCAACCGGCTGCTCATCGGCGAGGCGGTCTGCGAGGCGCTCGAGCACGTCTTCGGCGGCGAGGCGAAGGTCTATTACGAGATCAGCCACAACCTGATCCAGCGTGAGGGCGGCCGCTTCGTCGCGCGCAAGGGCGCCACCCGCGCGTTCCCCAAACACCACCCCGCGCTCGAGGGCACGGTGTGGGAAGCGAGCGGCCACCCCATCCTCATCCCCGGATCCATGGAGACGGGCAGCGCCATCCTCTTCGCCGACGACGCCGCGAAGGACTCGCTGTACTCGGTCAACCACGGCGCCGGCCGCCGCCTCTCGCGCACCCAGGCCAAGCGCCACCTCGACCAGAAGCAGACCGACCTGCGCATGGCGAAGCTCGGCGTGGTGCTCAACACCGCGCACACCCCGCTCGACGAGTCGGGCCCCTGCTACAAAGACCTCGAGCAGGTGCTCGGCGCCGTCGAGCTCGCCGGCCTCGCCCACGTCGATCGCCGCCTCGCCCCGGTGGCGTGCATCAAGGGCAACGATTAGAGAAAATCTTTCCTTTGTGTCTCAAATATCAACCTCCACGAAGCATCGAGGGACGTTAAGGATTCGCCTCACACCAACGCGTCGGATCAATGGGTCCCGAACGACGCAGGAGGCACCTCATGGGCGAGACGTCGACTTTCTACGAGCGCGAGTGTTCACGGATCGCCCGCGAGCCGCAGCTGACCGAAGAAGAGGAGCGCCGCCTCGCGCGGCGGTGGGTCGAGCGGGGTGAACGCTCGGCGGCCCACGCGCTGGTGCGCTCGGCGATGCCGGTGGTGCTCAAGCTGGCGCGCCGGCTGCGCGGCTACGGCATTCCCCGCGAAGAGCTGATCGCCGAGGGCAACCTGGGCCTGCTGCGCGCGGTGGAGAAGTTCGACCTGCGCGGCGTGCGCTTCAAGACCTACGCGACGTACTGGATCCGCGCGTACATGCTCGCCGCGGCGCTGCACGGCGACTCGATGGTCACCCGGGCCACTGGCGCAGTGGGCGCGAAGTTCTTCTTCAAGCTGCGCTCGGCGCGCGCCCGGGCCGAGGCCCTGCTGGGGTCCGACACCGAGGCGGTCGAGGAGCTGCTCGCGCGCCAGTTCGGGGTGAGCGTCGAGGTCATTCAGCAGCACACCGCGCGCCTGGGCCAGGGCGATCTCTCGCTCGACGCGCCCACCGGCGCCGACGGTGATCAGTCGATGCTCGACGTGATGCCCACCGACTTCGCGACGCCGGAAGAGTCGGTCACCCGCACCCAGCGCGACCAGCTGGTGCACGAGTCGGTGCGCCGCATGTGGAGCGGCCTCGACGAGCGCGAGCGCGCGGTGGTCACCCACCGGTTGCTCGACGAAGACGCCGACGTCACGCTCTCGGAGCTGGGCGCGAAGTTCGGGTTGTCCCGTGAGCGGCTGCGGCAGATCGAGGTGCGCGTGAAGGACCGCCTCAAGCGCACGCTGGAAGATCAGTCGCTCACCCTGCACTGACGACTCACGCCAGCGCGACGAGCGACTCGAGCAGGCGCGTGACCTCCGCCATCTGCGTGGTGTCCTGCAGCCGCACCGCGATGCGGCCCTGGGCGAGCAGCGCCTTCACCTGACCGACCACCGCGTCGGCCTCAGGGCTGGGGTTCTCGGCGGCGGAGGTCTCGAGAATGCGCGCCAGCCGCTCGGCCTTGTCGAGCACGCGCGGGAAGGTGGCGAGCACCTGCACCTTGTCCTTCTCGGTCTGCTGGGCGGCGTAGTCGGCCTGCTCCTGCACCAGCTTGTCGACTTCCTGCGGGGCCAGCGTGGTGCGCGCGTCGATGCGGATCGCCTCGGCGATGCCGGTGGTGGTGTCGACCGCGCGCACCGCCAGCGTGCCTTCGTTCGACAGCTCGAAGGTCACCTCGATCGGCACGTCGGCGCGGCGCTCGACGGTGAGGTCGCCCAGCACCAGCTCGCCCAGGCGCGTGCACTCGTCGGCCCACTCGCTCTCGCCCTGGAAGACGGGAATGCGCGCCGACGTCTGGCCCGCGCGGTTGGGCAGAAACAGCTCGCGCGCCGCCGCGGGCACCGGCGTGTTGCGGGGGATCAGCTTGCGCACCGTGCCGCCCAGCACGCCCACCGACAGCGAGTGGGTGGCCACGTCGATGAGGGTGGTGGTGCCGGTCCGCGTCGCCAGCTCGGCCGCGTGCACCGCCGCGCCCAACGCGACCGCCTCGTCGGGGTTCAGGCCCGAGACCGCGGGGCGCCCGAAGAACTGCTGCACCAGCTTGCGCACCAGCGGCACGCGCGTCATGCCGCCCACCAACATCACCGCCTCGATGTCGTCGGGCTGCAGCTTCGCCTCGGCCAGCGTGCGCTGCACCACCTCGAGGCAGCGCTGCGAGAGCGGCTCGGCGAGCGACTCGAAGAAGTCGCGGGTGAGCGCGGTGTCGAGCTGACAGAAGCGGCCGTCGCTCGCCTCGGAGTGATCACCCAGCTCGGTGGCCGAGAGGAAGGCCTCGGGCTGATCCGACAGGGTGCGCTTGGCGCGCTCGGCGGCGTAGCGCAGCCGCTGCATGCTCACCCGGTCGCGCAGCACCGCCTCGCGGTAGAGGTCGGGCACCTGCGCGAGCAGCCACTGCACGATGCACTGGTCGAAGTCGTCGCCGCCGAGCTGCGGATCGCCGCCGGTGGCGCGCACCTCGAAGACGCCGTTCTCCATCTCGAGGATCGACACGTCGAAGGTGCCGCCGCCGAGGTCGAACACCAGCACGCGCCCGCGCACCGAGTTGACGAGGCCGTAGGCGATGGCCGCGGCGGTCGGCTCGTTGACGATGCGCAGCACCTCGAGGCCGGCGATGCGCGCCGCTTCACGCGTGGCCTGGCGCTGGCCGTCGTCGAACTTCGCGGGCACGGTGATGACACAGCGCTGCACCGCGCGGCCGAAGTGCGCCTCGGCGTCGAGCTTGAGCTCGCCCAGCAACATGGCCGACACCTGCGTCAGCGGCATCACCCGCCCCGCGACCTTGATGCGCACCTCGCCCGAGGGACCCTGGATCAACGGGTACGGCACCACCGACTTCGCGGCCGCCGCCAGCTCGGGCGACCAGCGCTTGCCGATGTAGCGCTTGGTGGCCGGCGCGACGCGATCGGGCGCCTCGTCACCGAGCATCTGCGCGCGCTCACCCACGACGCGATCTCCCAGCGCGGTGAAGCCCACCACCGAAGGGGTGAGCCGCGAGCCCTGGCGGCTGGGGATGATGAGCGGGCGGCCTCCCTCGACGGTCGCGACCGCGGAGTAGGTGGTACCGAGATCGATGCCAATGACGGGTTCCATGGCGGCGGCTGCACCTTACCTCCCGCGGCGTGGGGGAGATCCATTTCCTCCGCGCGCCCGCTACGTTCGCGCGATGCGACGACTGCTGGGGGTGCTGTGCGTAGCGGCTTCGGTCGGCTGTACGGGGCTCGTCGGTGAGCCTGGCTCCGATGCGGGCGTGGGGGGCGGCGGCGGCAGCGAAGTCACCGGCGGAGGCGCCGGCGGTGGAGGCGCTGCGCTCGACGACGCGGGCACCGATGGTGGTGACGATGCGGGCATCGACGACGCGGGCACCCCCGACGCAGGGCCGATCAACGACGGAGGCCCCGGCCTCGACGCGCGGCCGCCCAACCCGACGTGCATCGCCCCGGCGCCGCCGCCCAACACCTCGGGCGTCACCACGCAGCGCGTGTTCCCCAACCTCTCGTTCGCCGCGCCGCTGGGGCTCTTCAACGCGCCCGGCGACCCCACGCGCGTCTACGTGCAGGAGCGCAGCGGCGTGCTCAAGGTGTTCCCCAACGTGAACACCGCGACGCCGGCGCAGGTCACCACCGCGCTCGACTTCAGCGCCCGGGTGGACGCGCAGGGCGAAGGCGGCTTCCTCGGCATGGCCTTTCACCCGCAGTGGCCGACGAAGGCCGAGGTGTTCATCAGCTACACCGAGACGGCGAGCCCGCTGCGCACCGTGCTCTCGCGCTTCAAGAGCACCGACAACGGCGCCACCTTCTCGTTGGCCAGCGAAGAGCGGCTCTTCACCATCGACCAGCCGTACAACAACCACAACGGCGGCAGCATCGCCTTCGGGCCCGACGGCTACCTGTACCTCGGGCTGGGCGACGGCGGCTCGGGTGGCGACCCGCTCAACTCGGGCCAGCGCCTCAACACCAACCTCGGCAAGTTCATCCGCCTCGACGTCGACGTGCCGTTCGCCCAGAAGTACGCCATCCCCGCCACCAACCCGTACGCGGCCGACAACACGCCGTGCAACCGCACCAGCTCGCAGACCAGCGCGGCGGCCGGCGTGCGCTGCGCGGAGATCTACGCCACCGGCCTGCGCAACCCCTGGCGCTGGAGCTTCGATCGCGTCTCCGGCGAGCTGTGGTGCGGCGACGTCGGCCAGGGCGCATACGAAGAGGTCGACCGCATCGTGCTGGGCGGCAACTACGGGTGGAACACACGCGAGGGGAAGCACTGCTACAACGCGGCGACCTGCTCCACCGCGGGGTTGATCGATCCGGTCGTGGAGTACGACCGCAGCATCGGCAACTCGATGACCGGCGGCTACGTGTACCGGGGCACCACCATCCCCACGCTGGTCGGCAAGTTCATCTACGGCGACTACGGCAGCGGGCGCATTCTGGTGGTGCAGCCCGACGGCATGGGCGGCGACGTCGGCGAGGTGTTGGTCGACACCAACTTCGGGCTCGCCAGCTTCGCGCAGCTCGCCGACGGGGAAGTGTACGCCCTCGACATCTTCACCGGCCGGGTCCACCAGCTGGTGCCCAGCGGCGCGCCACCGGCCGACACCTTCCCGCAGCGGCTCTCGCAGACGGGCTGCTTCGACGCCACCGACCCGAAGGTGCCGGTCGCCGCGCTCATTCCCTACGACCTGAACTCGCCGCTGTGGAGCGACGGGGCCGCCAAGCAGCGCGCCTTCGCCATTCCCGACGGCACCACCATCACCGTCACCGCGTCGGGCGACTTCGACTTCCCCAACGGCACGGTGCTGGCCAAGACCTTCTTCCTCGGCGGCAAGCGCATCGAGACGCGCCTGTTCATGCGCCACCTCAACGGCGCGTGGGCCGGCTACTCGTACGAGTGGAACGACACCGAGACCGAGGCCACGCTGCTGCCCGGGGCAAAGGCGCGGCAGGTGGGCGCGCAGACCTGGAACTACCCGAGCCGCTCGCAGTGCCTGCAGTGCCACACCGCGATCGCCGGCCGCTCGCTGGGGCCGGAGCTCGGGCAGCTCAACCGCGACCTGGTGTACCCGGCGACGGGGCGGCAGGCGAACCAGCTGCTGACGCTCGATCGCCTCGGGTTCCTCGCGGCGCCGCTGGGCGATCTCTCGACGGTGGTGAAGTACGAGCCCCCGTTCGGAGCCGGGCCGCTCGAGCAGCGGGCGCGCGCGTATCTCCACAGCAACTGCGCGGGCTGCCACCAGCAGGGGCTCGGTCAGGGGCCGTCTGACTGGCGCTACTCGCTGTCGTTCAAGGACACCAACAGCTGCAACGCCACGCCGCAGAACGGAGATCTCGGCCTCGGCGCGAGCGCCCGCATCATCGCCCCGGGCTCGCCGGCCAACAGCCTCGTCTCGCGGCGCATGCACGCGCTCGACGCGAAGCGCATGCCGCCCCTGGGTTCGGTGCTCGAAGACACGCAGGGCGCGGCGCTGATCGACGCGTGGATCTCGTCGGTCACCGCCTGCCCCCCGTGAGCGGGCGTCAGGCGCTGGCGGGGCGCAGCGCGGCCGACGAAGCCACCGGCGTCACGTCGGCGCGCGCGCGCAGCAGCGGGGCATAGGCGGCGCGGTAGCTCCACGCGAGCCACAGGTGCCCGGCCACCAGCAGCACCGGCACCGGCAACTGGCCGAAGTCGATCAACGTGTGGAAGCCGAGGATGTTGAGGCTCACCGGCGCGAGCACCACCAGCGCCAGCGGCACGAAGCGGTTGGTGAGCAGCGCGAGCCCGACCGCCACCTCGACCGCCTTCACCAGCGTCATCAGGTACGTGGCCGACAGCGCGCCGAGGTACTGGTCGCCGAGGCCCGGGTGTGAGGGCACCGGGGTGAGGTGCAGCAGCACGTGAACCTCGTCGAAGAGGGCGTGGATCTCGCGATCCGTGCGGGGGCGATGCCCGACTCGAGCCTGGTGGCGCGGAAGATCTCCACGTCGGACCTGGTGCTGGTGGCCTCGCGGGAATACCTCGCGAAGCACGGCGTGCCGCGGCGCCTCGACGAGCTGAAGAAGCACCAGGTGGTGCTGTTTCGGGGGAAGAGCGGCGCGGGGGTGCTGACGCTCACCGGGCCGAAGGGGCCGGTCGAGGTGGCGGTGACGGGCTCGACGAGCGCGGACGACCTCGGCTTCGTGCAGGCCTTCGTGCGGCTGGGCGCGGGCATCGGGTTGTTGCCGGTGGTGATGCTGAACACGCCGCCGTCGAAGCAGGGCCCGCGCGACCTGGTGCACGTGCTGCCCGAGTACCGCGTGGCCGGCTCGGGCATTCACGTGGTGATGCCCGCCTCGCGCTACGTGCCGACGCGGGTGCGGCTGCTGGTCGACTTCCTCGCGGCCGAGATGAAGGAGACGCAGCTGTGCGAGGTGGCGCGCGCGCTGTCGGGTGAGAGCAGGCCGCTCAAGCGCACGGCTCGAACGCAGGGCCTCAGCTCTCGGGCGGGAGCTTGAGCAACGCCAACGACATCGCCCACAGCCGGTCCTGCATGGCGACGTCGAGCGCGGCCGGTGACGCGGGCTTCTTCTCGGTGCCTTCGAAGTACGCGCCCGTCACCTCGGCCAACGCGGGCGACGAGCACAGGTGCAGCGGACCGACCGCCCCCTCGCGCGGGGTGAGCTTGCCCCGCGGGTTGCGCGCGGCCTCGGGCGCTTCGCGCGTCAGCTCGGTGGCCACCACGCCGGGGTGCACGGTGTTGGCGGTGACGCGCGTGCCCGCGAGCCGCCGCGCGAGGCCGAAGGTGAAGAGCACGTTGGCCAGCTTCGACTGCCCGTAGGCCGTGCCGCCGTGGTGCTTGCGCACCTTGAACATCGGATCTTCGAAGTCGAGCTCGGCCTTGAAGTGCAGCGACGACGTCAGCACCACCACCCGCGCCGGCGCGCTCTTCTCGAGCAGCGGCCTGAGCGCGTGCGTCAAGAAGAACGGGCCGAGGTGGTTCACACCGAACGTCATCTCGAAGCCGTCTTCGGTGCGCCGGCGCGTGCGCGGCCAGAGCCCGGCGTTGTGCACCAGCAGATCGAGCCGCGAGAACTTCGCCTCGAACTTCGTCACGAAGTTCTTCAGGCGCGCGAGGTTGGCGAGATCGACCTGCATCAGCACCGCGTTGGGGTTGCCGGTCTCGGCGACCAGCTTCGCGCGCGCCTCCTCGCCCTTCTTCAGGTCGCGGCAGCCGAGCACCACGGTGCGGCCTTCGGTGAGCAGGCCGCGGGCGATCTCAAAGCCGAGGCCGGTGTTCGCTCCGGTGACGAGGGCGACGGTGTCCTTCATGGCGCCCTTCTCTCACGTTCGCGCGGTGGCGTTACGGAATCCACGGACCGCACGACGCGGCGTCGACCTCGAGCTCGAGTGACACGCCCTCCACGGGCCCCAGCCAGTCGTCGCGGAAGGTGATGGGCACCATGCCGCCGCGCGGGTTGCCGGCATGAAAGGGAGTGCCGACCTCGACCCGCCCGATGTGCACCAGGCGCTCGCCGAGGCGCGCGTAGAGCCGGCGTTGGGTGGCGCACGCCTTCCAGCCCTTCTCTTCGAGCATGGACCCCATGAGGCCACCGACCCCGAAGACGTTCGCGAGCCCTTCACCCGGCGCCGGCTCCCGCACCGCGACCGAAGGCACCCAGCCATGGAACACCGCGCCCGAGTCGTGCAGCACCGCGACGTGGGTCTGATCACCGCGCACCTCGAGCCGCGCGAGCGACGGCTGTTCCTTCGCGTGGAGCGTGCCCACCACGTCCCCGCCCGGCGCCGACAGGAACGGGAGCTCTCCGAGCTGCGCGAGCACCACCGGGGGCGACTGCTTGTCGAAACCCGCCGCCTCCAGCACGTCGTTCGACTGCGGGTAGATCGTCACCGCCTCGCAGGCCATCTCGACCACCGGCGAGGCGACGGGCGTGAACAACGCGAGCGCGGCGTCGGTGGGGCGCACCAGCAGCCGGCCAGTCTGCGCGTCGACCACCCGCAGCCCCGCGCCCTTCGGGAGCACCACCGCCGGCCCGGCGATCACCGACACGTTCGCTTCCAGCACCGCCTCGTCGTTCAAGTCCACGTCGGCGTCGATGATCACGCCCTTCGCGCGCCACGTGCCCTCGAGGAAGAAGTACGGCCCAGCGCGGCGCAGCCGGCCCGACATCAGCGACCCGAGCCAGGCGTTCTTGTCACCGGTGATGGACCAGGCACGCGCCATCGGGAGCCCGGTGTACGGGGCGAGCAGCACGCCGCGGTCATGCCAGCGCGCGTCCTTCCAGTGGCAGGAGCCCGCGGCGCGCGAAGTATCGGCGTACCAACCGGCCTTCGTGGTGGGCGCGCAGGCGGCGAGCCACGACACGAGAATGATCAGCGCGCGCATGGCTCAGCTCGTGACGGTCGCCAGGCGGGGATCCTGCGGGCCGGCGACGGTCTGCACCGTGATGCCGTGCGCGCGGAGGTAGTCGAGGCCGTTCTCGCCCGCGTAGCCGCCACCGACGACGATGATCCGCGTCAGGCCGGCGTGGTGCAGCAGCTTCGCGCACATCATGCACGGCTCACCGGTCACCACCAGCCACGCGCCCTTGGTCGCCACGCCCGACGCGGCGCAGTTGCAGATGACGTTCATCTCGGCGTGGTGGCAGCCGATCTCCATGCGCGTGCCGGACGGCACCTTGAGCTCGTCGCGCAGGCAGGTCGTGCCGCCGCACAGCTCACCGCCGCCGCGAGGGCCGCCGTTGTAGCCGTCCATCAAGACCACGTTGCGCTCGGGGTCGAGGAGCAGCGCTCCGAACTTGCGGCGGGGACAGTTCGACGCGTTGGCCAGCGCGAGGCACTGCTCGATGCGAACGCGAATGTGCTTTTCCTTCATGCCCCCCGTTCTCTCATGAACGGCGCTGACGCTTGAGCGCCATCACGAACTTCTCCCAGTCTTTCTGGAACGAGTCGGGGTCACCGCCGAGCGTCTCCTGGAGCGCCTGGAAGCCGGTGGCGTCGACCGCCTTGAGCGCCTGCGCGCGCTGCACGAACTTCACGAGCAGCCCGCGCTCCTGCAGCCAGTAACAGAGGTAGCGCGCCATCGCGTAGTGCACGCCGGTGTCGTCGTCGTAGAACTGATCATCGGTGGTGCGAACCAGCTCGCTGATCTTCGGCACGGATTTATCAGCGATCGCCGCCTGCACGCCGGGCAGCCGCCAGTTGAGCTGGCCAATGAAGTGACCGTCGCGCTCGCCGGGGAACTCGAAGAGCGAGCCGAGCCCTTCGTTGAGCCACGCCGGGCCGTCGGGCCAGTTGGCGTGCATGAAGGGGTGCACCAGCTCGTGGGTCAACGTGCCGTAGCCGGGCTTGATGTTCATCACCATCGCGCGGCGACCCGAGAGGTAGAAGCCGTAGGGCGTGCTCGGCTCGGTGGAGAAGAGCGAGCGCGAGGAGGTGGTGTAGGTCGCGGCGTCTTTGAAGATCCACACCTCCTCGAGGTGCTCGGGCGCCTTCTCGAAGAAGTCCTTGAGCAGCAGGTCTCGCGTCCACCGCACCACGTCCTTCGCGCGGGAACGGACCTTCTCGGGCGACTCGTTGCCCACCACGAGGAAGGGCTTCTCCCAGACGAGCGTGAAGCCCCTGGGCATCGTCTCCCGCAGGGTCATGACGTGCTGCACGACCTCGGCGGGGCGCGGTGACGTCTGCCGGGTGAAGACCGGCGGCTCCCCCTTCGGCTCGAGCCGCAGGCGGATCACCGTCCACTTCTCAGGCGACTTCTTGAAGGGCCACAGCGCGAGGAAGTCGGCGCGCTTCATGTGCCGGTTGGCGCCGTCGGGCTCGGCGGGCTCCTGGTAGATGACCTCGTCTTTGACGGCGTCGTAGCCAGTCACCAGGCGGAAGTGCTCGGTGGTGTGCGGCGTGGCGTCGTAGTGCATGCAGACGATGCTCGGCACGCCGGCCAGCAGGTCTTGATGGAGCGCGCGCCACTGGCCCTCGACGTCGGCGGCGCCCTTCGCGCGGTACCAGGTCTGACCGGGCTCGAGCCCGAGCTTGCGGATCACCGCGGCCAGCTCGTCGGCGTGCACCCCGCGCCCCTTGAGGGGATCCACCCCGCTGAGGTCGAAGACATCGTCCTGGCTCACGTCGCGGCCGAGCCGGCGCAGCGCCATCTCGACGTCGGCCTCACCGCAGAAGTCGGGCTTCTGCTGCACGAAGGGGAAGCCGTCGAGCTGCACCGACGACAGCGCGGGGGCAGCGGCGAGCAGCAGCGGAATCAACGCGGTCATGGGGGCTCCCGGCGGTCAGGTCAGCGGGTGGCAACACCGGGCAGAGCGCAGAGGTTCCGCTGTCGGCTTCTATCAACCGTTCGCGCACCTTCCCGCCGCGGAGATGGATGCTGGAAATGCCCGGAACCCGGTGCTAGGCGCAGCCCGCCATGTCGAACGTCCCCGTTGCCCGTCGCTACGCCCGCGCTCTCCTCGATGCCGCTGGTGCCCAGGCTGATCAGGTCCTCGAGCAGCTCGAGACCCTCACCACCTACTTCGATGGCCAGCCGGAGCTGTTCGCCACGCTCTCGAGCCCCACCCTGACGCGCACCCAGCGCATGGGCCTCGCCGATGCCGTCATCGCCAACGCGCCGGGCCTGCAGCCGGTGCTGGGCAACCTCCTCAAGCTGCTCATCGACCGCAACCGCTTCGGCTCGCTGCCCTTCATCAGCCGCCAGTTCCGCGACATGGTCGACAGCCGCATGGGCCGCGTGCGCGGTCGCGTGACCTCGGCCAGCAAACTCGGCGACGCGCAGGTCGCGGCGCTCAAGAAGCAGCTCGAGACACTCACCCAGCGCAACGTGGTGCTCGAGACCAGCGTCGACCCCTCGCTCATCGGCGGCGTGGTCGCCACCGTCGGCAGCTACCAGTACGACGGCTCGCTCAAGGCGCAGCTCGCCGACCTCGGCCGCACGCTCACCGGCGCGCGCTGACAAAACGTCACTCGCCTCGCGCGGGTGACTGTCGTCTCGTCAAAACGCAGGGGTCTCTGAATCCCCTCGGAAGAAGTGCCGTTGAGGGCGGTCATGTTCACGACCGCCTTCGTCCTCTCGCTCCTCTCGCAAGCAGCGCCGACGCCCGAGTGCCGGACCTCCGGGCTGGTGCAGGCCTGTGGTTTCCACTGTCGCGCCGAGCTGGACCAGGTGCGCTGCGCCCAGACGCCCGAGGGCTTCTGCACGCGCGTCGAGCGGCAGTTGGTGTGCTGGGACCCGCCTGAAGAAGTGCGGCTCCACCCGTTGGCGTCGGGCGCGAAGCCGTCGTGCCGCGCGAAGTACCGCGACGTCGCCTGCGGGTACGCCTGCGTGACCTCACCCAACCACCTCGCCTGCGCGCAGACCCCGTGGGGCGTGTGCGCGACGCGCTTCGACGACGTGCAGTGCTGGGACCCCGCGCCGGCCGTCATTCACCACCTTCCCGCCGCGGAGCTCACCGGAGCGAGGTGCATCCAGAGCGACGACGGCTTCGCCTGCGGCTGGGACTGCAAGCGCTCGTACCAGCAGGTGCAGTGCGCGCAGACGCCGCGCGGGAAGTGCAACGTGGTCGAGGGGCGCATCGCGTGCTTCGACCCTCCGTTGCCCGCGGTGAGCCACGAGCCGGTGAAGCGCTGAGCGCCCCGGCGAATTTCTGAGGGGGTCGCGCGCGCGACGCGCCGGTGGATCAACGTCTTACCGGTGGACCGGTGCTTGCTCACCGCCGCGGCCATGCGTTCGTCCGTCGCTCTCGTCGTCGTCGCGCTCGCGGCCTGTGGTGCTCCTCCGACGCCGGGGCCTGATGGCGGGCTGGTTATCGATGGAGGCGCGACCTTCACCGACGGGGGCCTCGACCTGAACGACGTGTCGTGGCTTCTGCCGCTCCCGGCGGCCAGCCAGCTCGACGCGCTGCTCTCGCTCGACGCCAACGGAGGCCGCGGCCCGCTGCTCCCTCGCGCGCTGTACGACACGCTGCCCGGGCTGGTGGCGGGCGAAGATCCCTCGGCGATGTACGCGAAGCTGCGGGTGGTCTCGATTCGCATCGACCCGTGCTTCCCGGCGACGGCGACCGGGGGCTGCATCAAACAACTGCGGCTCGTCGCGCAGCCGCTCTTCATCTCGCAGCTCACGACGTCCACCGACGACGGCACGGTGCACCTCTTCTTCGACCTGAGCGACGCCGACTTTGCCGACGCGACGCGGACGGTGTGGCAGCTCCGTGCGCTCGCCAACGGAGCCACCACCGGTCAGCCGCTCGACGTGCACCCGGTGATGCGCGCGCAGGGCCTGCGGGGCACCTACGCCACCACGCTGCACGCGATGGTGAAGCGACTGTGCGGCGCGCAGAACCTGTCCCGGCTCGCCTTCATGCGGCTCGTGCAGCACGACGTCGCGTGGCGCTTCGGTGCGTTCAACGTCGTCGGCGGCGCGCTGGTGGAAGACCCGATTCCACGCCTCAACGCGCTCACCCAGCAGGGCGTGCAGGAGTTCGGCAACACCGAGTTCCGCAGCGGTGAGCTGCAACCCGCGCCGAGTGGAGATCAACTCTCCGTGCTGCTCTCGGAGTCGGAGCTGCGCCTGACGGATCAACGCACCTTCGAGCGCGCGGTGACGGCGGCGCTGCGCATCGAGCACCCTGCCCGGTCGAACCCGAAGACCGCCGACTGCGGGAGCTGCCACACCGCCAGCCGTGCGCTGTCGAACGCGCGCAAGGAACGGCCGGTCGACCTGAGCGCGCATGAGGATCGCTACGTGGCCAACCCGCGCTTCGACCTGCGCCGCGTCGACGCCATCGGTGACGACCCGCGCGGCATGCGGGCGTTCGGGTACTTCGAGAACCTGAGCGCGTTCAGCCAGCGCACCATCAATGAGAGTGCGGAGGTCGCGGAGGCGATGAGCCTGACCGACATTCATCCATAGGTGGTCTCAGCCTGAAGGGTGGGCGGTGGCGACTGGGCGTAGCTGCAGTGCTCGAAGTCAGACGTGCCTCGCGACTCCGCGGCGTCTCGTTTGAGTGAAGTGAGGTGCCCGGCCGGGTCACTCCAAACGGCACGTCATCGCTGGCGACAAGAACGTCATAGGTGATGACGAAGCAGGCCGCGCGCGCCTCTCGGAAAACCCTCTCTGGACGCTTCAGCGCACTCCATCGCGACGACCAATGGCGGCAACGTCGTCGCAGTCTCCAGACCACGGGCGTGCTTCCACGACGCGCCTGGCGGCCTCAGGGCACGTTCGGAGGACGTCATCACCTGAGACGAATCGGTCGTCGACGATGACGCTCCATTTGGAGCGACCCGGCCGGGGACCTCACTCGACCGACGGCGTAGGCGCCTCATCCGTCGGCGCGGCGCCGGGCTTCGATCCCTCGAAAGCCCACTGGTACGTCTTCTTCTCCCCTGCCTTCAGCGCGACCTCTTCTTCATGCGAGTCGCCCTTGTACGCGAGCCGCACCGAGTGCCGGCCCGCCTTCACCTTGAGCACCATCGTCTTGCCGCTGGTGCCGATCTTCTTCCCGTCGACCTTCACCTCCACGCCCGGCGGCGTGACGTCGATGGTGAGCTGCGCCTGCGTGGTGGCGGCGAGCGCCAGGTGTGAGACGAGCGCGAGCATCAACATGCGAGCACCTCCGATGACGGGAAGGCGCTCAACTTACCGGAGCACCGGCGCGTACCAGAAGTCGGGCAGGCACTCGGATCCGCTGCGCTCCAGTGATTCCAGCCAGCTCGCTGCGGTGCGCACCCCGTTGCAGACCAGTCCCACTGGAACACGGAGGCGACCAGCCCCAGACGAGAGGTCGTGGAACACGGGGCGGAAGGTCTCGAAGCGCGCGCGCACGGCCACCGCGTCACGCGTCTTCCAGATGCGCATCGTCGGCCGCTCGAGGAAGACGGTGGCCGAAGGGTCGAGCGCCAGCACCTCGGCGCGCCGCGCGTCGGTGGGTGACGGCTCGGCGATCAACGTGACGCTCTCGTAGAGCTTGAAGGTGCGCTGGCCATCGCTCCACGTCCGCATCGTCGGCGCGGCGACCGCCTTGGGTGCCATGGAGCCCGACGTCGAGACCTGCGCGAGGACCGAAAGAAGAAGAAGGGTGTGCATGACTCACTGCCTCCCGAAGACGCGGAGCTTCCAGCCGTTGAAGGTGCCCGTGACGCCGGTCTTGCGGTCCTTCACGGTGAGGGTCCAGGTGCCGTCGGCGGGCTCGTCGAGGTGCCGCACGGAAGTGAAGACGTAGGCGTCGATGTCCGCGCACTGCGTCGACATGGTGTCGGGATCGAGGCAGTCGTGGCGCGGGTGCAGCACCGACTGCGTGGTGCCATTGCTGAGCGTCACTTCGAGCTCGCCGGAGTGCGCGTGGGTGATGGTGACCTCGGCCTCGACGACCTCCACGTGACCGATGCCGGTGTTCGACAACGAGATGCTCGAGCTGACGCCGGTGGCGTTGTTGTCGGGAATGGCGACGGACGGCTGCGCGGCGCCCGAGGCGGTCAGCTCGGGGCCCACAGGGGTGATGGTGCGCGCGAGGGCGACGGCGGCGTTGGCGTCGACGACTCCGAAGCCGTACTCGTGGTTCACGTGGAGCCCCGCGCCGTTGGTGGCCCAGCCCGGCGAGCTCGCGTCACACTTGCGCGCCGACAGCGCCAGCACGCGGCGCACGTCGCGGTACGACAGCTCGGGCCGCACCTGCAGCACCAGCGCGCCGACGCCCGCCGCCACCGGCGTGGAGCCCGAGGTGCCGTTCATCGTCTTCGAGTAGTTCGGGTTGGGGTGCTCGGTGGAGTCGTTGCCGGTGTTGTAGCCAGCGCTCCCGGTGATGTCGGTGGTGACCAGCGCGAGGCCGTCGTTGCCTTCGGTGGGCGCGACGATGAGCACGCACGCGCCGCCTTCCGCGTAGCTCGGCCGCTGCCCGTCACGGCCCACGCCGCCGACCGCGATGACGAAGCGGCTGTTGGCCTGGCTGTCGAAGTTCGCGTCGTCGACCGGTCCGTCAGCGGGGTCGGCGCCGTTGCCCGAGGCCCAGAAGTAGACGACGCCCTTGCCGCCGCGGCCCTGCTGCGCGCCTTCCTTCACGCCGCGCATCCACTGCGGGTCGGCGAAGGCGAGCAGGCCGGTGCTGTCCCACGCGTCGCCCCACGAGTTGTTGCTGATGGCGATCACGTCCTTCTGGCGCGTCATCGCGTCGTATTCGTTCGAGGACGTGAGGTCCTGCAGCACGTTGAAGCTGCGCAGCTGGGCCCGCGGCGCCACGCCTCGCAACCCGACACCGTTCAGGTCGCGCGCGGCGATGAGGCCCGCGACGCAGGTGCCGTGCTCCGCGAGGCGCACCGGCGCGTTGCCGAGGTAGTCGAAGCTCTGTTGCGGGGCGACGTTCTGCTTGAGGTCTTCGTGCGCGAGGTCCACGCCTTCGTCGACGACCGCCACCTTGACGCCTTCGCCCTTCACGCCCGCCGCCCACACCGGCGAGACGTTCACGTCTTCACCCGCCGTGTTGAAGAGGTGCCACTGCTGGCTGAAGTACGGGTCGGTGCCGTTCGCCGGGCCGGTCGGCCTGCCCGAGACCTCGTCGCTCAGCGGGCTCTCGACCGCGCCCGACACCGCCGCGACGCGCAGGAAGTAGGTGGTGCCGTTGACGAGCCCGCTGATGGTGAAGGGGCTGACGACCTTGCGGAACACCACCCGGCCCGCGAGCGTGTCGATGTTGGCGGCGGTGATGTTGCCGACCTCCGCGAAGTAGAGGTTGGCGCTGCCGGCCTCCTGCGACCAGGTCACGCGGAGCATGCCGTCGTCGGGCGTCACCACCACGTTGGTGGGCGCGTCGAGCGAGGTGGGGTTGGTGACGGTGACGAGCGTCGTGGCGACCGCGTTGGGTCCCACGCCCTTGCAGGTCAGCGTGTAGGTGGTGGTCTTCGACGGCAGCACGGTGTGGCTGCCGCTGATCGCCACCTCGCCCACGCCCGCGATGGCGCAGCTGTCGGCGTCGCGCGCTTCCCAGGTGAGCGTGACGGGGCTGTCGGCGGTGACGGTGGTGGGGCTCGCGGTGAAGCTGGCGATGCTCACGTCGGGCCGCACCTCGATGAGCACCTTGCTCTTCGCCACGTTGCAGGTCAGCTCGTAGGTGGTGGTGACGGTGGGCGAGACGAGCTTCGCGCCGGCCGCGGGCACTTCGCCGACGTCGGGGTCGAGCGTGCAGCCGGTGGCGTTGGTCGCTTCCCAGGTGAGCTGCGCCGACTCGCCGGGTTTGATCTGCAGCGGCGTGCCGCGGAAGAAGCCGATGTTGCCGACGGTGATGGGTTCGGAACAGGCGGCCAGCGACAACACGACGAGCAGCCAGGGACGGCGGTGGACCATTCGCGGGTGACTACTCGTCGCCCGTAGATGGAGGCAACCCAGCGGAAATGTCCGTGGAAAATCACCTCAATCTGCAAAGCCGCTTCACAGGGTCTGCTGAAAGCCGCGAGGCGCGGGGCTTCGACAATGAGGCATGAGCTCCTACTTGATCCGCAGTGGCGACACGCTGTCTGGCATCGCGGCCCGGTACCACACGTCGGTTTCGGCGCTGGCGAAGCTGAACGGCATCAAGAACGTGAACCTGATCTACGCGGGGCGCTCGCTGCGCCTGCCGGGTCACAGCACGAAGGACACCTTCCAGCCGCCGAAGAGCAGCGGCCCGCGCGCGCCGACCAGCACCGGCAGCCGCCCCGGGGGCAACGCTCGCCTCGCCGCCGCCGGCCGCGCCGTCGCGCTGAGCATGGGCGGCTACAACTCGCAGGGCCTGTGCGCCACCGGCGTCAGCCGCGCCATTCAGCGCGTGTACGGCATCAAGGTGTGGGGCAACGGCAACCAGATCGACAACAACCTGCCCCGCAACAAGTTCAAGCAGGTGAACATCTCGCTCGCCGAAGCGCTGCGCACGCCGGGCCTGATCCTCACCTGGGAAAAGACCTCGTCGCGGCTGGGCAGCATCTACGGCCACACCGCCATCACCTCGGGCGACGGGCACAGCAGCTACAGCGACTTCATCGAGAACAACACGCTGGCCGGCAACGCGAGCCGCTCGGGCCTGAAGATCTTCGCGCCGATCTGATCACCTGATCCGCCGCACGTACTCGTGGCAGCCGTTGACCGTCGCCAGCCGCGGGTAGTCCTCACGCGGAATGTCGAAGTCGAGCCGCTCACTGAGGCGAATCACGAAGCGCAGGAAGACGGAGCTGCGAATGTCTGCCGGCTCCCTCAGCTCGAGTTCCTGACGCAGCGCACGGCAATCCACGGGGAGAGGCTGCTCAGCGGCGTTCGGCATCGGGGCCTCCGGAGGGGAACCGCAGGGGTCGCCCAGAAGCAACGCGCGTTCCAGTGACGTTTCGGGGGGATGCGCGTCACGCGCCCGCAGAGATTTCGTAACGGGCGTGAATCGAGGAGGTCCCTGCGCCGCTCAGGGCGTCGGCCAGCCCGCGCAATCGTTGGCCTGGACCTGTGGCGCGCCGGAGATCGTCAGCTGACTCAGGCGATCGTGCGGAGGGCTCCGAGCCGAAAGCGGCTTCGCGCCGTCGGCAGACATCAACGCCGGTGCGAAGGTGAGCGTGAACGGTGGCTGGAGCGCCGAAGCACACCGCAGCTCGAGCACAGACCCGCCGACTGTGCCGCTGCTCGACGTCGCAGAGCAGGACACCGCGGTCTGGTTCATCTCGACGACGATGCGCGTCGCGAGCTCACTGACCGGCATCTCGCCGACGGGCTCGCTGAAGGTGAGCGTGAGGTCGGTGCCGTGACACACGCTCAAGCCGCTCACATAGAACCAGTTGGCGTCGAGCCGGAACCGGCTGCGCCAGACGTCGCCATCGGACAGCTCCGTCGACTGCGCCACCAGCGGCAGTCCCCAGCTGGTGAGCGTCAGCGCGATCTCGTACTCACCGTCACTCACCGATGGAAACGCGAACCACTGCTCCTCGGAGCCGCGGTACGTGACGTCGCGGGGCGTCTCGATGGGCGTGAGGGCGACGAGCGTGGAGCGAGCGAGATCGAGGAACTCCACGCTGCGTGCCACCTCGAGCACCGGGCGAACGTCCTCCTGGTGGCCGATCAGGCTGATCGAGATCCGATCAGGCGCCGCCGAGTAGCTCTGCTGGTGGCCTGGAGTGATCGCGACCTGCACGACGGGCGGATTGGAGGGCTCCCCGCCGGGGACGCACCCCCACGCGCTGATGGCCAAGAACGCAACGACGTGAATTCTCCGCACTGACCTCCCCCTTCCCGGCCCCACTGAGTCTCTCCGTAGAGGAGCCGATTCTCGCGCGCCCGCAGAGATTTCGTAACGGGCGGGAATCGATGAGGTACATGCGCTGCGTCGCATGCTGCACACCCTCGCCCACCTCCGCGTCGGAGTGACCGCCCCGGTGCGGAAGCTCCAGCTCCCCGAGCGGGAAGCGGAGTGGCTGCGCGCGGTGGGGCTCTTCGAGGGCGTCGAGGTCACGCCGCTGCGCTTCGCCCCCCTCGGTGGGCCGATGCACCTGCGCACCTCGACGGGCGCCGAGCTGGCGATCGATCTCGAGCTCGCGCGCGCGGTAGAGGTCGACGCGCCATGAGCCACGTCGTCCTCGTCGGCCGGCCCAACGCCGGCAAGTCTTCGCTCTACAACGCGCTCACCGGCGGCACGGCGAAGGTCGGCAACTTCCCCGGCATCACCGTCGACGTGCTCGAGGCCGAGCTGAAGCTCGACGGTGGCGAGACGCTCACCGTGGTCGACCTGCCCGGCGTCTATTCGGTCGAAGGCCACGCCGACCCCGAGAGCGACGAAGGCCACGCGCGCCGCTACCTCGACTCACTCAAGACGCCGCACCTCATCGCGCAGGTCGTCGACTGCACGCAGCTCGAGCTGGGGTTGCGGCTCAACAACCAGCTCCGGCGGCGCGGGGTGCCGGTGGTGTTGCTCGCCACGCAGCACGACGTGCTGGTGAGCCACGGCTCGGAGCTCGATCAAGCCGCGCTCGCCGACGCGCTGGGCCTCGAGGTGCTGGTGCTCTCGGTGGGCGAGCCCGGCGTGCAGCAGAAGCTCAGCTCGTTCCTCGCCGACGCCTCGCGCAAGGCCGAGGTGCCGGGCCGTGGCTCAGTCGACGCCGCCGCGCTTGCGAAGCAGGTGCTCAAGCCGCTGGCGAACATGGAGGCGGCCGCCGCGAAGAAGCGAAAGCGCACCGCCTCGCTCGACGCGCTGCTGCTCCACCCGGTGCTGGCGCCGTTCTTCTTCGTCGGGCTGATGACCGCGCTCTTCGCGTCGGTGTTCTTCGTCGCCGACCCCGTCACCTCGTTCATCGACGTGGTGAACCGCGCGGCCGCTGGCTGGCTCGAGGACAAGCTCGGCGGTGGGTGGCTCTCGTCGCTGCTGGTCGATGGCGTGCTCGGCGGTGCGGGCACGGTGCTCGCGTTCCTCCCGCAGATCGTCATCCTCACCATGGCGATGGAGGTCATCGAGTCGTCGGGCTACCTCTCGCGCGGCACCTTCTTCGTGCACCGCATCTTGAAGGTCGCGGGCCTCGGAGGCCGCTCGTTCGTGCCCCTGCTCACCGCCCACGCCTGCGCGGTGCCGGCGATCCAGTCCGCGCGCATCATTCGCGATCCTGGCCAGCGGCTGCGCACCATCCTCGTGCTGCCGTTGATGACCTGCTCGGCGCGCATTCCCACCTACGGGCTGCTGATCGTCACCTTCTTCTCGGACCGCGGCCCGTGGTTCAAAGGCGCGATGTTCGTCGCGCTCTACTTCGCGGGTATCCTCGCGGGCTTCCTCGCGTCGCTGGTGCTGGGCCGCACCGTCGAGCGCACCGCGAAGTCGCAGCCGCTGGTGCTCGAGATGCCGGCGTACCGGAGGCCGCAGCTGCGCGTGGTGCTCCGCCTGGGGTGGCGCGCCGCGACGCGCTTCGTGAAGGACGTCGGCTCGGTGATTCTGCTCGCGTCGGTGATTCTGTGGGCGCTGCTCACCGTGCCCGGGCCGCGCGCCGGTGAAGCCCCCCCTGGCGCCTCGCCCCGTGTGGTGGCGATGCACGGCAGCCTCGCCGCGTACGTCGGCCGCGCGCTGGAGCCGGTGACGAAGCCCGCCGGGTTCGACTGGCGACTCAACGTCGGCCTCATCGGCTCATTCGGAGCGCGCGAGCTGATGGTGGGCACCATGGGCGTCATCTTCGGCATCGAGGGCGATGAAGACGTCACCCCGCTCTCGCATCAACTGCGGGAAGCGAAGACCGCCTCGGGTGCGCGCGCGTATGGCGTGCCGACCGCGCTGTCGTTGATGGCCTTCTTCGTCATCGCCTGCCAGTGCATGAGCACGTTGGCGGCGGTGCGACGTGAGACGAGATCGTGGAAGTGGGTCGGCTTCGTCGTCGCCTACACCTACGTCGCGGCGTACGTGCTGTCGGTGGCCGTGTTTCAGGGCGCGACCGCGCTGGGCCTCTGACGGCTCGAAAACAGCGGCTGAAACGATATGACCGCCCGGGTCATCCGTTCTGGGTCTCGAGTGTCGAACTTCTGGAAAGACGCGATCGCGCAGCACGACCACACGGTGGTGCTCTCGTTGTTGGGCGCCGGGCTGCGGCTCGACGACGCGCGCGACGTGGCGCAGGAGACCTGGCTGCGGCTGATGGAAGCGCACGGCGCGGGCCGGCTCGCGCGCCTCGAGCTGCCGGGCCTCGCGATTCGGCAGGCCGCCTTCATCGTCGCCGATCGTTCGCGGGCAGGCCGGCTGCGGGTGCACGCGGAAGAGTCCGAAGCACACGAGCTGCCGTCGGCGGCGCAGGCTGATCACCCGTCGTTGGCGCGCGAGCTGTTGGAAGGCGTCGAGGCCGGGCTGGCCCTCATCACCAAGCGTGAGCAAGGGGTGTTCTTCTCGGTGCTCGAGTCGCCCGACGCCCCGCACCGCGAGCTCGCCGCGCGCGAAGGCCTCTCGGTGCAGCGCTTCCGCCAGGTGTTGTGCAACGTGCGCGCGAAGCTGCGCGCCTCACTCGGAGGCAGCGAGTCATGAGCCCGCACGTCTCGCTGTTCGAGGTGCACGCCTTCGTGACGCGCGGTGAAGCGACCGCCGAGTTCGAGGCGCACGTGAGCGCCTGTGACGTCTGCGCCGGGCGGCTCTCGTCGTCGGCGCGCCGCGTGGTGTCGCCGGCCTCTGCTCCGGCCGAGGTGGTGACGCCGCGGCTGCAGGTCGCGTTGGTGGCCTTCGTGGCGTGTCTGGCGGTGCTCTCGGTGCGCGCGGTGGCGATGCCGCTGCCGCTCGACGCGAGCCCTCCGGAAGGTGTGCATGGCATCGCGCCGCAGCCGGTGGCGCAGTTTTCGACGAGCGCAGAGCCGGTCGACTCCGGCGTGCGCTGAGCAGCAACTTCTCCGAGGAAATCATGAGCGTGTTTCGAAGCAGCCTCCTGCTGGGGGCCGTGGTGTGTCTGCCGTTTCTGGGCTCGGTCGGCCTGTGGGACCCCTGGGAGACCCACTACGCCGAGGTCGGCCGTCAGATGCTCGCGCGCGCCGATCTGGTGCACCCCTGGTGGCAGAGCGCGTGGTTCTTCTCGAAGCCGCCGCTGGTGCCGTGGCTCGCCGCCTTCGGGTTGTTCATCAGCGGTGCGCAGCCGTGGGGCTCTCAGGGCACGGGCGCGTTGCCGTCGTGGATCGAGTGGTTGATCCGGCTCCCGGTGGCGCTGATGTTGATGTTCGCCATCGCCAGCCTCGCCGACACCGTCGCGCGCACGACCAACCGCCGCACCGGGCTGCTCACCGCGATGGTGTGGTGGACGATGCCGCTGGCGTGTTTCCTCGCGCGGCAGTTGATGACCGACGGGCCCTTCGTGGCGTGCCTGGTGTTCGCGCTGTCGTGCGCGCTGCGGGAACGGTGGGCGCTCTTCTTCGCCACGGTGGGCGTGGCGACGCTGGCGAAGGGGCTGCTGGGCTTCTTGCCGGTGGTCATCGTCGCCGCGTCCTTCGTCGCGCTCGACGGGCGCGGGGCGTGGAAGCGGGTTCGCGCCATCCCCGCGTGGACCCCGCTGCTCACGGTGATCATCTCGGCGCCCTGGTACGTGGCGATGGCTCGCTTCACCGAGCGTGACGAAGAAGGGCGGCGCTTCCTCGAGCGCTTCTTCGGGTACGACCACCTCGACCGGCTCGTCAACGGCGTCTACACGACCACGCCGGGCGGCACGTTCACCTACTTCCTCGAGCAGGGCGCCTTCGCGCTCGCCCCGTGGGTGCTGCTCATTCCCCTCGCGCTGCGCGCTCGCCCCAGCCCGGAAGGCCGGCGCACGTTCGTCACCATGGCGCTGAGCTCGCTCATCTCCTTCGCCCTCTTCAGCGCGAGCGCGACGCGCTTTCACCACTACGTCTTCCCCGTGTTGCCGGGCCTCGCGGTGCTGCTCGCGGTGGCGCTCGACGACCTGCTCACCAACGGCCTCGAGGACAAGGGCCCTGCGCTCCTGCTGGGCGCGACGCTGTGGGCGCTGGTGTGGCTCGATCTGATCCGCCGGCCGCGACACCTGCTCGACCTGTTCACCTTCAACCAGGATCGCCCCTACCCCGACGAGGTGTTGCTCGCGCCGCCGTTCAAGGCAGTGCTCATCGTGTTGCTGGCGGTGAGCGCGGTCGTGGCGTTGATCAGCGTGACCCGCTCGAACGCGAGGGCCTTCGTGGCGACGTTGGTGTCGATGGCCGCGGCCGTCGGCCTGGCGCTCTCGTGGCAACACTGGACGGCGCTCGGCGCGCACTGGACCCAGCGGGAGCTGGTGCGCGCGTACTTCGACAGCCGACGCACCGACGAGCCGCTCGTCGCCTTCCTCATGAACTGGAAGGGCGAGACCTTCTACTCGCGCAACGAGGTGGTGCAGGTCACCACGAAGGATCCGAGAGCCGAGCTGACGGCGCTGGCGCTGCGACCGGGGCGGGCCTTCGTGCTCGTCGAACATGCGCGGTTGCAGATGATGCGGTCGCTGATTCCCGGGCAGCGGGTGACGGCCATCACCACCGCGCCGAACAACAAGTTCACCCTCGTCTCGCTCGAGGAATGAGCCTTCACACTTCGTTACAGAATCAAAAGTGGGGGCCTCCGGTCCTTGTCGGCGCGAGGCAACGATGCCCCGCCCCAAGGAGGTCCCCCGTGTTCAAGAACCTGATCGTTGGCGCTGCCCTGTCTCTCTCGTCGTTCGCGTTCGCCGGTCCGTCGCACCGCGCGGTGCCGGTCGGTCCGCCGGTTCCGGTGATGCAGAACGACCGCTTCGACGTCGCGCAGGGCCGCATGCTGCTCCGCGAGCTCGACATGGCTCGCCGCAACCCCTACGCCATGCGCGACCTCGACCTGCGCATCAGGGCCTTCATCGAGGCCGAGCTCGCCGAGTCGCGCCGCGACAGCCGCTCGGAGTTCGGCCGCCGCGAGCGCCGCGAGGAACGTGACAGCAGCCGTCAGCTCAGCCGGATTCTGTCCGCGTACTCACGCGTCGAGGGTCGGTTCGGTGGGCGCGCGCTGGCCGAGAAGCGGCAGTTGCTCAGTGAGGCGATCGACGTCGCCGAGCGGGATCTGCGTGACGGCCGGCCGGACCGGTTCTCGCGTCGGTGAGCGCCTGCCCCTGACGGCGTCAGGGGATTCGGATGACGACCTTGCCGCGGGCGCGCTTCGTCTCGATGTGCGCCTGCGCCGCCGCGACCTCGTCGAACGACACCACGCGGTCGACCACCGGCTTCAACTTGCCCTCGTCGATCCACTTCGCGAGCTGCTCCAGGTCGGCGCGGTTCGACTTCACCACCACGAGCCGGGCGCGCTTCCCGAAGAACCGAGTCAGCCCGTGCTGCACGGCGATGCGCAGGCTGGGCACCGTCGACACGTAGGTGCCCTTCGCCGTCAGCGCCCGGCGCACCTGGCCGAAGCTGCGATTGCCGAACACGTCGAAGAACACGTCCCAACGGCCTTCCTGTTCGAGGCCGGTCTGCTTCGCGTAGTCGAGCGTCTCGTGGGCGCCGAGGTTGCGACACAGCTCGAGGTTCCGTTCGCTCGAGGTGGTCGTCACCTGCGCGCCCAACAGCTTCGCGAGCTGAATCGCGTACACCCCGACGCCGCCCGACGCGCCGTGGATCAACACCCGCTGATCCTTCCTCAGCCCCGCCTCGTCGCGCAGCGCCTGTAGCGCCGTGAGCGCCGCCAATGGCACCGCCGCCGCGTCCTCGAACGACGTGCTCTTCGGCTTGAGCGCGAGCTCACCGAGCTCGAGGCACACCTCTTCGGCCACCGTGCCGCCGGCCCAGCCGTTCTTCATGCCGAACACTTCGTCGCCCGGCCGCAGCCCGGTGACGCCAGGCCCCAGCGAGTGCACCACGCCCGCGACGTCGAACCCCAACCTGCGCGGGAACTTCTCACCGGTGATGCGGCGGAACTTCCCCTTCCGCACCAGGGAGTCTTTCGGGTTGAGCGCCGCAGCGCGCACGCTGATCAACACCTCGCCCGGGCCGGGCTGCGGCGTAGGGAACAGCCGCGACTCGAGCACCTCCGGAGGGCCGTAACGGTCGTAGACGATGGCGCGCATGCAGGGACCGGCCCCTACCTCACTTCAGCAATTCCCACGCGACGAACGAGAGCGCGCCGAGCATCGCCACGACGATCAACGCGATGCGCGCGGCGGTGCGGGAATCGGCCCGGCCTGGTTCCTCGAGCGTCGCAGTGTCCCTTCGCAGCGCGACCGACTGCGTCTGGTTGCACATCGCGCAGCGGGTGGTGAACGCCTCCATCACCGAGCCCTCGGGCACGCCGGTGAACTGGCGCGCGAGCAGCGCCTCGACGGGCTCGAGCACGAGGTCGAACCCACAGGCCGAACACACCGCGTCCCAGCGCTCGAGGTTCTTCGCCATCACCGCGCTCACCCACAAGGGAGCCTTCGCACCCTTCGCCCCGCGCACGTCGACCCGCGTGCCCTGCGTCAGCGTCGGGTCGAGGTGAGAGGTGTTGAGCAGTGTGCCACCCCACGCACCGAGGGACGGCACCTCTCGATCGAGGCGAACCCACATCTGCTCGACCTGTCGATGCGCGGGGAGAAAGAACGAGACCTGCAGGTCGTTCGGGTGCTGCGGGTGGAAGCGGCCGGCGAGCAACGGGTCCTTCCGCCACGGCCCTTCCTCTCGCGGACGGAAGAACTCCAACCACTGCGGCTCGTCGGGCAACTGAAGGTCGTCGAGCTCTTCCTCGGTCAACGCGCGCGGGGTGAGACCGGGGCCGAGCCGCACGGTGATGTTGGGGCGCGTGGCGGCGTCACGAGCGTCGTCGAGCGTCGGCGTCTCGCTGCGCACCAACGCGCCCTTCGCCGACGGCCCCGCTTGTGGATCGACGTACGAGTAGACGAGCGCGCGCTGCGCAGGAAGCTGAACGATTCCCCAACTCATGGGGGCGCCCTCTTATCAACGACCGCCACCCGAACACCCAGTGAGCCAACACGAAAGTGCTGCGCGTCTTCGAGCGCAGGCTTAACTCGCCCGCTCATGAGCGCACCTTCCGTCAAAGACAGCGGCACCTTCGAGATCTCCGGCTCGCTCCCCGTGCATCGGCTGGGCTTCGGCGCGATGCGCATCACCGGCGACGGCATCTGGGGTCAGCCGAAGAACGTGGCCGAGGCGAAGCGCGTGCTGCAGCGCCTGCCCGAGCTGGGCATCGACTTCATCGACACCGCCGACTCGTACGGGCCCTTCGTCAGCGAAGACCTCATCGCCGAAGCGCTGCACCCGTACCCGAAGGGCCTCGTCATCGCGACCAAGGGCGGCCTCACCCGCGGAGGTCCCGGCGTGTGGATGCCCGTCGGCCGCCCCGAGTACCTGCGCCAGTGCGTGCAGATGAGCCTGCGCCGCCTGAAGCAGGACCGGCTGACGCTGTGGCAGCTCCACCGCATCGATCCGAAGGTGCCGCGCGACGAGCAGTTCGACGCCATCGCCCAGTTCCGGAAGGAAGGGCTCATCGAGCACGTCGGCCTGTCCGAGGTGAAGGTCGACGAGATCCGCGCGGCGCAGAAGTACTTCAAGGTCGCCACGGTGCAGAACCTCTACAACCTGGTGAACCGCCAGAGCGAAGCGGTGCTCGACTTCTGCGAGCGCGAGTCGATCGGCTTCATCCCCTGGTTCCCGCTCGCCGCCGGCACGCTCGCGCGCCCGGGCTCGTTGCTCGACACCCTCGCCCACCGCCACGAGGTCACGCCCTCGGCCATCGCGCTCGCGTGGGTGCTGCAGCGCAGCCGCGTGATGTTGCCGATCCCCGGCACCGGTCAGGTGAAGCACCTCGAAGAGAACGTCGCCGCCGCGGGGCTGAAGCTGAGCGCCGACGACTTCCAGGCGCTCGATCGCCAGGGCCGCGCCGAGTGGGAAGCCGCGCCGCGCTGACGCGCTACTTCGAGAAGGCGACGATGAACGCCACCACCTGGTAGGCGAGCGCCAGCCCGTACATGCCCAGCAGCACCACCGACGCCAGGGCGCCCGGCGGCCGGCTCGACACCCGCCGCGCCACGATGCGCAGCTGGTTCAACAACTGCGTGATGCGGAACTCGGGCTTGGCCTTCGGCTCCGAGGGAAACGCGAGGTGGGTGGCCACCGCGGCCTTCTGCAACGTCGCATCGTCCCACGGCAGCGCGGACACGCCTTCCCGCTCGAGCGACTCGGCGAGCGTGCGCACCTTGCGCTGGTAGACGATGCCCACCACGTTCAGCACCCCGAAGCCGACGATGAGCCACGCCTGAATCGCCGCGCCCAGCGCCATCGCCAGCAGCGAGGTGAGCAGCGCCACCGCCGTCTCCACCGCGCCCGAGCGGGAGAACAGCGTGAGGTTGAGGATGCGCCAACCGTCATACGGGTACAGCGGCAACAACGAGAAGATCGAGATGCCGAGGCACGACAGCATCAACTGCCGCGCGACCTCGCTCTTCGTCACGAAGAACACCACCAGCGTCACCACCGACAGCACCACCATGGTGAAGAAGCCGCTGGCGATCACCACGCCTTCCTTCCACGCCACGCGCGGGCCTTCGTGCTTCGGCCGCAGCACCGGCAACAGCAACAGCTCGCGCATCGGCGTCGCCAGCAGGTGCATCACCGCCAGCCGCACCAGGTCGCGCACCACCAGCAACGCGAGCGCACCGACCGCGCCCACCACCCCGCCGCCACCGGAGTAGCTCAGGTAGACGAACAGCAGCACGCCGAACCACTCACCCGCCGCGACCGGCTCGGGCTGACGGAAGCGCTCCATGGCGCCAGCGACGATGGGGTCGAGCGTCGGCGCGGCAGGAACGGGGGCGGGCTCGGTGCCGGGCGTCGGCAACATCAGCGCTTCACCGTCGCAAACGCCGACGTCACCACCGGCACGCGGGCCAGCTTCACGTCGAACAGGCGATCGGCCACTTCCACCAGCGCGTCGGCGTACATCACGTTCTTGCGCAGCTTCGCGGGAATGGCCTCGGTGCCGAGGTGCGCGCCGGCGATGGCCGCGCAGATGCCGGCGGTGACGTCGACCTCCCCGCCGCTCTTGAGCACCCACTGCATCGCGCCGCGGAAGTCGGTCGGCGAGCGCAAGAAGCAGAACAGCCCGGTCAGCAGCACCGGCGTCACGTGCGCGGGCAGGCCCAGCTCGAAGTCGTAGTGCGACGGAGGCACGCCCACGCGGCGCAGCGCCACCAGCGCCTTCTCGGTGTCCCACTGGAGCGCACGCGGCAGGTAGTACAGCTCGTCGGCGAGCGCGGGGCTGTGCGGCGCGGCGGCCTGGCTGACCTGCTCGCAGAACTCCTCGGCCGACATCGACTCGCCCGAGAGCCCGAGCTGCACCGCGCGCGCGAACGCCGAGACGCCGGCCGCGCAGAGCGGGTCCTTGTGCGTCATCACCGTCAGCACCTGCGCGTCGTGCGCCAGCCGGGTGGGCATCGGCTCGCTCGAGAGCCCCACCACCACGCCGCGCGAGAGGCTCGACGGGTCACACACGCCCATCGGCGCGCCGGCGCTCATCCACGGGGTGCCGGCCAGCAGCTGCTCGGCGGCCTGGGTGGCGGAGGGTGGCGGCTGCAGCACGGTGCCTTCCTGCCAGAGCCACGAGAGGTGCTGCGCCGCGGTGCGACCGTCGATGCGCTTCTCCCGCACCACCGCGTCGGCCACCGCCATCATCATCTGCGTGTCGTCGGAGAACTGACCGCGGGGAAACCCACCGCGCGGGCGCGAAGCGAAGTCGTCACCGCTGGGCTGCTGCCGCATCAACGCCGGCGCCGGGAGCCCCCGCAAAGGGAAGCCCAGCGCATCACCGATGGCGAAGCCGAGCACCGAGGCGCGGAACCTGTCCTGAAGCACGGCGATGTGAAGCGGCATGGACGGAGTGGCAGGAAGATACGCCGTCCTGCGTGACGTGAGCCATCTGGTTGTGCGTCGGCCGGTCGTCATCGCCCTTCACGCCTTGTGGTACGGCTCGCCGCGGAGAATGGAAAAGGCCCGATAGACCTGCTCGGCCAGCACCAGCCGCGCGAGCCGGTGTGGGAGGGTCATCGGGGACAACGACAACACGAGGCCGGCCTTCTTCCGCACCGCCTCCGACAGCCCCTCGTCGCCGCCGATGACGAAGGCGACGTCGCGGCCGGTGTTCTGCTGACCGCCCAGCCACTTCGCGAAGTCGACCGAGCTCAGCAGCTTGCCCCGCTCGTCGAGCGCGACCAGCGTGTCTTTGGGCCCGAGCTTCTTGAGCAGCGCTTCCCCTTCTTCCTCTTTGGCCTGCACGCCCGAGCGCTTCGACTCGGGCAGCTCGACGACGGCGACCTTCGCGGTGTGGCTCAGCCGCGAGAGGTATTCATCGACGCCAGGCGAAAAGAGTCCCGATCGGTCTTTGCCGACCGAGAGAAAGGTGAGCTTCATGGTGGGGTCCGACCGCCGACTTCAGAGGGAGACGCGGGGCGCGTCTTTCCACATGTCTTCGAGGTCCATCTGGTCGCGGCGATCAGGCGTGAAGAAGTGGGCCACCACGCCCTCGTCGTAGTTCACGCACACCCAGTCCGGCGAGGCCTCGACCGAGCTGGCGCGCTTGCCCTGCGGCTTGAGCAGCGCGTCGACGCCCTCGTGGATCGCCGAGAGCTGGCGGTCAGACTCACCCGAGGCGAGCACCACGTAGTCGTAGCCGACCGACGACGAGCGGGCGCGGGTGTCGATGATGAGCACGTTCTCGGCCTTCTTCTCGGCCGCGACGCCCGCGATGGTGCGCGCGAGCTCGAGGGCCAGCGGCGCCTCGGGGATCGTCGACTTCGGCGCCTTGGTGGTCTTGACCGACTTCTTCGCCGGGGCCTTGCGGCGGGTGGCGGGGCGCTTCGACTTCAGCGTGGGGCGCGCGGCCTTCTTGCCGGTGCTCTTCTTCGCCGACGCCGACGCGGCGCGCTTCGGGGCGGCCTTGGCGGCCGGCTTCTTCGAGGTCTTCTTGCCCGCGGCAGGGGACGGCTTCTTCTTGAGCGCCGGCTTCTTCTTCGCGGGGGTCTTCTTCTTCGCTGCCATGGGGTCGGCGCATAGCGCAAAGCCCGGGCGCGTTGGCGACGAATCGGCTGATCAATTTCGCAGGGTCGTTATGGTCTCCCTCATGGTCTGGCTCGGGGTGCTCACCGTCGTGTCGATCGTGGTGGTGCTCGCGCTGTTGATGCGGGGCGACCGGGGCGGGGGCGATGGCCTGCCGCACTTTCGCCCGGGCACGCGGGCCTTCGAGGCGGCGCTGACCCTGGGTCCGCTCAAGGCCGCCATCGAGCAGCGGCGGCTCGAGCACGAACACGAGGCCGATCCGGTGCGGAAGGAACGGCTCCAGCGCGAGCTGCTCTACCTGGTCGAACAGGTGCCGCGACTGCAGGCCATCGTCGACGCGAAGGACGAGTCACCCGGCCGCGGCTACATCGGCTTCGACAACCTGCCGGCTGATCAAGACTGACTCGGCGCCGTCAGCGCGTCTGGCCGTCACCTTCGACCACGTACTTCTGCGCGGTCAGCTCCTTGAGGCCCATGGGCCCGAAGGCGTGCAGCCGGCTGGTGGAGATGCCCACTTCGGCCCCCAGCCCCAGCTCGCCGCCGTCGTTGAAGCGCGTCGAGGCGTTGACCATCACCGCCGACGCCGTCACCTCGCGCGTGAAGCGCTTCGCGAGCGACTGATCCGTGGTGACGATGGCCTCGGTGTGCTCGCTGCCGTACTGCGCGATGTGCGCCAGCGCGGCGTCGAAGCCGTCGACCACCTTCACCGCAAGGATGAGGTCGAGGAACTCGTGCCCGTAGTCTTCGGGCTTCGCGGGCGTCACCGGCACGCCGGCCAGCCGCTGGGTCTGCTCGTCGCCACGCAGCTCGACGCCCTTCTCGCGCAACGCCTTCGCCGCGCGCGGCAGAAACGCGGCGGCGATGGGCGCGTCGACCAGCAGACACTCGGCGGCGTTGCACACCCCGGGGCGCGAGGCCTTGGCGTTGACGATGATGCGCTCGGCCACCGCGAGGTCAGCGGTGCGCTCGACGAACACGTGGCACACGCCCTGGTAGTGCTTCACCACCGGCACGCGCGCGTGCTCGACCACGAAGCGGATCAGCCCCTCACCACCGCGCGGAATGCACAGGTCGATCAACCCATCGAGCTTGAGCAGCTCGAGCAGCGACTCGCGATCGGTAGTGGGCACGAGGCGGATCGCGTCAGCCGGCAACCCCGCCTCCGCCAGCCCCTGCTGGAGCGCACGGGCGATCGCCTGGTTGCTGCGAAACGACTCCGAGCCGCCGCGCAGAATGGCCGCGTTGCCGCTCTTGAGGCACAGCGCCGCCGCGTCGCTCGTCACGTTGGGCCGCGACTCGTAGATCATCAGCACCACGCCCAGCGGCAGCCGTTCCTTGCGCACCTGCAGGCCGTTGGGCCGCGTCCACCGCTCGGTCACTTCACCCACCGGGTCGGGCAGCGCCGCCACCGCTTCCACCGCCGCGGCCATCGCTTCGACCCGCGCCGCGTCGAGCAGCAGGCGATCGATGAACGCCGCGTTCTTGCCGCTGGCCCGCGCGTCGGCGAGGTCGAGCGCGTTCTGCGCGCACAGCTCGGCGCTCGAGGCCCGCAGCGCGCTCGCCATCGCCCGCAACGCGCGGTTCTTCTGTTCCGTCGACGCCGCCACCAGCGCCCGCGCCGCGCCCCGTGAAGCCTGTGCCCAGAGCCGCATGGTCATTCCACCACCACGTAGTCAGACGCCGCGCGCTTGAGGCCCTTCGGCGCCACCGGCGCGTCGAACACCCGCTCCAGCGAGCCGTCGGGCTTCGCCTGGAACACCTGCGCGCCGCCGCAGCAGCTGGCGATGAACTCGAAGGTGTCGCCGCGCCGCCACAGCAGGTCGGAGTGCACCAGCGCGTCCTTCTCGCTGAGCGCCTGCACCACCACCGGCTTCACCCGGCCCTCGAGGTAGCCGCGCAGCTCGTCGGTCTTCACCACGTGGTAGGGCCCGAAGTGGTCGACCTGCAGCGCCACCCGCGAGCAGTCGGGCGAGAAGACGTCGAAGCGCCAGTCGTTGAAGAAAACCTGGCCCTGGGGCGCGAAGCCCTTGCTGGTGCCGTCGGCGAAGCGGAAGGCGAGCGACTCGACCCCGAACGACTTCGGCGCGGGCTGGGGCAGGTCCTTGAGCGCCTCGGCGTTGCCGCTCCACACCGCGGTGACGGCCCCGCACGCGACCGCGTGGTAGGCGCCGTCGATCGACACCTCCCGCGGCGCCAGCGGAGCGACCTTCGCCTCGACCGGCGCTGGATCTTTCTTGCAGCCCTGCACCACCACCCACAGCACGGACACGAGCAGCCAACGCATGTCGTCGATCTACCCCAGTCTGGGTGGCGACCGACAACACTGGTCGGAGTACGGTGGAGGTCTGTGACACGGGAAGTAAGGCTGGAACGGGAGCGACAGTTCTTCCGCGAGCTGACGCACTGGGCCCCTCGCGACGCGGTCGGGGCGTGGCTGCAGGTGGTGGTGGCGTGGCTGGCCGAGGTGGTGCGGGCCGAGCGCGCCTACCTCGAGCTGTACCGCGGTGACGGCGACACGCTGACGGTCTCGTTCCAGTGCACCGCCGCGCAGGAAGAGGCGATTCGCGGCGTCACCGAGCGCGGCATCGTGGCCTCGGCCATCGCCAGCGGGCGCACGCTGCACGTGCCGTGGGCGGGCCTCGACGACGACCACGACCCCACGCGCGCCGAGACCGTGCTGTGCGTGCCCTTCACCGCCGGCCAGCCGGGCACCCTGTACCTCGAGGGCAAGGCGCCCTTCACCGACGAAGACGTGCAGCTCGTCGAGCACGTGGCGCGCTACCTGGGGCCCATTCTCGAGGGCAACTCGCCGACGCCCATCGACCGCACGCCCGACCCCACCAGCGAGTTCCGCGGCCGCCTGCGCCTCGACGGCGTGGCCGGGCGCAGCGAGGCGATGGCCCGCGTCTTCGAGCAGCTCGCGCTCATCGCGCCGCTCGACATCACCGTGCTGCTCACCGGCGACTCGGGCACCGGCAAGACGCGGCTCGCGCGCGCCATTCACGACAACTCGCCGCGACGCGACGGGCCCTTCGTCGAGCTCAACTGCGCCGCCATTCCCGAGACGCTGTTCGAGAGCGAGCTGTTCGGCACCCGCGACGGCGCCTTCACCGGCGCGCGGCAACAGGCCGGGAAGATCGCCGCGGCCGAGGGCGGCACCCTGTTCCTCGACGAGGTGGGCGAGCTGCCCTTCGGCGCGCAGGCCAAGCTGCTGCAGCTCATTCAGAGCAAGCAGTACTACGCGCTCGGCTCGCAGCAGCTCGCCACCGCCAACATCCGCATCCTCGCGGCGAGCAACGCGTCGCTGCAGACGCTGGTGCACGAGAAGCGCTTCCGCGAAGACCTCTTCTACCGGCTCAACGCCTTCTCGCTGCGCGTGCCCTCGCTGGGCGAACGGCGCGAAGACATCGGCCCCATTCTCGACGTGCTGGCCCGGCGCGCGAGCTTCGAGCACTCGCTGCCGCTGCTCCCGCTGTCGAGCAGCTTCCGCCGCGCGTGCGAGACGATGGACTGGCCGGGCAACGTGCGGCAGCTCCGCGGGCGCCTCGAGCAGGCGCTCATTCGTGCGGTGTCCGAGCGGGCGACGCAGGTCGAGCTGCGCCACCTCGACGACGCGCCGGAGCAGCCCGAGCAGCCGCAGTCGTTCTCCGAGGCCACGCGCCAGTTCCAGAAGGAGTTCCTGCGCCGCGAGCTCGAGCGCTGCGATTGGAACGTGCGCGAGGTCTCACGTCAGCTCGACCTCACCCGCAGCCACGTCTACAACCTGATGCGCAGCTTCGGGCTCACTTCCACGACACCCGGAACGTCGCCTCGCCCGGCCGGTGCAAAACGACGCTGACCGCGCCGTCGAGCCCGAGGATCTCCAGGCCCGCCTCGAAGATGCCCACCCAGTACGTGGGTTGATCCTCGACGTCGTTGACGACGATCAACGCCTCGCGCTCGCCGACGAACTCGGTGCGCGCGTGGCTGAAGTTGTTGGTGGTGGAGAAGACGCGATCGAGCCGGCTCAGCGTGGCCTTCGGGCCCAGCAGCCGCAGCAACCTGGTGGCCGCCGAGCCGAGCAGACCGCGCTGCCAGCCACGAATCATCCACAGCCCCAGCAGCCGCAGCCGCTCGTGCTCGGGCAGCTCGGGCCAGGCGCCGAGGGTGATGATCTCCTTGTACTTCGCCATGTCGCGCGCGGGGATGGCGGGCGGCAGGTGCTCGACGTCGAGGCCGGCGGCCTTCAACTTCTCGCAGGTCTGCGCGGTGAAGCGCTCACCGAGGCCCTTGCGGAAGCCGTCGAACAGCGAGGGGTAGACGAAGCGATTGTTCCAGGGGTCTTCACTGCTCATGGGGGGGGACGCGCGGGAGCCCGTATTACCGGCTCGCGGTGGGTGTCAACGCTCGCGGGGAATGGCAACGTGCGCGCCGTGAACGACCGCGAAGCGCTCTTCAAGGACATGGTGCGTCAGTTCCCCGACAGCCCGATGGGGCACTTCTCGCTGGGGAGGTTCTACGTCGACGACCGGCGCTGGGCCGAGGCGGTCGCCGCGCTCGACGAAGCGGTCAAGCTCGACCCGACCTACGCCGCGGCCTTCGTCGCCCTCGGTGACGCGCACGCCGGGCTCGGTGACAAGGAAGGCGCGAAGCGCTCGTGGGAACGCGCGCTCGCCACCCCGCTGGGCCGCCGCGACATGAGCCTCCAGGCCGACCTCGACCAGCGCATTCGCGATCTCGAGGACTTCTGAGCGCGACGCTCAGGGCAGCTTGAAGCGGGCGACGCCCTCTCGCGCGAAGCTGCCCAGGTACAGCCACCCGTCGTGCTCCGTCGCGCAGGCGATGGGCGAGTAGCTGTCGGGCGCCACGTGTTGGAAGGACTCCACCGGCTGACCCGCAGGGTCGACCAGCAGTACGTACGAATGCCGCGCGGGCTTCGGCTGCAGCGCCTTCGGCAACGCACCCACGATGCGCCGCAACCGCGGGTACGGCGCCATGAAGTCCATCTCCGGCTTGCGCGGGCTGCCGATGGCCACCCAGAAGCCCGGCCGTGACGTCGCGCGCCGCACGTTGTCGGGGAAGCCAGGGAGCGAGTCGGTGAAGAGCTCCTTCTTGCCCGCGCGCTCGCCCGTCAGGCCGATGCGCCACAGCCGGTACGCGCCGGTCTCCGACACCACCAGGAACGACTCGTCTTCCGACAGCGCGACGCCGTTGAGGAACGCGAAGCCGTCGGCCACCAGCGAGAGCGTCTTCGTCGCCGGCTCGTACTTCATCAACCGCCCGGTGGTCTGGTGCTCGATGAGGTCTTCGGTGAAGCGCTCGATGGAGTGCCGCGCCGACGCATCGGAGAAGTAGATGACGCCCGCTTTGGTGATGGCGAGGTCGTCGACGAAGCGGAACGCCGTGCCCGCGTAGCCGGTGGCCAGCGTCTCCACCCGGCCATCGGCGGAGTACGCCAGCAGCCCCGCGTGCGCGTCGCAGACGATCAACCGGCCGTCGGGATGGAAGGCGATGGCCAGCGGCCGGCCCTTCGTGTCGAACAACACCTCGGGCGTGTCGCGGCCGACGGTCAGCTTCACCACGCGACCGTCCTTCAAGCCGGCGACCAGCGAGCCGTCGGGCGCGACGGTGATGGCCTCCGGGCCGATGAGGTCCTTCGCCCACCACTCGACCGGCGTGAGGCGATCGTTCACCGCGTAGGGCCCCTCGAGCGGGGCCACCGGCGGCGGCGTCCACTCCGCGGGCTCGAGCGGCGACGTGAAGTAGAGCGCGCCGAGCACGCCCGCCAGCACCAGCAACACCGCCGCGGCCACCTTGCGAATCAGCATGCGCGCTCCTTTACGGCAACGTCGCCCACTGCGTTGGGGACACGCGGGCCATGAAGCGCGGCGGCGCACCGAGCTGCGGCTTGTAGATCGCGGCCTCGGCGGGGTTGAGCGAGTCGAGCACCGGGCACGAGCCGGTGAAGTCCGCGTGGCCGACGTGCACGGTGACGGAGCCCCGCGCGGGCGGCGCGTTGAGCAGCGAGCTCGCGTCGCGGCAGCGGTTCACCTCGTCGTACACGAAGTAGGTGAGCGAGGGCGTCTGCTCGACGACGCCGCCGTCGGGGCTGAGCGCGCTCGCGGTGCTCACCGCGCGGCAGAACTCGCTCGACAGCGCGCGGCCGACGACGAGGCCCTGAGCGACGAAGAAGTCGCGCACGGCGGCGAGCTCCGCGTCGGCCACGCCCGGGGTGAGCTGCGCCGCGGTGGCGGTGGCGCACGTGGCGTCGCAGCGCTTCCACCACCCGGGCGTGCTGGTGGAGCTCGCCGGCCCCAGCGCCAGCGCATCGACGCAGGTGCCCGCGGTCGCGTGGCGGAAGAAGAGCGTGTAGCCGCCGGCCCTGAGCGCCTGCTTCAGAGTGAAGGAGAACGGCGCCGTGGTGGGGCTGGTGCTGCAGGTGGCGTCGACGCAGGCCCACGCGCTGTACGTGTAGCGCTGGGCCGAGAGCGGTTGATCCGGCAGCAGCGCGTCGAGGGGCTCGCTGGCCGTGGTGCCCGCGCCGTCGAACACCACCACCGCCGAGCTGTCGTCGGGGCCGCTGGCCGAGCCGTTGAGCGTGCGCAGCACCTTCACCCGCGGGGCGCTGGTGGTCCACGCGAGCTCGACGCGCTGGCCGTCGGCGCTGAGCGCAGCGGTGAGGCCCGACACCGCGAGGTTGGCGCCGCCATCGCCCGGCGCGGTGACCGCCACGCTCGGGGCGCTCGCGCCGCACTTGCCGCAGGTGTTGCAGTTGAAGACGCCGTAGAAGGTCGGCTCGTTCGACGAGAGGTTGCTCAGCAGCTCGGTCGTCATCGACGAGGGGCCCGCGTAGACGATGGTGCCGTCGGACACGCTGGTCGGCGCGGCGCCGCGTTTGCGGATCACCGTCACGCCCTGAAAGCTGCTCGACGCGTCGGGCGGCCGCCACGAGAGGCGCAGCAGGTTGCCCTCGAAGGCGGTGCTCAACGCGGTCACCTGCTCGGTGGGCGCGATGGTGTGCGCGCCGCGCAACGAGCGCACGGTGGCGGCCGTCTTCGCCCACGTGCCGTCGGCGCCCTGGCTCCACAGGTGCCACGCGAAGGGTCCACACGAGTCGGGGAGGTTGGTGTCGGTGAAGCTCGTGCCTTCCGACACGTGCACGATGACGCCCCCGCCGAGCCCGTCGCCCACCACGCCCCCGTCAGGCCGCGTCGCGTCGACCGAGCCGATGGTGCGCGCGATGAGCGTCGCCTGCGCGTTGAGGCCCTTCTCCCACGTGACGACCGCGGTACCGGGCGTCACCACCACGTCGGCGCGCGCTGGAGGTTCGACGTAGAGCGGTTTGGGTCCACACGCGGCGAAGAGGGGCAGCAGCACCAGCAGGCGTCGCATGTCGAGGGTCTAGCAGAACGCCCGCTACGCCTTCGGCGGTTGAGGCAACCGGCCCCGCGAACCGCGCCGAGCTTTCTCAGCGCGTGAGAAGTGATGTCAGAGGCGTGGCCGGTCGGGAGCTGCGCGAGTCCGGGCGGCATGATTCGCACTTCCGTCATCAGCGTCGTCCTCGCTCTCGGGCTGTTCGGTTGTGGTCGCGATGGAGTCAACGGTGAGCTGCTCGAAGACGGCGGCGTCGCCACCGGCGGCAACACCGGCATGAACCTGGGCGGCGGCACCGGCGCGAACACTGGCGGCAGCACCGGCACCACCGGCGGAGGCAACGGCGCGACGGGTGGCGGCGCGGGCTCGACCGGCGGCGGCAGCGGTGGCGCGGTGACGTTCTGCGAGGTGCAGCCCGTGGTGCAGGCGCAGTGTGGCGCGTGTCACGGCGTCAACCCGGTGTCCGGCGCGCCGCGACTCACCACGGCGGCCGAGCTGTCGGCGAGCTCACCGGCTGGCGGAACGATGCTCGACCGCTCCATCACCCGCATGGAGACGCAGCCCGTCTCGGCCGCGATGCCCCCCAACCTCGGCGGTGCACCGTCTGACATCGCGCTCTTCAAGGCGTGGCGGTCGAACGCGCTCGCGCCGTGCAACCCGAACACCGGCGGTGGTGGCGGCAGCAACACCGGCAGCGGCAACACCGGCGGCGGCAGCGGCAACACCGGCGGCGGCACCGGCGCGACGGGCGGTGGCGGCGGCAGCGGCCCGGTGATGACCACCTGCGCGAGCAACCTCACGTGGAGCTTCGGCGACAACGGCGGCGGCGCGATGAACCCCGGCGAGGCGTGCGTCACCTGCCACACCATGAAGCACAAGGGCCCGCTCGAGGGCTTCATGGGCACCGTCTACCCGGCGCTCAACGAGGCCCCGCTGTGCATGGTGAGCACCGTGCCCTCGGGCGTGACGGTGGAGATCCTCGACATGGCCGGCACCGTGCGCCGCACCTTCACCATCAGCGCCTTCAGCGACGGCAACTTCCACGGAGGCACGGTGGGCTCGCCCTCGCCGTACCGGGCGCGCGTGAAGCTCAACGGCGTGGTGAAGAGCGAGATGCTGACGGCGCAGACCAACGGCGACTGCAACTCGTGCCACACCGCGCAGGGCGCTCAGGGCGCGCCGGGCCGCATTCACTGGTGAAGCGTCACTTCTTCGCCGGGCACGTCGCGGCGAGGAGGTGGTTGTGCTTGCGCTCGCTCCCGTCGGGGTAGCCGAAGCGCATCGGAAGGGGCCGCGCGCTCGCGAACTGGGTGCGCAGCTCTTCCTGGTAGCCCTCCCACGTCCCGAGGAACGACTTCTCGAACTTGCCGTACGCGGCGACGGTGCAGCCCCGCTGCGTCCAGTGGCGCGGGGGAATGCCGGTGGAGTCGGACACCATGAAGTCCGCGTTCGCCAGCAACCAGTCGCGCACCGTCGAGAACGCCTCACGCCACAGCAGGTAGCTGGCGGCCTTGGTCATCGCGGCGACCCGGCCCTTGCGCTCGAGGTGCTTCATCAGGCCCGCGGGGAGCGAGTCGTTGGCGAGGTTGGCGGCGAGGTGACGGTGCACGCGGCGCGGGGCGTCGGGCTGGCCCGCCGGAACGAACTGCACCTCGACGTTGGCGAAGGCGGGGCTGAAGTCGGGCGCCTTCCACGAGGCCTTGAGGTTCTGCGCGGTGGTGCCCTCGACGGCGGCGATCTCTTCGGCGCTCAGGTAGTGCAGCGTGCCGTCGGGCTCGAGGCGGAAGAAGCGCACCGACACCGGCTCCTGCCCCGCGAGCGCCAGCCCCATCAGGTGCATCGAGAGCTGACCCGGCAGCTCTCCGCGCTGCGTGGCCGACAGGTTCTTCGAGAGGCTGTCGTTGCTCATCAACGTCGACGCGCTCGCGTTGGAGAGGGCCGAGAGGCTCGCCTTGAGCGCCTTCGCGTCGGTGAGCTTCTTCCAGCGGCGGGGATCTCCGGCGAGCTCGAGCGAGAGCGTGGTGACCACCGTCGCTTCGGGGAAGAGCTGCAGCGCCGACATCAGATCGCCGCCGCCGAAGGGGTACACCAGCTCGGTGGGCAGGCTCGCGGGTTTGAGGCCGGCGACGAAGCCGCTGGCGCGCACGCCCCAGCCCTCGCGGAACTTCTGGTACCGCTTCTTCTGAGTGCTGCACCACGCGTCGACCGTCTTCGCGTCGAGCGGCGCGGGCGTGCCCTGACAGGTGACGAGCTGAAAGAGCGGTTTGACGTCGTCGATGAAGTCAGCGGGGGCCGACGCGGCGAGCGTCAACGACACGGCGAGCGAGAGCACGGCGGCAGCTTACGTCACGCCGTTGCGGCTACCATGCACGCATGGCTACCCAGCTCCCCGTGCAGCACGAGGTCAACGGTCACCGCAGCGCGTTCTTCCTCGAGCAGGGCGGCGCGCGCGTCGCCGAGATGACGATGTCCCGCGTGAACGAGCACCTGGTGATGATCGACCACACCGAGGTGTCGGACTCGCTGCGGGGCCAGGGCGCCGGTCGTCAGTTGCTCGACGCGGCCGTGGCGTGGGCGCGCGCGAACCAGGTGAAGTTCGTGCCGGTGTGCCCCTTCGCCAAGGCGCAGTTCGACAAGGACGCCACGCTGCGCGACGTGCTCTCTCAGTAGCCGTCGACGTACACGTTGCGCGCCACGCGGCGGTTCTTCAGGTCGTCGGCCCGGCGGAGCAGCTGCACGAACTCGAGGCGCTCCGGCCGCTCGTCCGCCGCGTGCAGCGCGAGGTCGGCGATCGACGCCAGCGACCACGCGCCCGCGTGGTTGCCGCGCAGGGTGTCGGCGCCCAACGCGACGGCGGCGGCGAAGCGGTAGTCGGCGCCCATGTCTTCCAGCGCGTGCGCCACGGCCGTCCGCGCGATGGGGAGCTCGGTCTCGAACGCTTCACCGGAATCGGGCAGCTGCCCGCGCACCGCGACCTTGCCCAGCGCGCCGGCCTTCGACGTCAGCGCCACCTCGTACAGCGCGGTGACGGTGTGACCCGCGCCGAGCTCGCCGGCGTCGACGCGATCGTTGCGGAAGTCCTCGTCGGCCACCGCGCGGTTCTCGTAGCCGATGAGCCGGTACGACGAGACCACGCTCGGGTCGAACGTCACCTGCACCTTCACGTCCTTCGCGATGACCTCGAGGTTGCCGGTCAGCTTCTGGTTGAACTCCTTCTGAATCGCCGCTTCGCCGTCGACGTAGAGCGCTTGCCCGTTGCCCTTGTCGGCGAGCTGCTCGAGCAGCCCGCCGCGGTAGTTGCCGACGCCGAAGCCGACGGTGGTGAGGGTGACGCCCTCTTCGACGTAGGCGTGCACCGAGGACAACATCTGCTCGGCGGTGAGGTCGCGGCCGATGTTCGCGTCGCCGTCGGTGAGCACGATGACGCGGGTGGTGGTGCCGCGGCGCACCTGGCGCACCGCGCGCTGGTAGGCGAGCTCCATGCCGCTGCCCATCGCGGTGCCACCGCCAGCGCCGAGGCGCTCGATGGCGGAGAGGATCTTCCCCTGCTGCGCGCCGCTGGTCGGCTCGAGCACCACCTCGGTGCTGCCGGCGTAGGTGACGAGCGAGACGGTGTCGGTGGCCTTGAGCTGCCGCGTCAGCACCGACAGCGCGCGCTTGGCGAGCGGCAGGCGGTCGGGCGCTCCCATCGAGCCGCTCACGTCGACGAGGAACACCAGCTGCGCGGGCTTGCGCGTGGCCTCGGTCACCTCGCGGCCCTTGAGCGAGACCTTCACCAGCGTGCGGGCCTCGTCGAACGGCGACGTCGCACCCTCCACCGAGATGGCGAACGGCGCGCGCTGCGGGGGCGTGAGGCGGTAGTCGAAGGCGTTGACCCATTCCTCGACGCGCACGCCGTCGGGGGCGGGCAGCGCGTTCTCCTGCAGCAGCGTGCGGCGCGCCCAGGTGTACGAGGCGGTGTCGACGTCGATGGCGAAGGTGCTCTGCGCGTCGAGGGCGGTGCGCGTCGTCTGGTTCGGCGCGGGCGCGTAGGCGGGCTCGGTGGTGGTGACGGTGCGGCCTCCGTTCTCGGCGGCGAAGTTCACCAGCTTCTTCTTCTCGAGCTTGCCGCTGCGGGACTGCACGGCCGCATCACCCGCCAGCGCGTCGGCGCTCAGGCCGCTGAGCGAGCGGAGGTTGTCGCCGAACAGCATGACCACGCCGATCGACGCGAGACCGATGACCACCAGTGCGCCGACGATTCTCTTGAACATGGGGAACGCCCTTTGCGGTGCTGCGAGGTGACGCCATGGTGCGCGTTCGCTCGCAGCCCGAACATCGGGCGTCGGGAGGTCCTCCCGCTGTCCGTCGGTCGATCGACCGATGCTCGGCTCAGGCCACCGCGTCGGTGCAGCGCACGCAGAGCTCCTGCGCGCCGACCTCGGGCCGGTACGTCCAGCAGCGCGGGCACTTGTTGCCGGTGGCCGCCGCGACGGAGACCTGCACCTCGCCCGTGCCCGCCACCAGGTGCACCTGGCTGACGATGAACAGCTCGGGCAGCTCGGCCGCGTACTTCTGCAGCAGCGCCGCCGTCGCGCCCGAGGCGGTGATGGTCACCTGCGCCTCGACCGACTTGCCGATCAGCTTCTCGCGCCGCGCGTTCTCGAGCACCGGCAGCACCTGCGCGCGCACGTGGAAGAGCGCGTCGAAGTCGGCCACCAGCGCGGCGTTCACCTGGCCTCGCGGCGCGGGGAACTTCTCGAGGAACACCGACTGCTCCTTCGCGCCGGGGAGGAACTCCCACGCCTCGTCGGCGGTGAAGCTGGTCACCGGCGAGAGCATCACCAGCAGGTCCTTCGCGATGCGGTACAGCGCGGTCTGCGCCGAGCGCCGCTTCGCGCCGTCCTTGCGGCTCGTGTAGAGCGTGTCCTTCTGGATGTCGAAGTACTGCGCCGAGAGCTCGTTGGCGCAGAAGTCGACCACCGACTGGTACACGAGGTGGAACTCGTACGACTCGTAGGCCTGCTTCACCTTCTCGGTGAGCACGTCGAGCTTCGCCAGCACCCACTGCTCGAGCGGCAACAGCGGCGCCGTGTCCTTCACCGGGTCGAAGTCGAAGAGGTTCGACAGGGCGTAGCGCACGGTGTTGCGGATCTTCCGGTAGCCCTCCGAGAGCCCGTCGAGGATGGGCATCGAGAGGCGCACGTCGTTGCGGTAGTCGGAGGCCGCGACCCACAGGCGCATCACCTCGGCGCCGTGCTTCTTCGTGATCTCGTCGGGCGACACGGTGTTGCCCATCGACTTCGACATCTTGTTGCCGTTGCCGTCGACCACGAAGCCGTGCGTGAGGCAGGTCTGGTACGGCGCGACGCCGCGCGTGCCGACGCCCACCAGCAGCGAGCTGTGGAACCAGCCGCGGTGCTGATCAGAGCCCTCGAGGTAGAGGTCGACCGGCACCTTCGCGCCCTCGCGCTGCTCCATCACCGCGGCGAAGCTGCACGCCGAGTCGAACCACACGTCGAGGATGTCGGTCTCCTTCTTCAGCGCAGGCTTGCGGCACGACGGGCAGGTGTCGCCCTCGGCGCGGAAGTCCTTCAGGTCGCGCGCGTACCAGGCGCCGCCACCTTCCTTCGCCACCACGTCGGCGACCTGGTTCATCACCCCGGCGTCGATGAGCGCGTGGCCACACTCGCTGCACACCGCGGTGGGAATGGGCACGCCCCAGGTGCGCTGCCGCGAGATGGTCCAGTCGGGGCGCGTCGACAACATGCCCCAGATGCGATCGTGCCCCCACTTCGGCACCCAGTTGACGTGGTGGTCGATCTGCTCGAGCGCCTTCTGGCGCAGCCCGTTCGACTCCATCGAGATGAACCACTGCGGCGTGGCGCGGAAGATGACCGGCTTCTTGCTGCGCCAGGAGTGCGGGTAGCTGGTGGTGATGACCTCGCCGACCTTGTTGAGCAGCGCGCCCTTCTCGGCGAGCAGCTTCGGCACCGTCTGGTTGGCGTCGAACACGAACTGCCCCGCGAACAGCGGCCCCACCGAGTCGTCGTAGCGGCCGTCGCCCTTCACCGGGTTGTAGATCTCGAGCCCGTAGCGGAGCCCCACCTCGTAGTCGTCGGGACCATGCCCCGGCGCGGTGTGCACCAGCCCGGTGCCGGCCTCGAGCGTGACGTGCTCGCCGGTGACGATGGGCAGCGTCTTGTCGAGGAACACGTGGCGGTAGGCGAGCCCCTCGAGCTCTTCGCCCAGCGCGTAGCCGAGGATCTTGGTGGGCGTCACCAGCGCGGCCGCTTCACCGACCCTGGTGCTCTTCACCGTCAGCTCGTCGGGCGCGAACTCGGTCAGCACCTTCGCCAGCAGGTCCTTGGCGATGACCAACACGCGGCCCGGCGTCAGCTCGTAGAAGACGTACTCGAACTTCGGGTTGACGCTGATGGCGAGGTTGGCCGGCAGGGTCCACGGGGTGGTGGTCCAGATCGCGAACTCGACCTGCTTGCCCCTGGTGAACTCGAACTTCGCCGACAGCTCACCGGCAGCGGGGAAGGCGACGTACGTCGAGGGGACCTGGAGGTCTTCGTATTCGATCTCTGCGAGCGCCAGCGCGGTCTGGTCGTACACGCACCAGAACACCGGCCGGTTGCGGCGGTAGAGCGAGCCGGCGGCGGCGAACTTCGCCAGCTCGCGGATCTCCTGCGCCTCGAAGTCGAAGTCGAGCGTGCGGTACTTCGCGTCCCACCGGGCGAAGACGCCCATGCGCTTGAACTCGGCGGCCTGAATGTCGATGAACTCCAGCGCGTACTCGCGGCACTTCTGGAGGAAGTCCTCGCGCGACATCAGCCGGCGATCGATCTTCTGCTCGCGCAGCTTCTTCTCCACCGCCTGCTCGATGGGCAACCCGTGGCAGTCCCACCCCGGCATGAAGTCGGCGCGGAAGCCGGCGAGGTTGCGGTACTTCACCACGATGTCCTTGAGGATCTTGTTCAGCGCGTGACCGGCGTGCAGCTTGCCGTTCGCGTACGGCGGCCCGTCGTGCAGCGTGAAGGCCGGCGCGCCCTGGTTCTTCGCCAGCACCGCCTCGAACACCTTCTTCTCTTCCCACGCGGCGAGCATCTTCGGCTCGAGCTGCGCGAGGTTGCCCTTCATGGGGAACGCCGTCTGCGGGAGGTTCAACGTCGACTTGTAGTCCTTCGGGGCTGCGTCACTCATGGCGGGGTCGGTAGTCCGTCTGCCCCCCTCACGCAAACCTCACCTTTACGACGCCCCTCGGAACCAACCACCAATCGTTATCAATCGACTGACCACTGATTACTGGCAGGTCGATGCGGTCGGGCCTAGGGTTTCGCCCATGACCACCACGCCCAGCTCGACACCGCAGACCGTGAAGTACCTCGCCCACGGGGCCGTGCTGGGGTTGTGGGTCATCGCCGGGCTGGTCTTCACCTTCACGCAGCTGTTCGCCAGCCAGGGCCTGGGGGCGACGGTGAACTACTGGCTGTGGTTCGTCGGCTTCGCGGGCGTGACCACGCTGGCGGTGCGCTTCGTGAAGTCGGCGGTGGTGGTGCTCATCGTGCACGCCGCCTTCGCGCTGCTGCTCAACCTCATCCCCACCACGATGCCGTGGAGCATGCTGCGCGCGGGCTACGACCTGCTGGTCTCTCGCTGATGAAGCTCAACCGCGCGGCGGTCGCGGGCATGGTGGGCCTCGGCGGACCGATGTTCGTCATCACCGGTTTCTGGGCGCTGGGCTGGAGCCCGGTCGTCTCGTACTTCCTCGCCATCGCGGTGATGACCATCGGGGTGACGGTGGTCATCACCGGCGGCATGTCTCGCGGGCACGCGCAGCGGCAGGGCCTCGACGTCGACGCCGCGCGCTTCCTCTCGACGCCCGAGCTCTACGACCAGGGCGCCCGCGCTGAAGCGGCCTTCCGCGTCGACGAGCCGAACTTCACACGGGCGCGGCTGCTGGCCACGGCCGAGGCGGTGGCGCAGCGGCTGGGCACCGGCGACCTGGCCGCGATTCACCCCTTCGTGTCTGACGGCTTGTTCCAGCGCCTGAGCACCCAGCAGCGGCGCGGCGAGCTGCCTGCCGAGCTCACCGTCTTCGCGCAGCTCCCGCTGAAGGCGTCGATGGTGACCGACTTCGCGGTGGGCGCGCAGTACCAGTCGGTGCAACTGCGGCTCACGCTGGGCGAGGGCTCGGGCGCGCAGACGGTGGCGCTGTCGTTCCTCCGCCGCCGCCTCGCGCAGAGCCGCGCGGAGGGCTTCGCCGAGGGCAAGTGTCCGCACTGCGGCGCGCCGCTCGAGCTGACCGCCACGCAGCGGTGCCGCTTCTGCGAGGCGATCGTCAACTCCGGTGCGCACGACTGGGTGCTGGTGGCGTTGACGCCCGGCGTGCAGACGCTCGCGAGGCAGGGCGACGTGCTCGACCCGGAGAACGTGCGCGCGCTCGACCCCGACCTCGCCGCCGAGGAGCTGGTCGATCGCGCCACCCTCACCTTCTGGCGCTGGGTCGAAGCGCGGCAGAGCGGCGTCGAGGGGCGCCTGGTGCGCGTCGCCTCGCCACAATTCGTCGAGCAGCTCGAGCTGGTCGCCGCGCCCACCGGCACGGTGACCAACGGCGGCGCCGAGCTGCGCGCGCTGCGCAGCGTGCGCGGCTTCGACGAGGCGCACGTCGCGGTGCGCTGGGCCGAGCGTGAAGACGGCGCGACCCGCTCGCACCACACGGTGTTCAAGCTCCGCCGGCCGCACGGGCTGCGCACGCCGAGCGCGATGGGGTTGTCGACGCTGCGCTGCGCGACCTGCCTCGCGGCGCTCACCGACGCGGAGACGCCGGTGTGCGACTACTGCGGGGCGTCGCTGCAGGACGCGTGGTGTCTGTTCGACCTCGAGCCCTGGGCCACGTGGATCGACACGGCGACCGCGCTGCGCAGGAGCGTCGGCGGCGACTGGTCTCGCGCGGCGACCGCGACCCAACGGGAGGCGGCGCTGGCGTTGCTGGTCTCGGTGGCGAAGGCCGACGGCGCGCTGACCGATGCCGAGCGCACGCGGCTGAGCACGCTCGCCGAGAAGTGGCAGGTGCCGCCCGGGCAGCTCGAGGCGCTGTTGAGCGCGCCCCCGACGATGGTGGCGCCGAAGCTGGCGCGCGAGCTGGCGGTCTCGCTGACGCAGGAGCTGGTGGAGCTGGCCTTCGTGGGCGACCAGCTCGAGCCGAAGGAGCGCAAGCGCCTGGAGGCGATCGCCGCCGCGCTGGGTATGGAATCGGAACTCAGCCGCTCGCTCGCCCGCCGCACCGCGTCGCGGCTGACGGCGCGGCGGTGAATCGACCGCCGCGGGCTCCGTCGGTGCGCCATCCCCCGGAGGTCGGCCGATGGTCCTTCGCACCCTCGCAGTGCTCGCGTTGATGAATGGTCCGCCCTCCGAGCCGCCGGCGACTCCGCCGATGGACGTGCGGGCCGAGTGCCTCAAGGGGTGCGCGGGGGCGCCGAAGACGGCGACGGGGCAGAAGCTGTTGGCGTGCATCGAGCAGTGCGCCGCGCCCGACGCCGGAACTCGCTGAACGTCACTTGAGCTGAATCGCGACGGCCGGCGTCGACTGCGACGTCGTGCCCACGATGAACACCCGCGACACCTCGACGCCGCGATCTCCCAGCGCGCTCTGCACCCACGCGGCCCGGTCGCGCCGCAGCCCCTCGAGCGCCTCGTCGCTGATCACCTGCCGCGAGAGCAGCTCGTTCTCCATCTGCGCGAACTCGACCACTCCCGCGTCGGCGCCGGTGGCCTTGCGCCACGCCGCGGCGACCAGGCGCTGGTACTCGGCGTCGTCGAGCCCGGGCACGCCGGCGTCGCCGGTCGTCGTCGAGCGACGGGGCGTAAGCGAGGCGCGCAACTGCCGGCGAGCCAGCACCTCGCGGTCGGTCACCGGGTCGACGCCCGGCGTGAGCTCGAGCTTGAGCAGCGGCCGCTCGGTGAGCAGCGAGACGAAGGAGTCGATCTTCGCCGCCTCCTCGCCCACGGCCTGCGCGTCGCCCGCGACGAAGGAGATCGACTTCAGCGCGTCGGGGTCCTTGCCCGCGAACAACCCCGCGACGAGCGTGAACGGCGCGGTCGCGACCTTCTCGAGCAGGTTCTTGAGCGTCTGCAGCACCATGCCGCCCCACTTGAACTCCGGGTCGTCGAGGTCGCCCGACATCGGCAGCTGGAGATCGATGCGCCCGGTGCGGTCGCTGAGCACCGCCACCGCGAGGCCGAGCGGCAGCTGGGTGGCCTTGGGGTCCGGGTCGCTCACCACCGGCCCGAACTCGAGCTGATCGACCAGCACGCGGTTGGTGGCGTTGACCTTGTGCGCGCCGAGCTTCCAGTCGAGCTCGACGCCGAGCTTCCCTCGCGCGATGGGCTGCGCGACGTACTGCACCGAGTACGGCGTGGCGCGCGGGAGGTCGTAGCCCTCGAGCGAGAGCACCACGTTGCCGTCGCTCGCCTTGCCCCGCGGGAGCAGCGCGCCCTTCACCTTGAGCGGCGCCTGGTCGATGCGGCCGGCGAGGGACACGCCGATGCGCTGCGTGGTGGGCGAGGTGAGCTGCGTGAGCTTGCCCGACAGGCGCTTGATGGAGGTGGCGAAGGCCGGCTTCGTCGTGCGGTCCAGCCAGTCGACGTTGAAGTCGTCGAGTTGTACCGCGCCGATGCGCGCCACCAGCGGCGTCGCGGGCGCGCTGCCCTTCGGCTCCGGGGCGGGCTCGGCGGCGCCCGGCTTCGGCGGCTTCGAGAGCTTGCTCACGTTGAGCTCGCCCTGCGCGTCGCGCTCCACGCGCAGGGTGGTGCCAGCGAGCGTGAGCGTGTCGAGCTTGAGCGCGAGCGACGGGCTGCTCTTCACGTCGAGCCCGACGAGGTCGATGGCGCGGAAGTCGAAGAGCGGGCGGTCGTCGCCATCGAGGATCGACACGTCTCGCAGCGACACGTCGCCCTTCACCGCGTACTGCGCGCCGCCGTCGGAGAAGTTGGCGTCGAGCCGGGTGGTGAGCGCGCCGCGCTTGAGCGTGCCGTTGAGCGCGTATTCCCAGAGGTAGCCGTCGAACGGCGCCAGCGAGAAGTCGGTGAGCTCGACGTGCAGCGCGCCGCCCAGCGGCTTCGGCGTGAGCGGGCCGGAGATCGCGAGCTGCCCCTTGTCCATCCACCGGAAGGAGAGCCTGGTGTCGATCGACCCTTCGAGCGGCCAGGCGAGCCTGGTGAGCTCCAGGTCGAGCTGATCGAGCGTCGCCGACGTGGGGTACTCGAGCGATTGATCAGCCCAGGTCAGCGCCCACTGCTCGAGGGCGAAGCGGCCGAGCGAGGCGGTCCACGGACGATCTGGAGTGGTGGGCGCCGGCGCGACCACGGAGGGCGTCACCGGCGCAGGCGCCGCGGGGACGTCGCGCTTCGCGAGCCGCGCCAACTGCACCGCCGCCGACTTCTCGCGGAGCAGGTGCAGCACGCCCTTCTCGAGCACCACGTCCTTCACCTCGACGTGTCTGGTGGCGAGGTCGACGCTCTTCACGTTCACCGCCAGGCGCGCGAGCGTGAAGAGCGGCTCGGTGAGGCCTTCGCCGCCGATGTTCAGCCCGTCGAGCCCGAGCCGGCCGTCTTCGAGCTTGAACTGCAGTGGCGTGACCGAGCCGTCGAGCTGGTAGCGCGCTTCGATGCCGGCGACGCCACCGGCGACGATGAGGCGGGTCTGCTCGGCGACGTAGGGCTGAAAGGCGTCGAGCCGAATGCCCTGCATCGAGAGCTTCCCCGACGAGCGCAGCGGCGTGGCCGAGAAGTCGCCGTCGTAGCTGAGCGTCGCGTCGCCGAGCTTCGCGGTGAAGGCGTACTGGCTGTTGCGCCCGGCCTCGGTGGTGAAGTCTCGCAGCGAGAGCGCGAGCGGCTGCAGCGTGGCGGTGAACGGCTCGGCGCGCTTCTGGTCGTTGAAGGTGAAGGCGCCGTCGGTGATGTCGAGCGCGTCGATGGTGAGGGTGAAGGTGCTGGCCTTCTTCTCCGGCTCGGGGGCGGGCGGCTCGCTCTCTTTCGGGAGGAGATCCGCGAAGGAGAGATCTCCGTTCGCCAACAACGTGACCGACGCGGCCGGGCGGACCAGCCGAATCGCGTCGAGCGCGACGCGCCCGCGGATCAGCCGCCAGAAGGAGACGTCGACGAAGAGCTCATCGAAGGCGATGAACGGCGCGCCGGAGGTCTCGGTCACCGCGAAGCCGCGGATGGTGACCGCGAGCGTGAAGGGGTTGAACGCGACCTCTTTGATCGACACGGGGCGCTTCAGCAGCGCCGGCAGCCTCGCCTCGGCCTGCGCGCGCGCGACCGCGGGCACGACGAGGAAGCCCACCAGCGCGTAGAGGGTCACCAGCACGAGAGGAATCAGGAAGCGCTTCCGGCGCAGGAACTTCATGCGCGTGCCCTACCAAGTTCCCTCGCCCCTCGGGACCTTGGCGACGGGCGAGGGGTGTACCAGACGGTACTATCGTCGCCGCGTGGCGCCGTTCCCCATCGTCAGTCTCTTCTCCGAGGTCCGCGCCCTGACCCGCGACGGGGAGGTGCCGCTCGAGCTGAACTCCGAGCTGACGCACCGGCTGGAGAGAATCAGAGACCCGCTGCGCGCGGAGACCGTCGCAACGCTCGCGCTGCTGGCCTCAGCCCGTCGCGACTTCGCCCACGCGCGCGCGCTGTTCGAGAGCGTGTGGTGGTTTCGCGAGCTGTCGCCCGAGGTGCTGGAGTGCTGCTTCGGGTGGCTCGTCACCGACGCCGCCGCGGAGGGAAACTGGCTGCGCGTGCGGTGGTTGCTCAGCGAGGCCGGCCGCACCGAGGTCGTGGGGAACGAGCTGCGCACCATCGCGCTCGCGCCGAGCAGTCCGGTGCTGCGGTTCTTTGATCAGCTCGCCGCGCGGGCGCTCGGTCGGCCGGCGCCGGTGGTCCCGGAGGATGACCGGTACCGGATCCCTGTCGATGCGCAGCGTTTTGCGGAGGGCTTTCGTCGCGGCGTGCGCGAGCCCGTCGCCGCCGGCCAAGGGCCCTCCACCTCGCTCGCGGGTTCTGTCGACGGCGCGAACGGGCGCGCGGCAGCGTTTGAGAATTCCATCGGCGGCATGAACGAGCCCGCCACGTCGCTCGAGGATTCCGTCGGCGGCGCGAACGGGCCCGCCGCCACCTCCACCACGCTCGAGAATTCCGTCGGCGTCGTGCGCGTGAACGAGCCCGCCAGTACACTCGCGGAGCCCGTCGGCGCTGCGCTGCAGGCACTGCTGGCCGTGCGCGACGAGTCACCCGCGGAGGTCCTCGAGCACGCCGCCCGCTCGCTCGCCACGGCGCTGGCGTCGACCAGGGTACGCGACCGACTCTTCGAGCGCGCCACGATGATCGGCGGCGGAGGCGCTCGCGGAGCTGCGCACGCTCGCGGAAGACGTGCTCGCTCGGGCACTGCCCCGCGTGCGGCAGGTCGAAGACCCGTTGTTGAGAGCCGTCGCCGCGCCGCGCCGCGCGGAGCTGATCGAGACCCTCGACGCTCGACTCGATCGCCTCACCGACAAGTGCGAGGCCGGCACCGCACCTCCCATGCCCGAGGTGTGGCGGGAGTTCGTCGGCATTCGGCAGATCTTCACCCGCGCCGTCGCGCTCAGCGAACCGGGCGGGCGCGGGTGGCCTCACCATGTCGCGCTCAGGCTCTCGCGCTACTTCGGCACCTGGCTGCGGCTGACGAAGAAGCAGTACTCGTTCGCGCGCGTGGTGTTCGACTGGCTCGAGGTCGAGGCCGTTCGCGCTGGGGATGAGACCGCGGCGCGGCTGGCTCGGGCGGGGGCGGCGCTTTGCGTGGGCTGAGGAGGTTCGGCCCCCCTCACCCTGCCCTCTCCACGCTGCGCAGGGAGAGGGTTATTTGGCGAGGCGGTCGACGAGGGCGACGTAGCTGCTCATCGCCGCTTCCTTCGCCGTGCCCTTCTTCTTCGTCCACGCGTCGAACTTCGCGCGCCCCTTGAAGTCCATCATCCCCGGGCGGCTGCCGCTCACGTCACCCGCGGTCGCCTGCTTGAAGAGCGCGTACAGCTCGAGCAGCTCGTCGTTGGAAGGCGTCTGCTTCAACAGCTTCACGCGCTTCTGCGCGTCTTCGAAGGCTTCGGCTGGGGTCATGACGCGCGACGGTAGTTCACCCTCGCGGTCGGCGGAGCAGCATTTCCGTCGTCGGGTACGGCCGCGGCGGCAACGACGCGAGCGCCACGAAGCCATACCGCGCGTACAACGACTGCGCGTCCCTCGTGCCCAACCGCACCACCCGGCACCCTCGCACCCGCGGGTGGTCGAGCAACAACCGCATCAACGCCTGCCCCACCCCGCGCCCACGCCAGTCGTGGCGCACACACACGTCGTAGACCCACGCGTACTTCGCGCCGTCGGCGATCGCCCGGGCCGTCCCGATGAGCGCCCCCTGCCCATCCACCGCGCCGACCCACGCGCTCGCACCCCGATGCGACGCCACCAGCTCTTCGCGGGTGAACACGTCATTCCAGTACTCGCCCGCGAGCAGCGCAGCCGCCTCGACGGCCCGCTCCGGCGGCAGCCAGGCGTGCAGCGTGGTGCCTTCCGGGGCGCGGAGGAAGTCCGGCACCGGCGTGTCCGGGTTCGCCTGCCGAATCAGCTCGAGCGCGCGCGCATCGCCCGCCTCGCCCCGGCCCCACAGCTTCTCGAGCAGCGTCGCCCGCTGGGCCGGCGTGCGGTTCTGCGCGAGCTTCGCCTTCGTCGTCAGCGCCACCAGCGGCACCCCGGCGACGAGCAGCCCCTTCACCTGCGGCCGGTAGAGCGGTGACTCGGCGTCGAGCGGCACGTAGCCGCCCTCGGGCTGGAGCTTCTCCATCAGCCGCTGCAGCACCCGGGCCTTGCGCACCGGCTCGTCGATCGCCTGCAACACCCCATGCACCTGGGCGCCGCGGTACAGCGTGGTCGCCGGGCACGCCTTCTCCGGGTCGGTGAAGTAGCTCGGCAGCCGCGCGACGGTCTCTTCCACCGCGAGCACCACCGGCCGCCCCACCAGCGAGGTCTTCTCCCCCGCCGGCGAGCCGTGGAAGCAGAGCCACCCCTCGTCCACCACTCCGTTGAGCGTCTTCAGCACCGGCTGCCCCTCGGCCGTCACGCCGGCGAGCTGCACCACCTCGAGGGCCGAGAACAACTGCCGTCCGAGCGCCTCGCTGGCGTGAAATTCCTGTCGTCGCATGCGCCTACCCTGCCGATCGACTGGACCCGTCAATAGGTCCAGTTTTGACAAGTTGACGGGTCCAGTGCGTTGGTGCGCCCATGAGCCATTGGACGTTGACCCTCGAGCCCGACGGCGCCGGTCCCGCGTTTCTCCGCATCGCGCGCGGGGTGATGCACGACGTGCGACGCGGCCGGCTGCAGCCCGGGCAGCGGCTCCCCGGCAGCCGCGCGTGGGCGAAGGAGCTCGGCTTCACCCGCAACACCATCGTCGCCGCCGTCGCCGAGCTCGAAGCGCAGGGCTGGGTCACCACCTCCGCCGCGCGGGGCACCTTCATCAGCGACGTGCTGGCCGAAGACGTCGCGCCGGCGAAGCGGAAGGGCCTGGCCGAGCTCGGCCTGCACCTCCCGCCCGAGCCCGACTTCCTCCAGACGCGCCCCTTCGTGCTCCCGCCCGGCGTGCTGCACTTCTCAGCCGGTACGCCCGACCCGCGGCTGGTGCCGGTCGAGCTGCTCGCGCGCACCTGGCGGAGGGTGGTGCGGCGCGGGGGCCGCAAGCTGCTCGAGTACGGCGACCCCGGCGGTCACCCTGCGCTGCGCCGCGCGCTCGCCCAGATGGTGCGCGAGGTGCGTGGCGTCGCGGCGTCGGCCGAGCAGGTGGTGGTCACCCGCGGCAGTCAGATGGCCCTCGACCTGCTCGCGCGCGCCGTGCTGCGTCCGGGCGAGACGGTGGCCGTCGAGGCGCTCGGCTACCGCCCGGCGTGGGAAGCGCTGCGGCTGGCGGGCGCGCGCCTGGTGCCCGTGCCGGTCGACGCCGAGGGGCTCGACGTCGACGCGCTCGCGAGGCTGATGAAGAAGCGCCGCGTGCGCGCGGTGTACGTCACCCCGCACCACCAGTACCCGACCACCGTCACCATGTCGGCCCCGCGCCGGCTCGCCCTGCTGGCGCTCGCGCGCAAGCACCAGGTGCTGATCATCGAAGACGACTACGACCACGAGTTTCACTACGAGGGCCGCCCGGTGCTGCCGCTGGCGAGCGCCGATGACGCGGGCGTGGTGGCGTCGATCGGCACGCTCTCGAAGGTGCTCGCGCCGGGCCTGCGGCTGGGCTTCGTCATCGCCCCCAGCGCGCTCGCCGAGCGGCTGGTGCGCCTGCGCGCGGTGATGGACCGCCAGGGCGACCACCCCATGGAGGCGACCGTCGCCGAGCTGCTCGAAGAAGGAGAGCTCCAGCGGCACGTGCGCAAGATGCGAGGCGTGTACCGCGCGCGTCGCGACTTCCTGCTGCAGCGCCTCACCACGAAGCTGAGCGGCGCCCTCACCTGGGACCTGCCCTCGGGCGGCATCTCGGTGTGGGCGCGGGTGCAGGGGGCGATCGACCTCCAGCGCTGGCTCGAGCGCGCGCTGGCCCGCGGCGTCTCGGCGCAGCCCGGCGCCCGCTACACCTTCGACGGTCGCGAACCCGGTGCGCTGCGGTTGGTCTTCGCCCGCTTCAACGAGGCCGAGCTGGGCAAGGCCGTGGAAGCACTGGCCGACGCGCTGCCCTCGGGCCGCTGGTCGCAGGCGGCGCGGGGCGCGTAGACTCACGACCCATGCGCTTCGCCCTCTTCTTCTTCGTCGTCGCCGCGACCTTCTCGTTTGCACAGCCGTCACCCTGCAACACCAAGTGCAACCTGCAGGCGTCCGACTGCATGAAGGGCTGCGTGGGTGACCCGAAGGACGCGCAGCGCCCCGAGAAGGCCAACCGCATGATGCAGTGCCTCAAGTCCTGCGAGGACACCAACCGGCAGTGCAAGGCGAGCTGCGACAAGTAACCGGCGTCAGCCCTTCGGCTTCATCGACTTCGCGTCGAGCGAGTACTTCTTCACCAGCCGTTCGATCGACTTGCGGTGCAGCCCCGACTCGCGGGCCGCGCGGCTGATGTTGCCGTCGCACCGCTTGAGCACCTGACCGATGTACTCGCGCTCGAAGTTCTCGAGCAGCTGCTCCTTCGCGTCCTTGAACGAGAGGTGCTCGTTGAAGGGCAGCGGCTGCTCTTGATGCTGGCCCTGCACGCGCGCCGGCAGGTGCTGCAGGTCGATGACCTCGCCGTCGCTGAAGGTCAGCACGTGGCTGATGACGTTCATCAACTCGCGAATGTTGCCCGGCCACGAGTACTGCATGAGCACGTTCATCGCCTGCGCCGAGACGATCTTCTTCCCGTGGCGCGCGACGATCTCCGCGTCACCCAGCTCCTTGCGGATGATGTGCGGGATGTCTTCGCGACGCTGCCGCAGCGGCGGGAGCTGGATGTTGATCACCGACAACCGGAAGTAGAGGTCTTCGCGGAAGTTGCCGGTCTGGATCTCCTTCACCAGGTCGCGGTTGGTGGCGGCGATGACGCGCACGTCGATCTCCTGCACCTCGTTGCCGCCGACGCGCCGCACCTCGCGGTTCTCGAGCACGCGCAGCAGCTTGGGCTGCAGGTCGGTGCGCAGCTCACCGAGCTCGTCGAGGAAGATGGTGCCGCCGTTGGCGCGCTCGAAGGCGCCGGGCCGGGACGCGACCGCGCCGGTGAACGCGCCCTTCTCGTGGCCGAACAGCTCGCTCTCGATGAGGTTGGGAGGAATCGCGCCGCAGTCGAGCACCACCATCGGCCCGCGCTTGCGCCCCGACAGCTCGTGAATCGCGCGCGCCACCAGCTCCTTGCCGGTGCCCGTCTCGCCCTGGATCACCACCGACACGTCCATGGGGGCGATCTTCTTGATGAGCCCGAAGATCTGCCTCATCTTCACCGACTGCCCCACCATGCCGCACAGCTCGCCGTCGCGGTCGGGCTCGACGGTCACCTCTTCATCGATGGGCGCGAACGACAGCGTGGTCTGGCCGGCGCGAATCTGACTGCCCTGCGAGAGGTACGCGCGCTCGATGCGGCGGCCGTCGAGCCAGGTGCCGTTGGTCGAGTTGAGGTCGATGACCAGGTAGCCGCGCTCGGTGTACTGGATCTCGAAGTGGTGGCGGCTGGCGGTGCGGTCTTCCTGCAGCACGAGGTCGTTGCTGGAGTGCGCGCCGACGCGCAACCGTTCCTTGTCGCTGACCACCTCCCGCCCGGTGTCGGGGCCGCCGGTCACCGCCAGCCGGCACTTGCGCACCTTCAGCGTGGTGCGGTTCTCGACCACCAGGGTGTGGGTGGTGGTGATGTGACCTTCCTCGAACGGGTCGAGGTAGGCCGCGTCTCCCGGGCTGGTGAGAATCTCGTCCTGCCCCGACGTCTTCGGCTGGTTCGACATGTGCCGCGCAAGCTAGCGGAGCGCGCCGTTCCACGCGAACAGATGTGAGCCCGCGACGAAGCTCTTCTCGATGTCGAGCTCCGGCACCAGCTCGAGCGTCTTCGTCGAGATGAACGAGACCGTCGCCGTCGCCGCGTGACACACCACGAAGTGCGCGCCATCGAGCGTCAACATCACCCCGCGCGCCAGCGGCAGCGAGAACGACTTCACGAAGCTCTGGTCGGCGAGGTTCCACACCGTGACGAGGTTGCCGTCGGGGTTGGTGGCCATCACCCGGCGCGTGGGCTCGTGGATGGCGAGGCTGAGCGTCTCGCCGGTCATCGCGCGCGTCACCTCGAGCGGGTTGCTCAGCGTGGTGAGCGCACCGCCGGGCGCCTTGAGTGAGAGCGCGCCGTGTTCGGTCTTCGGCAGCCCGTCACGCGGCGCGGAGGCCACCACCAGGTCGCCGCGCGCCGAGAGCTTCACGTGCCCGGCGTTGATGCGCGGGTCGGTGAAGACGTGCTTCTCGAGCAGCTTGCGGCTCTTCACGTCGATGACCGTCACGCACGGCGCGTCACCGTCGGGGAAGGCGCCGCCGCCGTTGGTCACCACCAGCCGCCGGCCGTCGGGGCTCAGCAACACGTCGTGGGGCTTCTCACCGTAGGTGGGGAACTGGCCGAGCGGCGCGAGGGTGCGGCCGTCCCACACCGAGAGCAGGCCCTGGCGCGTCTCCAGCTCGGTCTCGGCGACGAAGAGCACGTCGCCCGACTTCGAGAAGGTGCCGTGGCCGTAGAACGCGCGCCCCGCGGAGGTCTGCAGCGCTCGCACGAACTTCGCCTCGCGCAGGTCCACCTCCGCCGCGCCGGGCCCGCGCTTCTCGAAGACCAGCGCGCGGTGGGGGTTGCGTGGGTCGAGCGCGAAGCCGTGCGCGAGGAAGCTCAGGCCCACGTAGCGGCGCTGACTGGGCGCGTCGAGGTCGAGCAGCGTCAGCGCGAACTCCAGCGCGCCGGTGGTGGGGTTGGCGCCCTTGAGCCCGCCCACCAGCACACCCTTCTTCTGCGCGATGCCCGCGCCGTGAGCGACGAGCGGGCTCGACGCCAGGGCAGCAAGAAGAGCTCGACGGCTGAAGTTCATCGCGGGTCACCACCCCATCGAGAGGCCCGGCGGATCTTCGCACTTGCCCTTCGCCGGCGCCCACAGCTCGGCGCTCTTTTCGGGCAGGCCGCTCGAGGTGCCACCCACCACCAGCACCCGGCCGTCGTCGAGCAACGTCGCCGAGTGCTGCTTGCGCCCGCTCTTCAGCTCGCCAGCGAGGCACCACTGCTTGCTGGCCGCGAGCCACCGCTGCACGCGCGTGGTGTCGACCGCGTTGGGGGGCTCGCCACCGATGACCACCAGGTCGCCCGCCGGCAGCCGCGTGCCGGTGTGCGACGAGAGCGACATCGAGAGGTGGTTCTCGAAGGGCTGCCACTCCGTCAGCGTGGGGTTCCACGTCTCGGCGTAGTTGGTGGACGAGGTGGCGGTCTGCCCGCCGATGACGATGACGCCGCCGCCGGTGGGCTCGGCGATGACCGCGGTGCGCTGGCGCGGCTCCGACATCGGGGGCAGCGGCTTCCACGTGCCGGTCTTCACCTCGAAGCGCTCGACCTCGGCGATGGACACGCCCGGCCCCTTGCCCTGCTGCGCGGCGTTCGAGCGCCCGCCCACCACCACCACGTCGCCTTCGCTGTCGCGCACCGCCGCGTGGAGCCAACGCGCGATGGCCAGGGGGGCCTCGGGCTTCCAGGTGTTGTGCGCCGGGTCGAAGCGCTCGACCGCGGTGAGGTGCAGCCGCTGTTCGCGCGCGCCGCCCACCACCAGCACAGTGCCGTCGAGCAGCAGCGTCGCGGTGTGCCCGTTGCGTGCGTCGGTCATCGGCGCGCCGAGGGTCCAGGTGTTGGTCTTCGGGTCGTAGAGCTCGACCGACGCCAGCGCCACGAAGCGGTTCTGTCCGTCGATCGACTCGTGGGTGGTGCCGCCGGTGACGAGCAGCCGCCCGTCGTCGAGCGCGGTCGCGGCGTGGTGGCTGCGCGCGACGTGCAGCGGGGCGCAGGCCGACCACCTGTTGCGCTTCGGGTCGAACAGCTCGCAGCTCGCGAGCGTGGACAACGCGTCGGCGCCGCGGCCTCCCACCACCAGCACGCGACCGTCTTTGAGCTTCGTCGCGGTGTGGTGCTGGCGCGCGTCTTTGAGCGGCGGCGCCGCGGTGACGACGCCCTGCGCCGCGGCCAGCGCGGCCATCGACGTCAGGGTCAGCACCAGCAGACGGCTCACGCGGCCTCCTTCACTTGGGCTTGGGCGGCAGCGGCGGCCGCGGCATGGTGCTCGGGCCGGTCACGCGCGGCCCGGCCGACACCGGGTTGACCTGCGGGCGCGGTGCCTCGGGCGGCAGGAGCGCCGAGCGGCTGGCGGTCGGCGTGGTCTCGGGCGCGGGCTGCGGCTGGTGCTGCGGCATCGGCTCGGGCGGCGTGGCGAGCTCGCCGCCGCGCTGATCCCCCACCGCCTCGGAGTCGTCTTCGGCCAGCACGATGATCCGATCTTCCGCGGCGAAGACGACGCTCTCGCCCTGCGGCGGGTTGATCAGCGGCGTCTGGCCCAGCTTCATGTAGCCGATGGCGACCTCGCGGCGATCGCGCGCCACCTTCTGCACCGAGAGCCACGGCGTGGTGCGGCCGAGCATCGCGAAGCACTCGGCGCGCTTGAGGTACACCTCGTTGCCGTCGGAGTCGAAGAGGTCGGCGAACACCGCGTTGAGCTCGCGCCGCTCGGACACCTGGGCCAGCAGCATGGAGGTGATCTCCGAGCTGACGACGAAGTCGGCGCCGTAGTCCTGCTCCAACAGGTCCTTGGTCCGCGGGTCGAGGATCTCGCTGATGATGCGCGGCTTCTTGTCGCCCAGCGGGCGGAACATGTCGCGCAGCAGGAGCACGGTGATGACGGTGCGGGCGTCGGCCTCTTCCGCGTCGATGTCGGTGTCGGCGACCACCATCGCCACCGCGAAGTCGGGCGAGATGACCTTCTTGAGCGCGTCGGGCACGGTGGGGTCGCCGTCGACGTGCTTGAGCTTGAGGTTCTTGAGCTGCCCGACCTCGGCCTTGATGAACTCGGCGAAGCTGTCGCGGTCCTGGCCGGGCATCAGCCACGCCTCGGACCCGGGGAGCACGTAGTTGTCGAACTCGCGCAGCATGTCGCCCAGCTTGGGGCTCTTGCCGCACACCAGCAGGCGCTCGGGCTTGCGCTGAATGGCGTCGGCGCCGCGGAACTCCGAGGGCACGGTGGGCTGGTGGTCGGCGGTCAGCGAGAACGAGTCGTCGTCTTCGGCGATGACCAGCAGCTCGTCTTTGTCGCCGAGCACGAACTCGTCGGACGGGTTGATGATGCACGACGCGGTGCCCTTGCCGCTGACGGTGCGCACGCCGCAGACCACCGCGTCCTTCATCTTCCACTGCGCGACGCCGAAGGGCTGGCCGGCGAGCTCGGGGAAGTTCTTGAAGTAGAACTCGCTGCCCTCGTACGAGAGGAGATCGCGGTACACGGCGGCCAGCCCGTTCTGCCGCGCGGTCTGCACCATCATGCGCGAGAGCGTCTCGGCCATCGCCACCACCTCGACCCCGCCGCTGCCGAGCTGCTCGATGACGGGCTGACGGGCGGCGTCGGCGAGCTCGACCACCGCGTGGTTCTTCGCCAGCGCCCCGGGAATGCGGCGCAGCGCGAGCAGGGTCTTGATGGCGCCCATGTCGGCGGCGGCGTCGGCGTCTTCCACCTCGTCTTCACCGGGCTCGGCCGAGATGATGATGATGCTCTTCGCGCGGCCGGCGCCGACCTTGCGCAGGTCGTGCACCGAGTGGGTGCTGCCCTGGCGCACCACCACGCGCGTGGGGCCCATGTCGCCCATGCGCTCGCGCACGGTGTTCTCGACCTCTTCCTTCTCGGTGGACGAGAGGATGACGATCGACGCGTGCTTGAGGTTCGAGTTCGCCTCGCGCAGCTCGCGCAAGATGGCGAACACCTTCTCGCCGTAGCCGAGGATCAACGTGTGGCCCTCGTCGATGACCGGGCTCTTGCCCTTGCGGAGATCTTCGATCTTGTCGCCGATGGTCGAGCTGACGAGACCGATGAGCAACGCGACCACGCCGACGCCGCACAGCGTGGTGAAGATGGCGATGCCGCGCACCAGCGTGCCCTCGTCGCCGCCCATGGTGCCGGCGTCGGCGACGCGGCCGAGCGCCCACCACATGGCCTCGAGGAAGTCGAACTCCTTGCCCTCTTCCTGGGGCATGGCCAGCCGCACGAACACGGCGTTCATCGACACCAGCAGGAACGACAGGACGAACAGGCCCATGAAGCGGGCCATCGGGCTCCACGAGAGGAAGCGGTCGACCTGGTAGCGGACCTTGTCGCCAAAGCTGGGGACGTCGGACTGATCAGACATGCGGGGGACCCCGAAGAGCGTGGGAACGGCGGTGCGCGACTGGCACGGGCCGGGAGACTCTAGACAGGCGAGTCACCGGCGTTGAGCGATTTCACCAACGCCCCAGCCTGCCCCGGAGTGCAGAACTTTCAGCTCACTTCTGTTTCGGCCTGAAGACCTTCGGCGCGGCCTCGGTGCCCTCGAGGAACGGGCCTCCGATGAGGTCGACGCAGTAGGGAATGGCCGGGAACACCGCCTCGAGGCACTCGCGGATCGACGCGGGCTTGCCGGGCAGGTTGACGATCAAGCTCTGGCCGCGGATGCCGGCGGTCTGCCGCGAGAGGATGGCGGTGGGCACCTTCTCGAGCGACTTCTTGCGCATCAGCTCGCCGAAGCCCGGCATCATCTTCTGGCACACCGCCTCGGTCGCCTCGGGCGTGACGTCGCGGGGCGCGGGGCCGGTGCCGCCGGTGGTGACCACCAGGCCGCAGCGCTCGACGTCGCACAGCTCGATCAACGTCTGCTCGATGGTGGCGCGGTCGTCGGGAATGAGGCGCACCACCGGTTCCCACGGGGTCGCCAGCCACTCGGTGAGGGTGTCGCGGATCGCCTTGCCCGACAGGTCTTCGTAGACGCCGGCGGAGGCGCGGTCGGAAAGCGTGACGATGCCGATGCGAGCGCTCATGCGAAGGGGATATGCCATGTTCGGCCGCCCATGACTGTCCGCAAGATCCTCAGCGCCCGTACCGCGCGTCCCAAAGTCGAAGGCATGCTGCAGGCGCTGGTGGAGGCCGCGGTGTTCATCGGCGGCGCCGACGGCCGGTTCGGTGAAGAAGAGCTCGACGTGTTCATCGACAGCATGCGCGAGGTGGTGTCGGCCGCCGTGGGCGACGAGTTCCTCGACTCGATGGCGTCGACCTCGAAGCTGCTCGATCAAGCCCGCCAGGCGCGCAAGGAGCTGCTGGCCCGGGGTGGCACCGCGTTCCTCCTGCAGCTGGTGCCGAAGTTCCCCGGCGCCTTCGCGCGTGACGGGCTGGTGCTGGCGTACCGCGTGGTGCTCGCCGACGGGAAGGTCACCGAGAAAGAAGCGCAGGCCTTCGAGGCGCTCGCGTCGGCGCTGGGCGTCGAGGTCAGCGAGGTGCAGGTGCTCAAGGAGCTCGCCACCAAGGCCGAGCACGCCAGCAAGCAGGGCCACCGCGGCGCGTCGATCGAACAGCTCGGCAAGCTGGTCGAGCACGGGTGGACGAAGCTGCCCGCCGGTCAGGAGCACGGCTTCGACGTGGGCATGGAGCACGTGCAGGCGACCGGCGGCGGCAAGCTGACGCTCGAGCTCGACTCGGCGGAGTCGGTGCTGCACGTGCACGTCTTCGACTCCACCGGCAAGGGGCCGCACCTGGTGTGCCTGTTCGGCGACGCGTTGCCCGCGCTGGTGGCGGTCCTCGATGGGCTGCGCGACACGCTGACCGTGGCCACGCTGGGCGAGAAGCTCCCTGCGATTCGTGCGGTTTGCCCCGAGGTGTTCGTCGAGCACGAAGGGAAGTTCGCGCGCCTGTGAATCTGCCGCGCGGGTGAGCCGTCACCGGCTCCCGTGCGTGCGTGGCTCGTCGGGTTGTTGTTGACGTCGTCGATCAGTCAGGCCGAGGGGCTGAAGGTCAGCCTCAACGGCACGGTCGCGGGGCGCTGGGTCGACGCGCTGCGCGTCTCGGCCAACCACGACACCGCGACGCTCGACGGAGGCGGCGTGGCGTTCGGCGGCAGCCTCGACCTCAGCGGGCGCGTCTCGCGGTTCCGGTTCGGCGGCCAGGTCGCGGTCGAGGCGCTGCAGGCGCCCAACGACGACGTCTCGGTCTCGCGCTCTCAGCCGCTGGCGCGCGCGGCGCTCAGTCGCGACCCGGTGACCGCGGCGATGTTCTTCTCGGTGGCGCCGTTCGCCGGGCTCACCTTCGGAGACGAGACGGTGTTCGGCTGGCTCGACCTGTTGCTGTCGGTGGAGCTCGCCAGCGCGAAGGTCGACGGCGTGCGCATGTTCGGCGTGACGCCGGTGCCCACGCTGCGGCTGGGCGGCGCGTTCGACGTCGGAGGCTTCGGCTTCGAGCTGTCACTGCTCGGCTCGTTCATCGGCACGCCGCGGGTCGCGTTGGCGATGGGCATCAGGCTCTGACCGCTCGGCGCCCGGTTTCGACCGCTCGCCGTCGGCGCGCGTGAAGGAGGCTCCCGACCCGGCACGCTGGGGCGCATGCGCTCGATGATCGTCGCGGTGATGTTGTTCGCAGCCTCCGACGTGCCGGAGTTCGAGGTGCCCACCGGGCTCCAGCGCCTGCTCGACACCGGGAAGTGGGACGGCACGCCGCGCGCGTTTCGCATCATCGCGCTGTCGAACCTCGCCGATGGGTGCGTGGGTCAGGCGCGCGCGAAGCCGGGGCTCCAGAAGGAGGCGCGGGCGTGCGTGGAGAGCGTGCTGGCCCGGGCGCTCGCGTTGGGGAGGTCGAGAGACGGGCTGTACCTCTCGCACTTGAACTTGATCTACGGGGCGATGGATCGGCTCGGTCCGTGCGCGAACGAGGTCGAGCACGCCCGGCTCTCGCGTGAGTTGGCGATGCGGTCTCTGGCGGATCCGCTGCGGCACGCGTCGTCGTACGAGTCGACCTCGCTGCGGTGGCCGGCTGATCAGTCGGTCACCCTGGCGAGCCTCGCGCGGTACGACACAGCGCACGGCGGTGACTTGCTGAAGGACCCGCTCGCGCAGTGGAAGACCGTGGTCGCGCAGCACCTCGATCCGAAGACCGGGCTCCCGTGGTCGGAGTTGACCGGCAAGGGCCCCGGCGCGAAGTTCCCCCGCGGCTGCGCGCAGTCGTACCTCACGCGCTACCTGTCTGAGGTCGATGCCCCGCTCGCGGCGACGTGGTGGGCCGCGTACCGCGAACACTTCTTCGTGCGGCTGGGGCCGGTGGTGGGGTTCCGCGAGTGGCCGCGCGGCGTGGAGCGCAGAGGAGACATCGACTCGGGGCCGATCGTGATGGGCATCGGCACGGCGGCCAGCGCGTTCGCGTTGTCGGCCGCGAAGGCCCAGGGAGACCTCGCGCTCGCGGCGCAGTTGGAAGCGGGGGCGCAGGCGGTGATGGCGACCGGCGTCGGCGGCGCGGCGGCGGAGTCGGTGCTCGCGCAGGCGATCTCGTTCGAGGGGCGGTGGCACGAATTGTAAAGGCTTCGAGCAGCGGGCCGCTGATTCCGGGCCTTCTGCCGGCCGACCATCCAGGCATGAGCGCGTTCACGATTCGAGCAGGCGACACGTTGCGCCGCATCGCGGCCAGGCTGGAGGCCCCTCCGCTCAACCTCGTTCGCGCGGTCGCCGTGCGGCAGGTGCCGAGCACGTTCACGCCTGCGACGGCGCCGACGCGGGCGACCGCATCGACCACGCGACGCGCCGCCGCGACGCCTTCGTCGCTCACCTACCGCGTGCGCACCGGAGACACCGTCGCCTCGATCGCGCGACGGCTGCACGTCACGCGCGGTGAGCTCGGTGCGCTGAATGATCTCTCGAAGCCGCTGAAGGCGGGCCGGGTGTTGAAGCTCGGAGTTCGCGCCGACCACCCCGCGAGCCGCCGCCCGCCGCAGGTGCCGAAGAAGTGGAGCCACTTCCTCCACGCCGACAACTACCGCTTCGAGAACTCGGTGCAGGGCCTCGCGCACGCCGCGAAGCACCAGAAGGCCATCGACCTCGACGTGAACATCACGAAGGACGGCGTGGCGGTGAACACGCACTGGGCCGACGTGCTCAAGCGCGGTGGCTTCTACGACCCGAAGCACAAGATCCCGAAGGACGCGCGCATCAGCGAGCTGACCGCGAAGGAAGTGTTCCGGCTGCGCTCGAAGGACGGCTACCGGATCCACTCGATGAAGTTCATGCTGCGTCGCGCGGCGAAGCTCGGCGTGCGGGTCGAATACGAGGCGAAGGGCAGCAAGCCGTTCGAGTACGGCAAGGGCGGGCTCGAGACCTTCGTCGAGACGAAGAAGATCGCCGACCAGGCGCACACGAAGATGTTCGTGAAGACGATCTCGACCACGCGCGGGGCGATGGAACGCCTCAAGGCCGCGCACCGCGCTGGGCTCACCACCGTGCTGCTGCCGCGTGGGCCGGTGCCGAAGAGCTGGCGTCCGTACATCGACTACGTGCGCGGGCCGGTGCAGTGGGTGAACGGCTGACCGTCACGCCGCGCGCACCGCGGTCCACTCCGCGCGGACGACTTCTTCGGCGAAGGGCGTCTGACCCGCGCGGAGGCGTGCGATGACCTTCGCCCGCTCTTCCACCACGCGCTGCTCGAGATCACGGCGCAGCCCGAAGGCGAAGAGCAGCTCGTTCGCGTGCGCCAGCGGCGCGATGCTGAACTGCAACACGCGGTCGAAGAGGTTGAGGCGCACGCCGAAGCCTTCGCCGCGGTTGTAGCGGCGCTCGAAGTAGAGGCCCTTGCTGGCTGGCTGGCCATCGACGTCGACGCTCGGCTCGTACCTCATGTGTCCGATGAAGATGAGCGAGGCCCACGCGGCGCCCTGCACCACCGCGGCGATGAGCAGCAGCGGCAGCGTCGAGAAGTGCCGGCTGAGCCACACTGCGGCGAGGGTCTCGACGACGTACGCCGCGCCGGCGGCGAGCCCGCCCTTCAAGTCGGCCAGCGACAGCATCACGATCGAGCCGACGAGCAGCGGCAGCACGAGCGGCGGCACCAGCGCCTGCACCACGAGCAGCGCAGAGAAGTAGACGAAGGGCGAGGCGAGCTGGTGGACGAGCTGGTTGCGGCCGTCCTGGTGGAAGGTGGTGTACAGCGCGAGGTGCTTTTCGATGGGCAGGTGGTTCACGGTGCCGGCGCCTTGTTCAAGGCCGGGGCCGGCACCAACCCGTCGAGAAACCCGGCGCTTCCGCGCGCGTCGGTGTGCAGGGACTGACACACGTGTGAACGCTCGCGACGGTGTGGCTCGACGAGTCGCACCGCGCCTGCCACCGCCCACCAATGGGCGGGGTGCTGTGCCCGATCTTCGGCGCTACTTTTGAAGCTCAGCCGTGAAGCCGCCCTACCCGAAGCCACCTATTGCCGAAGCTCTGATTGAGCTGAACTTCAGCGGCGGCCTGCCGTGGGCGCAGAGCGAAAAGCCGCTGCTTGCCGCATTCGCGAAGGAGTTCTCAGGCCAGCGCCGGGCGCTCAACAACTACGAAGTTCGGGCGGACTGGCGCACCGGCGAATTGTCTGCAGACGGCAGCACCGAGTTTTCACGGTGGCTGTTGCCTAGCGACGACGGAACCCGTCTTGTCGGCGTTGCGGCCGACGTTCTCTCCGTTCACGTGCTTGCTCCGTACCCGGGCTGGGCCCGCTTCAGACCGATGATTGACCGGGCGTTTGCGACATACGCAAAGGTCAGCAGCCCTCGAAGGCGCTGCCCCTCAGACTTCCTTCACAACCGCAGACGCTGGATTCGTTTCAGGTCAGCACCGAAACGCTTGATCGTGAACACGATGTTCGTTCGAAGCTCACCCTCCTGTCGGGTCCGCTGACCGAAGATGGCCGTCGCGTCGTCATCTACGATCTCGATCTCACACACCGGTTCCCGGCCAACACCGACCCCGCCTCGTGGGGCGAGACCATCGAGTTGCTCCACCAGCAGCAAAAGGACATCTTCGAAGAATCGATCGAAGACGCAACAAGGAGCCTGTTTCAATGACCGAACGCGCTCGAGGCCACTTCATCAGCCGCTCCACGCTTCCTGCCTCGGCTGTGCCGCAGATGTCTCCAGGCAGGACCCCTGCCCGCGCCGCAAGTGAAGCGGGAGGATTCGTGGACCGAGCGAAGGCCGCCCCGCGCCCCTGGTCGCTCACGTTGCGATCGGGAACCATCACCCCTGGCTTCGAGCGTCACTGCGTCGCCGAGTTCGAACATCTGGCGAAGACTTCGCCGCTGGTACTGCTTTCGCTCGCCACCTCCGAACTGAGGAGGGACGACGTTCTCCTTACGGACGCTGATTCTCGAGCACCCTCGCCCCTTCGTGAGGGAGGCGGGAATCAACGCATTGGCTCCGTTTTCGAAGAACGACGCAGTGCGCGCTGCGATCGAGAAGCTCGCGGCGACCGATGCGAGTCCAGGGGTGCGGGAGGCGGCGGCTGAAGTTCTCGCGCTCCCGTAGCAAGTGACCCTCGTCCTTCGAATCGGCAGAAGCAAGAGCACCTCGTCAGCGAAACGCTCCCCAACTTCTCGGTCGCGTCCCCTGATCTCAATCTGAGCGACCTCTCCACGCCGGTTCAAAGTCCTGGAACGACGTCGTTCAAGTTCACCCGTGACCAGGCCCACGCCGAGTTCCACCTCGATAGCGAGGATCAGCTGAGACAGATCATTCAGCGGGTTAAGCAGGAGACTGCGCGAAGACTCGCTCGTGACCGAGAGAAGCTCTGGGGCTACGTCATCAAGTGTCACAACGACCGCGACCCTGAATGGACTGAGGTTCTGGCCAGGCCCGACAAGGTGAAGTGGCGCGAGTATCTCGAGCGGAAGAAGTGAACTCTGAGGCAAACCGGCGCACCTCATGAGGGCCTGATGTTGCCCCGGGGTGAAGTGCCGGAAGGCTCTGGACGACGACGCAACCTGCGTTATCTCGCTGCCCGCCATGACGTCGACCCCTCAGACCCTGAGTTTCCAGACCGAGGTGAAGCAGCTCCTTCACCTCATGATCCACTCGCTCTACAGCAACCGCGAAATCTTCCTGCGCGAGCTGGTCTCCAACGCCGCCGACGCGTGCGACAAGCTCCGCTTCGAGTCGCTGCACGACGCCTCGCTCCTCGAGGGGGGCGGTGACTTCAAGATTCGCGTCTCGTTCGACAAAGACGCGAAGACGATCACCATCTCCGACAACGGCATCGGCATGAGCCGCGACGAGGCGGTGGCCAACCTCGGCACCATCGCGCGCTCCGGCACGAAGGAGTTCTTCTCGCGCCTCAGCGGCGACCAGAAGAAGGACGCGAACCTCATCGGCCAGTTCGGCGTCGGCTTCTACTCGGCGTTCATCGTCGCCGACCGCGTCACCGTGCGAACCCGCCGCGCCGGGCAGCCCAAAGACCAGGGCGTCGAGTGGGCGTCTGACGGCTCGGGCGAGTTCACCGTCGCATCGCTCGACCGCCCCGAGCGCGGCACCGAGATCGTCCTCCACCTGCGCGCCGAGCACGAAGACCTGCTCTCCGATTGGCGCCTCGAGAACATCATCCACAAGTACTCGGACCACATCGTGCAGCCCATCGAGATGGGCGAGCGCACGGTGAACCAGGCCTCCGCGCTCTGGGCGCGCCCGAAGAGCGAGCTGAAGGACGACGACTACAAGGCCTTCTACAAGCACGTCTCGCACGACCCCGAAGACCCGCTCGCCTGGGCGCACGCGAAGGTCGAGGGCAACCAGGAGTACACGCACCTCCTCTTCATTCCCTCGCACGCGCCGTTCGACCTCTACGACCGCACCGCCCGCCACGGCGTGAAACTCTACGTGCGCCGCGTGTTCATCATGGACGACGCCGAGCAGTTGCTGCCCCCGTACCTGCGCTTCGTACGCGGGGTCGTCGACAGCTCCGACCTGCCGCTCAACGTGTCGCGCGAGCTCCTGCAGCAGAACAAGGACATCGAGACCCTGCGCAAGGGCTGCACCACGCGCGTGCTCGGGCTGCTCTCGACGCTCGCCGAGTCCGACAAGGAGAAGTACGCGACGTTCTGGAAGGAGTTCGGCGCGGTGCTCAAGGAAGGCGCCACCGACTTCGCGAACAAGGACAAGCTCTCGAAGCTGCTGCGCTTCGCCTCGACGCACGCCGACACCCCCGAGGAGTCGGTCTCGCTCGCCGACTACGTCGCGCGCATGAAGCCCGGCCAGGAGAAGATCTATTTCGTCACCGCCGAGACCTTCAACGCCGCGAAGAACAGCCCGCACCTCGAGGTGTTCCGCAAGAAGGGCATCGAGGTGCTGCTCCTCTCAGACCGCGTCGACGAGTGGGTCGTGGCGCAGCTCACCGAGTTCGAAGGCAAGCCGCTGACGTCGGTCGCGAAGGGCTCGCTCGAGCTCGGCACGCTCGCCGACGAGGCCGAGAAGAAGGAACAAGAGCAGGAGGCCTCCGAGTTCAAGGACCTCACCGAGAAGATCCAGAAGGCGCTCGGCGATCGCGTGAAGCAGGTGCGCGTCACCCATCGCCTCACCGAGAGCCCCGCGTGCCTCGTGTCTGACGAGCACGACGTGTCCGGCAACCTCGCCCGCATCCTCAAGGCGGTCGGTCAGAAGGCGCCCGACGTGAAGCCCATTCTCGAGGTGAACCCCAAGCACCCCGTGGTGCAGCGGCTCAAGAACGAAGAGACGAAGTTCGACGACTGGTCCGCCGTGCTCTTCGACCAGGCGCTGCTGGCCGAGGGCGGGCAGCTCGATGACCCCGCGACCTTCGTGAAGCGCGTGAACGACCTGATGCTCTCGATGGCCGCGCGCTGACGGCGGTTCGCGGCGCGCCCGACGTGGTATTCGAGGCGCGCCGTGACTCCGACCTGGCTCGACCCGCAGCCTGCTTCACTCGAGCGACCGGGCGTCTTCCCCAACCCGTTCGATGACGTCGCGCCGCACCCGCTCGCGCAACGCTGCGCGCAGGTGCTGATGGCGGAGCTGCGCACCGGCTTCATCGCGCCGGGCATCCCCACGTCGCTGCTCGGCCGCGCCGAGGGCGGGAAGATGTTCGGCGTGCTGGCGGTGGAAGACGCGCAGGGCCGGGTGGGTTTTCTGCGGGCGATCTCCGGCCAGCTCGACCGCGCGTTCCAGGTCGAGGGGTACGTGCCGCCGGTGTTCGACGCCGTCGCGCGGGCGGCCATCGAGCCCGTCGCAGAGGTGGTGGTGAAGAGCCTCACGGCGCGCGTCGACGCGGCACGGATCGAGCCGTCGTTGCTCGCGGCGCGCGCGGCGATCATCGAGCTCGAGCAGCGACATCAAGAGGTGCGCGGGGCGCTGAAGACGAAGCACGCCACGAACAAGCAGCAGCGACAGCTCGCGCGGGCGATGACCCCGGAGCCGGCCGCGCTCCACGCGCTCGATCAGCTCAGCCGCGCCGACGACGCCGAGCGACGACGACACGAAGGCGTCGCGCGCGACGAGAAGGCTCAGGCGCTCGCGGTGCTGCAGCCGATGGAGCGTCGGCTCGCAGCGCTCGAGCGGCTCCGTCGCCTCGCCTCGCAGGAGTCGATGCGGCGCATCTGGGACACCTACGTCTTCACCTCGTTCTCCGGGGAGCAGACCTCCGTGCGCGCGCTGTTCCCCGGCGGAGATCCTCCGTCGGGCGCCGGAGACTGTGCCGCTCCGAAGCTGCTCGACGCGGCCCGGCGCGCGGGGCTCAGACCGCTCGCGCTCGCGGAGTTCTGGTGGGGCGCGCCTCCACCGGGCGGCAGTCGCGTGGAGGGCATGTACTTCCCCGCGTGCAAGGAGAAGTGCGGGCCGGTGCTGCCGTTCATGCTGCGCGGGCTCGAGGTCGCGCCACGGCAGACGTGGAAGCCGCGCGCGGTGCCGGAAGAGGAGCTGCGCGTGGTGCTGCAGGACGAGCGCTTCCTGGTGCTCGACAAGCCCAGCGGCATGCTCTCGGTCCCCGCGCGCGATGAGAGCGTCACCGACTCGCTGGTGGTGCGCGTGCAGCGACGGTTCCCCAACGCGACGGGCCCGCTGGCGGTGCACCGGCTCGATCTCGACACCTCGGGGCTGTTGCTGGTCGCGCTCGATGACGAGGCGTATCGGCTGCTGCAGGCGCAGTTCCTCTCGCGCGAGGTGCAGAAGGAATACGTCGCCGTGCTCGCGGGTGAGGTGGCGCAGGACGAGGGCACCATCGAGCTCCCGTTGCGCGTCGATCTCGAGCAGCGGCCGCGGCAGCTCGTCGACTTCGCGCACGGGAAGGCCGCGCTCACGCGGTGGAAGGTGCTCGCGCGCGCAGAGGGTCGCACGCGCGTGGCGTTCTTTCCGCTCACCGGGCGCACGCATCAGTTGCGAGTGCACGCGGCGCATCCTCAGGGGCTCGGGGTGCCGATCGTCGGAGATCGACTGTACGGCACGCCCGACGCGCGGCTCTTGTTGCATGCGCAGACGTTGACGTTCCGGCATCCCGTGAGCGGGGAGCCGGTGCGAGCGGTGTCGCCGGCTCCGTTCTGAACGACAGCCCAAGGCGTCTAAACCAACCCAAGTAGCCACTCTCACGAAGCACGAGTAATCGAGTCACCGTCGACGCGGGCCGAGGTGCTGACTGTGACGAGCACACCATCTGGTGAATCGCACCGTCTGCTCGCCCCCAAGCCTCGCCGCGACCTCACGCACGCAGCCAGCGCCACAACGTGCCGAAGCCGGGGAACAACACGAAGAGCGTCTTGCGCACCCGCCGGGTCGCCGCGCCCGCCGTGAAGGTGAGCGCCTGTTCCAGCAACTCCCGCGCGTCCTCTCGTCGCTTCACCTTCACCAACAGCGGCGCCAACGAGAGCGTCACCTCGAGGTGCTTCGGTTCGAACACCAGCGCGTCCTCGAGCAGCCGCACGCCGAGCGCGGGCTCCCGCTGCACCGCCGCGGCCTGGAGCAACACCTTCACCCCGTCAGCCTTGCGCCCACGCGCGACGTGGAACTGGCTGACCTTCTCCCACGCGTCGAGGTCGTTCACCTTCGTCTGGGCGATCTGCAGCCACAGGCTCAGCGCCTTGTCCGAGAAACCGCGCGCGTCGAGATCATCCGCCGCGATGCGCAGGCTCTCGAGCGCCTCGGTCCCACGGCCCGCTGAGACCAGCAGCGGCGCGAGCTTCGCGTGAGCGACCGCGTCTCGGGGGTCGACGGCGAGCACCTTGCGCAGCTCGGTGATGGCCTTCTTCGGCTTGCGTCGACTCCGGAACTCTTCCGCGCGACGGAGCGTGGCGTCGCGATCGAACGGCTCTGCCCTGCCGAGACCAAACATGTGCGCGCAGCGTAGGCAGCGGCGTCGCGCGCTCGCGCTGTGGGTGTCGATCTTCCTCTCGAGCTGAAAGTCGAAGCGGCCTCGCGGGCTTACCGGCCAAGTGAAGTGTTCACGCTTCTTCAAGATCTCCAGGTGCCGTCACGTGGCACGTTGACCGACATGGCTTCAGCGAAAGCACTCCTCGGCGCAGTCGCAGGGCGGTTCCTGTTTCGACATGGCGAGGTCACCCGCGTGAAGCCGCTGAGCGCTCACTTCGTGCGCATCGATGTGGCGGGCGAAGAGCTGGTCGGCGCGCCCTTCGTCCCCGGCGACAAAGTGCAGGTCTTCTTCTCGGGCGTCGGCATGCGCACGTACACGCCCATCACCTGGAGCGCGGAGGGCGCCACGTGGTTCGTCGGCTACGCACACCGTCAGGGGCCGGGCTCACAGTGGGTGCGCGACGTGAAGGTGAAGGACGAGGTCGCGCTCTTCGGTCCGCGGAGATCGATCGACGTGAGCGGAGTCCGCAGCCCGGTGGTGGTGCTCGGCGATGAGACGTCACTCGCAGTCGCGGTGGCGCTCACGCGCGGCGACGCAGGGCGGCAGGTGGCGGTAGTGCTCGAGGCAGGCGCGCCCGACGAAGTGAAGGAGGTCGCGCGCTCGCTCGAGTTGACGGCGGTGACGGTGGTCGCGCGTGGTGACGTCGCGGCGATGTCGAGCGCGCTGGGGGCGCAGTTGGCGCTGGGCGCGACGCCGGTGTTCACCGGGCGCGCGGCGACGATTCAGGCGCTCAAGAAGCAGCACCCCGGCGCGGGCGGACGAACCAAGGCCTACTGGGCCGAGGGCAAGCGCGGGCTCGACTGACTCAGCGCTTGAGTCCGCGGAACAGCAGGTCGAGCGACTGCGCGAACAACTGCGGCAGCTCGGCGGCGCTCGCGTAGCCCGAGAGCCACGACATCAGCGCGGTGAAGTAGAGCCCGAACACCGTCACCGCCGCCTGGAGCGGATCGACGTCGGCGCGCACTTCCCCGCGGCCCTGCGCTTCCTGCACCTGCAACGCGAGGCGCTGCAGGAACGTCTGGGTCAACGCGTTCACGAGGTCGGCGTTGAAGCCCCGCGCCCCCGGCAACAGGCGAATGAAGGGCCGCGCCAGCGCCTCGTGCTTCCCGTACATCTGGAAGATGACGCCGAAGACGTGCGCCCACGCGTCGGCCAGCCGCGCGCGCTTCGGCACCGTGGCCAGCGCGTCGTCCGACGTCTGCCGCAACCGCTCGTGCATCACCAGGAACAGCAGGTCTTCCTTGTCGCGCGCGTAGAGGAACACCGTGCCCGAGGCGACCTCGGCCTCCTCGGCCACTTCGCGGATCGTCGTCTGCTCGTAGCCCTGCTTCGCGAACAGCCGCTCTGCCGCGTCGCGAATGCGCTCGCGCTTCTCGAGCTTGTTCTGCTCGCGCTTGCCGACCTCGGAGCTCTTCGCTCGTTCCCTGACCATGGTCATTCATCTACTCCATAACCCAGACCGATGAGCGGACTGGCGCCACGGTCGAACTGCGTATATTTCTGACCGCGTTCAGTTTTCACCACCAACAACGCGGGGAGACACCATGACCACGATGCGCGAGGCCGTGCGGCAGTACTTCGAGGACAACGGGTTCGGCGCCGACGGCGGCTACGCGGCGGCGTGGGTCGACTTCAAGCTGGGGCCGCTGCCCTTCCCGCTCCCCAACACCGACGCGCGGAGGAAGGCGGTGAAGTTCCACGACTTGAACCACGTGCTCACCGGCTACCGCACCGACCTCCGCGGCGAGTTCGAGATCTCCGCGTGGGAGATCGGCGCGGGCTGCCGCGACTTCTGGGCGGCCTGGGCGCTCAACCTCAGCGGCATGGTCGGTGGACTCTTCACGTCCCCCTTGCGCACCTGGCGCGCGTTCGTGGCCGGCCGCCGCAGCACCGCCGCGTACGCGCTCGACTATGAGCAGGCGATGAGCACCGACGTCGAGGTGGTGCGCGAGAAGCTGGGCGTCACCACCGCCGCCGGCGCGAAGGCGAGCGACGTGCTCCTCTTCCCTCTCGCGCTCGGTGCGGGGCTCGTCATCGGCACGCTGGGCCTGGTGGTGCTGCTCTCGCCCATCACCCTCGCGCTGTGGTGGCGGGGCCGGAGGTTGCAGCGGGCGGCGGCATAGGGACGTGCTACGCAGCCGCGCATGCGCTTCCTCATCGCGGGCCTGGTCTGTCTCGTCCTCGGCATCGCCCTGACCGAGTACACGCGACGCAACCCTTCGAAGACCGAGAAGCCGGCCGAGGTCGGCGCGGGTGAGCAGACGGCCCCGAAGAAGCCGAAGCTACCCAGGGCGGTGGCCGAGCTGCTCGAGCTGGGCGAGGCCGGCACCGAGGCGATGAGCGCGTCGCCGGAGCTGGCGGCGCTGCTCCAGGCGCCCACCACCCCGGCGCTCTCGGGCTTCAACCCCGTCACCGAAGGGACGTTCACGGCGCGTGAGCTCCGCGGCGGCTTCGGCGCGGCGCTCTTCGTCATCGACGGCCCGAACGGCAGCGGCATCGTGCGCGCCGCGACGGGCGAGCCAGCGAAGCTGCTGCTCTCGCGGCCCGGCGCCATCACCGCGCTCTACGTCGACGGCAGCACCGTCTTCTTCGCCGAGGGCGGGCTGGTGGCGTCGACCCACGCGCGCGGCGGCGAAGGCCTCACGGTGCGCGCGCGCTTCAAGAACGCGACGGTGACCAGCCTCGCCGCCTCGGGCGACACGCTGGTGGTGACGCTGCTGCCGAAGGGCACCGACCCGCTCTCGACCGACGCGGTAGGGGCGGTGGTGTCGATCTCCTCGAGCGGCGAGCTCTCGCTCATCGCGCAGGACCAGGTGCGGCCGCGCGCGGCGCAGACCGACGGCAAGGACGCGTGGTGGCTCGCCGGCGCTCCCTCGGGCCTGTGGCGCGGCGCGCTCGACGGCGCCTTCAGCTCGCAGCTCAACGACAAGGCCGAAGAGCCCCTCGCGCTCGACGGTGACGCGCTCTACTTCCGCTCGCCGCTCGGTGCGGGCCCGGAGCTGCGCCGCATCGGCCGCGCGGGCGGCAACCTGCAGACGCTCATCGCCGCCGACGTCGGCTACCTCGCGGCGTCGTCGGGACTGGTGCGCTTCGCGACGGTCGGCGCGGGCGCGGGGCTGCTCGAGCTGACGGTCGGCGCCGAGGCCAGCAAGCTCCTGGCGCTCCCCGGCAGCGCGCGCGGCGTGGCGCTCGGCGGCACCAGCCTCTTTCTCCTCACGCAGGCAGAGGACGGGCGCAGCGTCCTCTGGGCGAAGTGAAGCTGATCGTCGCCAGCGCGGCGCACCAGTTCGGGCGCGACGCGCTGACCTTCGAGGCGTGGGGCAGCGGCCTCACGCGCGCCCAGTTTCAAGAGCGGGAGCAGGTGCTGCGCGCACACCGCTGGGCGAAGCGCACCATGACCACGTGGCTGTGGTGCGCGGCCGACGGAACGGTGCTCGCGTCGTGCGAGAGCTTCGTCGATGACGCGCGCATGGGTGAGCGGCTCGGCTCAGCGGCCACCATCGCGTCGGTGTTCACCGAGACCTCGCTGCGGGGCAAGGGGCACGCCGCGCAGATGCTGAAGGCCGTCATCGCGCAGCTCGGGCGCGACCCGCGCATGTTGGCCGTCACGCTGTTCTCGGAGATCGGCACCGGGCTCTACCAGCGCCTCGGCTTCTGGCCAGTGCCCGCGTTCGACACCTGGTTCCCGGCGTCGAGCGACGCGCCGCGCGCGGTCGAGTGGATCGAAGGAGCGCTCCCCGGGCCTCGCCACGCCCCCGGCGACGCCTCGGCGCTGCGGCTCACGCTCTCCAGCGCGCGCCTCGACTGGCAGCTCGAGCGCGAGCGCATCTACGGCACGCTGCTCGGCCGCCCCACTCTCGACGTGCACGGCGCGCGCGTCGGTGATCGCACCATCACCTGGTCGGCGTACTGGAAGACGAACGAGCTGCACGTGCTCTCGCTCGACGCACGCACCGAGGCCGAGGCCGCGCCGCTGGTGGCCGCCGCCCGGCACGCGGCGCACCGCGTGGGGCTCCCCACCGTGCGCGTGTGGGAGACGCACCCGCTGAGCAGCCTGCCCGACGCGCGCCGCGCCGAGCGCACCGATGAGATCGCGATGTTCTGCCCGCTGGTGCCAGGTCTCTGCGCGTGGACCGAGGTCGAGCGGGGCCTCTGGGCGTGAGCGCCGCGCGGGAAGCGTGGAACGGCTTCACCCGCCCCTTCACGCTGCTTCTGGCGCTGAGAGAACGACCCGAGGCGTGGCGCCGCTTCGTACGCACCGTCGGGGTGCAGGTCGGCAGCGCGGTCGCCCTCGCCGCGGTGGTGCTCGCGTTGGGAGACAACCCGGCCGAGAAGATGACGGAGCGGCGCCGAGTGAGGGCTGCGCTCCGCGACACGCGCGTGCTGGCCGACGCAGGCCTCGCGCTCGTCGACGGAGGCGCGGTGGCGTGGAGCCCGGCGCTGGTGAAGCTCTTCGTGGCCGACGGCGCGCGTGATGGTGGGACGCCCGGTGCGCGGGTCGACGCCGAGGCGATCACGACTGACGAAGCGCCAGACGGGGAGGCGCTGGGCGGGCGGATCAACGGCGAGGCGGTCACAACCGACGCTGGAGCGCTCGGCGCTCGGCTCGACGACGAAGCGTTGGCGGCGCTCGAAGCGGAGCTCGCCGACGAGCCCCGTTCGCTGCCCGCCGCGTGGCTCGCGCTCGTCTTCAGCGCGCTCGTCGCCGGTCAGTGGGTGACGCTGGCGTTGTCGCGCGAGTACCAGGAGCCCATCGCTCGCGATCTCTGCGCGGTCGCGGCCATCGAGCCCGAAGACCCCGAGCGCACACCGCGCGTGCGCCTCGACTTCAAGTGGCTCCGCAAGAAGGGCCTGCAGCGCGCGCGCGGGCTGCTGGTTCTGCTGCCGGGCTTCCTCGTCTTCACGCCGGTGCTGCTGGTGACGAAGGTGTTGGGCGTCGACGACTCCGTGATGCCGCCGCTGATGTTCTCGTGGACCGCGTACTGGTGGTGCGCCTTCACCGCCGGTCGCAGCGCCCGCGCGTGGCGTGACGCCGACGCCGGAGTGCCGCCGCTGCCGGTGCGATGGTGGATCGAACGCACCCAGCGCACGCCCGGCTTCCGCTGGTTCCTGCCGCGCTGGGCGGGGACCTTCGCCCTGTGGGCCACGCGTCGTGACGCGGCGCCCGCGGTCGCGCTCGAGCGTGCGCCGTGGGCCTTCGTCGGGCTCGGCCTCGCGCGGCTGGTGACGTCGCCTCCGATGCTGCGGCTGGTGTTCCGCGCGCCCGTCGACGTGGCGGTCGCGGAGCTCCTCGAGCGCACGTCGTCAGTACGACCAGCCGAGCGTCACCAGCCCGAAGAGCCGACTGTTGGGTGAGAGCGCCGGAGTCGTCGAGGTGTCGTCGGGGCTCTGCCGCGGCCCCACCACGTAGGCCGAGAAGGGCGCCACCTGCCCGCCCACCACCGCGCGCCACCACAACCCCGGCACCTGCTTCACGCGCCCCTCGACGGCCGCGCGCAGCTCGACCTGACCACTCGAAGTGGTCACCTGCCACGGCACGCCGTCGGCGCTCGTCGCGGTGGCGGTGCTGATGGGCCGCGGGGCCGAGAAGTTCGCCAGCAGCGACGCGGTGGGCCGGTCGGTGCCGAAGGCCCAGCTCACGCGCGCGTTGCCGAACCACGTCGGCGAGGCGGGCAGCGGCGTCGCGTCGGCGGTGGTGTTGAAGGCGCCGGTGAAGCTGGCCGCGTAACTGAACGCACCCAGCGAGCCCTCGACGACGCCCTGTGCGCCGTGGCTGAGGATCTCCCCGTGGTTCTGGTACGCGTGCAGCGACGCGTCGTCGGGCAACTCGAGCAGCTGCACCAGGCGCTGAAAGCTCGAGGCGAAGCCGATGACGGCCACCCGGTGCCGGCCGAAGCGCTGCTCGTAGCTCAGCTCGCCGGTCATCACCGTCTCGGGCTGCAGCGCGGGGTTGCGCACCTGGTAGCCGGCGTACTGGGCGAAGCGCTCGTAGCCCGAGGGCGTGCGGAAGGCGGTGCTGAAGACCAGCTTCACGCGCGCTTCCCACGGAGTGGTCCACACGAGCGCGCCGCGAGGAGATGGGCGCGGCGCGAAGGCGCTCTGGGTGTCGACGCGCACGCCGGCGTTGAGCTGCAGCGACGGGAGCAGCCGTGCGCGCTGCTGGAGGTACGCCGCCACCTGCCACTCGTCGACCGCGTACGCGTTGCTCTCGTCGAAGAGCTGGCCGTCGAGCGTCGCCGACACCGTGCGGTCGTGGAACGAGCGCAACCGCGCGTCGACGCCCACCAGCAGCGGGAAGCGGCCGTCGCCGAGCCAATCGACGTGGCCCTGCAGCTCGAGCCCGCCCCAGCGCGAGCCGCCGCGGATCTCCTGGCGGAAGGTGAAGTCGTCGGGCGTGGCGTCGCCGGGGAGCGCGGCGTCGCTGCCGTAGGTCTGCCACGACGAGGCCTCGTAGCTGGCGAGGTAGTCGTAGAGATCGAAGTACGCGCGCGCCGACAGCCCCACGCGGGCGCTGAGCGGGTGCTGCCAGCGCAGCTCGGCGTCGAGCCAGCGATCGACCTCGCCGTTGCGTGCGTCGAAGTTGGCGGCGATGCCGAACGAGTCGTACGCCGGCGCACCGCGCCCGTAGAGCGCCCCGCGCACCCACAACGAGAAGTCACCCCACTGCACCTTGAGCAGCGCGCTGGGCGCCTGGGTCCACCAGCTGTCGGTGGTGACGCCGCCCCACTCGCCCGGCGCCGGCGCGCGCGCGCCCCACCGCTGCGGCCAGCTGGTGGTGCCGTCGCCCTCGGTCAGCCCTCGCTGCACGCCGAAGGTGAGCGACTGGCCGCGGTGCGCGAAGTACTCGAGGGCGAGCGCAGCCGAGAAGGGCGCCCCGGCCAGCGAGGTCTCGACGCCCGAGAGCAGCGACACGCGGCCGGTGCCCCCGAAGCCCGCGCGCAGCTGCGGCGCACCGTCGGCGCCCTGGGGCGGCACGAGGCTCCCTTCGACGGTGAGCTGCACGCGGCCGAGGTCGCGCGGGTGCCGCGTCACCACGTTGATGACGCCCAGCATCGCCGAGCTGCCGTAGAGCACGCTTCCGGGGCCGACGATGAGCTCGACGTGGTCGATGAACTCGAGCGGAATGCCGAGGCCCTGCTCGAAGTAGGCGGTGCCGTTCCACGCCTCGTTCATCACGTGGCCGTCGATGACGAGCAGCACGTGGTTGCCATAGTCGGCGGTGAGCAACACGCCGCGCGCGCCGACCTCCACCGCGTGCAACGGGTCCTGCGCGAGCATGCCCACCGAGAGGAAGTTGATGACCTCGTGCAGCGAGCGCAGGCCGTACTTGCGCAGCTCGTCGGAGGTGACGACGGTGACGGTGGCCGGCGCGTCGTCGGCGCGCTCGTTGGCGCGGCTCGGCGCGGTGACGACGCCGGTGTCGAGCAGTCCTCGCAGCTCGTCGAGGCCCGGCTCCTCGGCGTGAGCGAGCGCAGCGGCGAGCACGCACAGCGTGGCGAAGAGACGCGTCATGGCACCACCGTCATGAGCTGGAGCACCTCGGCGCGGAAGTCGGCCCGCTGCCGGCGGGCCTGAGCGAGGTTGATGAGCATGCGCGGCTTGCCGGCGACGAGGTCGAAGCCGAGCACCACGCCTTCCTTCACGCCCTCGGGCGTGGTGCTGACGGTGATGACGTCGAGGCCCGCGAAGGCCGCGCCGAGCTTCGCGGCGAACGCGGTCACGCCGGGCGCGAAGACCACCACGTCGGCGCCCTTCGCCTTCGCCGCGGCCGCGAGCGCCTCGGGCGTGGTGAAGCGCACCAGCTCGACGTGGGGCACGAAGCCGCCGAGCGTCGGCTGTTGCTGCAGCGCCGCCACCACTTGCCGCGCGCCCGCATCGAAGCTCGCCTCGTCGAGCGCGGCCACGAGCACCACCACGCCCGTCGGCCCCGTGTGCAGCGGAAAGTTGCGGTCGTACCGCAGCACGCGCGCCAGCAACTCGGCCTGCAGCTCGAGCGGCACGGCAGGCTGATCACCCGCGGTGAGCAACACCGAGAGCACTGCCGCCAGTGGCGCCGAGGCCAACACGCGGCGGATCAACGCAACGCCGGTGCCACCGAGGACCGCGTGAACTCGACGGGCCCGGGCACGGGGTGTCTCTGACGATGAGGTGCGGCCTCACCCACCCGACCCGACGGTGACGACCTCGCGGACGCCTGATCCGACGGGAGATCCAGTGCGCATGGAAGCTGCAGTTCGAGCGCGCGTGTCAGCTCCGTCGCCACGCCTCGAACGATGGGTGCTCCTCGGAGCCCTGGGTCCGTTGCTGCTCGGGCTGGTGGGTCAATCGGTCTGGGTGGCGTGGACCGAGCGGCAGCTGGTCGAGTCGGCGCTCGAGGCGCAGGCGCGCACGCTCAGCCAGCTCACGGCGAGCCTGGTGACCGCGCCGCTGGAGTTCGACGACGAGGCGTCGATCAACGACGTGCTGCGCACCGTCAGTCACGCCAACGACTTCGAGTACGCGCTGGTGCTCCACGACGACGGCAGGCTGGCGTCGTACTTCGGCGACGGCGCGTTGCGCGAACAGCGCGCGGCGAGGCACCGCGGCGGCTCGGTCGCGGAGGGCGAAGCGTCGCTCAAGGAGGTCTCGTCCCCGGTGGTCAGCGGCTCGCGGCGGGTGGGCAAGCTGGTCATCGCGCTCAACACCGCCGAGGCCGACGCGGTGGTGCGCCGGCACCTGATCAAGAGCACGTTGCTCTCGGTGGGCAGCACGCTCATCGCGGTGGCGGTGGTGCTGTGGCTGGTGCGGGCGATCCGCGAGCGCACCGAGCGCATCGAGCGCGACGGCGCCCTGCTGCGACAGACCGGCGCGCTGGCCCGCGTGGGCGGCTGGGAGCTGCGGCTGCCGAAGGGCGAGTTCCGCCTGAGCGACGAGGCCACCACCATGCTCGGCGCCGAGTCGCGACCTTCCGACGTGATGCAGCTCATCGCGCTCGAGCGGCGCGCGCTGGTGGACTGCGTCGATCGCGGCGAGCCCTTCGACATCGAGGTGCAGCTCAACACGGGCGGGCGCCAGCGCTGGCTGCGCGTGCAGGGCCAGGCCGAGCGCACCGACGGCGCCACCACCCGCGTGTTCGGCGCGCTGCAGGACGTCACCGAGCAGCGCAACGCGCGCGAAGCCGCCCTCGCCGCCTCGGAGGCGAAGTCGCAGTTCCTCGCCAACACCAGCCATGAGATGCGTACTCCGCTCAACGGCATCCTCGGCATGACCGGCCTGGCGCTCGAGACGCAGCTCACCGAGGAGCAGCGCGGCTACCTCGAGGCGGTGCAGCTCTCGGGGCGCAACATGTTGGGCACGGTCAACGACCTGCTCGACCTGAGCCGCATCGAGTCGGGCAAGGTGACGCTCGAGGCGGTGCCCTTCTCGCTCGACGAGCTGCTGGTGGACGCGGTGCGCACGCTCGCCGCGCAGGCGCAGGCCAACGACGTGCAGCTCATCGTGACGGTGCCCACCGGGCTCGAACTGCGCCGCATCGGCGACCCGCTGCGCATCTCGCAGATCGTCAACAACCTCGTCAGCAACGCGGTGAAGTTCACGCCGCAGGGTGAGATCGAGGTGTGCATCGAGCCGGGCGGCGGCCTCCACGAGCTGACCCTCAAGGTGCGCGACACCGGCATCGGCGTGCCGCTCGACCGGCAGGACGCCATCTTCGAGGCCTTCACCCAGGCCGACGGCTCGACCAGCCGTCGCTACGGCGGCACCGGGCTGGGGCTGACCATCACCCGCGAGCTGGCGCGCCTGATGGGCGGCGACATCAGCGTCACCAGCACGCCGGGCCTGGGCTCGACCTTCGCGGTGCGCCTGACGCTGCCCGCCGCGAACCAGCTGCGCGTGGTGACCGCGCCGCCGGTGGCGAAGGTGCTGGTGCTCGACCCGGGCGTGGCCGCGGCGCGCGCGGCGCGGCTGCTGCTCGAGCGACTCGGGGTGCAGGTCTTCGTGGCCTCGACGCCCGAGGCCGCGCAGGCCCTCGATGAAGAGGTCGACGCGGTGCTGCTCGACGTCTCGCTGGTGCACGAGGCGGCGCGCTTCGCGGGCCGCGGCGCGGTGTTGGTGCTGGTGCCCTTCGGCTACGCGGGCGTGGTGCGGGTCGGCCTGCCGACGCTCTCGAAGCCGCTGTCGCTCAAGGAGCTCGACGCGGCGCTGCGCCCACGCGCGCCGCAGGAGCAGGTCGTCGCGCGGCCGGCGGCGAGCAGCGCGGTGCTCGAGGTGCTGCTCGCCGAGGACAACGCCATCAACGCGGCGGTGGCGCGGCGGCTGATCGAGAAGGCGGGCCACCGGGTGACGCACGTGTGGAACGGCGCGGCGGCGCTCGAGGCGCTCGACGCGCACACCTTCGACCTGGTGCTGATGGACGTGCAGATGCCCGAGCTCGATGGGCTCGAGGCGACGCGCCGCCACCGCGCACGCGAGGGCCAGCGCGGCGGTCACGTGCCCATCGTGGCGATGACGGCCAACGCGATGCGCTCGGACGAAGAGGCCTGCCGCGCGGCGGGCATGGACGGGTTCCTCACCAAGCCAGTCGACGCCCGGAAGCTGCGGGCGACGCTCGAAGGGCTGGTGCGCGGTGAAAGGGGACCGGGGTTGGTCTCGACGTGACGCAGTGACGCAGCACCACACGAAGGAGCACCGATGCTCACTCAACGAAGCCTGGCGACGCGCATCGTCGCCCTGGTGTTTGCCTCGAGCCTGATCACCGCCGCGCTGTTGGGCTGGCTGCTCCTGAAGTTCCGCAGCGAGCTGTTGACCGCGCGCTCCGACGCCCCGCGCATCGCCGTGGAGACCGCCGAGGCGCAGATCGCCTGGTTCGAGCAGCAGGAAGAGCGCGGCCTGATGACCCGCGAGCAGGCGCAGCGCGGTGCGATGGAGGTGGTGAAGCGGGCGCGCTTCGACGGCACCAACTACGTGTGGATCAACGACCTCGGGCCCACGATGGTGATGCACCCCATCGACCCCTCGCTCGACGGGCAAGACCTCTCGCAGCGCACCGACCCCAACGGCAAGCGCCTGTTCGTCGAGATGGTGGAAGGTGTGCAGCGCAGCCCGGCGCACCTCGCGCGGGTGGACTACCTGTGGCCCAAGCCCGGCGCCGCGCAGCCGATGCCCAAGGTGTCGTACGTGAAGCTGCGGCCGCGCTGGGGTTGGGTGGTGGGCGCCGGCGTGTACACCGACGAGGTGCACGCGATGGTCAACCGCATCGTGGGCGGCGCGCTGGCGGTGGCGCTGGTGGGCCTGCTGGCGGCGATGGCGCTGTCGATCGCCCTCGCGCGGCACATGTCACGGCCGCTCGAGCAGGCCATCGCCTCGCTCAGCGACGGCAGCGACCACGTGGCCCAGGCGTCGAGCGCGGTGGCCGGCATCTCCGAGTCGCTGGCGCAGGGCGCGACGTCTTCGGCGAGCGCGCTCGAGCAATCGGCGGCGGCGATGGGCGCGGTGTCGGAGCGCACCAAACAGAACGCCGCCAGCGCCGAGCAGGTGCAGGGGCTGATGCGCGAGACCACCACCCGCGTCGAGGCCGCCACCCGCGCGCTGGAGGCCGTCGCCGCCCACATGGACGGCGTCAGCACCACCAGCCGGGAGGTGGGGAAGATCGTCAAGGCCATCGACGACATCGCGTTTCAGACCAACCTGCTCGCGCTCAACGCCGCGGTGGAGGCCGCGCGCGCCGGCGACGCGGGCATGGGCTTCGCGGTGGTGGCCGAAGAGGTGCGCTCGCTGGCGCTGCGCTCGGCCGAGGCCGCGAAGAGCACCGCCGAGCTGATCGACCGCACGGTGCGCGGCATCACCCAGGGCTCGCGGCTGGTGAGCGCCAGCAACGCCGACTTCGCCAACATCGCCCGGTCGGTGCGCGAGGTGGACCACTTCGTGATGGGCATCGCGAAGGCGTCGAACGAGCAGTCGGGCAACCTGAGCGAGGTGGGCGACGGCCTGCATTCCATCGACGGCACCACGCAGCGCACCGCCGCCAGCGCGCAGGAGATCGCCAGCGCCGCGCAGGAGCTCAGCTCGCAGGCCGAGTCGCTGCGCGCGGTGGTGGACTCCATTCACGACCTCGTCGAGGGGACGGTCGCATGGCGTCATTGACCGCACGCGCACCGTTTGCCGTCACGGCCCGCGCGCTCGCCCGGCTGACGAGTGGTGGTGACGTCGGCGACGGAGATCCGCCTCGTTGCGTCGGTCGATCGTCAGCGCCCTGACGCGCGCGCTGGCGCTGCTCTTGCTCAGGTTCCACCCCGGAAGGAAGTCGCCGTATGAGCCATCGTCTGCAGATTGGGGCCTTCATGCTCCTGGCGTTGCTGGGCGTGGGGGTCTTCGCGTCGGCGTCGTCGGCCGTGTCGCGCGTGGCGCAGGAGCAGACCACCGCAAGGCTCGACGGCATCTCGCGCCTCGCGCTGGAGGTGGCCGAGCTGCGCTACCCCGGGCCGTGGGCGCTGCGCGACGGCACGCTGTTCAAGGGTGAGCAGGCGCTCAACGACGACACCGCCTTCGTCGATCGCGTGCGCTCGCTCTCGGGCGCGGCCACCACGCTCTTTGCGCGCGACCTGCGCGTGGCGACCAACGTCACCCGGCCCGACGGCAGCCGCGCCACCGGCACCACCGCCGCGCCCGAGGTGGCCAGCGCGGTGCTGCGCCGGGGCGAGCGCTACGTGGGCGAGGCGCAGGTGGTCGGCCAGCCCTACGCGGTGGTGTACCAGCCGCTGCGCGACGGGCGCGGCGAGGTGGTGGGCATGCTCTTCGTCGGCCTCTCGCGCGAAGCGGTCGACGCCCAGCTCGGCGCGCTGCGCACGCGGCTCGCGTTGCTGCTGACGACGATGCTGGTGGTCGCCAGCGTGGGCCTGTGGTGGTTCGCGCGGCGGCTGGTGCGGCCGCTGGGGCGCGCCTCGCGGTTGATCCAGGCGTCGGCCGACGACATGGTCACCAGCACCACCCAGCTCGCGCGCGACAGCGAGGCCGCGGCGCAGCGGGCGGGCGAGCAGCAGCGCGTCGTCGAGCGCGCGACGGCGCTGGCGAGCGAGGTGCAGACCATGGCCCGGCGCGCGACCACCGACGTGGGCGAGCTCGAGAAGCTCTCGCGCGAGGCGCAGTCGGCGGCGGTGACCAGCCACGACGACGTGGCGCAGCTCCACCTGGCGGTGGACGCGATGAAGGAATCGGCGACCGCGGTGGGCGCGATCATCAAAGACATCGAGCAGATCGCCATGCAGACCAACCTCCTCGCGCTCAACGCGGCGGTCGAGGCGGCGCGCGCCGGTGACGCCGGGCGGGGCTTCGCGGTGGTGGCGACCGAGGTGCGCGCGCTGGCCGAGCGCACGGCGAGCGCAGCGCGGGAATCGTCGTCGCGGCTGGGCGAGAACGCGCAGCGCTCGGTGGAGGCCGCGGAGCTCGCGGCGAAGGCCGACAGCTCGTTGACCCTCATCGACACCTCGGTGGCCGGCATGTTCGAGCGCGTCGAGGGGCTCTCGCAGTCGGCGGGCGCGCAAGACCGCGGCGTCGCCGAGCTGACCGACGCGGTGGGCTCGTTGAGCGCGTCGGTGCAGCAGAACGCTGCCTCGGCCGCCGAAGAGGCCGACGCCGCGCGACACCTCGAGAGCAGCACCGACGCCCTGCGCGCGCTGGCCGGTTCCCTGCGCGAGCTCATCGCGGGCCGGGCGGCCAACGACGACCAGGCTCAGCCCGCGCGCCGGCGAAACACGTAGACCGCCGGGTCGAGCTCGGGCGGCAGCACCAGCGAAGAGAGCCGCTCGTCGAGCTGCCAGTCGAAGTCGCGCTGCCGCTCGTAGGCCTCGAATTCGCCGGCGGCGAAGCGGTGGCGGCTGCCGAGCACCACGTAGAGCTCGACGCTCGGGGTCTCGAAGACGCGCTTCTCGAAGCCGTTCCCCGGCGGCGGCCACGAGCAGAGCACCACCCGCGGCGCCAGCGTGCGCAGCGCCTGCCCCGCCTCGAGGCGCTGCACGTCGGCCGGGTGCTCGATGGCGTGCGACCAGCTCGCGTCGTCGGTGGCGGTGAGGGGCGTGCCGCGCGCGGTGAGGAAGCGGGCGAGCGTGCCGTCGCCGGCGGCGAGCTCGACGCACGGGCGACCCGCGATGAGCGCGCTCAGCTCGGCGAGCAGCTCGCGCGAGTAGAAGCAGTAGATGCCGCGCGGCTGCACCAGCGCCATGAGCAGCTTGCGGTCGAACACCAGCGGCCACCAGAAGCGGAACGCGCGCAGCGACACCGGCTTGCGCGTCAGCCCGCGGCCCGCGAAGAGCAGGCGCTGAATGACGGTGCCGCTCCACCGGCCGAGGCGCACCGTGCCGCTGGTCTGCTGGGTGGCCAGCGCCGCCGACGTCTTGCGCAGGGCGAGCCGCGCGAGGTGCTCTCGCAGCAGGTGGGGAAAGGCGCGCTCGAAGACCTTCGGGTTCGCACCGCTCTGCTGCACGCGCTGGCGCCACTGGGCGGCGTCGGCCTGCACGGTGGCGACCCACGCGGCGGCGCCTTCGGTCTTGCCCCGGGCCAGCGCGGCCAGCAGCTCCTCGGACACGCGCGCCCAGTCGGCGGGGTAGCGCGCCCGGAGCACGTCGAGGTCGGCCTCGGCGAGATCTCGCTGGGCGGTGTCTTTCGAGAAGCGCACGCGGGTCATCCTCGCCCGAGGCGCGCGAGGGCGACAGCGCGAGTTGTGTGACCGAGCGGCGAGCGCCCACCTGCCCCGCGAAGCTCTCCCTTGTCGGCCAGCACCCGGCACGCGCCGCCGACTCCCCGGGGCGATGCGCCACCCGCCGGGGATTCCTGACGAACGTCGGGGGCACGCGCGCTGCAGAACCTGCCGAGCCGTCGCCTGGTCCCCCCGAGGCGCCCCATGAGCCGCACCCTCTTCAGCGCCCTGCTGTGTGCGTCGACGCTCGCGTTCGCCGCCGACACCGAGGTGGTCGATACCCAGGCGCCGCGCCCGCGCGACCTCACCGCGCCGCAGGGCTGCGTGCCCATCATCGCGTGCGTGGCCACGCTCGAGCAGCGGCGCGAGGTGGTGGTGGCGGTCGGCATCGACGGGCGCAGCAACGACGGCGAGCTGACCTCCAGCGGCCAGGTGGGCGTCAACTACCGGCTCGGCAGCGCGCTCGAGGCGCAGTTCGTCGCGGGGCAGTTGTTGGTGCGAGACCACAACGAGCCGCTCTCGCTGCCGGGCGTGCAGGCGGGCTTCAAGGTGTCGCTGCTCGGCGAGACGGCGCGGCGCCCGTCGCAGGCCTTCTCGCTGCACCTCACCGTGCCCACGTGGCACTCCGACGTCACCTGGGACTTCCAGGCGTGGTGGTACCTGTCGAAGAGCATCAACGCGCTGCGGGTCGACCTGAACCTGATGGCCACCGTGTCGGATCTCGGCGGCGACCCGGGCCTGCAGGGCTTCGGCACGCTCACCCTCGTCACCGACGTGGGCCACCACCTCGCGCTCTTCTCGGAGCTGTACGGCGTGTGGGGCGACACGGTGACGCGGCTCCCCGGTGGGGGCGCGCTGCTGGGGGTCGGCTTCTCACCGACCGACGAGCTGAGCTTCGACCTCGGCGGTGAGGTCGACTTCCACCAGCAGGCGCCGCTGTTCACCGTCTTCGCGGGGCTCACCTTCACGCCCCACGTGCACGCGGCCGCGCACCCCGCGCCTGCGCGCCGGCTGCCCAACGGCGCGATCGCGCTGCTCGAGCGCTGAGCGTTTCCCCAACCCTCGCGCCCATTCGTTGACGGGTCGCTCGCGACTCGAACGCGGGTGCTGACCTCGACGCAACGGTTGCACCCCCGCGAGTTCATTGATCCGCCACGTGAAACTGATCCGCAGCGGTGATCCGCGGGGCGGAATGACCGATGCACAAGGGCTGCCCCGGCAAGCGCCAGGGGAGACACATGGAGACTTCAGGCCCCGCAGGTCTGGTCGAACAACTCGCAGGCCTGGTGCTCAGCGTCGACGCTGACGAGGCGGGGCTGGTGGCGGTCTCGGCCGTGCTGATCGAGCTCGAGCGCGAGCTGGCAAGCGTGGGCGGCGAGGTGCACGAGACGACCCGGAAGGCGCTGACGATGGTGTCGGAGCTCCGCGGCATCGCCCCGCGCGAAGCGCTCAAGGTGGTCAGCGACACGGTGACGGCGCTGCAGCAGCAGCTCGCGGCGCCTCCGGCGGTGAAGGCGCGCCGGGTCGATCGCGACGCCGAGACGCTCGAGCTGGTGCGCGACTTCCTGCAGGAGTCGGGCGACGGCCTGGCCAACGCCGACGAGATGTTGCTGGCCATCGAGGCGTCGGGCGCCACCACCGAGAAGGTGAACGCGCTGTTCCGCGTGTTCCACACCATCAAGGGCGTGGCGGGCTTCCTCGAGCTGACGGAGATCGTCGCCCTCGCCCACGCCACCGAGTCGGTGATGAACGAGGTGCGCGACGGCCACTGCGCGCTGGCGGGCGAGGCGCTCGACCTGGTGTTCAAGGCCACCGCGGTGCTGCGGCAGATGCTCGACGCGCTCAAGCGCGCGTGCGAGGCGAGCGTCGAGCTGGCGCCGCACCCCGAAGCGCCGGGGCTCATCGCGCGCCTGAAAGACTTCCTCTCGCGGGTGCCGGCGACGCCGGAGGCCGCGCCCGTGGTGGCGCCGCCGCCTCCCGCGCCGACCTTCACCCCGCTGCCCAGCGTCGCGCCGCCGCCGCCGTCGGTGACCATTCCCCTCACTTCGTCGCCCGACGTCGCCCCGCGTGCGTCGGCGCCCGCGCCCGAGCCCCTGCCGCCGCCGGAGGTGGAAGGCGCGCCGGCGGCCCCGCGCCCGGTGGCGAAGCTGCGCGAGACGGTGAAGGTCGATCTCGAGCGCGTGGACAGCATGGTGGAGATGATCGGCGAGCTGATCATCGTGGAGTCGATGCTCAAGCACTCGCGCGAGCTCAACACCGAGTCGCTGCAGCTGCGCAACACGCTGGGCCAGTTGGGGAAGATCTCCCGCGACCTGCAGAACGCCGCGATGCGCATGCGCACGGTGCCGGTGCACGGCGTCTTCCAGAAGATGGCGCGCCTCACGCGCGAGGTGGGCAAGAAGGCGGGCAAAGAGGTGGTGCTCGTCACCTCGGGCGAAGGCACCGAGATGGACCGCGCGATGGTCGAGCGCCTCGAGGACCCGCTGGTGCACATGGTGCGCAACGCCTGTGACCACGGCATCGAGTCGCCGGCCGACCGGATCGCCGCTGGCAAGCCGCCGGCGGGCGTGCTGACGCTCTCGGCGAGCCACAAGGGCGGCAGCATCATCATCGAGCTGTCGGACGACGGCGCGGGTCTCAACCGCGAGCGCATCATGAAGAAGGCGATCGAGAAGGGCCTCGTGCCGGCGGGCGCGCAGCTCTCCGACAGCGAGGTCTTTCAGCTCATCTTCGCGCCCGGCTTCTCCACGGCGGCGAAGGTCACCGAGGTGTCGGGCCGCGGCGTGGGCATGGACGTGGTGAAGCGCAACATCGAGAGCATGCGCGGGCGCGTGCTGATCGAGTCCACGCCGGGCCGAGGCAGCACCTTCCGCCTCGTGCTGCCGCTGACGCTGGCGATCATCGACGGCATGTTGATCAGCGTCGGCCACGAGCGGTACCTCGTGCCCAGCCTGAGCATCGTCGAGGCGCTGCAGCCCACCCGCGAGATGTTGTCGTCGATGGGCGAGCGCGACGAGCTGCTGAGCGTGCGTGGCCAGGTGATGCCGATGTTGCGCCTCTCGAGCCTGCTCGGCGTGGAAGGCGCGCGCACCGACCCGACGACCGCCCTGGTGGTGGTGGTCGAGAGCGTGGGCAAGCGCATCGGCCTGCTGGTGGATGAGGTGATCGCCCAGCAGCAGGTGGTCATCAAGGCGCTCGACAAGGGCGTGGGCCGCGCGGAGTTCTACTCGGGCGCGGCGATCCTCTCCGACGGCTGCGTGGGGTTGATCCTCAACGTCGACAAGCTCTGCGGCCTCATCACCTACAAACACCGCGTCACGTCGGGTGACGCCCCCCTGGAGGCACGACCCTGATGGACACGCACCCCACCCCCACCGGCGCGTCGCCGCAGTTGGCCTCGCTCGCCGGCAAGTACATGACCTTCCGCGTCGGCGGCGAGGAGTACGGCCTCGAGATCCTCAAGGTCCGCGAGCTGATCGGCCTGCTGGAGATCACCCGCGTGCCCCACGCGCCGCACGGCGTGAAGGGCGTGGTCAACCTGCGCGGCAAGGTGATCCCGGTGGTCGATCTCCGCACGCACCTCGGCATCAGCAGCGAGAGCGCGGTCGATCGCCCGGTGATCATCGTGGTGCAACTGCAGACGCCGACGGGCCCGGTCACCACCGGGGTGCTCGTCGATCAGGTGCTCGAGGTGCGCAACATCGCCACCGCGCAGATCGAGCCTCCACCGAGCTTCGGGCGGGACGATGAGGCGACGCGCTTCATCCTTGGCATCGCAAAGACCGACAAGCGGGTCGTGTTGTTGATCGACATCGACCTCATCCTCGCCACCACCAACCTGTCGCTGGCCGCCTAGGGGCACACCATGTTCGAGACCATGAAGCTGGGGACCAAGATCGCGAGTGGGTACGCCGGGGTGTTGATCATCACCTCGGTGGTGACGGCCTTCACGCTCGTCGAGGTGAGCCAGCAGACCACCGCGGCCAACGAGCTGGCGGCGCAGGTCGCGCCCACGGTGCAGATCGCCAACGACGTCGAACGCTACTCGCTGGCGACGGTGAAGGAGATGACGGCCTACGAGGCCTCGGGCACCGCCGAGCACTTCGACGCGTCACTCAAGAACCTCGAGCGGGTCGAGGCCGCGCTGACGCAGGCGCTCGACCACTACCGCAAGTACCCGTCGCTCACCGCCTTCGGCGCCGCGGCCGAGAAGGTGCACGGCCTGGTGAAGGACTACCGGGCGCTGGCCGAGAAGACGAAGGTCAATACGCTCGAGCTGGCCGCCGCGCGCACGGGCATGAACAAGGCCGCGGCGGAGTTCTTCGCCGGCGCCGAGGAGTTCCGCCGGGCGCGCCCCGAGGCGCTCGACATTCACCGGGCGATGATGCTCGGCACCGAGGTGCGGCTCAACGCGTGGCGCGCGCAGGCCAACCGCGACGTGAAGGGCATGGACGACGCGCTCGCCAAGCTGGCCGACCTCGACCGTGACCTCGAGAAGATGAAGGCCACCAACCGCACCGAAGATCTCCAGCAGCACCTCGAGGAGATGCGGGTCGGCGCGAAGGGCTACGGCGCGCAGATCAAGGTGGTGCAGGGGTCGATGCTCGAGGCCGCCGAGCTGGGCAAGGAACGCGCGGTCATCGCCTCGCAGGTCATCGAGGGCGCCAAGGCGGTGTCGGTGGCGGGCATCGAGACCACCATGCGGCAGTCGAACGCGGTGGCCGACTCGCTGTCGAGCGTGCGCCTGGTGGTGGCGGTGGGGCTGCTGCTGGCGGTGCTCTTCGGGGTGGTCATCGCGGTCTTCGTCACCCGCAGCATCACCGGCCCCATCAACCGCATCATCAGCGGGCTGTCGGCGAGCGGTGAGCAGGTGGCGTCGGCCTCGAGCCAGGTCTCGAGCTCGAGCCAGCAGCTCGCCAACGGCGCCAGCCAGCAGGCGTCGAACCTCGAGGAGGTGTCGAGCTCGCTCGAAGAGGTGACCTCGATGACGCGGCAGAACGCCGACAACGCGCGCAAGGCCAACGGCACCGCGAAGGAAGCGTCGGAGGCGGCCAACCGCGGCGCGAGCAGCATGGAGCGCATGAACGACGCGATGCAGAAGATCCGCAGCTCGGCCTCGGAGACCGCGAAGATCGTCAAGACCATCGACGAGATCGCCTTTCAGACCAACCTGCTCGCCCTCAACGCCGCGGTCGAAGCGGCGCGCGCGGGCGAAGCGGGCAAGGGCTTCGCGGTGGTGGCCGAAGAGGTGCGCAACCTCGCGCAGCGCAGCGCCGAGGCAGCGAAGACCACCGCGTCGCTCATCGAAGACAGCCAGCGCAACGCCGAGAGCGGCGCCGCGGTGAGCGAACAGGTCAACGGCATCCTGCGGGAGATCGTCAACAGCGCGACCCAGGTCACCACCCTGGTGGCCGACGTGGCGACCGCCAGCGAGCAGCAGACCTCGGGCATCACGCAGATCAACACCGCCGTCAGCCAGATGGACCGCATCACCCAGTCGAACGCGGCGAACGCGGAAGAGTCGGCCTCGGCGAGCGAGGAGCTCTCGGCGCAGGCGGTCGAGCTCAACGAGATGGTCGAGCAGCTCGGGCGGTTGGTGAACGGCGCCGGGGCCATTCACGTCGCGCACCAGGCGCGCAAGCCCGCGCACGCGGCCCACAAGCCCGTCGCCGCGCTGCCCCCGAAGGCGAAGCTGGCGGCGGTGAAGAGCCCGCCGGCCCCGCGCCGCAGCGCGCCGCCCGCGCCGTCACCTGCGCCGTCGCACGGCTTCGAGCCGCTGCAGTCGGCGCCGATCGACCCGAAGGACCTCATCCCGCTCGATGACAGCGAGTTGAAGCAGTTCTGAGCTTCCCCCGCCCGAGACCGCGCCATGCGCCCCACCGTCTTCCGCGCCTTCTGTGACCTGGCCTACGAGCAGGCCGGCATTCGGCTCGGTGACGAGAAGCTGGCGCTGGTCTCGGCGCGCATCGGCAAGCGGCTGCGCGCGCTGAACCTCGCGAAGGAAGAGGAGTACCTCGAGGTGCTCCGGCAGGACCGCGGCGAGGAGCTGATCGAGTTCCTCGACGTCATCTCGACCAACTTCACCAGCTTCTACCGGGAGCCCGCCCACTTCGAGCGGCTGGCCACCGAGCTGTCCACGGCGGTGCAGCGCGGGCAGCGCCAGTTCAGCGTGTGGTGCGCCGCGTCTTCGAGCGGTGAAGAGCCGTACACCATCGCGCTCACCCTCGACGCGCTCTTCGGCGGGCAGGCCATCGACTGGCGCATCCTCGCCACCGACATCAGCACCCGGGTGCTGGCGATGGCCAGGCAGGGCCGCTACCGCGCGCAGCAGCTCAAGAGCGTGCGCAAGGACCAGCTCGCCCGCCACTTCCTCAAGCAGCGCGGCGAGGCCGACGAAGACGGCGCGCTCTACGAGGTCACCCCCGAGCTCAAGCGCCACCTCACCTTCGCGCGCCTCAACCTCGCGCAGCCGCCGTACCCGATGCACGGGCCGTTCGACGCCATCCTCTGCCGCAACGTGATGATCTACTTCGACGCGCCCATCCGGCAGGGGCTGGTCACCGAGATGGAGCGGCTGGTGAAGCCGGGCGGGCTGGTGTTCGTGGGCCACGCCGAGACGCTCAGCGGGCTGCGCACCTCGCTGGAGGTGGTGGTGCCGTCGGTGTACCGCAAGCCGGGGGGCGCATGAGGCAGCTCACCGTCGACATCGCCGACATGCAGGTGAGCGCCGACCCCGACGGAGTGCTGGTCACCTACGCGCTGGGCTCGTGCATCGCGCTGATGGTGTGGGACCCCGTCAAGCGCGCGGGCGGAATGATCCACTACATGCTGCCGCAGTCGAGCACCGCGCCCGAGAAGGCGAAGGTGAAGCCGTACATGTTCGCGGACACCGGCATCCCCGAGCTGTTCCACGCGATGTACGCGCTGGGCTGCAACAAGCGCGACCTGGTGGTGAAGGTGGCCGGCGGCGCGGCGCTGATGTCCACCACCGACCTGTTCGAGATCGGCAAACGCAACCACCTCATGCTGCGCAAGCTGCTGTGGAAGGCCGGCGTGCCCATCAAGGCCGAAGACGTGGGCGGCACCGACTACCGCACCGCGCGGCTGTTCAACGACACCGGTCGGGTGCTGATCAAGACCGAGACCCGCGAGCATGACCTCTAGGAGCCACCGATGAGCTACTCAATCCTGGTCGTCGACGACTCGCCGCTCATCCGCAAGATGATGAAGCGCTCGCTGGGCCTCTCGTCGCTGCAGCTCGGCACCATCTACGAGGCCACCAACGGCCGCGAGGCGCTGGCGGTGCTCGAGCGCGAGTGGGTCGACGTGGTGCTGGCCGACATTCACATGCCGGTGATGAGCGGCACCGAGCTGATCGAGCTGATGTCGAAAGATCAGATCATGGGGAAGATCCCCGTGGTGGTGGTCTCGGCCGAGCGCAGTGAGCCGGCGATCGATCACCTCAAACAACTGGGCATCTGCGCCCACCTGATGAAGCCCTTCACCCCGGAGCAGGTGCTGGAGACCGTCAACCGGGTGCTCGAAGAGGCGGCCGCGAGGAGCGCGTCATGAGCCAGCCCCTGACCGCCGGCCCGCTGGGCGAGGTGACGCGCGCGGTGCTGGGCAACGCCGCGTTCCTCTTCTGCGACGAGGTGCCGGCTGGCGCGGCGGCCCACACCGGGCGGCTGGCCGAGGCGAGCATCACCTTCGACGCGCCGCGCCCGGGGCGCCTCACGCTGCGCGTGCCGTGGTCGGTGGCGGTGGAGGCGGCGGCCAACCTGCTGGGCGCCGAGCGCGACGACCCCGAGGTCGAAGAGAGCGCGCTGGCGGCGGTGGGCGAGCTGTTGAACATGATCTCCGGCTCGGCGCTCGCGCAGTGGTTCGGCGCCGGCGCGCGGTGGTCGCTCGACATTCCCAGCACCCGCGCCCGCGACGGTCAGCTCCCCAGCCCGGCATCAGAAGGAGAGGTCATCGGCTTCCTGGTGGACGACGCGCGCATCGAGATCGAAGCCATCGCGACGGAGGGCCGAGATGATCAAGGTCCTCGTCGTTGACGACTCCGCGGTCGTGCGGCGCATCTGCACGCAGATCCTCTCGGCGGCCCCCGACATCCAGGTGGTGGCCAGCGCGCCCGACCCCTACGTGGCGCGAGATCTGATCGTCACCATGAAGCCCGACGTGGTGACGCTCGACATCGAGATGCCGCGCATGGACGGCCTCACCTTCCTGCGCAAGCTGATGAAGCACTACCCCATCCCCGTGGTGATCGTCTCCACGCTCACCACCCGCGGCGGCGAGGTGGCGCTCGAGGCGATGGCGTCGGGCGCGGTGGAGGTGGTGTGCAAGCCGAGCAACGAGACGTCGCTCAAGAGCATGGCCGTCGAGCTGGTCGAGGCGGTGCGCTCGGCGTACCACGCGCGCGACCGGCTCCACCGGCGGTCCACGGAAGCGCCCGTGCAGCAGCAGGTGCGGCACACCCTGGCGACCAGCTCGCTGCACCTCATCGCCATCGGCGCGTCCACCGGCGGCACGGTGGCCATCGAGCAGATCCTCCAGAGCCTGCCCGAGACCACGCCGGGTATCGTGATGGTGCAGCACATGCCGGCCTTCTTCACCCGCTCGTTCGCCGAGCGGCTGGCGAAGATGTGCCGGGTGCGCGTGCGCGAGGCGGTGGACGGCGACGTGGTCGAGCAGGGCCTCGCGCTGCTGGCGCCGGGCGACAAACAGATGGTGCTGCGCGCCGGGCCGCGGGGCTACGTGGTGAGCGTCGTCGAAGGGCCGCGCGTGTCGGGGCACCGGCCCTCGGTCGACGTGCTGTTCCGCAGCGTGGCGCGCGCCGCGGGCAACAAGGCGCTGGGGGTGATCCTCACCGGCATGGGCGCTGACGGCGCGCAGGGCCTGGTCGAGATGCGCAAGGCGGGTGCGCGCACCCTCGGGCAAGACGAAGAGAGCTCGGTGGTCTACGGCATGCCCAAGGTGGCCTTCGAGCTCGGCGCGGTGGAGCACCAGGTGCCGCTGCAGCACATGTCGCAGCGGATCCTCGCGGCGCTTTGAGGGCGAGGCGCTAGAAGCGCGCCATGACGACCCGCGCGCGAGGCCTCGAGCTCGACGACCCTTCTCTCTCTCCCGGCGAGCGCTCGTTTCGGGAGGGCTGGGCGGGCGCGTTGTCGCGCACCGACGGCTCGCGGCCGTACGTCACCGCCGACTTCGTGGCGCGCCAGGGCCGCGCGGTGCGGGTAGTCGACGTGCGCGACGAGCAGGCGCTGCACGGGGTGCTGGGCCACGTGCCGGGCGCCGACTGGGTGCCGCTGGAAGAGGCGGGCACGCTGCACACGCGCGTGGGCCGCTTCGAGCCGCTGGTGCTGGTGTGCGAAGACGGCAAGCGCTCGTTGACCCTCGCCTCGTGGCTCGAGGAGGCGGGCCTCGAGCTGGTGGCGGCGATGCGCGGCGGCATGCGGGCCTGGCGCGAAGCCGGGCTGTCGGTGGCGCGCGACCCGGATCTCCGCGCGCGCCGCGGGGCGCTCACCCCGCTGCCGGTGTGGGCGCTGGCCACCTCGCACGAGCCCTTCACCCTCGAGACCATCAAGGAACACGTCGGGAACCCGCGCTCGGTGCGGTGGACCCGCGCGGCGGCCTTCCTGCTGCACGGCCGCATGTCGTGCGTCGACGGGCGAGATCACGTCGCGGTCGTCGGCAGCCCGGGCGGCGACGCGGGCGAGCTGATCCTCGCGCTGGCGGCGGCCGAGCAGGTGGGCGGCTTCCGCCTCGGCGACGCGGCGATCGCCGAGCTGTTGCAGCGGCGCGTGGAGGCCTTCGGGCGCTTCGCGTTCCACACCGACACCGACGCCGGCAGCCGGCTGTGCGCCGCGGTGCGGGCCGACCCGAGGATGGCCGCGGCGGTGGCGGGGCTGCCCGACCCGGTGCTCTTCCGCACCTTCTTCGCCGACCCGCCCGAGGCGGTGCGCGACGCGCTCTCGGACCTGATGTCGCAGCCCGAACACGTCGGCTGCGGTCACCTGCGCATGACCATTCAGCAGGCCGCGCGCTGGGGCGTGCGCGAGGGCCTGACGCAGCAGTTGCTGCGCGCGGCGTCGCGGCTGCGGTGGGAAGGCGCGCAGGAGCTGGAGATCACGCCCTTGCCCGGCGTGCACTCCGAGGGCGCGGTGATCAACGTGCACGTCGCCGAAGAGCTCGACGCGTTCTCGCGCGTGCCGCTGGTGGCGCCGTCGATCGCCGGGCGGCAGATGTTCGTCAACCACCCGCACGTGGCGCGGTTCCTCCGCAAGCAGCTCGCGCGGTGGATTTCCCAGCAGGAAGATCTCTGCCCGCGCGTCGACGTCGGCGCGCTGTTCGAGCTGATGGAGACGCTGCACCAGACGCAGCTCGAGGCGACGCTGGGTGAGCTCGCCGCCGGCCTGCCGGTGTTCGACGTCACGGTGCACCCCGACGGCCGCGCGGTGGTCGAGCGCACCGGCACCATTCCTCCGAAGAGCTGATCAGCAGCGCGGCGCCATGGCCAGCAACGCCTCGGCCTGCGCGAGCTTCAGCGGCAGCTCGGCGAGCGCTCCTTCGACTTCGCGGCGCCCCAGGCCCAGCAGCTTCACCGACGCCTCGTGGCTGCGCTGCGCGAGGCCGTCGACGCCGGTGGTGACGCCCGCCAGCTCGCACAGCGCGTTGGCCACGTGGAGCGCGGCGAGCGGCTTCGAGGTCGGCCGCGCTTCCGGCTGGTGGTGGTAGCGGATCAGCTCGACGAGCTGCGGGCTGAAGTTCCACCGCTCGGCGATGCGCGCGCCCAGCTCGGCGTGGTTGATCCCGAGCACTGCTTCTTCCGCGGCGAGGAACGAGCGGCCCTCGCGCTTGACGAGGCCGGTGATGTCACCGGCGCCGGCCTCGACGAACTGGCTGAGCACCACCTTCCCCAGGTCGTGCAGCAGCCCCGCGGTGAAGAGCACGTCGCCCAGCTCGAGCTTCGCCAGGCGCGCGAGGTGTTCGGCCAGCAGGCTGGTGGCGACGCCGTGCCGCCACAGCTCACCGGCCGAGAGCTGGTAGCCGGGCTGCGCGGCGGCCAGGAAGGGCGCCGACGCCGAGGCGAACACCAGCTCGCGGAAGCGGGTGTTGCCCAGCAACGCGAGCGCCTGCTTGAGATCGTCCACCGGGCGGGTGCGGCCGTAGGTCGCCGAGTTGGCGGCCTTGAGCACCGCGGCGGTGACGGCGGCGTCGAGCGAGACCACCTCGACCAGCTTGCCCGCGCCCACCAACGGGTCGTCGAGCAACGCCAGGGCCCGCTGCGCCACCTTCGGGAAGGGCTTGAGCGCAGCGGCACCTGAGAGGATCTGCTCGACGCGGGTCACGCGACCTTCTTGGTCTTCTGCGCGATGAGGAAGACGCCGAGCGCCCGGTCGGTGCCCTGAATGTGTTTGAGCAGCCAGTCGCGGAGGAAGGCCATCACCTCCATGCTCAGCACCGCGGTGTTGCCCGCGCGGTACTTCGCCTGAATCTCGATCACCTTCTTCGCCAGCGCCTCGTGTTCGCGGAAGTGCTCAGGCGCCTTCGGGTACTTGAACTTCGTCATCTCGGCCTCTTCACGGCCGAAGTGGCTCTTCGTGTACGCGACGAGGCCGTCGAGCACCTTGCCGAGCACGTCTTTGCCGCGCGCCTCGCGGACGGCGTCGTGCAGCTCGTTGACCATCGCGACCAGGCGCTTGTGGTCGCCGTCGATCATGTCCACGCCGACCGAGAGCCTGTCGTTCCATTCCATCAGGGCCATGTGCAGTTCCTCGCGTTGTTGCGTTCGGGCGAAGGCCCGATGAGGAACGCGTAACGGCCGCCCGCGAAGCGCTCGCCAGCGTGATCAACAGTCAGCGCGATGACGCGCGCTCGGCGCGAATGAACGACAGCAGCGCAGCTGCAAAACGCGCAGAAGCTGCGGGCTCGTGGCGGAAGAAGAGCTCGGGCTCGACGACCTCCAGCTCCATGAGGTGGAGCCGACCCTTCCACTCCACCGCGTCGACGCGCGCGTAGACCGACCCCGGCGCCGACTGTGCGAGCAGCTGCGTGGCCTCCGACACTTCCTGCGCGCTGGGGGTGAAGGGGGCCGACACGCCGCCGTAGTCGTGCTGCACGCGCCAGTCTCCAGCGCGGGGGAGCTTCTTGACGCCGTGGCTGAAGCGCCCGCCGAAGAAGACGAACGACAGCTCGCCCTGCGCGATGGAAGGCACGAAGGGCTGCAGCAGGAAGGGCTCGTCGGGCGGCGGCGCGACGGCCCGCACCGCGTCGAGCACGCGCGTGGCGTCGCCCGCAGAGAAGAGGTGCGCGCCGACGGCGTTGGCGGTGAAGGCCGGCTTGAGCACCGCGCGCTCCCACCCGCGCGTGGTGAGGAGCGTCGGCACGCGGTGCAGCTCGTCGGCGCGCAGCAGCTCGGACGGCACCACGTCGACTCCGTGCGCGGCGAGGCGCGGGAGGTACGTCTTGTCGGCGAAGTCGAGCATCAACTGCGGCGCGTTGACGACGCGCGCGCGCGTGGTGCTCAGGGCGTGGAGGTAGCGGCGGAACTCCTGGCGGCGGTGAAACCAGTCCCACGGGGTGCGCATGACGACGACGTCGAAGGCGTCGAGCTCGCTGGGCGCGGTGTCGGTCCACACCACCGGGCGCACCTGGTGGCCCTGCGCCTCGAGCTCGCGCGCGGCGAGGAGATCGTCTTCGTAGAGGCCGGCGAGCTGCGACGAGGTGAGGAAGGCGATGCGCACGCGCGCGTGCATAGCGGAATTCACGTAGGACGACGTCACCATGCGCGCGCTGCGATTCTCTGCCTTCGGTGGGCCCGACGTGTTGTCGGTGGAAGACGTGCCGGCGCCCACGCCCGCCGCAGGGGAAGTGGTGGTCGAGGTGCACGCCGGCGGCCTCAACTTCGCCGACACCGAGCGGCGGCGCGGGCTGTACCTGGCGAACGAGCCGCTGCCCGAGACGTCGGGCTTCGAGGGCGCGGGCGTGGTGACGGAGCTCGGCGACGGCGTGGCGGCCGAGTGGCGTGGCCGGCGGGTGGCCTTCATCGCGCCGCGCGCGCACGCCGAGCGCTGCGTGGTGCCGGTGCACAAGCTGATGGCGCTGCCCGACGCGCTCGACTTCGTGCAGGGCGCCGCGGTCCCGGTGCAGGGGCTGACGGCGTGGCACGTGCTCCACACGCTGGGTCGCGTGCAGCCGGGCGACGTGGTGCTGGTGCACAGCGCGGCGGGCGGCGTGGGACGGTTGCTGGTTCAGCTCGCCGTCGAAGCGGGCGCGACCGTCATCGGCTCGGTGTCGCGCGAGGCCAAGGCGGCGCAGGTGGTGGGCGCGCACCACGTCTTCGCGCGCGGGCCGGCCTTCGCCGACGAGGTGCGCCGCGTGGCGCCGGGCGGCGTGACGCTGGTGGTGGAAGGGGTGGGCGCCGACGTGGCGTTGGAGACGCCGCGGCTGCTCGCGCCGCTCGGGCGCTGGGTCACCTTCGGGACTGCTTCTGGCCCGGTGCCGGCCTTCGACCTCGAGACGCTGTACGAGAAATCGGTGACCGTCAGCGCCTTCTGGCTGCGCACCGCCCTGCCCCGCGAGGTGGCGGCGCGCGCCGAGCGTGAAGTGCTGGCGCGCTGGGTCGACGGGCGGCTCCGCCAGTCGGTGACGGAGTGCCCGCTGGAAGACGCGGCCCGCGCCCATCGACGCCTGGAGGCGGGCCTCACCACCGGGAAGTGGGTGTTGCGCGTGCGCGGTTGATCAGCTGCGACGACGGCGCGCGCGCACGAACATCAACCCCGACAGCGCGAGCATCAACGCGTCGGTCGGCACCTCGGTGCAGCTGCAGCCGGTCTTCTTCGGCGTCTCGGGCAGCCCGGGGAGGTTGAACGTCGGGGCGCCGCCGCCCGCGCCGGTGCCACTGCCACCGCCCGTGCCTGCCGTACCACCGCCCGTGCCTGCCGTGCCGCCACCCGTGCCTGCCGAGCCCCCGCCGGTACCGGCCGAGCCGCCGCCCGTGCCCGCACCGCCGCCCGTCGCAGTGCCACCGCCTGCGCCACCGCCGGTGCCCGGCGTGGTGGTGCAGTCCTCGAGGCACACGCCCGTCATCGCGCCCGCCGTGAGCGTGTAGCAGGTGAAGTTCGGCGCACAGCCAATGGTCGCGCTGCAGGTCGGCGCGCTCGCCGGCACGCCGTTGCTCGTCGAGGGATCAAGACAGGCCGAGGCGGTCGCATCCACCGCGACGCAGTAGTTGGTCGCCACGCTGCACGAGCCCCGCACCGGCGTCATGCCGCCGCCACCGCCCGCGCCGCCCCCCGTCCCCGTGCCACCACCGGTGCCCGTGCTGCCACCCGTGCAGTCCTTCAGGCACACGCCGGTGGTCGCGGTCGCGCTCATCCGGTAGCAGGTGAAGCCCGTCGCGCACGCGGTGGTCTGGCTGCAGGTCGGCGCGCCCGCAGGCACCCCACCGCCACTGGTGCACGCCGACGCACCGCTGGTGGTCACCACGCTGCACGTCTGGCCCGTGGGGCACGTCACCACCGGAGGCATCGAGATGTTGGCGCACGGGTCACCGGTGCCGACCCACGAGGGGGCCGTGTAGTTGCCGGCCGTCGCCGCGCGCTTGGCCATGCACTTGATCCACGTCGAGGTGGTGGTGTCGCCGACCGCCTCGTAGACGGTCTGGTTACACGCGCCCGCAGGCCCGCGCGACACAGTGCCAATGACCCGACGCTGCGCGTCGAGCGCCGGACCACCAGAGTCACCTTCGCAGGTGCCCTTCTGAATCGACTGCGAGCCGGTCCAACCGACCCACTCGTTGGTGTCACCAATTGACTTGTCGGGAGCTGGCGTCGGATCGCAGTTGCTCGCGCACGCAACCGACAGCGTGCTCGCCAGCGAGTAGCGCGTGCCCGACTTCGGCTCGCAGTTGCGCGCCGTCTGCGAGACCTGCTCACAGGTGTAGTTCGCCGGGCACTGCGAGGTCGCGGTGCACGACTGGGTGATGGAAGGCCCCATCGCGCCATAGCCGACCGCGGTGTACGCCTCGCCCACCGTCACCGGAGAGTCCACCCGCGGGATCAACGGCGTCACCGACGGCACGCTGGCCGACAGCCGCAGAATCGCGATGTCCTGCCCGCACACGTTCGAGCCCGGCGCGTCGACCGCGCTGACCCCGAACCACGACACGTTGTCGATGGTGGGGCTGGTGGTGCCGTTGAAGACCGACGACGGCCCGCTGCCGAGCGTCGTCACGTAGAACGAGCTGGGCGGGAACAGCGTGCCGAACGAGTTGCCGCAGGTCTGCACGCTGCCCACGTCGGCCACGCAGTGGTGCGCGGTCAGCACGAGGTTGGGGGCGATCAACGCGCCGGTGCAGATGGCCACGCCCTGCGAGGTGTTGATGATGATGCCCACCACGTTCGAGCTGGTGGTGTCGAGCGTGCCGCCCTGAATCGCCTGCTCGGTCGAGCGCGCGCGAATGGCGAGGGAGGTCGAAGGCTCCGACGACGTGCCCTGACATGCAACGAGGGCGACGCACGCGAGCGCGGCGAGAAGGCGAGGCGAGGTCATGAAATGCAACTCCGTGTTCGAGATGAGCGCTGCACCGCGCCCGTCCGGCCGACGCGCTCCGTAATCGGCTCGCTCCGAGAAGAAAAGACAGGGCCTGCGCCTGAGGCTTCTTTCCCCTCGTTTGCGCGCTGCGCCTCTCAGCAGTTGAGAAACGAGCGTCACTTGAGGGTATGAGTCGGCCACCATGCTTCACCTCATCCCCGCCCGGCAGAACCGCCCCGACAAAGACGTCATCTTCGCCCTCAACGCCGAGGCGACGCGCCGCAAGCAGGCCGGCGAGAGCGTCATCAACGCCACCATCGGCTCGCTGATGAATGACGATGGGTCGCTGTCGATTCTCGAGACCGTGACGAAGACGCTGCGCGAAGTGCCCGCCGGCGAGTGGGCTGCGTACGCGCCGATCCCCGGCACGCCCGCCTTCAACCAGGCCGTCATCGACGACACCTTCTCCACGCAGCCGGCGCTCAAGGCCGCGGCCACCGCCGTCGCCACCCCGGGCGGCACCGGCGCGCTGCGCCACGCGCTGATGAACTACCTCCAGTCGGGCCAGGCGCTGCTGACGCCCAACTTCTACTGGGGCCCCTACCAGACGCTGTGTGAAGAGCACGAGCGCACGCTCGAGACCTTCCGCATGTTCACCGACGCCGGCGCGCTCGACGTCTCGGCCCTCGACGCGAAGCTGGGCGAGCAGCTCAACAAGCAGGGCCGCGCGCTGATCTTCCTCAACGACCCCTGCAACAACCCCACGGGCTATTCGATGACCCGCGGCGAGTGGAAGCAGGTGGTCGAGGTGCTGCTCAAGCACTCCGACCGGCCCGTCACCCTGCTGGTCGACATGGCCTACTGGCTGTACGCCGGCGCTGGCGACCCGCGCGCCTTCCTCGCCGAGCTCACGCCGCTGCTGGGCAAGACGGGCCTGCTCTTCGCGTGGAGCGGCAGCAAGTCGTACACCCACTACGGCCTGCGCGTGGGCGCCCTCATCGCCTGCGAGGCCGACGAGAAGGAACGCCACGCCACCCAGGCCGCGCTCGCCTACGCCTGCCGCGGCACGTGGAGCAACTGCGTGCGTGGTGGCCTGGTGGCGGTGACGAAGCTGCTCACCGACCCGACGCTCAAGGCCGCCTGCGACGCCGAGCGCGAGAAGTTCAAGGCGCTGCTGCAGAACCGCGTGAAGGCCTTCAACGCCGCCGCGCAGCCGAAGGGCCTGCGCTACCCGCGCTACGAGGGCGGCTTCTTCGTCACCGTGTTCCACCCCGAGGCCGAGGCGCAGGCCGAGAAGATGCGCGCCCAGGGAGTGTACGTGGTGCCGCAGAAGGGCGCGCTGCGCGTGGCGTTGTGCAGCGCCTCCGAAGCCGACGTGCCCCGCCTGGTCGAAGCGCTCGCGCTGTGAGCCGCGCGCCGTTCTTCGCGCAGTGCCCGCTGTGTGACGGCACCGCGCGCGCGACGGTGGCCGAGTTCGACGAGCTGCGCTTCGTGCGCTGCGGCGACTGCGGGCTGCTCTACAAGTCGGAAGAAGACCCGCAGCTCCGCGCGCGGCTCGCGAAGAAGTACGACGCGAACTACTTCATCCACGGGCAGGCCCAGTACCTGAAGCGCTGGGACCACCGCGTCGCCAAGTGCCGCCGCCAGTTGTTGATGTGCCTCGAGTTCGCCCCGCACGCGCAGCGCACGCTCGACGTGGGGTGCAGCGCTGGCTACGTGCTCGAGGCCGCCCGCTCGCTGGGCCTCACCCCTACCGGCATCGACATCGCCGCCTTCTCGGCAAAGCTCGCGAAGGACCGCGGCCACGCCACCACCACCGCGTCGCTCACCGAGCTCCCCTTCCGCGACGGCAGCTTCGACATCGTCACCGCCAAGCACACCCTCGAGCACGTCGACGTGCCCAGGCGCGGCCTCTCGGAGCTGGCCCGCGTGCTCAAGCCCGGCGGCGTCGCGCTGGTGGTGGTGCCCGACGCGGCGTACTGGCACCTCCACGCGGCGAAGAAGAGCGGCAAGTACTTCCGCCCCGAGCGCCTCGGCTGGCAGCACCACGTCTACTACTCGGTCGACAACCTGCGGCGCGGGCTGGAAGGCGCGGGCCTCGAGGTGGTGTCGACCGACAAGGCGATGCTGCGCCGTCGGCTGGCGAAGGGCGTCGCGGCCCCGTGGGAATGGACCCGCTTCGCCGCGCTCAAGAGCTGGACGACCTTCGCGAAGGCGACACACTTGCGGCGCGAGCTTCAGCTGCTCGCACGAAAGGCGGCGTGAGTGGCGCAGGACAAGCTGTGGTTCTCGCATTCCATCGAAGGGTTGTTCGCGCGTGGGCTGGGGGCCCGTGACAAGCCGGAGTTGGAGGCGAAGCTCCGCGCGGCCGGCATCGACCTCAACAAGCTCGAGCCCGCCTACCCGGTGACGAAGGTCATCGCCGCCGCACGTACGGTGCTGCCCATGGTGTGGCCCCACCTCAGCGAAGCCGAGCAGCACCGGCAGCTCGGCGTGGCCTTCATGACCGGCTACGCGCAGACCTTCCTCGGCAGCGCCATGGTGCAGGTGATGAAGCTCATCGGCCCGCGGCGCACCCTCGAGCGCATGCAGAAGAACCTGCGCACCGGTGGCAACTACATCGAGACGCGCTTCAAGGCGGTCGGCCCCACCGAGGTCGAGCTGTGGCTCTCGGACACCTCGGGCATTCCCGGCATGTACGTGGGCATCGTCGAAGAGGGCGGCCGCATGGTGGGGGCGAAGAACATCCGCGTGCAGCTCGAAGAAGAGAAGCCGCCGGAGTGCGTGCTGCGCGTCACGTGGGACCCCTGACAATCGCCGTTGCCTGAGCGGGGCGCGGGCAGTACCAGAGCGCCCGCGTCATGGAAGCACTGCCCCCCGTCCTCCTCACGTCGCTGCACAACTGCGGCACGCTCGCCGCGGCGAGATGCCTCGGCCGGCTCGGTTACCCCATCTGGCTGGCCGGTGACGCGAAGCGCGCGCCGGTGCTCCGCTCGAAGTACGTGCAGCGTCACCTCGACTGCCCTTCCATCGACGACGAGAAGGCGCTCATCGAGTGGCTGGTGGAGTTCGGCCGCAAGGAGCCCGGCGCGGTGCTGTACCCCACGTCCGACGACTTCGCGTGGCTGCAGGCCCGGCACGCCGACGTGCTGGCGCCCTACTACCGGCTCTACGCGCCGAAGGTCGAAGTGCTCGACGCGCTGCTCGACAAACATGCGCTCCACGCGCTGTGCGTGAAGGCGGGCCTGAAGACGCCGCCGTCGGCCTCGCCCGAGACCGAGGCCGAGCTCGAGGCCGCCGCCGCCACCATTCCCCTGCCGGTGTTGATCAAGCAGCGCACCCAGCTCTTCTCGAAGAGCCGCGACAAGGGCGTGCTGGTCACCGAGCGCGACGAGGTGCTGCCGGCGGCGAAGAAGTACTGGCAGCAGAGCGTGCGCGCCGACGAGGTGCACCAGCTGCTGCCGTGGGCGTCGTTGCCGGTGCTGCAGACCTACTTCGCCGAGGGCACTGATCAGAGCCTGCAGGTGTCGGGCTTCATCGACGAGAGCGGCGAGCTGTTCGTGACGCGCGGGTGCCTCAAGGTGCTGCAGCGGCCGCGGCGCATGGGCATCTCGTTGTGCCTCGAAGACGTGCCCGTGCCGCCGGAGCTCCACGAGGGCATTCGCCGGCTGTGCCGCGAGGCGGGCTACTTCGGGGTGTTCGAGGTCGAGTTCCTGCACGTGCGCGGCGAGCACCTGCTGATCGACTTCAACCCGCGCTACTACCACTACCTCGCGTTCTGCATCGCGCGCGGCATGCCGCTGCCGCTGCTGACGATGCTCGGCGCGACGGATCAACACGAGCGGTTGGTGGACGCGGTGCACCAGGCGCAGCGCGCGCAGGGCACCGGCCCGAAGGCCTTCGTGTACCGCTACCAGCTCGAGGAGATGCTCTTCACCCAGGGCCTCGCGCGCCAGATGTCGCCCCGCGAGGTCGCGCACTGGGTGCAGTGGTACCGCCGCCACACGGGCTCCCTCGTCGATGCGGTGGACGCGCCCGACGATCGCGCGCCGCACCTCGCCGACGTCGCGCAGTCGCTCGCCCACATCGCCCGGCACCCGCGGTCGTTCCTGCGGCAGATCGTCTTCGCGACCTGAGTCACCACAAGACCGACTGATCTTCCGAGACGCCCGGCGCGTCTTTGAGCACGTACGTCCGCCCGCCGACCTTCACCTCGCCTTCCCACAGACCGACCGGCTGCTTGAAGCTGCTCTTGATGAGCTTGAGGTCGCGCAGCTCCTGATGCGCGGCGAGCGGCTTGAAGCGCAGGTCGAGCACCCCATCGGTGGTGCGCACCGCCCACGGGTCCAGGATGGAGTCCGGGCTCCACGAGAAGCGCGCGCGCCCGAGCGGAATGAGCTCGTTGCCCAGCCACAGCGCGTTCTCGTTCACGTCGTCGCGCGACTCGTTGAACCCCTCGACGAGGTTGATGCCGATAGGCGTGCCGTCGTCGAGGCGGCCGCACACGAAGGCCCAGCGCCACGAGGTCTTCCGCGCGAGGTAGCCGTGCGTGTAGTCGAGCCCGCCGACGCCGCCGTCGAGCGAGTAGCGGCGGCCGTCGGCTTCCAACGTGCCGAAGGAGAGCAGCCCCGCCCACTTCTGGGTGACGTTCACCACGCCCCCTTCGACCGGCGCGATGACGGTGAGCGGAGGCGGTCCCCCAGCGGCCAGCAGGTCCCACGTGAGCTCGAGCTTCGGCTTGCGCAGCGGCACCGGGAGCCCGACGCGCACGTGCCCATGAAAGCGCTCGTCGCCGAACGTGCGCCACGCGCGCCAGCGACCATCGGGCCGGCGGAAGTCGACCTCCAGGCCGGCGCCGGGGTGGTCGTTCACCTTCACCATCGGCGGCGGGAGCCCCAGCACGCCTTCGTCCACCAGCACCCGGCCCGTCGCGTAGTCGAGCGCGAGCACGAAGGCGTTCGACGAGTAGCCGAGGTCCACCACCGCGAAGAGCGTCGCGACCTCCCGCGTGGCGAGGAAGCCGTAGAGCCACTTCTTGTGCATGCGCAGGCGATCGACGCGGTTGGGCTGGTAGCTGCCGCGCAGCCGCGAGAGGTCCACCACGTCGAGGCCGCCCTGAAAAGTGCCGAAGCGCGGGGCGCCTCCTGCGTCTTCGACGGAGGGCGGCGCGGGCGGCAGCTTCGAGGTGGGGGCCATGCGCGCGAAGATACCCTTGCGCCGCCGGGCGCGCTCTGGGCTCATGCGAGGGGTGAAGGCCGAGACCGCCAGTGACCGGCTCAAGCGCGCGTGGCTGCGGCACCCGCTGGTGGCGTTCGCGCGGCACCGCAAGCTGATCACCTTCTACCAACAGCTCCACTCGTTGATCCGCGCGGGCATCGCGCTGCCGACGGCGTTCGAGCAACTGCGGCAGTTCGCCCCCGACGAGGCGATGGCGCAGGGGCTGGCGTCGGTGGCGCGCGAGGTGCGCAACGGGGCGACGCTCGGCGAGGCGATGGCGCGGCACGGCGCGCTGTTCGACGACGCGAACGTCGAGCTGATCAGCTTCGCGGAAGAGGCGGGCCGGCTCGAGCCGATCGCCGCGGCGATCATCTCCCACCTCGAGAAGGTGCAGAAGCAGCGGTGGCAGGCGCTGATGGGCGCGCTGTGGCCGATGTACCTCGGCGGGGCGGTGGTGTTCGTCGGCCCGCTGCTGAGCGCCGCGCAGAACGTGTCGACCGGCGGCTCGGTGGGCGGGCTGTACGTGAGCGGGCTGGTGAGCTCGCTGGGCACGGCGCTGGTGCTGCTGGGCGCGGTGCTCGGCACGCCGCTGCTGGTGGGCCTCTTCGGGCTCGAGACCCAGTGGGACCGGCTGGTGCGGCGCGTGCCGTTGCTCTCGGCGCCGATGCGCCAGCTCGCGTCGTCGCGGCTGGTGCTGGGCCTCGGCCTCGCCACCGCGTCGGGCATGGAGGCGGTGCGCTCGCTGCGCCTGGCCGCGAAGGCGACCGCCAGCCCGTCGGTCATCGCCGATCTCCCGAAGGTGGAGGCGAAGCTGCGCGCCGGGGCGACGCTCACCGAAGCGGTCGGCGAGTTCGGGCTGCTCGATCGCTCGCACCTCGGCACGCTGTCGGTCGCCGAGACCACCGGCACCCTCGACGCCGCGCTCGAGAAGATGAGCCGCGAGCTGCAGGACTCGTCGCTGCGCGCGATGCGCTTCCTGGTGCTGGCGGTGACGGTGGTGGTGACCGGCGTGCTGTTGGCGAAGATCGTCTTCGGGCTGCTGGGTACGGTGCTGGGGCCGGTGAAGACGCTCTACGACGCGGCGGGCAGCGGGAAGATCCCCGGCGTGCCCGACTGACTTCGCACCGATTGGTCAGGTGCGGAACGTGGTCCGGCCAGTTAACCCAGCGCGGTGCTCCGCTCGACCTCCCAACAGCCGCGCCTGCTCGAGCAGGCCTGGCGACTCCCTGCCGCGAAGACCTACGCCCCACTGCTCTCGCAGAGCGCGCTGTCCATCTGCGGCCCGACGAGCGCGGCCAACGTCTTTCGCTCCATCGGTGACGATCGCGGCAAGAACCCCTTCCGTCCCTTCGGGCTGCGCGCGATGTCGCTCGACCAGCTCGCCGAAGAGTCTGCCGAGCTGCTGCCTCCTGCGTGGCGCGTGAGCGTGGTGCGGTTGCCGAACGTCGAGGCGCTGCGCGACGAGCTGCGCGCCTCGAACCAGCCCACCCACCGCTACATCGCCAACTTCTCGCGCAAGCCGATCTTCGGTCACGGAGGCGGGCACCACTCGCCGCTCGGCGGCTACCTCGAAGCGGAAGACCTCGCCTTCGTGCTCGACGTCAACGCCAGCTACGGCCCGTGGCTGGTGGGCGCCGAGGTGCTCTTCGACGCGCTCAACACCACCGATCGCGGCGACGGGCGCACGCGCGGGCTGGTGCGCTTCGAGCGACGCTGAGCCTCAGCGCGCGGTGCCCATCAGCCGGTCCCACAGCCTGAAGTAGAGGCCGAAGTTCCGGTGGAGCTCGAGGTGGTGCCGGTTGTGCGCCGTCGACGAGTTGAGCCACTGCAGCACCGGGTGCGTGGCCCACCCGCGCGGGTACAGCTCGACGTTGCAGTGGCCCAGCACGTTGATGAACATCGCCACGAACGAGAACGCCAACCACACCGACGACGGAACAGGGAGCGCGAGGCCCAGCGGCACCGCCCACGCCACCTGCAGCAGCGCCTCCGCCGGCTGAAACGCGAGCGCGGCGAAGGGCGACGGGTTGCGCGACTGGTGGTGGAGCGCGTGCACCCGGCGAAACAGCCGCGGGTGATGGGCGAGGCGGTGCGACCAGTAGAAGTACGTGTCGTGCACCACCAGCACGAGGGCGAGCCAGGCGAAGAACTCCAGCGCGCCGCGCCAGCCTGCGTAGGTGAGCGGCCGCGGCGCCTGGCCCGCGAAGACGAGCCCGAAGAGCGCGCCGAAGATGAGCGCCGTCTGCACCGACGCGAAGAGCTCGCGCCGCAGGTCGGCGGACTCGAAGGCCTTCGCCTGAATGCGACGACGCGCGGTGAGCGGGTTGCCTTTCCACTTCCAGAACACGGCGTACGCCCCGCCGGCCATCACCAGGTAGCGGCCGAGGTGCAGGGTGATGAGCGCTCCGATGAGCAGCGGCACCGACGGCGTCACGCCGGCACTTCCTTCGCCCAGCGCAGCAACGCGAGCGACGCCACCGCGGCGACGACGGCCCCGGTGAGCAGCGCCACGGGCGCGCCGAGCTGCTGCCACAACACGCCGGTCAACAACCCGGAAGGGATCGCCATCGCCCCCAACATCGCGTGGTACGCGCCGAACGCGCGCCCGTGCTGCGCCTTCGGGGTGATGTCCTTCACCAGCGCCTTCTCGACCGGCTCGGTCAGGCCCGCGAAGGCCCCGTACACCCCGAGCAGCACCCACGCCTGCCACTGCGCGGTGGCGGCGGCGAACAGCGCGTAGCTCACCGCGTACACCGCCCAGCCGGCGAGGATCAGGCGATGGCGCGCGGTGCGGTCGCTCCACGCACCGCCGCGCGCAGCCCAGAACATCTTCGAGAGGTTGAGCAGCAGCCACGCCATCGGGAGCAACGCCGTCGCCACGCCGAGCTCAGACGCGCGCAGCAGCAGGAACGCGTCGGACGAGTTCGCCAGCGTGAAGCCACCGATGATGATCAGCAGCCTCTTGAGCCGCGACGGGAGCGGCGCCGTGTCCACCGGCGTCGGCGCAGCGCTCACCACCCGCTCCGGTTCCTTCACCGTGAACACCGCCGCCACCGCGAGCAGCCCGGGGATCAACGTCAGCGCGAAGACCGTGCGCACCTCGAGGCCGAACCACAGCAGCAGCGTGGCCACCAGCGGCCCTACTACCGCGCCGGCGTGGTCCATCGCCTGGTGAAAGCCGAACGCGCGGCCCGAGTCTTCCGCGCTGACGGCGCCCGCGATGAGCGCGTCCCGAGGCGCCGAGCGCAGCCCCTTGCCCACGCGATCCGTCACCCGCACCGCGAGCACGTGCCACGGCGCCATCGCCAACGCGAGCAGCGGGCGCACCACCGTCGCCAACGCGTAGCCGCCGAGCACGAAGCCCTTCTTGCCGCCTTGATCCGCCCACCGCCCCGACTGGTACTTCAAGAACGCCGACACCGCGTCTGCCAGGCCCTCGAGCAGCCCGAGGAAGGTCGGCCCTGCGCCCAACACCGCGAGGAACGCCGGGAGCAGCGGGAAGACCATCTCGCTCGCCACGTCGGTGAAGAAGCTGGTGAGGCCGAGCGCCAGCACCGTCGCGGGGAGTCGTGCCTTCTTCACAGGCCGACGCATAGCAGGAGGCCCGCCTCTCTTCTTGAATGAGGCGTCGTCACGGGCTGTGGTGCCACGCCATGAATCCCATGGCTCAGCCCTTCGGTGCTCCTCCCCCGGCGCAGCCCGCGCGCCACGAGATGCTCAACGTCGCCGCGATCCTGCTGATGGTCGCCGCCGCCCTCGCGATGGCGATGGGCCTGTTCCTGCTGGTGATGCAGCTCGTCGGCGGCGACGGAACCTGGGCGCTCAAGTACGTCCAGGACGAGGGCCTGCGCGCGAAGATGCGCGAACAGCTCAGCCAGTCCGAGAGCATGAGCACCAAGGCCTTCGGCGCCTTCTGGGCCCTGCTGATCGTCGCCGCCAACGCCTTCATCATCTTCGCCGGCAACAAGATGCGCACCGGGCAGAACTACGCGTTCTCCATGGCCGCGGCGGTGCTGAGCACCATTCCGTTCTGCTTCACGTATTGCTGCTGCTGCCTGTCGATGCCGGCCGGCATCTTCGCGCTGGTGGTGCTGCTCAAGCCCGAGGTGAAGGCGTCGTTCACCAGCTGATCAGGCATCAACAAGACCCGCCCCTCACCCTGACCCTCTCCCCGCTCCCGCAGGGAGAGGGGATTTGGTGGCGGCGATGGCGAGGCCCTGCGCGTTGAGCTCGAGGTCGAAGCGGATCAGGTGACGGTCGGCCGCGCTCAGGCTCAGGTGGGCGCGCGACGCAGCGAGTTCCACTTCCTGCTCGAGCTGCCACTTGTACCGCTGCTCCAGCGTGCCCAGCTCGTCGCCGCTCTTCTTCCCCTCGGCGACCAGCCCGCTCGAGAACTCGAGCCAGCGGATCAACTGCTCACCGATGGTCGCCACGTCTTCGAACAACCCGAAGTGCGTCAGCCCCACCGCGCGCGGGGCGAGCGACATCACCTTGTGCACGCTGGCGATGGCCGCCTCGCCGTCGAAGTCGGTGGGCGAGGTGCTGGGGTACGCGAAGCGCGCGCCCCGCTGCAGCGCCGGGTACACCAGCCCGAAGGTGTCGCCGGTGAAGACCACGTCCTGCTGCGGGTCGTGCACCACGAAGTGGTGGTTCGCGTGGCCGCGGGTGTGGAGAAAGTGCAGCGGCGCGCCGCCCAGCGTCACCTGCGTGCCGTCTTCCATCGAGCGCACGCGCGCCGCGTCGATGGGCGAGATGACGCCGTAGAGCTTCTCGAACAGCTCGTCGCCGTAGACCTGCTTGGCGCTCGCCACCAGCTTGGTGGGGTCGATGAGGTGCCGCGCCGCGCGCGGGTGCGCCAGCAGCGTGGCGTTGGGGCAGGCCGCCATCAGCGCCGACGCCCCGCCCGCGTGGTCGAGGTGCACGTGGGTGACGATGACGTACTTCACCGCCTCGCGCGCCAGCCCTTCCCGGTCGAGCGCCGCCAGCAGCTTCGGCACGGTCAGCGTGGTGTTGGCCTCGATGAAGGCCACCTCGCCCTGCTCTTCCCGCAGGTACGCGGCCGCGAGCTGCGGCATCACGTACTCACAATCGATGGTGACGAGGCGCGACATGCTCACTCAGCCGAATCGGCGGACTCGAGCTCGGCCTCTTCGCGCTTCTTCTTCTTGTCCTTCTTCTTCTCTTTCTTCTTTTCCTTCTTCTTCTTCTTGTCCGACGCGTGCTCGTGCAGCTCGGGGAACTCGTTGTGCGCGTGCATCACGCCGACGTCGCGGAGCATCTTGCGCACCTCGAGCCCGTGCATCTCTTCCTGGGCGATCTGCGTGCGGGCGAACTCCTCGAGGTACACGCTGCGGTCTTCCACCACGTCGAGCAGCTTCTTGTAGATGTCCAGCGCGGTGCGCTCGTGCGCGAGGCTCTCTTCGAGGATGTCCTTCACCGAGTGCTTGTAGCTCTCGGGGATCTCCGCGATCTGCAGCGTGGGGTGGCCGCCGAGCCCGACCAGAATCTCCCCGGCCGTCGACGCGTGGAGCAGCGACTCGGTGGCCTGCGCCTTCATGAACTGCACGATGGGGATGCGGTTCGGCCCCGCGACCATGAGCGAGTAGTGCGTGTAGCGGACCACGCCCGCCAGCTCGAACTCCATGATGCGGTTGAGCAGCTTCTGCGTCGCCTCGACATCGAGCTCTTTCATCATGGGGCGGGTTGTACCGATGCCGCACCACCGATGCCATTCATCGTTGCTGCGTGGTGGCCGCCTTCGCCGCGGCGTCGAAGGTCACCACCGTGGTGGCGTTGGGCTCGACCTGCACCACGTACTTCTCGAGCAGCACCGGGCCGTTGCCCTCGCGGAAGGTGACGACGTGCGTGCCCGCCGAGACCTCGAAGGCCACCGGCAGGAAGTTCCACAGCCCCTGGTCGATCGACCCCTCCACCACCGGCGGTTCCTTCGCCGGAACGAGTCGCAGCGTGCCCACGCCCTTCGACACCACCGGGGCGGGCACCTGCACCGGCGCAGGCGGCGGCACCGGCTCGACGTCTTTCTTCGAGCACTGACACGCGCTCGCGCACACCACGCTCAACACCAGCAGCAGACGCGCCGACATCTCACTTCCCCTTCTCGAAGAGCTGCTTCTTCTCGCGCTCGGTCGCCACGCGCACCCCGAGCAGATCGGCGTGGATCAACCGGCCCGCGCCCCAGTCCTCCGCGCCGCCGCCGAACGACAACGTCTCGCCCGCGGCCTTCTCGCTGACCTTGCTGACCCGCTTCACCTTCTTGTCGATCTCCACCTTGCCCAGCCCGAAGCCGACGCGCGCCGAGAGGCCGAAGCGGTTCTTGTCGTTGAACTCCTTGGCCTCGGTGAGCGACTTGATGGGCAGCTCGAACTTCACCGGCGGCGCGGTCCACACGTTCTGGGTCAGCTCCGCGCCTTCCTTCGCCGCCGAGTTGCCGGGGTCGCCGGCCTTCGCGTCGGTCCACGCCAGCGCGATGCGGCCGATGGAGTCGGTGCAGTCGATGGTGCCCAGCACGTCGATGACGAACTTCCCGTTGGGCGCATCGTAGGGAGAGAGCACCACCTGCGTCGGGGCGCGCAGCTTGACGATGTACTTCTTGCTGCGCGCGGCCTCGGCGAGCTCCTTCTTCTTCGCGAGGTTCGCCTTTTTCTCTTCGGGCGAGCCGCCGGGCACGTCGCCGTTGAAGAGCGCCCAGAAGCCCTCGGGGCACGGCCCGTCGGGGAGGATGACGATCGCCTGGCCGTCGTCGTACGGCGGGTCGAGCTTGATGACGTCGGCGGGCAGCGCCTCGAGCTTGTCCTCTTTCTCCTTCTTCGCCTTCGCCTCGGCCTCCTTCTTCTTCTGCAGCGCCGCCAGCTGTTCCGTCGCGCGCGAGCCGCCACCGCTGGAACACGCGCACAGCATCACCACCAGGGAAGACACGAGGAGTCGCATGGGCGTGCGAGTGTGGCGCACCTCCCGCCGGTCCTCCACCGTGTTGGTGGAACAGTGCGGTGCCCCTGCACCCCGGTGACGATTCCGGTGCGCTGGTGTTTGCTGCCGCCCCGCATGGTGCGAGCGCTCCTGTCGTCGACGTTGCTGGTGCTGGCCTGCGCCACCCCCAGCGCGACGAGCCGCGAGGCCCCGCGTGACGCCGAGACACCGGCGGCCAGCGGTGGTGGCGAAGACCTCTCGCAGGCGTGGGAACGTGAGCCCGAGAAGCCGGTCGCCGCGCCGGTGCGCCCGCCCGAGGTGGTGAAGGTCGATCGCGCCGAGGCCCACCGCGCCGCGCTCGCCACGGGGCAGGCCGCGCTCAAGAGCAAGCGCCTCGACGACGCGCGCACCGCCGCGCAGCAGGCCGTCACCGAGGCCGCCACGCTCGACGGCGAGGCCCGCTTCACCGCGCACCAGCTCGCCTTCCGCGTAGAGCTCGCCGCCGCCGACGTCGACGCCGCCCAGCGCGCCGCCCACGCGTGGCGCCTGGCGTGCGGGCCCGAGAAGCTCGACGCCTGTCGGAGCGCGGCTGTCGCGGCCCTCGGCGCGGCGGCGAAGACGAGGGGCGCCGACAAGCAGCTCGGCAAGCTGGCGCGCGCGCAACAAGACGCCGAGCTGTGCGCGGTGAAGGCCGAGAAGGGCGCGAAGCCCAACCCCTGTGAAGCGACGACGCTGACCCTCGCGCGCCGCGGACAGGATCCCTTGCTCGCCCAGCGGGTGCTGCTCGGGCAGGCGCTGCGCGAAGGCGACGACGGGCGGCAGGGGGCGCTGCTGGAGAAGGCGGAAGGTGCGTGCGACCTGCCCCAGTGCGCGGGGCTGCGGCGCAAGGCGCTCACACGGCTGGTCGCGCTGGCCCGCGCGAAGAGCGACGTCGACGGCGCGGTGAAGCTGGCGCTGCGCGAGGTGGCGGTGGTCGCCGCGGGCCTGCCCGAAGACGAGCGCACGTGGACGCGCACCGCGCTGCTCGATCAAACCTGCGTCTCGTACGACACCGCCCACGCCCCGGGGAGCTGCCGCGCGCTCGAGAAGAAGACCCTCGGCCGGTGGACCTTTCACGACTACAGCCGCGAGCGCGCAGGCCAGGGCCTCTCGGCGGATCAGGTGCGCGTGGTCAACGAGCACTTCGCGCCGCTGCTGCAGGAATGCCTCGCGGAGCAGGCCCGCCGCATGACACCGCCCGACGCGCAGCGCTTCGAGGTGCGGTGGGTGGTCTTCAACGACGGCCGGGTGGGTGAAGCGCACCTCCGGAAGGACCTCGACGAGACGCTGCTGGCGAAGTGCCTGCGCGCGCAGTTCGCCGGCTGGCGCTACCCCCGCTACGAGGGCGAGTATCAGAACGTCGAGCAGAGCTTCACCGTCACCGCCGTCGAGCGACGCGCCCTGAGGTGACCCGAACGAGTACGGTGACACCGTGAGCCTGTTGCCTGATGACGATCTCGAGTTGGTGAAGCTGGCGCTCGAGGCGACCGGCGTCGCGCTGTGGGTCTTCGACGTCACCACCGGCAAGGTCGAGTGGAACCGCCGCATGTACGAGCTGACTGGCTGCGACGAGGCGCTCGACCCGGCGCGCTACAACTCCTTCATCCACCCCGATGACCGGGCGATGATCGAGGCCATCACCCGCGAGTCGATGACCAGCGGCAAGTTCGCCTCGTTCCCGCATCGCTTCGTGCGGCCCGACGGGCAGGTGCGCTGGTTCCATTCCTTCGGGCGCAACCACTTCGACGCCGCGGGCAACCTGGTGCGCGTCACCGGCGGCAACCTCGACGTCACCGAGCAACGCGGCCTCGAAGACAGCGCGCGCTCGGCGCAGCGGCTCGAGACGGTGGGCCAGCTCGCGGCCGGCATCTCGCACAACTTCAACAACCTGCTGGCCACTATGCTCCCGGCGATCGAGCTGGCCGCGCAGACCACCCACGGCGAGGTACGCGACGCGCTCACCGAGGCGGGCGCCGCCGGCCGTCGCGCCGCGGACCTGGTGCGCCAGCTCTCCACCTGGTCTCGCGGTGACGACGCGCGCGGGTCCGAGGTCGAGTCGATCGACGCGCTGGTCGAGCGCGTGGTCGGCATGTGCCGCCGCTTCTTCGAGCCCCACTTCGCGATCGGCCTCGAGCTGCGCAGCGAAGGCGCGGGCGTGAAGGGCCACGTCGCCGAGCTCGAGCAGGCGGTGATGAACCTGCTGATCAACGCGCGCGACGCCATTCGTGACGCCGGCACGCCGGGCCCCCGCATCGAGGTGAGCTCGGAGCGCGTGACCCGAGACACGGTGCGGGTGCGCATTCGCGACAACGGCCCCGGCATCTCGCCCGAGGTGCAGGCCCACGTCTTCGAGCCCTTCTTCACCACCAAGCCCGTCGGTCAGGGCACCGGGCTGGGCCTCTCGACGGTGCTGGCGACGATGAAGCGCCACCAGGGTTCGGTGCGCTTCGAGAGCGAGGTGGGCCGCGGCACCACCTTCGACCTCTTCTTCCCTGCCACCCCCTTCGAGTCGACCGCCTCGCCGCCGCCCGCGCGCACCTCGGGCCGGGGTGAGGTGGTGCTGATCGTCGACGACGAGGCCCCGGTGCGGCGCGCGGTGGCGCGGCTGCTCGAGCGCTCGGGCTACGTGGTGCGCCACGCCGAAGACGACGTGCAGGCGCTGGCCGAGGCGTCGAAGGAACCGGCGCCCAGCGCGGTGCTGCTCGATCAATCGATGCCCTGGGGCCACGGCGCGCTGCTGGTGCCCCGGCTGCGCGCGCTCTTGCCGCAGCTCCCCATCTTCTTCCACACCGGGCACGAGGTGAGCGACGCCCACCGCGCGCTCGTCGACGGCGTGCTGCTCAAGCCGATCTCCCCCGAACGGCTGCTCTCGACGCTGCAGGCCGTGGCGTCGAAGACGTGAGCGCGGTAAGGCCGAGCCCGATGCGCGCCCTGCGGTGGTTGAGTGTGTTGTGGCTCGTCAGCGCCTGCGGTCGGCCCTGCCCGCGCGCCGACTCGCTCACCGGGCTCGACGGCGGCGCGGTGGCCTGCGTGCTCAACACCGACTGTCCCCGCCCCTCGAGCGTGCTGGTGTGCGGACAGGAAGAGGACAAGCTGCGCGACTGCATCGCCTGCACCGACAACCTGTGCGTGCGCTACCGCCCGGAGGTCTGTCCGTGAGAGCGCTGTGGGTCGCTGCGTCGGTGCTGCTGCTGGCCGGCTGCAAGAAGGACGACTCGCCCACGCACCTCGAGCGGGCCCGCACCGCGCTCTTCGAGCAGAAGCCCGACGTCGCGCTCGCCGAGTACAAGCTGGCCCTCGACCTGGTGGCCCGCGACACCTCACCGCAGGCCGACCTGTACCGGGCGCGCGCGCTGCGGGGCGCGGCCGACCTCTACGCCTTCCAGCTCAACGACCCCCGGCGCGCCGTCGAGGTGTACCGCGAGCTGATCACCCTGTGCCCCGAGGCGCCGGAGACGCTCGAGGGCCGGCTCCACCTCGCGGGGCTGCTGTGGCACCAGTTCCGCGACCTCCGCGGCGCCATCGCCGAGTTCACCGCCGCGCTGGCGCGCAACCCGCCGCAGTCGGCTGAGCTCTCCTTCACCGTCGCCAAGCTGTACTTCGAGCTGCAGGACTACGAGCAGTGCGAGCTCGAGGCCGGCAAGGTGGTGCAGAAGTTCGAGACGAGCGCGTGGGTCGACGACGCGCTGTACCTCCGCGGTCAGGCGCTGGCGATGATGGACGGCCGTCGCCCCGAGGCGCAGCGCGTGCTGCTCGACCTGATGGATCGCTTCCCCGACTCCGAGCTGCGCGCCCACGCGCTGGTCGAGCTGGGCCGCCTGAAGGCCGACGCCGGTGAGCCCGAGAAGGCCATCGAGCTGTGGATCGAGGCGCTCAAGACGCACCCCACGCCGCAGGCCGTGCAGCAGCAGATCTCCCTCGTGCGCGGGCGCCTGCGCGCTACCACGCCCGCCCAGGTCGGTGACGCGACCGCCGCCTTCGACTGGGACAAGTACCCGGTCTACGAGAACCGCGGCGAAGGGGGCGGCGCGCCCGTGCCGGCGAAGCCCGCGAAGCCCGCGAAGCCCGCGAAGACGTCGGCCGAGGCCGTCGGTGGCACCGCCGAAGAAGCCAAGCGCGAGGCGCAGATGCCCGCCGAGCGGTCCGAGCCCGCCACGCCCTGAGGCGGTAGAGTCCCGGGCCCATGCGATGGCTCGTGACCGCGGTGATGGCCCTGGTGGTGTCCGGCTGTGCAGGCTTCAAGAGCGTCGAGCGCGGCGCGTGGAAGCTGGTGTACGTCGACTCGGCGCGCCGTGACGCCGAAGCGCCGCTCGAGGTCATCAAGCGCGACGCCTACGAGGCCGAGGTCGCCGAGGGCACCCGCCGCGCGTGGGAACCGCCGCCGGGCTTCGTCTTCCCGCTGCTCCACGAGGTCGAGCGCATCGGCCTCACCGTGGGCGACGTGCAGGCCTTCCGCGTCGACGAGAAGACCGAGGCCGAGCTGTTCGTCGACGGCGCCGGCGTCGAGCTCTACTGGGGCCCGGTGGAGAAGCGCGACGGGTGGAAGGTGGACACCGACGTCACCGTGAAAGAGTCGATGCTCTACCTCAAGGGCACCAGGCCCGGCGCCGCCAGGCTGCGGCTGGTGCGCGGGCCGACCACGCAGGACCTGCCGGTGACCGTGACGAAGTGAAGCTCAGCTCAGGCGCGCGAGCTGCGCGTCGTGCAGGCGCGTCAACGTGAGCAGCCCCACCGTCGCGCCGATGCCCGCGTAGAGCATGTCGCTCTGCGCGTCCCATACGTAGCCCTGCGTGCCGAGGAACGCGTCGCCGCCCGACGGGTCGAGCACCAGCGCCGCGCCCCACTCGAACAGCTCGTAGAGCGCCGCGAAGCCGAAGATGACGTTGATCAAGATGAACACCAGCCAGCCGCCGCGCTCGAGCTTCGTCTTGCGCAGCAGCACCTCGCGCAGGATGAACACCGGGAAGAAGCCGAACGCGAAGTGGCCGATCTTGTCGTAGTTGTTGCGCGAGAAGCCGAACGCCGTCTTCGCCCACTCCCCCAGCGGCGCCTTCGCGTACGTGTAGTAGCCGCCGTACACGAGGATGAGGATGTGGAGGAACACGAAGACGTAGATCATCGGCGTCATCGGGAAGCGGCGGTACGTGACGGCCAGCGCGATCATACCCACCAGGCCGGGGCCGACCTCCAGCAGCCAGTTGAGCTTGCCCTCGGGCGTGGTGAAGAGCGTGAAGGCGAAGACCACGAGCAGAATGGCGCCGAGCGTGAGCGGGAGTCGCGACCTCATGGCGCGGTTGTAGTGCGCGGCCGCCCGGGTGTGTCGGCGATCGTGTCGAGGTAGAAGCCCCGCATGCGCGCGCTGGCCCTCACCCTCTTCTTCGCCAGCTCGGTGGGCTACGCCCAGACGGACCCCGACCCGTGGTTGGGCAGCGACAAGGCGCTCCACTTCGGGGTCAGCGCGGGGCTCGCCGGGCTCGGCTACGCGGGCACGGCGTTCTTCACCGACGACGTGAAGCTGCGGCTGATCATCGGCGGCGCGTTCTCGCTGAGCCTCGGCGCCGCGAAGGAGCTCGCCGACCTCGCGGGCTGGGGCCACCCTTCGTGGAAAGACTTCACCTGGGACGTCATCGGCACCGCGACCGGGCTGGTGGTGGCGTGGTTGATCGACACCTTCGTCATCACGCCGCTGCTGGTGCCCGCGCCCGCGCGCTGACGGGCGCATTGCTTGCCTGAACGCAGCAGGCCAGCGAAGGTCTGGTGGTGCTTCAGCTCTTCTCGCTCGCCAACTTCAAGTCCTTCGCCGCCGCGGATCTCCCGCTCGCGGAGTTGACGGTCCTCGTCGGCGCGAACGCCTCTGGGAAGAGCAACCTGATCGAGGGACTGCAGCTCCTGTCGTGGCTCGCCAGGGGGCGACGGCTCCACGAACTGCAGGCGAGCCTCCGCGAGCGCGAGGTGACGGTGCGTGGCATCGAGAGCGAGTTCGCGCTCACTGCCGGCGCTCCGATTCGCTTCTTCGCGTCGATTCCCGGGGGGGCCGAGCTCGGCATGCTGCGCCTCGACCTCTCACTGGGCAACCGTGAGGGGCAACCTGGCCTCTGCGTGCTCGCCGAGTCACTCGATGCCCCCGAGCTCTCAGAATCGAAGCTCCCGCTCTACTTCGCAACGCCGGCGGCGGGCCTGAACGGGACGCTCATCGTGTCGTACAACAACTTCAGCAAGGGTCGGAACAAGCCCGAGATTCCGGCGATTGATCAGCAGCCCGTCTTCACCCAATTGACGACCCCGGCCCGCTTCGACAGCAAGCACACCCGCTCGCAGGACCTGATCCCTCGCGCCGCGCGCGTCGTGCAGCAGACCCTCGAGTCGATTCGTTTCCTCGATCCGGCTCCGACAGCGATGCGTTCGTATTCGTTCAAGAACGAGACCGAGCTCGCGGCCAACGGGCGCAACGTCTCAGCGGTGATCAATGCCCTCTGCAAAGAGCCGAAGGGCAAGGCTGAGGTGCTCGCGTTCATTCAGGCGCTCCCGGAGCAGAACATCACCGACATCACCTTCGTGGAGACGGCCCGCAACGAAGTGATGGTGCAGCTCGTCGAGTCATTCGGCGCGAAGAACGTGGCCCGTGACGCCGCGCTGCTCTCGGACGGGACGCTGCGCGTGCTCGCGATTGCCGCGGCGCTGCTCTCGGTCGAACCGGGGACGCTGGTGGTGATCGAAGAGATCGACAACGGGGTTCACCCCTCTCGCGCCCGTCACCTCATCGAGCAGATCCAGCGGGTCGCGGCCGAACGTTCGCTGCGCGTGCTCCTCACCACACACAACCCTGCGTTGATGAACGCCCTCTCGCCACGCGCCCTCGCGGCGACCGTCGTGTGCTACCGAAACGAGGCCGGGAACAGCTCGTTGGTCCGCCTGCAGGACCTCTCGCGTTACCCCGAGCTCCTCGCCCAGGGCCGACTGGGTGACGTCGCGGCGAGCGGGGCGCTGGATCGCTTCATCAAGAACGCAAACGTCGCCTACGACCCGACGCCGTTCTTCGAGCTGCTCAAGGCCTCCGAGGGCCCGTGAAGGCGGTCGGCATTCTCGACACCAGCGTCCTGCTCGAGCTCCTCCGGGTGCCGGGCCGCTTCAGTCAGGCCGAGGCCGTCACGAAGGAAGTCGTGCGCCGCCATGAGGAAGGCCACTCGTTGCTGTTGCCGCTCGCAGCGATCCTCGAGACCGGCAATCACATCGCCCGCGTGACCGATGGCACGCTGCGCCGACAGGTGGCGGAGCGCTTCGTGGGGCTGATCCGGCTCGCGCTCGGGGGACAAGCGCCGTTCACGCCCATCGACGACGTCGGCTCAGAACAAGTCGCGACGTGGTGCGAGCACTTCGTCGCCTGGGCGACCCCCGCTGCGCAGAGCCTTACGGATCTCTCGATCAAGCTCGTCTGGGAGCAGCAGTGCCAGCGATACCCGGGTCGGGAGGTCTACGTGTGGAGCCTCGACGCCGACCTCGCGCCGTATCGACGCGATCCGCTCCTCTGACCCGCCTCTGATGCCGCCATCAGCGCAGCTTCTTCCCTGACGCCGGGGGCTTTACTGCGACGGCGCCCTGCGTCAGAAGCGCCCCTCGCATGCTCCGCTACGCAGCCGACTGGCGCACCCTCTTCTTCCTCTGCCTCTACGCCGCCCTCGCCACCGGCGGGTGGATCCTCGAGCCGACGGGCGCGCTGCTCGCGGGGTGGATCATCGTCACCGCCATCGTGTCGTGGATCTGCGCCGTCATCGCGCACAACACGGTGCACTGCCCGGTCTTCAAGAACCGCACGCTCAACAAGCTGTTCCAGATCTGGGTGAGCCTCTCGTACGGCTTCCCGGTCAGCGAGTACGTGCCCGGCCACAACCTCTCGCACCACAAGTTCACCCAGGAGCGCGAAGACGTGATGCGCACCACCAAGGTGAACTTCCGGTGGAACCTCCTCAACTTCCTCTTCTTCTTCTTCGCGGTCGGCCCCGGCGTGACGGTCGGCAACTACAAGTACAAGAAGGTGATGAAGCAGCGGCTCCCGCAGTGGAACCGCCAGCTGCTCTACGAAATCATCGCCGTGTGGGGCGTGAAGCTCGCGCTGGTGATCCTCGACTGGAAGAAGGCGATCTTCTTCGTCGGCATTCCGCACCTCTTCGCGGTGTGGGGCATCACCACCGTCAACTTCCTCCAGCACGACGGCTGCGACAAAGACGACAAGGTCAACCACTCGCGCAACTTCGTCGGCGGCCTCTTCAACTGGTTCACGCTCAACAACGGCTACCACGGCATCCACCACGAGACGCCGGGCCTGCACTGGAGCCTCACGCCCGCCGCCCACGCCGAGCGCTACCACCCCACCATTCACCCCGCGCTCGAGCAGAAGTCGCTCGCCGTCTACATGTTCAAGGCCTTCATCTACCCCGGCAAGCGCGTGACCTATGACGGCAAGCCGGTCGTGATTCAGGGCGAAGGGCCCGACCACGACTGGGTGCAGGCGACGCGTGAGACCGCGCTGGCCGACCTCGGCGCCGCGGGCAGTGAGAGCTCCGCCGCCTGAGCGCTGCATGGCCTTCGAGCTGAAGAAGAACGAGCCGCTGATCCCCTTCGTCGACGCGGCGGCGTTCGCGAAGTGGCTCAAGACCAACCACGCGAAGTCGACCGGCCTGTGGCTCAAGCTCGCCAAGAAGGACGCGGGCACGAAGTCCATCACCTACGCCGAGGCGCTCGACGAGGCGCTGTGCTGGGGATGGATCGACGGGCAGAAGAGCACCTACGACGACGCGTGGTGGCTGCAGCGCTTCTCGCCGCGCGGCCCGCGCAGCATCTGGTCGAAGGTGAACCGCGAGAAGGTGCGCGGGTTGATCGACGCCGGTCGCATGCAGCCGCCGGGGCAGGCCGCCATCACGCGCGCGAAAGAGAACGGCCAGTGGGACCAGGCCTACGACTCGCCGAAGACCATCAAGGAACCGGAAGACCTGCTCGTGGCCCTGCGCGCGTCGCCGAAGGCCGAGAAGTTCTACGCGACGCTCAACTCGGCCAACCGCTTCTCGGTGCTCCACCGCGTGCACACCGCGAAGAAGCCCGAGACCCGCGCCCGCCGCATCGCCACCTTCGTCGAGATGTTCGTACGTGGTGAGAAGCCGCACAGCTGAGCGTCGCCGGTAGCCCTCTGCAGACCGCCATGGCAGCCTGACGACCCCGATTTTCGGGCTCGGACGACCAAGGCCCGATGCTCCTCTTCGCCAGTCTCTTCATCGTGTCCGCGTCGCCCTGCGTGGTCGAAGGGGCGCGCTTCACCTCTCGCACGCCGTGGCGCGTCGCCCTCGACGGAGGCGCGCCGCTCGACGTCCGCTTCCGCCAGCAACGCGTCACTGTCTCGCTCGACCGCCAGCGCGCCACGCTCACCATGGACGCGCCGGTGCGGCTCACCGCGAGCACCCAGCGCGTGCGGCTGGTGGCCTCGCGCGCCGTGTCAGTGCGTGACGGAGGCCTCACGCTCGAGCCCGGCGCCGAGGTCCAGTGGCGCACCACGCGCGGAGACACCTTCGAAGGCGACGTGCTGCTCGAGGGCGACGGCGACGAGCTCGAAGACGAAGACCACGAGCCCGCACTCACCACCCGCGTCGCGGGGCTGCCGTGTCAGGCCTTCGCGCTCAACCTCGAGGGCGATCGACCCCCGCCGCGAGGGCTGACCACCGAGGTCGATTTCGTGGCCGTGGCGCCGCTGACGGTGTGGGAACGCCCGGGCGCCGGAGCGCGCCTCGTGCTGCGGGGTGACGGCGCCGAGCTACCGCTGGTGAAGCGCTCCACCCGCGGCGAGTGGGTGGAGATCGAGTGGAAGGGCGACGCCTCGACGGTGCGCGGCTGGGTCGAACGCCGGGTGCTGACGCCGAGCGATCCCGAGATGGGCTACGGCCGCGGGGTCATGTGCACCGGCCACCACGGCGAAGGCAGCTTCGGCGAGTCGCGCCCGCCGCCGCGCTTTCGCGGCACCGTCACCCTCGCGCCGGGCACGCCGCTGCGCTTCGAGGGCCGCGTGTTCGGCGAGGTGACCGCGCCGCTCGAGGCGACCGCCACCTGGGACGGAGGGCCCCTGGTGGAGGTCTCCTTCGCCGAGCTCCGCCCTGATCAGCCGTTTCAGACCTTCGAGGTCGAGCGCGAGCGCGTCACGTTGCCGCTCGACGCTGGGACTCGGTGAGCGCCCTCAGGCCGCCTTCTTCGGCGCCAGGCGCGCGTTCGCCAGCGACAGTCGCTCGGCGAGCTGCTGCGCGAGGTTGGCGACCAGCAACGCCGGCACGCGCCGCTCGCGCAACGCCTGCTGGAACGCATCGCGGCTGATGCGGAGCACCGTGGTCGACGTCGCGCACTCCACCGTCGCCGAGCGCTGCGTGGCGTGGCTGAAGAGGCCCATCTCGCCGACGCTGCCGCCAGGCCCCACTTCGCCCAGCGTCACCCCTGCGCGCTGCACCTCGACGCGGCCCTCGAGCACCACGTACAGCGCGTCGGCGGGCTCACCCTCGCGGTAGAGCACGGTGTGGATCGGGAGCGTCTGCTCTTCGAAGAGGGCGTACAGCGCGTCCGATTCGTCTTCGCTCAAGCCCGCGCACAACGGCGACTGGGCAAACCAGATGAGCAACGGAGACTTGATCATGTGGAATGCGTGCCGCCGGCGCCCGCGCGGATCAACCGAAAGACCCGCGCGTCAGAGATCTGTCGCCGGAACTCAGTGGTACTCGACCTGGTACTCCATCATCGGGAAGAGGGTCTGCCTGCCGCCGACCACCTCTCGCGCGAGCCCCGAGAGCCCGGGCACCTTCTTGAACAGCGGCCGCAGCCCCGACGCCTCCACCGTCTTCGACAGCAGCGTCACCGCCAGCTCGGGCGCTTCGTCGTCGTCCTGGTCGCGCGTCATCAGCTCCTCGAAGAGCGTCTTCTTCTTGTCGAAGAGCTTCAGGCCGATCGGCTCACCGGCGGGCAGCCCGGCCTTGGTGCGCCCGAGCTCGACCGCGACGTCGAAGCCGCCCAGCTCGTCGACCAGGCCGTTCTCCTTCGCCTGCGCGCCCAGCCACGTGCGGCCCTGCGCGAGGTCCTGCATCTTCGCCTCGTCCATCTTGCGGCCGGCGGCGGCGAGCGAGACGAAGCGGTTGTACGAGGCGAAGAGGTCGGTGTCCCACTGCTTGGCCTCTTCGTCGGTGAACTTGCGCGCGCCGATCAACGCGTCGGCGTGCTGCCCCACCTTGAAGGTCTCGTTGTTGAGGCCGAGCTTGTCGTACAGCCCGCCGAGGCTGGGAATGACGGTGTAGATGCCGATCGACCCGGTGGCCGTGGTGGGCTGCGCGACGATGGCCGTCGCGTCCATCGACACCCAGTAGCCGCCCGACGCCGCGACGTCGCTCATCGAGACGATGACCGGCTTCTTCTCCTGCGCGCGCGCCAGCTCCCGTCGCACGTAGTCGCAGCCGAGGCCCGCGCCGCCGGGCGAGTCGACGCGGAAGATGATGGCCTTCACCTCGTCGTCGTCGGCCGCGCGGCGCAGTGCCTTGATCAACGGGTCGCTGCCCTGGTTCGAGCCACCGCCGAACGGATCATCGCTGCCCTTGCCCGACACGATGAGCCCTGAGGAATAGATGAGCGCGAAGGTGTGCTTCGCCTCGGGCAGCCCGGCCTCCGCGGGCGTCACGTTGCGGTACTTCGCCGCCGACACGAAGTGGAGCTTCTCCTTGCCGTCGGTGACGCCCACCTTGCCGCGCAGCAGCGCCTCGACCTCGTCCCAGTAGCCGAGCTGGTCGATCAGCTTCTGCTCGTGTGCCCAGTCCGACTTGTTGCGGCCCTCTTCGATGAGCGCCTTCACCTTCTCGACGTCGAGCTTGCGATACGAGGCCACGGCGTCGACGAAGTGCGCGTAGGTCACCTCGAGGTTCGAGCGGATCATCTCCTTCACCGGCTCGGTGAACTCCTTGCGCCCGCTCTGCTCGCCGGACACCGACTTGTACTTGCCGTAGCGGAAGTACTGCACCTCGATGCCGAGCTTCTCGAGCAGCCCGGGGTAGTGGCTGATGTCGGTGGCCATGCCGTTGAACTCGAAGAACGAGTCGTGCGGCATGACGATGGAGTCGGCGGCCAGCGCCAGCGCGTACTCCCGCTCGGCCATGAACTCGCTGAAGACCACCACGAACTTGCCGCTCTTCTTGAACTTCACCAGCGCGTCGCGGAGCTCTTCCACCTTCGCCCAGCCGGTGCCCTCGAGCGGCTCGAGCTCCACCAGGACGCCCTTGATGCGCGGGTCCTTCGCGGCCTTCTCGAGGTTGAACACGTGTTGCCGAACCGTGACCGGCGCGCCACCGAACAGCTCCTCGAAGCCGCTGGAGCGCACGTACTCGGGGATCGCGCCCGCCAGCTTCATGCGCAGCACCGACTGGCTCTCGACGTTGGCGCTCGCCCCACCCTCGCCGCCGAGCGCCGCGAGCAGCACGATGCCCGCGAAGCCCAGCACCAGAAAACCGAAGCACCCGAGGCCGAGGATCAACCCCGCGCCCATGCCGCCACTCTTCTTCGGCGCCGGAGGCTGCGGCGGCGCGTACGGCGTCTGCGGGTTGACGGGCTGCGGGGTCGGCTGGTTGGGATCCATCATGGAGGCGCGAGGCGTAACTGGGTGCCTCTGCAGGGGCAAGGAAGCCGTGGGGTCGCAGCCACCCTGACTGCCGGGGCTCTCGGCGGCGGAACGGAAACCTGTATGGTGCCCCGGCTCATGTCGTCGCTTCGTCTCGTCTTCGCCTGCGTCACCGCGGCGGCCTTCGCGGGCTGCAACTGCGGCGATCCCCGCATCACCACCGCCTTCGACGCCGGCTGTTCTGCCGAGGTCTGCAACGGCCTCGATGACGACTGTGACGGCGTGGTCGACGACGCGTTGCCGACGTTGAGCTGCGGCGTGGGGGCGTGCACGCGCACCGTCGCCAGCTGCGTCGACGGCCAGACGATCACGTGCGAAGCAGGCGCGCCGGTGGAAGAGACGTGCAACGGCCTCGACGACGACTGCAACGGAGAGGTCGACGACAACATCGCGCCGGTCACCTGCGGCGTGGGCGCGTGCGTGGTGACGATGCCCGCGTGTGTCGGCGGGGTGAGCGTGCCGTGTGAGCCGGCGCTCCCTTCGGCCGAGCGGTGCGACGGCGTCGACAACGACTGCGACGGCGACATCGACGAGGCGCTCCCCGACACGACCTGTGGTGAAGGCGCGTGCGCGCGCACGGTGGCGAGCTGCATGCTGGGCCTCGAGCAGGAATGTGTGCCGGGTACGCCGACCACCGAGCTGTGTGACGGCGTCGACAACAACTGCGACGGGCAGATCGACGAGGGCCTGCCGATGTTGAGCTGTGGCGTCGGCGCGTGCCTGACCACCACCGCGGCGTGCGTGTCGGGGCAGGGGCAGGTGTGCACGCCGGGCACGCCGACCACCGAGCGCTGCGACAACGTCGACAACGACTGCGATGGCCAGGTCGACGAGGGTCTGGGTCCGACCACCTGCGGCCAGGGCGCGTGCCTGCGGACCGTCGCGGCGTGCGTGAACGGCGTCGCGCAGGCCTGCGTGCCGGGTACGCCGACCTTCGACATCTGCGACGGCATCGACAACGACTGCAACGGCACCATCGACGACAACGGCATCTGCAGCCCGCCGCTGGTGTTGTGCGCGGGCTCGGTGTCCGCCCAGGTGGGGGCCGACGTGACGCTCACCGCGACCGCGCTCGATCTCGACGGCACCATCGTGTTCAACCGGTGGACGGTGGCGCTCAAGCCGGCCGGCTCGACTGCGCAGCCCAACCCGGTTGATCAGCCCACCACGGTGTTCCGCCCCGACGCCGCGGGCTCGTACACGCTGGCGTTCTGCGCGCGCGACAACGCGGGCACTACGACGTGCTGCTCGACCACCATCACCACCGGGCCGGCATGCACGAACCCGCCTGCGCCGCCGGTGAGCACCGCGTGCGGCACGAGCTGGGATGGGCGGCCGATCGTTCAGTTCCCCGCGGTCGCAGCGGGGCTCGAGTACCAACTGCGCGTCGCCGGGAGCTCCATCGTGCAGGCCACCGCGACGGCCGGGCAGAACTACCTTCGCCCGGCAGCGCGCGTCGCGGCAGGTGGGCCGCCTCCTGGAACCCCGACCAACCTCGAAGTGGTCGCGTGCCGCTCGAACGAGCTCACGTGTTGCTCGACCCCCTCGTCCATCAGCGTGAACGTGGTCGAGTCGTGCACCGCGCCGGTGCCGCCGACGTCGAGCAACCTGGTGATCAGCGAGTACGTGGTGAACGGCCAGCAGGATCAGATGGGCGAGGCGGTGGAGCTCACGAACCTGTCGAACTGCCCCATCAAGCTCGAGGGCTTCCACTTCGCCTATCGCAACCCGAGCTCGTCCCCCGACAGCTATCGCTGGATGAACTTCGGACCCCAGGACGTCGTCCCGCCCCGGGGCGTCTACGTGGCGATTCGAGAGCGGATGCTCGCGCCGCAGTGCGCCGCGTCCCTCGACTCGACCCAGGTGAGCCCCGCGATCTTTGGTTTGCGGATCTCCTCACTGCAGATGGAAGGGCCGAACCTGCAGAGTGGGTGGTTCAACAACAGCGGTGGCGGCACGAGCATCATGCAAGTGGCGCCCGGAGTGGCCTCCGCCACGGCGCTCGACTTCTCGATGCCCATCGCCCAGGTGGCGCCCTATGTCGGAGGCAACAGCCAGTGCGTCGGTGTCGGCTTCGACGCCGTGAACTCCTGCGGAGACTTCGCAGGGACGACCACGCCGTCCACCGTGTTGACGCCGAACCAGCTCGGTCGGCTCTGGCACCCGTGCGACGCGCTCACGAGCCCGACCCCGGCCTGCGTTCGGAACTGAGCGCACAGACAGCAGCCTTGAGGGGGGTGGTCGGGTCGGTGACCGGGTCGCGGCGGCGATTCCGGGGCGTGCTCCGCGGCGCGTGACGTCTCGACTCACGCAGTGGAGCACTTGGGTTGCTTTAGGCTCCTTGGGCTCAAGGGCTCAACGCAACAGCTCATTGAGAGCCTCAGATGGTGTCGCCCAGCCGAGCGTTTGTCGAGGGCGACCGTTCAGCTGGCGTGCGA